>Ga0137403_10003584_pt1 | contig 18597 bp, 18 predicted proteins | sample CZOMad2_1_16fung_FD_122057 | JGI IMG/M metagenome (GOLD analysis project Ga0137403, IMG submission 122057) | Vadose zone soil fungal communities from Angelo Coast Range Reserve, California, USA - CZOMad2_1_16fungal (Hybrid Assembly) | ecosystem: Environmental > Terrestrial > Soil > Vadose zone...
CGTCTGCCCGAGCACTTCCAGCGCTTCCGGGAGTCGATGAAGATGATGCGCTTCACGATTCCCTACAGCGATCTCGATCTCTACGATGCCGTGCGCCAGGTGCTTTCCGGAAACGAGATCAAGGAAGACATACACATGCACATGTGTGCGTACGTGACCGGCACCGGGCTCAACGCCACGACGCCGACTGGGATCTACATCAACCCGCGGCGCCGGCCGCGCGTCGAGGAAGGCGGCGGGCTCAAGTGCTGCGTGAGCTCCTGGGTTCGGACGTCGGACAACGCGATCCCGATTCGCCTGAAATGCGGCGCCAACTACCAGAACGGCCGGCTCGCGACCCTGCAGGCGAACGCCGACGGCTACGATCAGCCGCTCCTCCTCAACAAGGAAGGCCACGTCGCCGAGGGCACGGGCGCGACGTTCTTCATGGTGCGCAAGGGCCGGCTCGTGACACCGCCGGTCACCGCGGACATCCTCGAGAGCATCACGCGGACTACCCTGATGGACTCGATCTGCCCCGAGCTCTTGGGCATGGGCGTGGTCGAGCGCGAGATCGATCGCACCGAGCTCTACGTGGCCGATGAGGCGTTCCTCTGCGGCAGCGGCTACGAGATCACGCCGATCCTCTCGATCGACAAGTTCCCGCTCGGCGACGGCAAGGTCGGCCCGATCACCGCCCGGCTCACACGGGCCTACATGGACATCGTGCGCGGCGTCGACAAGCGCTTCCCGGAGTGGCGGACCCCGACCTATCGCCCGGTGAGGGTCTAGCCTGAACTTTCCCGGCTTCCGGCTGCCGGACGAGCTGCTCGCGCTGCGCGAGCAGATCCGACGGGTCGTGCGCGACGAGGTCATTCCCGTCGAACAGCGCATCGACCCCGACGCGCCCGAGCTGCCGGATGACGACTACCAGAGAATCTCGGCCAAGACCAAGGCCGCGGGCCTCTGGGCGCTGGGCGCCCCCGAGCAGTACGGCGGCGGCGGCCTCGACACGTTCTCGATGTGCGTGGCGCTCGAGGAGATGTCGCAGCACCGGATGGGTCTCTACAACCCGGGCTGCGGCGTCTTCGGCCGCTATCCGCCGCCGGCGATCTGGGCGGGCAGCAAGGAGCAGATCGAGAAGTACGCCGCCCCGACCATCCGCGACGGCCTGAAGACGTTCTTCGCCATCACGGAGCCCTCCGGCGGCTCCGATCCCGCCGGCGCGATCCAGACTCGAGCCGAGAAGCGCGGCGACCGCTGGGTGCTGAACGGCCGCAAGGTCTTCACCTCGCGCGCCCACGACGCACCGTGGGGTCTCGTGTGGGCCCGCACCGACAAGGCGAAGGGCCGCGGCGGCATCTCCTGCTTCATCCTCGAGAAGGGTACGCCCGGCTTCACCGCGAAGCCGATCAAGGTCATCCGGACCTCCGCGATCCCGAACGACGTCACGCTCGAGGACTGCGAGGTTCCCGCGGAGAATCTGGTGGGCGCCGAGGGGCAGGGGCTCGACCTCGCCTTCGAGCTCCTGGTGAAGAACCGCTTTCCGTACTCGGCGTGCAATCTCGGCGTGGCCGTCGCCGCGCATCGTATGGCGATCGCGCACGCCAAGCAGCGCTCGACCTTCGGCGCGCCGCTCTCCCAGCGCCAGGCGATCCAGTGGATGCTCGCGGACGCCGAGGTGGAGATCCGGGCGTGCCGCTATCTCATCTGGGACGGCGCGTGGAAGGCCGACCGCGGCGAGGATGCGCGGGTCGAGGCCTCGATGGCCAAGCTCTACTCCAGCGAGGTGCTGGGGCGCGTCGTCGACGCCGCGGTGCAGATCCACGGCGCCTACGGCGTTTCGAAGGAATTCCCGCTCGAGCGCTGGTACCGCGAGGCGCGCGTGCGCCGCATCGGCGAGGGGCCGTCGGAGGTCCACCGCATGGTGATCGCGCGCTCGCTCTTCCGCTGACCGCCCGACCACGAGAGGGCCCATGGCCGACGAGATCCTGTCCTCCGTCGCCGACGGCATCGCCACCCTGACCCTCAACCGTCCGGAGCGGCGCAACGCGCTGAACACCGCCATGCTCGACGAGCTGCGGCGCCGCTTCGACGAGCTGGAGCGCGACGCGCGCGCCCGCGTCGTGGTCATTCGCGGCGCCGGCACCGCGTTCTGCTCCGGCCGCGATCTCAACGAGATGAGCCGGCGGCAGCACGAGCCGGGCGAGCCCGAGGCCGACGTCATCGAGCTCTTCCGGCAGATCGAGGCCTCGAGCCGTCCGAGCATCGCGATGGTGCACGGCGCGGCCTACGCGGGCGGCTGCGAGCTGGCGCTCCACTGCGATTTCCGCGTCGCCGCCGACGTCGCGCGGTTCGCCATGCCGCTGGCCAAGCTCGGACTGGTCGTGCCGTTTCCGCTCGGCCAGAAGCTGGTCGAGATCATCGGCCCGGCGTTCACGCGGCAGATTCTCCTGACCGGCCAGCCGGTCGACGCCCGGCGCGCGTACGAGATGGGCATGGTGCACACGGTCGTCCCGGCCGCCGACCTGGAGCGGGCGACCTACGACCTGGCGCGGACCATCGCCGGCAACGCGCCGCTCTCGCTGGCGGGCATGAAGGCGACGATTCGCCGCTCGGCCGCGCTGCGCGACCGCATCGAGCACGCCGACCTCGACGAGGACGCTCGCCGCGCCCGTGCCAGCGCCGACGCCCGGGAAGGCGTACGGGCCATGCTCGAGAAGCGCAAGCCCGACTTCCGCGGAGAGTAGCCGCGCCCTCTCCGGGGTGCGTCATGCCTCCCGGGGATCGATTTCGAAAACCGGCAGCCGGCGATCCGGGTCGCCGTCCATCGGAGCGGCCACGGTGCCGGTCTGCCGCGCGCCCATGCGGACGTAGAAGCCGGCCGCGAACGGGTCCGATTCGATGACCACGACGCCGGGGCGGAGCGCTCGGACAGTGCCGAGGGCGTGAGCGAAAAGGCTCCGGCCAGCCCCACGCGCGTGCTCGCCCGGGTCGACCCACATGTGCTCGAGCGACCAGCGGTCCGCGCGCGGCTCGAGCGCGTAGAATCCGATCGGCTCTCCGTCGCGCACGCCGACGAACACGATCTCGCGCCGCACGTAGTCCGGCGTGATCGTCAGCACCGGCTCCCAGGCGCCGAGCCAGGCGCTCGGGTATCCCCAGTGAGCCTTCGCGGCGCGGGCGATGGCCGACAGGCGCGCGGCGTCGTCGGGCGCCGCCCGCCGGATCTCGAGCCGCATCGGGCTGCGCTCACGCTCGATCGACGAGGACGAAGACACAGCCGGACTCCGAGTGCACGTCCTCGTCGATCGTTCCCGCCTCGGCGACGCTCGCCCATCCCGGGCCCATCCGCCGTCCCGCCTGCACGAGCTCGCCCTCGAGAATGAACAGGAACTCGGGACGCTCGTGCCGGTGGACCGGAAAGCGGGCGCCCGGCTCGAACCGTACGAGCTGCATCTCCCAGCCGTCGGTGACCGCGATGTCCTTCACGAAGACTCCGGCCGCCACGGAGGAAGGCCGCCAGGGCAGGTCGGCGACGTTCACGGACAGGATGGGACTGCGCTGCGGCATCGGCTGAATCCGAGGCGAGCCGGATAGGTTAGCGCGTCTTCCGGCGGGCGCGCACGGCGCCCGCGAGCTCGGCGAGCACGGGAATGGTCATCTCCCAGCCCATGCAGGCGTCGGTGATGCTCTGGCCGTACCGGAGCGCGGCCGGATCTTTAAGATCCTGGCGTCCTTCGACGAGAAAGCTTTCCATCATGACGCCGAAGATGGCCGCATCGCCGTGTGCCACCTGCTCGGCGATGTCGTGCGACGCAACCGGCTGACGGCGGTAGTCCTTGTCGCTGTTGCCGTGGCTCGTATCGATCATGAGCCGGGGCGGAAGCTTGGCGTCCGCCAGCGCCGCGGTCGTCTTCTGCACGCTCACCGCGTCGTAGTTGGAGCCGCTCGCGCCGCCGCGCAGGATGACGTGACAATCGGGGTTGCCGCTCGTGGCCACGATCGCGCAGAGGCCCTGCTCGGTCACGCCGAGGAATTGGTGCGGGTGTTTCGCCGCGCGCACGGCGTCGATGGCGATCTGGACCCCCCCGTCGGTGCCGTTCTTGAAGCCGACGGGCATCGAGAGGCCCGAGGCCAGCTCGCGGTGCACCTGGCTCTCGGTCGTGCGCGCGCCGATGGCGCCCCAGGCGACGAGATCCGAGGTGAACTGCGGGGAGATCGGATCGAGGAACTCGCAGCCCGCCGGCAGCCCGAGCTCGGCGAGATCGAGCAGCAGGCGGCGCGCCTGCCGGAGCCCCTCGTTGATGGCGAAGCTCCCGTCGAGACGGGGGTCGTTGATGAGCCCCTTCCAGCCGACGGTGGTCCGCGGTTTCTCGAAGTAGACGCGCATCACGATGCGGAGGTCGCGCGCGTGCTCGTCCGCCACCGCCTTGAGCCGCCGCGCGTAGTCGAGCGCCGCGGCCGGATCGTGGATCGAGCACGGACCGACGATGACGACGAGCCGGTCGTCCTCGCCCCGGAGGATCCGGCCGATTTCCTGCCGCGCCCGTGTGACGGTCTCCGAGCCCCGCTCGCTCAGCGGCTGCTCCTCGAGGAGGATCAGCGGCGGCAGGAGCGGCCGGAAGCTCTCGACGCGCAGGTCGCGGGTGCGTTCCGACATGCAGCGCAATGTACACGTGAAGGGCCGCGTGTTCAACGGCCACGCCGTGTTACGCTTCGACCCGCCGTGAGCCGCCTCGAGGTCCTCGAGCGCATCCAGAAGACGGTGCTGTGGCTCAGCACCTACATGGTGCACCACGCCAACAGCATCCGGCCCAACCCGGAGGGCGTGAAGGTCGGCGGCCACCAGGCGTCGTCAGCGTCGGTCGTCAGCCTGCTGACCGCGCTCTACTTCGACGCGCTCCAGAGCGACGATCTGGTGGCGGTCAAGGCACACGCCTCGCCCGCGTTCTACGCGGCCCAGTATCTTCGCGGCCGTCTCTCCGCCGGGGCGCTGCGCGAGCTGCGGAGCTTCGGCGGGCTTCAGGCCTATCCGAGCCGGCGCAAGAACCCCGACGTCGTCGACCTCTCGACCGGCTCGATGGGGCTCGGCGCCGTGCAGGCCACCTTCGGGGCGCTGGCGTCCCGGTACATCGTCGACCACTTCGGCACCCGGACGCCCGGCCGGGTCATCGTCATGGTCGGCGACGCCGAGCTCGACGAGGGCAACGTCGGCGAGGCGCTGGCCGAAGAGGTCGTCGGGCGGCTCACGAACGTGCTCTGGATCGTCGACGTGAATCGCCAGTCGCTCGACCGGATCGTTCCCGACGGGCGCCTGCGCCAGATGCGCGCGATGTTCGAAGCGGGCGGCTGGCACGTCATCGAGCTCTCGTGGGGCCGCAAGCTTCAAAAGCTCTTCGCGAAGCCCGGCGGGGCGGGGCTCCGCACGCAGCTCGACGCGCTGTCGAACGTCGCGTACCAGCGGCTGCTCCGCCTCGCGCCGGGCGGACTCCGCAAGGCGCTCGTCACCGACCGCGAGGGCCGGGCCGACCGGATGCTCGATCGCCTTCTCGGCAACATCGGCGACGCGGCGCTCGCAGAGCTCGTCGCCGATCGCGGCGGCCACGACCTCCGGGCAATCCTCGACGCGTTCGCGGAAGCCGGGCGCGTCCGCGACCGACCGGTGGTCATCTTCGCCCACACGATCAAGGGCTGGGGACTTCCGTTCGCGGGCGACCCGCTCAATCACACCGCGCTCCTCACGCCGGGCCAGATCGGCCAGCTCCGCGGATCGCTGGGCATCGGCGAGGGCGCGGAGTGGAACGGCTTCGCGCCGGACAGCGAGGAGGCGGCGCTCGTGCGCAAGCTTCCCCCGCTCTTCACGCCGCCCGCGCCGCGCGCCTCGACGCTCGAGGTTCCCGCCGAGCTCGAGGAGAGCTACCCGGCGGAGTGCTCGACGCAGGAGGCATTCGGCCGGGTGCTGGGCGCGCTCAGCCGGCTTCCCGTGGCCGAACGCATCGTGACGGTGTCGGCCGACGTCGCGGTGACGACGCACCTCGCGGGCTGGATCAATCGCAAGGGAGTCTATTTCCCCCAGGCGAGGCCGAATCCGTTCGCCGATCAGCCGCAAGCGATGCAGTGGAAGGAGTCCCCGGCGGGCCAGCATATCGAGCTCGGCATCGCGGAGCACAATCTGTTCCTGCTGCTGGGCGCGTTCGGCCTCGCGCGCGACCTGTACGGCGAGACCCTCCTGCCGATCGGGACCCTCTACGACCCATTCGTCACGCGCGGGCTCGACGCGCTGTATCACGCCCTCTACTCGGGCTCGCGCTTCGTCGTCGCGGCGACGCCGTCGGGCGTGAGCCTCTCGCCCGAGGGCGGGGCGCATCAGTCCGTCATCACCCCCGGGATCGGCGTCGCGCTGCCGGGCATCGTCTACTGGGATCCGGCGTTCGCGGTGGAAACCGAGTGGATTCTGCTCGACGCGCTGCGGGGCATCGCCGGTGAAGGGGCCGAAGCGGCCTACGTGCGGCTGTCGACCCGCACCGTCGACCAGGCGCTCGCGCCGCCGCCGAGCGCCGCGTATCGAGGCGGCGTCCTGCGCGGCGCCTACCGGCTCGTCGACGCGCGCGGCGAGCCGGGCTGGGACCCGGAGACCAACGCGGTCAGCCTCTTCGCCGCCGGCGTGACGGTGCCCGAGGCCGTTCACGCCGCGCGCACGCTGCGCGAGCGCGGCGCGCTGGCGAGCGTCTTCGCCGTCACCAGCCCCGATCGGCTCTACCGGGGCCTGCGCGAGCCGCGGCCGTATCTCGAGACGCTCGTGAGCGCCGACGAGGAGGGCGTCCCGGTGGTGTCCGTGCTCGACGGCCACTCGCACGCGCTCGCCTTCATCGGGGCGGCGCTCGGCGTGCCCCAGACGGCGCTCGGGGTCGACGACTTCGGTCAATCGGGGACACGAGCCGACCTCTATCGCCACTACGGCATCGACGTCGCCGCCATCGTCCGCGCCGCCCAGGTTCTCCTCGGCGGGTTATAATTCGGTCTACGCATGACGCTGACGGCTTCCGGTAAGCGCGACCTCCGGCAAGAGCTCGAGGCGATCCTCGGGTCCGGCGCGGTGCTGTCGGATCCGGACGAGCTCCTGGTGTACGAGTCCGACGGCCTCACGCTCTTTCGCGCCCTCGCGGACTTCGTCGTGTTCCCGACGTCGGCCGAGCACGTCTCGGCGATCGTTAAGCTCGCCAACCGCGAGAAGCTCCCGTTCGTCGCCCGCGGCGCGGGCACGGGTCTGTCGGGCGGATGCCTGCCGACCGAGGGCGGCATCGTCATCTCGCTCATGCGGATGAACCGCGTGCTCGAGGTCGACTACGACAACCAGATCGCCGTGGTCGAGCCCGGGCTCGTGAACCTGCACCTCTCGTGGAAGGTCGGCCCGCGCGGCTATTACTACGCACCCGACCCGTCGAGCCAGCAGGCGTGCACGATCGGCGGCAACATCGCCAACAACTCCGGCGGCCCGCACACCCTCAAGTACGGCGTCACCACCAACCACGTCCTCGGGCTCGAGGTCGTCATGCCCGACGGCGAGGTGGTGTGGCTCGGGGGCAAGACGCGCGACGCGTGCGGCTACGACCTGGCCGGTGTCTTCGTGGGCTCGGAGGGCACGTTCGGCATCGCCACCAAGATCGTCGTCCGCATCCTCAAGAAGCCGCAGGCGGTCAAGACGGTCCTCGCGGTCTTCGACGAGATCGACCGCGCCTCCGAGGCGGTGTCGGCGGTGATCGGGCGCGGGCTCGTGCCCGCCGCCATGGAGATGATCGACCACCTGACGATCCAGGCGGTCGAGGACGCCTTCGGCTGCGGCTACCCGCGCGATGCCGCCGCCGCGCTCCTGATCGAGCTCGACGGGCTCGCCGTCGGCATGGAGGCGCAAGCCGAGCGCATCGTCGCGGCGTGCCGCGAGGCCGGCGCGCGCGAGATCCGCACGGCGAGGACCGAGTCCGAGCGCCTGCTCCTCTGGAAAGGCCGCAAATCCGCCTTCGGCGCCTACGGCCGGATCTCGCCAGCCTACATGGTGATGGACGGCGTCATCCCGCGCACGAAGCTTCCCTACGTGCTTCACCGCGTGAACGAGATCGTCGCGGCGGCCGGCCTGCGCGTCGGCAACGTGTTCCACGCCGGCGACGGCAACCTCCACCCGAATCTTCTCTACGACCCGCGCAAGCCGGGCGACGAGGCGCGCGTGGTGGCGGCCGGCGCCGAGATCATGAAGGTCTGCGCCGAGGTGGGCGGGTCGATCTCGGGCGAGCACGGGATCGGCCTCGAAAAATCCGACTTCATGCCGTTCATCTTCTCGGCGGCCGATCTCGCGTTCATGCACCGCCTGAAGGACGCGTTCAATCCGACCGGGCTCTGCAATCCCGGGAAGATCTTTCCGACCAAGAAGTCCTGCGGCGAGGTCGGGCCTGTCGCCTACCGGCCGCACCCGATCGAAGAAAAGGGCCTCGCCCAGCGCTTCTAGCGCGGGCGGTTGACGCCGCGTTGCCGGACGCGCTGCTCGACAAGCTTCGGGCCACCGTCGGCACCCAGTACGTTCTCACCGGGGTCGAGCTCTCCCCGTACGTCATCGAGGGGCGCACGCCCGAGGCGGCGGTGTTTCCCGGATCGGTCGACGAGGTGGCCGCGGTCATCGGGCTGGCCGCCGACGCCGCGCGGCCGGTGACGCCGTGGGGGGGCGGCACCGCCGCGAGCGTCGGCATGCCGGCTGCCCCTGCCGGGCTCGTGCTCGGGCTTCGTCGGCTGAGCCGGCTCCTGGAGCACGAGCCGGGCGACCTGACGGCATCCGTCGAGGCGGGCATGACCGTCGAGGCGTTTCAGACCGCGCTCCGCGGCCGCGGCCAATGGGTGTCGCTCGATCCCGCCGACGCCCGCCTCGCGACCCTCGGCGGCGTGCTCGCGACGAACGCATCCGGGCCGCGCCGGCACCTCTACGGCACCGCGCGCGACCTCTTGATCGGCGTCACGGTGGTCACGGCCGACGGCACGGTCGTGCGCGGCGGCGGGAAGGTCGTGAAGAACGTCGCCGGCTACGACCTGCCGAAGCTCTTCGTCGGCTCGTACGGCACGCTCGGCGTCATCGTCGAGGCGACCGTGAAGCTCCGCCCGCTGCCCGATCACGAGCGACTCGTATGCATCCCGTTCGATCGCCTCAAGGACGCGGGCGCCGCCGTCAGAGCCTTGCTGGCCAGCGACCTGATTCCGAACGCCATCGAGCTCCTCGACGCCCCCGCGGGCGCCGCGCTCGGGGCGGAGAGCCCCGCGCTCGTGGTGGGCTTCGATGGGCTCCGGGAACAGGTCGATTGGCAATGCGCCGAGCTCACCCGTCTGGCCGTCGCGTGCGGCGGGCGGGAGGGGCGACCGCTCCCGGACGACACGTGGCCTCGCCTCGAGACGGCGGCGCGCGCGGCGTTCCCCGCCGCGGCCGCGGTCATGTCGTTCTCGGTGCTGCCGAGCCAGGTCGCCGATCTGATGGAGCAGGGAGCCGGCGGAGCCCGTGCCCGCGGCCTCACGAGCGCGTGGGCCGCTCACGCTGGGGTCGGCGTGGTGCGTGCCGCGGTCGGCTCCGACGTCAGGCCGAAGGAGCCGTCGGCGATCGCGGCTGTCCTGCGCGAGTGGCGCGAGCAGGCGCGCGCGGGCGGCGGCCACGGGACGCTCGAGTGGGCGCCGCTGGCGGTGAAGTCCCAGGTTCCGGTCTGGGACGATCCCGCCGCGGCCGGGCGCATCATGGAGCGGATCAAGGCCCAGCTCGATCCGCGGAACATTCTGAATCCGGGGCGGTTCGTTGCCGGCATCTGAGGATCGCGTGGACGCTTCGCCGCTCACCCTTCACGGGCTCTCGGTGGAGGGCGTGAACCAGTGCGTTCATTGCGGGCTCTGCCTCGCGTATTGCCCCACATTCTCCGTGCTCGGCACCGAGATGGACTCGCCCCGCGGGCGCATCTTCCTGGTCAAGTCGCTGGCCGAAGGCCGGATATCGCTGAGCGACTCGACCGTGCGCCATCTCTCCCTCTGTCTCGACTGCCGCGCGTGCGAGACCGTGTGCCCGGCGGGGGTGCCCTACGGCCAGCTCATCGAGGCCGCAAAGGCCGAGATCGAGCGCCAGCGGCCAGGCGGCCCGGTTCGGCGGATCTTCCGCTGGCTGAACTTCGGGCTGCTGCTCGGGCACCCGCGCCTGCTCGCTCTCGCCGCGTCGGCAGCGCGCCTCTACCAGGCGAGCGGCCTGCAGCGGCTCGCGCGACGGAGTGGTCTGATCCGGCGCCTGCCCGGGACGCTTTCGGCATGGGACGCGCTGCTGCCGACGGTTCCGTCGAAGGCCGAGCGGGCGGCGCCGCCCCGCCTGACACCTGCCGAAGGTCCGCGGCGGGCGCGCGTGGCGCTGCTGACCGGATGCGTGCAATCCGTCGTCTTCGGCGCCCACAACCGGGCGACCGCGCGGGTGCTCGCGAAGAACGGCTGCGACGTGGTCGTTCCGGACGGTCAGGGATGCTGCGGCGCCCTGAACGCCCACGGCGGCGATCACGCGCGGGCGCTCGCGATGGCCCGGAGCACGATCGACACGTTCGAGGCGGCGGGCGTCGAGGCCGTCATCGTGAACACGTCGGGGTGCGGCGCTCACATGAAGGCGTACGGCCACCTGCTCGCCGACGATCCGGCGTACGCGGCCCGCGCGAAGCGCTTCGCGGCGTCGGTGCAGGACCTCGCGGAGTTTCTGGCGCGCGAGCCGCTGCGCGGGCCGCTCTCGCCGGTCCCCCTGACGTGCACGTACCACGACCCGTGTCACGTCGTGCACGGCCAGAAGATCAAGAGCGAGCCGCGTCAGCTCCTGGCCCAGATTCCCGGGCTCCGGCTCGTCGAGCTGGCGGAGTCGGACTGGTGCTGCGGATCGGCCGGCATCTACAACCTCACGCAGCCCGAGATGGCAACGCGGCTCCTGCATCGCAAGGTCGGTCACGTGCTCGCCACGCAGGCCGAGGCGGTCGTCACCGCCAATCCCGGGTGCATTCTGCAGATCCAGGCCGGACTGAGCGCCCACGACGCGAAGGTGAACGTCCTGCATCTCGTGGAGATTCTCGATCGCGCCTACGGCGGTCACGGGGGGAGCCGACGTTGAGCACACCCGACAGCACGCCGCTCGAGCACAAGGCCACCGCGCCGCGCACCGTCGGCTGCTGGGTGCTGACGGTCTCCGACACCAAGACGCCCGAGACCGACACGAGCGGCGCACTCATCAAGAAGCTCCTCACCGACGCCGGTCACCCGGTCGTTGGATCGACCATCGTCCGTGACGAGCCGAAGGACGTTCAGCGCGTGATCCGCGAGGCGTGCGCCAGCGACGCGGTGAGGGTGGTGATCGCCACCGGCGGAACCGGGATCACCTCGCGCGACTCGACCTACGAGGCGATCGACGCGATGCTCGACAAGCGGCTCCCCGGCTTCGGCGAGCTGTTCCGGATGCTGTCGTACCAGGAGATCGGCGCCGCCGCGATGCTCTCGCGCGCGCAGCTCGGCATTCACGCGCGGCGCATCGTCGTCTCGCTGCCCGGCTCGCCCAACGCGTGCCGGCTCGCCCTCGAGAAGCTGCTGATCCCGGAGCTGCCGCACCTCGTCCGCGAAGTCAGCCGCTAGCCGGCTGCTGAAAAAGGCCCATCTGCGTCGTTGGCGCCCTCGGCTGCACGCTCAACGTACAGAGAGTACGCCTCGCGTGCAGCCGTCGGGCGCCGCCTCGCATCTGGACCTTTTTGAGCAGCCGGCTGGTTCTTCAGCGTCGTGCGAGCCGGATCGCCGACCGTTCCGTCGCGCGGCGGGACGGTATACTCGTTCGTAGATTGCTCGGGAGGGCAGGGATGATCGGCTCGCGTCGGCGTGCGCTGGCGGCTCTGGTGGCGGTGGTGGGTCTCGCGGTCGGCTGTGCCGGTCCGTCGACCGGCGGCGGCGCGCTGTGGCGCGAGAGCCCGGCCGCGAGCGCGGCGCCCGATCTGGCGCGGGTCAACACCCTGCTCGCCGATCTCGCCGAGCGGCTTCAGCCCGGGCTCGTCCACGTCAGCGTGCAGCGGGCCGTCAAGGAGGACACGCCAGGCGAGGAGAACCGGGAGCCCCGGCGCAGCACCGGCTCGGGCTTCGTCATCGATCCGAGCGGGCTGATCATCACCAACGCCCACGTGATCGACGGCGCCGCGTCCATCCAGGTCCGCCTGAGCGGCGGCAAGCGGTTCCCGGGCAAGGTGATCGGGCGGGACAACCGCGTCGATCTGGCGCTCCTGAAGATCGACGGCGCCTCCGGCCTCACCGCGCTCCCGCTCGGCGATTCGAACCGGCTGCGCGTCGGCGAGTTCGTGCTGGCGCTCGGCAGTCCGTTCGGACTCGAGCAGAGCGTCTCGTTCGGGATCGTGAGCCGCAAGGGCGCGCCGCTGACGGTCGCGACGCCGGGCTTCGACTTCATCCAGACCGACGCCGCGATCAATCCCGGGAACTCCGGCGGGCCGCTCGTGAACGTGGCGGGCGAGGTGGTCGGCGTCAACAGCATGGCCGCGCGCAACGGCTCGATCGGCTTCGCCATTCCCTCGAGCCTCGTCAAGATCCTGCTGCCGCAGCTCGCCGAGAAGGGGCGCGTCGACTGGGGCTGGCTCGGCGTCTCGATCTCGGACGTGACGGACGACGACGTGGCGCGCCTCAAGCTTCGCGAGGCCAGGGGCGTGTGGGTGCGCCGCGTGATGCCGGGTGACCCCGCGGACAAGGGCGGCGTGCGCGCCGACGACGTGATCGTCGGCATCGACGGCGCCCGGCTCGAGACCACGCGCGATCTTCAGCGCGTCGTCTCGTCGACGCCGGTGGGCAAGAAGGTGCGCGTGGTGCTCCTGCGCGAGGGGCGGGAGACCGAGGTCGAGGTGACGATCGGGCTCTACCGGGATCCCGACGCGTCGCAGTAGTCAGGCGCGCGCGCGGGGCTCCGCGAGCGCGGCGAGCGTGGCGCGTGCCCAGGGCTCGTCGAGCGTCGGCGCGGGCGTGTACCGGACCGCGCTGGTGATCCGCATCGCGCCCTCCCAGTCGGCCGGCGCGTCCTCGAGCACCTCTTCGACGGCGAGCAGGAAATAGCCGAGACCGTATTCGTTGCTGCCCGCGACCGGCAGCGGTCCGTCGACCGTCCTGAGCTTCACGTACACGGTTGCGTCGGGCTCGACGGCCAGCAAGGTTCCCGTCCCGCGCTCCATCAGATTGCGGGCGCTCCGCGTCCGGGCGCCGATCACCAGACCGACGGTGCCGCTGTCGTAGGCGCGCAGCTCGAGATACGAGAGGAGCATGGGATGGGGCCGTCCGTCGGGGTCCACCGTAACGAACGGGAGCGCCGTGCCCAGTCGCCGGGCGAGGTCGCGCTGCGAGAAGCGGTCGACGAGAGCGGGCGTGAGCGCGCCGCCGAGAGAGCGGGTCATGCCCTGCGGTCGGCGAAGCGCGAGATCAGCCGCCGGCCTTGGGAGTCACCGCGGCCGCCACGGCTTCGCCATGACCGTCCGCCGAGACGTCGCACGCCCCGCCCGCGCCGTTTCGATGGACCGCCAGATCCTTGATGGTCGGTGACGTCCCGCACAGCGGGCACTTGGGATCGCGGCGCAGCCTGACTTCGCGGAAGCGCATGCCGAGCGCGTCGTAGGTGAGGAGCCGGCCGATCAGCGGCTCGCCGATGCCCAGCACCAGCTTGACGGTCTCCGTCGCCTGAATCGTTCCAACCACTCCTGGGAGCACGCCCAGGACGCCGGCCTCGCTTCAGGAGGGGACGAGACCCGGCGGCGGCGGCGTCGGATAGAGGCAGCGATAGCAGGGACCCTGGCCGGGCGCGAACACCGTCGCCATGCCCTCGAACTGGAAGATCGAGCCGTGGACGTTGGTCTTGCCGGCGAGGAAGCACGCGTCGTTCACCAGGTAGCGCGTCTCGAAGTTGTCCGAGCCGTCGACGACGAGGTCGTAGTCCTTGATGATGTCCATGATGTTGTCGACGGTGATCCGCGTCGGCAGGGCGATCACGTTGACGTCGGGATTCAGCGCCTTCAGGGTCCGCGTGCCCGACTCGACCTTGGGCTTGCCGATGTCGGCGGTGGTGTGGAGCACCTGCCTTTGTAGATTTGTGATATCGACGGTGTCGCCGTCCATCAGGCCGAGGGTTCCCACGCCGGCAGCGGCCAGATAGAGGGCGGTGGGCGAGCCGAGCCCGCCGGCGCCGATGAGCAGGACCTTGGAGCGCAGGAGCTTGCGCTGTCCCTTGTCGCCCACCTGCGGGAGCAGGAAGTGGCGGCTGTAGCGCTGGATCTGGTCGGCCGTCAGCGGGACGTCGCGCACCGTCGGCAGCCCGGACTGGACCCACTTCTGGTAGCCGCCCTGGAGGTTGATGACGGTCGGGTACCCCAGATCCTTGAGGGCCTTCGCCGCCAGCATCGAGCGCAGCCCGGTCTGGCAATAGAGCACGATCGGCGTGGACGGCTCGGTGACGGCCGTGCCGACGCGGAACTCCAGGAAGCCGCGGCTGATGTTCGTCGCCGCCTCCAGGTGGCCATCCCGGAACTCGTCGGGGTCGCGGACGTCGATGACGGCGATCTTCTCGCCCGCGGCGAGCCGCTTGGCGACCTCTGCAGGCCCCTCCTCCGGAACGACCTGCCTCGCCTCGGCCAGCATGTCCTTCAGCGTCTTCATGGTTTTGATATTACCCCTATTCCCGGTCGGCTCAAGGGTGATGCGCCATCCAGGACCTTCATCGCGGCGGGATGCCGCTGCTATACTCACAGAATTCCATGACTAATTCCATCAAGGGCATCATCCTCGCGGGAGGATCAGGAACGCGACTTTACCCCCTGACCCACGCGATCAGCAAGCAGCTCGTCCCCATCTACAACAAGCCGATGATCTATTACCCCCTGTCGACCCTGATGCTCGCAGGCATCCGACGGGTTCTGGTCATCACCACGCCTCAGGACCAGGAGGCGTTCCGGCGCCTGCTCGGCGACGGCGGCCACCTCGGGCTCACCGTCGAGTACGCGGCCCAGCCCCGGCCGGAGGGCCTGGCGCAGGCCTTCATCATCGGGCGGCGCTTCGTCGGCGCCGACCGGGTCGCCCTGGCGCTCGGGGACAACGTGTTCTACGGCCACGGTCTCCCCGAGTTTCTCCAGCGCGCCGCCGACCGCCCCTCGGGCGCGACGGTGTTCGCCTACTGGGTCCGAGATCCCGAGCGCTACGGCGTCGTCGAGTTCGGGGCCGACGGCCGCGCGGTCGGGCTCGAGGAGAAGCCGGTCAAGCCGCGCTCGCCGTACGCGGTGACCGGCCTCTACTTCTACGACAACCAGGTCGTCGAGATCGCCGCCGGGCTCAAGCCCTCGGCGCGCGGCGAGCTGGAGATCACCGACGTGAACGCGGCGTATCTGCGGCGCGGGGCCCTCCAGGTCGAGAAGCTCGGGCGCGGTATCGCGTGGCTCGACACGGGCACCCACGAGGCGCTCCTGCAGGCGTCGACCTTCATCCAGACGATCGAGGAGCGCCAGGGGCTCATGGTCGCCTGCCTCGAGGAGATCGCCTTCCGGATGGGCTACATCGCGGCCGACGACGTGCTGCGCATCGCCCGGCCGATGAAGGACAACTCGTACGGGCGGTATCTGTTGCGCCTGATCGAGTCCGAGCCGTAAGATCGGAAGACCGGATGGACCTCTCGCCCGCCGCCAAGCGCGCCTTTCAGATCCAGTCCTATGGTCCGTCGCCCCGCATCGACGGCGTCGAGATCGTCGAGCTCAAGCGGTTCGCGGACGACGGCGGGAGCATGACCGAGCTGGCGCGCCTGACCGAGGGCCATCCCGAGGCGCTCGCCGGCTTCACCGTACGCCAGATCAACTACAGCGAGGTCGAGCCCGGCGCGATCAAGGCGTACCACCTCCACCAGCGCCAGACCGACGTCTGGTACGTGCCGCCGTCCGATCGGATGCTGCTGGTGCTGCTCGACGTGCGGCAGGGCGCGAAGACCGAGGGCGCGCGCATGCGCTTCACGCTCGGCGCCGGCGCCTCGCGCCTGGTTCGCATCCCACCGGGCGTCGCGCACGGCGTGCGGAACCTCGCGGCCGCGCCCGGGCGGATCATCTACTTCACCGATGTCCATTTCTCGCCCGAGCCGGCGACGTGCGACGAGGGCCGGCTGCCGTGGGACTACGCGGGCGCCGAGATCTGGGAAGTCATTCGCGGGTAGCGACGTGAAGCTCCTGGTCACCGGCGGATGCGGATTCATCGGCTCCAACTTCATCCGCCACGTCCTCGCGACGCACGCCGACGACCGCGTCGTCAATCTCGACAAGCTGACGTACGCCGGGAACCCGGCGAACCTGGCCGACCTCGCGAACGATTCGCGGTACACGTTCGTGCAGGGCGACGTCTGCGACGCGAAGGTCGTGCGCGACGTCATCCGGGGGGTCGACGCCGTCGTCAACTTCGCCGCCGAATCGCACGTCGACCGCTCGCTGATGGAGCCCGACGCGTTTCTCCGGACCGACGTCTTCGGCGTGTTCGCGCTGCTCGAGGCGGTGAAGGAGCTGAAGATCGCGCGCTTCCTGCACATCAGCACCGACGAGGTCTACGGGTCGGTCGAGCGCGGGTCGTCGCGCGAGAGCGATCCGGTGCGGCCGTCGAACCCGTACTCGGCCTCGAAGGCCGGCGGGGACCTGCTCGCGCTGGCCTACTGGCACACCCATCGGGTGCCGGTCCTGATCACCCGCTCGTCGAACAACTTCGGGCCCCATCAGTATCCGGAGAAGGTCATTCCGCTCTTCGTGACCAACGCGCTCGACGACCAGCCGCTGCCGCTCTACGGCGACGGCCGGAACGTGCGCGACTGGCTCTACGTCCTCGACAACTGCGCGGGCATCGATCTGGTCCTGCGCAAGGGGGGCGAGGGCGAGGTCTACAACATCGGGGGCGGCCACGAGGTCGAGAACATCGTCCTGACGCGTCAGATCCTCCAGCTCACCGGCAAGCCCGAGACGCTGATCCAGCCCGTGAAGGACCGCCTGGGCCACGACCGGCGCTACTCGGTCGACTCGCACAAGGTCCGGCAGCTCGGCTGGACGCCGCGCCACCGGTTCGGCGATGCGCTCGGCACGACCGTCGCCTGGTATCGCGAGCACGAAGCGTGGTGGCGCCCGCTCAAGTCGGGCGAGTTCCGCGCGTATTACGAAAAGCAGTACGGCCACCGCTGACCGGGAGTGCGGCAAGGGATGGGAGAAGGTCCCATGAAGCGAAGCGTGACGCCGATGCTGGCGTCTCTCCTGCTGCTGCCAGCGCTCGCCCTCGGCGCGCCGGGGTCCGCGCCCGAGCCGCGCCTGCATCCCAAGGAAGTGTCGGCCTTGCCGTCGTTCGTCCGGCGCATCGAGCCCTCGGTCGTCGCGCTGCGCGTGCGCAACGCCGAGAAGGCCACGTCCTCCACGCGGCTCGGCAGCCGCCGCTTCGGCAGCGGCGTGATCTTCGATCAGCGAGGCTACGTGGTCACCGTGAGCTACTTGCTGCTGGACGCGGTGGCGATCGAGGCGCGGGGGCGCGACGGCCGCACCGTTTCGGCGCGCGTGGTCGGCCTCGATCTCGACACCGGCCTCGGCGTCGTGAAGCTCGAGGGGGCCGGCCCGTGGCCGGCCGCGACGCTCGGCGACTCGCGCGCGGTCGCCGCCGGCGCCAGGACCGGCACCGTCGGCGTCGACGAGGACAACGATCTCGTCCAGGTCTCGGGCGCCGTGCACGCGGTCCGGCGCTTCTCGGCGTACTGGGAGTACATGCTGGACCGGGCGATCATCGTGGCGCCGGCGAGCCCACAGTGGGGCGGCAGCGCCGTGGTCAACGAGCGCGGCGAGGTCGTCGGCATCGCCTCGCTCCGGCTCGGCGAGCCGCCGCACGTGAACCTGGCCGTGCCCATCGAGAAGTTCGTGCCGGTGAAGGACGAACTGATCGCGTCCGGCCGCATCGCGAGCCGGCCGCCGCGGCCGTGGCTCGGACTCTACACCGTCGCGGTGGCCGACGGCCTCGTGGTCAGCGAGACGTCCCCGGTGGGGCCGGCGTCGCGGGCCGGGTTCCGGCAGGGTGATCGCATCCTCCGGGTCAACGGCGTGGCCGTCGCCTCGCAGGAGGAATTCTACGAGCAGCTCTGGTCGCGGCGCGCCGGCGACCTGATCGAGCTCGCCATCGAGCGCGACAAGCAGGTGCTCATCATCGCCGTCCCCTCGGTCGACCGCCACCGCCTCTATCCGGTGCGGTAGTCCCCCGACGTCCCCGGCGACACGGTTGATCAGTCCGGAGGTTCGCACCGGGCCGGTGGGGTAGACTCTCCTCGATGAAGGGCGCCGAAGATCCGTATCAGGGACGAGGCCTCATCGCCGACCCGATCCATCAGTACATTCTCTACACGCGACCGGGCGGGATTCCCGGCGAGGCGACCGAGCAAGACCTGATCGACACCGCGTGGGTGCAGCGGCTGCGCCGCGTGCCGCAGCTGCAGTCGGCGCGCTGGGTGTACCCGGCGGCCGAGCACAGCCGCTTCCAGCACTCGCTCGGCGCGATGCACCTGGCCGG
>Ga0137403_10003586_pt1 | contig 18596 bp, 15 predicted proteins | sample CZOMad2_1_16fung_FD_122057 | JGI IMG/M metagenome (GOLD analysis project Ga0137403, IMG submission 122057) | Vadose zone soil fungal communities from Angelo Coast Range Reserve, California, USA - CZOMad2_1_16fungal (Hybrid Assembly) | ecosystem: Environmental > Terrestrial > Soil > Vadose zone...
CGAATGGCCCCCAGTTGAACCTGTAGCCAACATAGAGCACGAAGATGCTGGGAAAGACGTTGTGGGCAAAGAGGTACAGAATGTTGATGGAAATGAGGCCCGTCAGGTTCTTGCGCTCACGCAGGAACCTCAGCGCGCCCACCGGGTTGGCTCGGCGCCAGTTCAATGACGGTGTGCGCCGGGAAGGCGGGAGTGATTCGGGCAGCACGAAGAATCCATAAAGCCAATTGCAGATCGCAAGCCCCGCGGCCGCCCAGAAGGGCAGTCGCAGGTTGATGTTGCCGAGCGCGCCTCCGATGGCCGGCCCGACCAGGAATCCGATTCCAAAAGCCGCTCCCAACATTCCGAAAGCCTTGGCGCGTTCCTGTGGGGCGGTAACGTCAGCCACATAGGCATTGGCCGTGGAGAAGCTGGCAGAGGTGATGCCGTTGATCACACGGCCCACGAAGAGCCAGTTCAAGGTTGGCGCCAGGGCCATGAATACATAGTCCACGCCCAGGCCAAAGATGGACATCAGCAGCACCGGGCGCCGCCCGAACCGGTCCGATAGCATGCCGATGATGGGCCCGAAGAAGAACTGCATCAGGCCCCAGGTGATCGCGAAGGCCATCGTGTACTGAGCGGCGAGCGCCGTATCACCCCCCGCGAACTGCTTCACGAGGTTCGGCAGCACCGGGATCATGATGCCGAGACTGATGACGTCCATCAGCGCAGTGGCGAAGATGAAGAGCACCGCGGCCTTGCGGGGGCCGCCCTTCGGCAGCGCAGGCGTCACTTCAGGATTCGTGGCAACGTCGTTCATTTGAGGGAGGCGACTTTACCTGATTTCCCAGCGTAGATAAGGTACACGGCCACCACATGTCGCATCCGAATGACAGATGAAATGCACTCGCCCTTGACAGGCCTGCGGGTACTCGAGCTCGCACGAATCCTCGCCGGCCCGTGGATTGGCCAGACACTGGCCGACCTGGGCGCTGAGGTCATCAAGGTCGAAGCGCCCGAAGGCGATGACACGCGCCGCTGGGGTCCACCATTCGTGCACGACCTTGCGGGTGAGAGCCTCGATTCGGCGTACTTTCACTCGTGTAACCGTGGCAAGCGGTCACTGGTTGCTGACTTTCGTACACCGGAAGGGCAGCAGGTCGTCCGCCGCCTCGCGCAAGTATCGGACGTTCTCGTGGAGAACTTCAAAGTCGGCGGCCTCGCCAAGTACGGTCTCGATTATGAGAGCCTGAAGGCGCTCAATCCGCGGCTCGTGTACTGCTCGGTGACCGGCTTTGGCCAGACGGGACCCTACTCACACCGGGCTGGGTACGATTTCATCATTCAGGGCATGAGCGGCGTGATGAGTGTGACCGGCGAACAGGACGGGCCGCCGCAAAAGACCGGCGTGGCCGTCGCCGACATCTTCACCGGCACCTACGGAACCATCGCCATCCTCGCGGCACTGAATCAGCGCGAGCGAACCGGGCTGGGCCAGCACCTCGACTTGGCCCTGCTCGACTCGATGGTGGGCGTGATGGCAAACCAGTCGCTCAACTACCTGGTGTCGGGACTGGCTCCCCAGCGTATGGGCAATGCACACCCCAACATCGTGCCGTATCAGACATTCGCGGTGCGCGATGGTTACGTGATCATCGCGGTCGGCAACGATGCCCAGTTTGCACGCCTGTGCGAGTTTCTGGGTCTCGCCTCTCTCGCCACCGACCCGAGGTATGCGACCAACGCCGCGCGCGTTGGCCATCGCGCGCAATTGATCGAAACGCTGATCGAGGCCGTAGCGCGCTACGAGCGCAGCGAGTTGTTGCGGGCCATGGAAGAGCGGGGCATCCCCGCCGGCCCGATCAATACAATGGCCGATGTGTTCGCCGATCCCCAGGTCGTGCATCGTCAGATGCGCGTGGACCTCAATGCAACTTCGGCGGGCGGGGCAACCGTTTCGGTTCCCTCAATACGCACCCCCATCCAGTTCTCCGGCGCGCAGCTGTCGCTGCAGCGGGCTGCGCCCCGGCTGGGCGAGCATACAGCGGAGATCCTCGAGGAATTGAAGCGTACGCACGATCCACCGGGGGATCCAGGCTGATGCGCCGTAGACCTTCCGCCCGACTCCTGATCGAGGACCCATCCCGGCGAGTCCTTCTGTTTCATTTCGTACACTCGCAGGGCGCCCTTGCGGGTCAGCACTATTGGGCAACGCCCGGCGGCGGCCTCGAAGAAGGTGAGACGTTCGAGCAGGCGGCCATTCGGGAGCTCCACGAGGAATGTGGTATTCGAGTCGACTCGATCGGTGAGCCGCTGGCCCAAAGACAGTTCGAGCTTCAGCTTCCGGACGGTGAGTGGGTCATAGCGGATGAGCAGTATTATCGCGTGCGCGTCGCAGACAGGGGGCTTGCACGTGACGGCTGGACGGCGTTGGAAACAGAAGTCATAGCTGAACAGCGATGGTGGGCTCGCGAGGAGCTCCTGCAGGCAACCGAAACGGTCTACCCCGAGGACATCGTTGATCTGCTCGGCAGCGGCGCTACCTGGCGCTCAACCTAACTCAACTTGACCTCGCGAGCCTCGCGCCCGACCGCAGTGAGCGTTGCGATCGCAATGGCCGCCGCCACTGCGACGCTGATCAACGCAAACGCGTAGTTCTCACCGTCGTTTTCCGCAATCGTCGTCTGCAGCACCGCGTTGGACGAGGCGATCAGGTTGCCCAGCTGATAGATCGTGCCGGGAAACGTGGCCCGGGCATCCGGCGGCGAAATCTCATTCAAGTGGGCCGGGATCACCCCCCAGGCGCCCTGCACGCACATCTGCATCAGGAATGCACCCACGGCAAGCCCCGCCATGCTCGTCGAGTAGGCCCACAAATAGGCGACAGGCAGCGACAACGCGGCAGCAGTGATGATCGTCCGCCGGCGGCCCGCGGACTGGCTCCACGTGCCGAAAATCCAGCCGCCCAGGATGGCGCCGATGTTGTAGATGATGGCAATGGTCCCGGTCTTGTGCGCGTCGAACCCGTGCTGCACCTGCAGGAACGTGGGATAGATATCCTGTGTCCCGTGGCTGAAAAAGTTGAACGCCGTCATCAGCAGAATGCCGTAGACAGCGATGCGCCAGTGGTTGCGCAGAACGGTGAAAATACTGATGCGCGCCCGTTCTGCACTCCACGCAGGCGATTCCGGGACATTGCGCCGGATGTAAAACACGAGCAGTGCCGGCACTGCGCCCACCATGAACATGCCTCGCCAGCCGATCGTGTTGTAGAGCGCCGCATAGACCACGGAAGCCAGCAGGTAACCCGTTGGATAACCCGACTGCAGCAGACCGGAGACGACTCCCCGGGCTTCGGGCTTGACCGTTTCCATCGTCAGGGAGGCGCCGATTCCCCATTCCCCGCCCATCGCGACGCCGAACAGGGCGCGGATCACCAGGAACACGGTGAGATTGGGCGCGAACGCGGTGGCGAGACCCAGCAGGGAATACAGGGCCACGTCGAGCATCAGTATCGGGCGCCGGCCGAATCGGTCTGCCAGGCGGCCGAAAATGAAGGCCCCGAGCGGCCTGCAGGCCAGTGTCAGCGCGATCGCTGCCGCCACCTGCTTCTTCTCCACGCCGAACTCGCTGGCGACGTCCTTCAGGACGAACACGAGCAGAAAGAAGTCAAATGCATCGAGCGACCAGCCGAGAAAACTCGCCGTGACCACGCTCTTCTGTGCCGGTGTCCAACCTTTCAGGGCATTCAATAGCGCCATGGAACCCTCGTAGACCGAAGCACGCCAAAGGACTTAGGATACCCTCGAAAGCATCCGCCCGTGGTAAGGACTCGCATGACGTACGAATATCGCAAGTTTTACATCGAGGGTCAGTGGGTCAATCCTGCCGCGCCCAACGACTTCAACGTCATCAATCCGGCGACCGAGGAGCCTGCCGGTGTCATTTCCATGGGGAGTGAGCCGGATGTGAACCGTGCCGTCGCGGCCGCGCGCCGCGCATTTGACACCTTCTCGCAGACGACTCGCGAAGAGCGCCGGGCGCTGCTGCAGAACATCCTCAAGGTCTACAAGAAACGCTATGCAGATGTCGCGAACGCCATCCGCGACGAGATGGGTGCGCCCGCCAAACTCGCGAACGGCTCGCAGGCTGGCATTGGTGTCAGCCATATCAGCACGATGATCGACGTGCTCGGGACATTCGAGTTCGAAGAGCGCCGCGGAGCAACGCGGCTCGTGTTGGAGCCGGTAGGTGTTTGCGCGCTGATTACGCCGTGGAACTGGCCCATCAACCAGGTAGCAGCGAAGGTGATACCCGCGCTGGCTGCGGGTTGCACCATGGTGCTGAAACCGTCCGAGTTTTCACCCTTCAGCGCCATGATCTGGGCCGAAGTGATGCACGAGGCGGGTGTGCCTGCGGGCGTGTTCAATCTCATCAACGGAACGGGTACCGAAGTCGGTGCTGCACTGGCCTCGCATCCGGACGTGGACATGGTTTCGTTCACCGGCTCGACTCGCGCCGGCACCGAAGTCGCCAAACTGGCGGCTCCGACGGTGAAGCGTGTGCACCAGGAGTTGGGCGGCAAGTCTCCCAACATCCTGTTGGATGACGCAGACTTCGCACAGGCCGTGACGGCGAGTGTCATGCATGTGTTCCAGAATTCGGGGCAATCGTGCAACGCTCCGACGCGCATGCTCGTGCCCGCAAGTCGCCTGGCCGAAGTGGAGGCGCTCGCAAAGCGGGTTGCCGAGAAGGTGACCGTGGGCGATCCGACGGCGCAGGAGACCGAGATCGGGCCGGTCGTGTCTGCAATTCAGTTCGAGCGGGTCGAGGGCTTCATCGCCAAGGGAATCGCGGAGGGCGCGAAGCTCATCGTGGGCGGCGAGGGGAGACCCGCGGGACTGAGCAAGGGCTACTACGTGCGGCCGACAATTTTCTCGAACGTCAACAACGACATGGTGATCGCCCGCGAGGAGATCTTCGGGCCCGTGTTGACCATCCTTCCCTACCGCGACGAGGAGGAGGCAGTCAGGATCGCGAACGACACGCCCTACGGGCTCGCGGCCTACATCTGGTCAAACGACCTGGCGCGCGCCAACCGCGTTGGCCGGCGGATTCGTGCCGGCAGAGTCACGATCAACGGCGCGGCGGGTGACATGAACACGCCGTTCGGCGGCTTCAAGAGATCCGGCAACGGCCGCGAATGGGGTGAGTACGGCCTGCGGGACTTCCTGGAGGTCAAGGCGGTGCTGGGCGCCGAGGTCGCGTAGTGAGTTCTTCTGACCGGCCCGGATGTCGCGCCCGGCTGACTCAATCCAGTCCGTAAAATCGGCCGGCGGCGCCCGAGAACAACGACTGCAGCGAAATCCCTTGCAACTGCGCCGCCTCTATCGAGGTCTGCAGCCAGTCACCGTAGCGGTCACCGCTCTGTAGGAGCACGGGCCAATCACTGCCCCACATGAGCCGGTCCTGGAAGGCACCCATGAGGAGGCGCATGTAGGGCGCGAGTTCGGCGCTCGCGGCTCCTGCAGCCTGTTCCGTCCGCAGACCTGACAACTTGCAATAGACGTTTGGAAACAGGCTGAGCTCGGTCAGTTGCGCCTGCCACGGCTCGATCTCGCCCAGGGGGATCCGGGGCTTGGCCCCGTGATCGATGACGATCGGCAGTTTCGGCCAGCGGCGCGCGAACTCCATGAGCATCGGCAGGTGACGCGGCTGTATGAGGGCGTCAAAGCACAAACCCTGTTGGGCCATCGCGTGCAACGCTGGCTCGAGCTCGGGCCGCAGCAGCCAGTAGGTGTCCTCGATCGACTGCAGCATCGGCCGGATGCTGCGTAGTTTGGATTTGCCCGCGAGTCCGGCGATGCGCGCCGGGGCCGAAGGCGATGCCAGATCCACCCAGCCGACTACGGCGGCCACAAGAGACAAATCGGCCGCGAGGTCGAGCAGCCAATCGGTATCGCGATCGTCAGGTTGGGACTGAACGAGAACGACACTCTGTACGTCCGCGCCCGCCGAGGCGATCGCCTCCCCCAGCTCGGCCGGCCCGAAGTCGCGATAGAGCGTGGGCAAGTCCGCCCCCGGCCATGTCTGCCCAGGCCCGCCGATGCGCCAGAAATGCACGTGGGAATCGATGATCCTCACGATCTGCGTCCTCCGCTAGTCAATTGGAAAAAGCGGCCTGCGGCCCTTTTTCGGACAGTAGCTCCGCTGCCACCGGCAAAAGGCGCGACTTTTGCCGGCTGCGTTGTACCGGGTTTTTCCGTTGCAAGTCCGACACGCTGCTAGAACATCCCGAGAATGCGCTGCATCGCAGCCTGGAAGTGCGCGGCCACGGCGGCCTCCGCTTTCGCTGCATCTCGTTCGGCACAGGCATCGATGATCTCCAGGTGCTCCCGCAAGGTGCGCAGGGCGAGTGGCTGGGTAATCAGGCGCTCGAGCCGGATCAGGGCTACATAGTTCTTCAGGCGCCGGGCCGTCGTTTCGATGAGCGGATTGCGTACCGCTGCGATGATCCCGCCGTGCAGCTGCTCCTCGAGGGACTCGAGCTGCAGCAGCCTGCGCCTGTCGAAGCCCTCGGTTTCGATCGTCTTCAAGGCCTTGCGGTGCGCCTTGGCCAGGGTCTCGATCGTCTCCTCTTGCGCCGTTTCGGCGAATACCCGGACCGCGGCACGCTCGATGATGGAGCGGAACTGGTAGGTGCTGCGCGCCAGCTCCAGGTCGGGTTTCAGGAACTGGATGCCGGAGCGCGAGTGGATCGTCAGGACGCCTTCCGCTTCCAGTACGCGAAGCGCATCGCGCAGCGGCTGCAAAGGAATGTCGAGGAGCTGCACCAGCTCGTTCTGCGAGACGAAGGCGCCCACCGGCACCTTACGTTGAAACAAGCCATCGAGGATGCGGCTGTAGGCGATGTCGCTCAGGCGGCGCGGATCAGCAGTAATACCGCCATCGTCCGCCGGCAGGCGATTCAGCACCGTCTTGTCTCTTCCGGCATTCATCGAGCTGTGATATATCACTCGCGGCCACTCATATGTCAATGCCTGCGCGAGGGGAACGGTTTGCTGATCGAAAGTCTGCCGGCTGACTGGCGCGAGGCCCGGTTGCTCGGACGGGTGCAATTTCCACAGGGTCCCACGCCGGTCCTCATCGAGAACGGGCGCGTCTATGACCTCTCATCGGCGGTGCCTACCGTCGCGGAAGCCGTTGCGTACCCGGATCTCATCAGCCCGCACCACGGGGCGGATCTGGGCCCTCTTGAATCAATGACTCTCAACCTGCTGTCCCCGGTTGATCTGCAGGTCATCAAGGCGAGCGGCGTGACCTTCGCGGTGTCCGCGCTCGAGCGTGTGATCGATGAGCGGGCGCGAGGCAACTTCGCCCTCGCGCAAGGTATCCGCGCGAACCTGGCCGCGCGTGTGGGTGTGGACGCCCTGGCGGTCGAGCCGGGATCGGAATCTGCAGCGCGCCTGAAGGAGGCGCTCATCGCCGAAGGACTGTGGTCGCAGTATCTCGAGGTTGCGATCGGCCCTGACGCAGAAGTCTTTACCAAGGCCCCCGTGTTGTCATCCGTAGGGTGGGGCGCACAGGTTGGCATCCGCTCCGACTCCCTGTGGAACAATCCCGAGCCCGAGATCGTGCTGGTTGTTGGACCCGACGGTGCAGTTGCTGGCGCTACGCTGGGAAACGACGTCAACCTGCGAGATATCGAAGGACGCTCAGCCTTGCTTCTGGGCAAGGCGAAAGACAATAACGCCTCGTGCGCCATCGGCCCGTTCATCCGCCTGTTCGACAGTCATTTCACACTTGATCATGTGCGACAGGCGGTGGTCGAGCTGCAGATCAACGGCCCGGAAGGTTTTCGACTCGAGGGCCGCAGCACCATGCGCGACATCAGCCGCGATCCTCTCGACCTCGTCGCACAGACGGTGAATGGCAATCACCAGTACCCGGACGGCTTCGTGTTGTTTCTCGGTACCCTGTTCGCTCCCGTGGAGGATCGTGACGAGCCGGGCCGCGGCTTCACACACAAGGTCGGTGACGTCGTGCGGGTCTCTGCCGACAAACTGGGTACACTCATCAACACCGTGGTGACGTGCGAAACGGCGCCGCCATGGAATTTCGGAATCACGGCGCTCATGCGCAATCTCGCTACGCGCGGTTTACTTTGAGGGCTAGTTCATGAAGCTGACACGAGTCGGTGCTGTGGGTGCAGAGCGCCCGGCACTCATTGATGGAAATGGCAAACTGCGCGATCTGTCGGCCGTGGTCGCCGATATTGCCGGCGATATCCTGAACCGCAAGAGTCTCGAGCGTCTGCGGGGTGTCGATATCTCGACACTGCCCCTGATGCCGCAGGGCTCACGGATCGGGCCCGCGGTGGGCCACGTCGGCAAAATGATCTGCGTAGGGCTGAACTTCAAGGACCATGCCGCAGAGTCCGGAATGGCGTTGCCGGAGCAACCCATCCTGTTCATGAAAGCGACCACGGCGCTGTGCGGTCCCAACGACGATGTGATCATTCCCCGCGGCTCCCAGAAAACTGACTGGGAGGTGGAGCTCGGTGTCGTGATCGGTGAAGTTGCGCGCAGCGTTCCGCTGGAACGCGCTCTCGAGTACGTGGCCGGATATCTCGTGGTCAACGACCTGTCGGAACGTGAGTTCCAACTGGAGCACGGTGGCCAGTGGGTCAAGGGAAAGAGCTGCGATACGTTCGGTCCGATCGGCCCGATGCTGGTCACGACCGACAAGATTCCCGATCCGCAAAATCTCGCCATGTGGCTTGAAGTCAATGGCCACCGCTATCAGAACGGCACCACAGCCAACATGGTATTCGGCGTCGCGCATCTCGTGAGTTACATCAGCCGGTACATGACACTCATGCCCGGCGATGTCATCAGCACAGGTACTCCTGCGGGAGTGGGCCTCGGACAGCGTCCTCCGACTTATCTGCGGGTGGGCGATATCGTGGAGCTGGGTATCGAGGGTCTCGGGCGCCAAAAACAGCGGATGGTAGCCGCCCAGTAAAGTTGGAAGCACGCATGGACCACCTCACTCTGGATCGTGAGACTTTCGGATCCCTGGGGTTCGGAGGCGCAGTTCTTGGGAATCTGTACGCTCCCGTGCCGGACGAAGTGGCGCAGGAGGCTACCCGGGCGGCAGTCGAGCTCGGTGTCCGATACTTCGATACGGCCCCGCACTACGGTTTCGGATTGAGCGAGAAGCGCCTGGGTACTGCTCTACGCGAGCTCGATCCCGGGGCGCGTCTGATTGTCTCGACCAAGGTGGGGCGCAAACTCGCTCCCCGCACAGGCATTGATACCAGCGTCGCCAGGCAGGGGTTCGTCACGCCGGAACCGTACGAAAGCGAATTCGACTACACGTACGATTGCGTGATGCGGACCTATCAGGAGAGTCTTCGTCGCCTGCAGCGCGAGCGGATCGACATCCTGTTTGTTCACGACATCGGTCGTGTTACCCATGGCGAGGATCATCCGCGCCGCTTTGCGGAGTTCATGAATGGCGGTTACCGGGCGATGCATGAGCTGCGCACCTCGGGCGCGGTAGGCGCAATCGGAATTGGAGTGAACGAGACGCAGGTGTGCGAAGAAGCGCTGGCGCATGCCGACTTCGATGTCGTGCTCCTTGCGGGCCGCTACACCCTTCTGGAGCAGGCTGCGCTCGATACTCTCCTGCCGCTATGCGAGCGTCGTGGCGTCAAGGTGGTTGTTGGAGGGCCCTACAACTCCGGCATCCTCGCGACGGGCGTGCGGCGCGCCGGAGCAGTCACGTACAACTACTCAGCCGCTCCCCAGGAAATCGTCGCCCGTGCAGCCGCAATCGAATCGATTTGTGACGCGCATGACGCACCGCTGCCTGCGGCCGCCCTGCAGTTTCCCTTGAGTCATCCCCAGGTACTGACCGTGATTGCGGGAATGGGCACGCGCGAGCAGGTGAAGCAGGCCGCTGACTACCTCACGCGCCCGCTGCCGCAACAGTTGTGGACCGATCTGCGGACCGCCGGTCTGATCCGGCCTGATGCACCCACCCCCAGGGCCCCGCCACTGAGCACATGAGCCAAACACCATGAGTCGCTTGAATAACAAGGTGGCGGTCGTGACCGCCGCCGGCCAGGGAATTGGCCGGGCATCCGCCGAGCTGTTTGCGAAGGAGGGCGCGCGGGTGATCGCGGTAGACATCAACGCGGCCGCCTTGGCGACACTGACAGGTATGGAGACTCGCCGGGTCGATCTGACCGATAACGACGCGATCAAGACGCTGGCCCGTGAAATCGGCGGCATCGACGTGTTGTTCAACTGCGCAGGGTTCGTACACTCCGGTACGATTCTGCAGACGGAAGAAACCGACTTCGATTTCTCCTTCTCGCTGAACGTGAAATCGGCGTACCGCATGATCCGTGAATTCCTGCCCGGGATGCTCGCTCGGGGCCGCGGCTCGATCATCAACATGTCATCCGTGGCCAGTTCCGTGATCGGGGTATCCAACCGATTCGTCTACGGAGCCTCCAAGGCTGCGGTCATCGGCTTGACCAAGTCGGTTGCGCAGGATTTCGTCCAGCAGGGTGTCCGCTGCAACGTGATCTGTCCGGGGACCGTGCAATCACCCTCGCTCGACCAACGGCTGGCAGCGACCGGAGATGCGGCCAAGGCACGTGCGGAGTTCGTCAGCCGCCAACCCATGGGACGTATTGCGCGCGCAGAGGAGATTGCGGAGCTGGCGCTGTATCTCGCCAGCGATGCGTCGTCGTTCACAACCGGCGCGGTTCATGTCATCGATGGCGGGTGGTCCAACGCATGAGCTGCCAGTTACCATAGCCGGATGATCATTTCCTCCACTCTCGATTTTCGCGAGGCCGCCCGGCGGCGCCTGCCCCGGTTTCTGTTCGATTATGCCGATGGCGGCGCGAACAACGAGCACACCTTGCAGCGCAATGTGCTGGACCTCGCCGAAGTTCCGCTTCGGCAGAGAGTGCTGATGGGTGGCGGAGAGGTCAATCTTAGGACTACGTTGTTTGGACAGGAACGGGCGTTACCCGTCGTGCTGGCCCCTGTCGGAATTGCCGGCATGTATCGCCGCCGGGGCGAGACCCAGGCCGCGCGGGCGGCCGGCAAAGCGGGAATTCCCTTCTGCCTGTCCACGGTGTCGCTTTGCTCGCTCACTGAAGTTGTGAAAGCTGCCGGCAGCGAGCACGTCTGGTTCCAACTCTATGTGATCCGTGACCGTGCATTCATGCGCGACCTGCTGGCGACCGCCCAGTCGGCAGGGGTTAAAGCGCTGGTATTTACAGTTGATATGCCGGTGCCCGGCGCGCGCTACCGCGACGCTCACTCGGGCATGTCGGGCCCACGAGCCCCGCTGCGCAGAATTTTGCAGACAATCGGCAAGCCGGGTTGGGCCTGGGATGTGGGGGTGAATGGCCGTCCTCACCGGCTAGGCAACCTGGAGCCCGTGCTGGGTAAGGCCAGCGGCCTGAATGACTACATGGGATGGCTCGGCGCCAATTTTGACCCGTCCATCGTCTGGAAGGACCTGGATTGGATTCGCGCTACCTGGAAAGGGCCCCTGATCATCAAGGGAATCCTCGATCCTGAAGACGCACGAGCCGCTGCCGACATCGGCGCTGACGGTATCGTGGTGTCCAACCATGGAGGCCGGCAACTCGATGGAGTGTTGTCGAGCACACGCGCTCTTCCCGCCATCGCGGACGCGGTCGGAGACCGGCTGACCGTACTGGCCGATTCCGGCATACGATCGGGCCTGGATGTAGTGCGAATGTTGGCCCTGGGTGCCAGGGGCGTCCTCCTGGGACGCGCGTGGTTGTTTGCCCTGGCTGCGCGGGGTGAGGCCGGCGTCGGTCAGCTGCTCGAGCTGATTTCCCGCGAAATGCGAGTGGCGATGACACTGACGGGCGCGCACAGCATTGCCGATATCAATCGCTCCAACCTTGCGCGTTAGTGAGCGGCCTGCTTGTCGATGTCGAGTGTGGCGTTGGAGGCTGGCGTCTTGTCCAAGCCTCGGGCCACCGACTCCGCTTCGCGCATCACGCGCAGCAGATTACCGCCTGAGACCTTGACCAGGTCGTCGTGACTCCAGCCGCGGCGGGCGAGCTCCGCGAGCAGGGCAGGGTACTTGTCCACGCCATCGAGCCCCGCCGGCGTGTCCGGAATTCCATCAAAGTCGGAACCCAGTCCGACGCAATCCTTACCCGCCACGCGGGCAACGTACTCGATGTGATCCGCCACCATGGGCAGCGTAACCGGCGGCTTCGGATGCGCCGCAAGCCACTGTGCCAGGGCCGCGGCTGCCCGGTCAGGTTGTCCGATGAAGAGTCCCGTGAAGGGCGGGGTGGCCTCGCGGGCCTTTTCCGCCGCAAGCTCGGCCTCCCAACGAGCCCGCTCCTGGGAAACATAACCCGGAAAGAAGTTGACCATCACGACACCGCGATTCTTCGCAACCAGCGCCAGCACATCATCCGGTACGTCCCGTGGATGATCGATCAGCCCGCGCGCGCCTGAGTGAGAAAAGATAACGGGCGCCTGCGTCACGGCCAGCGCATCCTTCATGGTCTTGGCTGATACGTGGCTCAGATCGACGAGCATCCCCAGGCGGTTCATCTCGCCGACGACCACCCGCCCGAACGCGGTCAGGCCCTGATGTACGGGAGCGTCAGTCGCCGAATCGGCCCACGCCGTATTCATCGAATGGGTCAGTGTCATATAGCGTGCACCGAGCTCATACATCTGCCGGAGCGCCGCCAGCGAGTTGTTGATCTGGTGACCGCCTTCGATTCCGATCAACGAAGCGATGCGGTGCGCATGCTCGATCCGGACGATGTCGGATGCGGTGTAGGCCATCTCGAAGTCGGCCGGATAGCGCGCCGCCATGCGCTTGACCAGGTCGATCTGCTCGAGTGTCAGTTGCACCGCAGTGGCGTCTTTGGAATCAGTTGGAACCCACACTGACCAGAACTGTGCACCCACCCCGCCGGAGCGCAGGCGGGGAATGTCGGTCATGAGTGGTGTCTCGTCCGCGGGCCTGTTCGCGGGCCGGGGTAACAGGGCGGTATTTTGTTTGAGATCCACCGCGTCCACATTCGAGCCAAACCGCTCGCGGATTTCCCAGGGCAGATCATTGTGCCCGTCGATGACCGGCATGTCCGCCAGCACTTTGGCGACGAGCGCTGCGTTTGCCGAGTCTGCACGCACCGCCGCAGGGCTCCCGGTTGGGCCGCAAACGAGAGTCAGGGCCAAGGTGGCTGCCGGAACGATTCGGTTCATGGAGGGACCGCCAGGTCAGTGAGTTGACGCGAGAACTGTGTCACGCGGGGGCTCATTCGTGGAATTGGGGGATTCGACCCCTGCCTCAGATTCACGCCCCCGGTGCCGCTACGATAGTGGAACGACACTCGTCCGGTCTACTGCAGAGCAGCATTTTTGTGGACATGAACGCAACACCCAGGCCCTCATCCCGCCTGGCAACCGCGCCCCGCTGGGCAGACAGGCTGTTCGCCGGGCTCGTGGTGTATGTCAGCGTCTGCATCGTCTGGATGCTGGCTGGAATCGGGGGTGACAGGGTCACTCATTTCGTCGGACTCCTGTCCGATGCGCCCGCCGACCTTGCTGCAACCCTCCTGGCACTGACCGCCGCGCGGCGCAGCCGCACCCGGGCGCTGCAGCGAGCCTGGACCGCCCTCGCAGTCGCGCTCGCGTTGTATCTCATCGGTACCCTCATCACCGTGAGCAGCTGGCTGCGGGGAGTGGACCCTTTTCCCGGACCCTCGGATCTGTTTTTCAGCGCGTTCTATCCGGCGATGATGGTCGCGGCGCTGCTGTTGATACGCGCGGCTGCAATCCGCGTGCCCTGGATCCAACTGTGTCTCGATGCGACCATCTTCGTGCTGGGATTCGGGACCTTCTTTTGGTTTCTCGTCATCCGTCCTGCAACGCTGCATGCCGAAGTCGATGCCCTCAAGCAGGGACTGAGCCAGGCCTATGTCTGGCTCGACTGCGTGGTGCTGCTCATGTTGGGAGTGCAGCTGCTCACGGGCGCCGAAGGGCGGCGCGTTCCACTGTTGCTCATGACAGGATTCGGCACGATGTTTCTCGCCGACATCATCTGGTCCCTTGCCAAGGTTGGCGGCTACTACGTTTCGGGCGATCTGCAGGATGTGTTGTATGTCGCGTGCTATGTGCCGCTGGCTGCCGCGGCGCGCGAGCAGATGCGCACGGCCGTGAGACCATCCACGGCGGTCTCCAACACCTCTGATACCCTGACACGGTCGCTCCCGTACGCGGCAATGCTTACAGCGTTTCTGGTGCTGGTCTATTTCAGCCGCGACGAAATCGGCGGTCCCGCGGCGATGATGACCATGGTCGTTTTCACTCTGACCTTGCTCCTGATGGTGCGTCAGGCTGTCGTTCTGCGCGGTGACGCGCTGGTGCGCGAGAAACGCGCGGCGCGCATGGTCGAGGATCGATTCGCATCGCTGATCGCCAATGCTTCCGATGTCATCATGATCGTGGAAGCGGACGGCGCCTTGCGTTTCGTTTCTCCTGCATGCGAGCGCACGCTGGGTTTCAGGCCCGAGGAAGTTACGGGAAAGAACCTCCTGGACGTCTGGACCGGTCCGGACAGCGAGCGGCTGCGAGCCCTGCTGAGGGAGATCGCCGACACACCTCGCGGAACCGTTGGCCCGGTGGAGCTGGCCATCGAGCGGGGCTCGGCGCGCTACGTTCTCGAGAGTGTCGGGAGCAATCTGACAGAGGACCCGGCCGTGCGCGGCCTGGCGCTCAACTTCCGTGACATCAGCGAGCGCAAGGCGCTCGAGGAACAGTTGCGCCAGATGGCCTTTCATGACCCGCTCACCCTGCTGGCCAACCGCACGCTGTTCAAGGACCGCGTACAACATGCGCTGACCTTCGCGCAGCGTGGCCATGGCCTGGTCGCGGTTCTGTTTCTCGACCTCGATAATTTCAAGACCATCAACGATTCGCTGGGCCACGATGCCGGCGACCGGTTGTTGCAGGCGGTGGCCCAACGTATCGTCAAGACCACGCGGGCATCGGACACGGTGGCCCGGCTGGGAGGCGATGAATTTGCCGTACTGCTCGAAAGGAGCTCCACACCCGGCGAGGTGAAGCGGCTGGCTGAATCGTTAATCGAGACACTGGGCCCGCCGTTCGTGCTCAATGCGGTTGAAGTCAGAGTTGCGGCCAGTATCGGAGTGGCGTTCTCCAACTCGGCGTCGGGTACCGAGGCACTGCTCGGTAATGCCGACATAGCGATGTACCACGCCAAGGCGGCGGGCAAGAACCGTTATGCGATTTTCGAGCCGCAGATGCAGGATGTGCTGCATGAGCGCTTGCGCCTGGAGGCGGACATCGGACGCGCGCTCGCTGAGCAGGAGTTCTTCCTCGAGTATCAGCCCATCGTCGATCTCGGCACGGGAAGCCTGCTCGGCGTCGAGGCGTTGGTTCGTTGGCGGCACCCCGAAGCAGGTGTGCTGATGCCGACTCAGTTCATCGCGATCGCGGAGGAGTGCGGCCAGATCGTCAAGCTGGGGCGCTGGGTGTTGAAGGAGGCCTGCCGCGCACTGTATTCATGGCGAAGTTGCGTTGCGGGCGGAGCGGGCCTGCGCGTTGCCGTAAATATCTCAGGGCGTCACCTGCAACACGGCGAGCTGTTGCAGGATGTTGCCCAGGCGCTGGCAAGCTCGGGGCTCGAGGCCTCGAATCTCGTGATCGAGCTGACCGAAAGCACGATCATGTACAACACCGATGCGAACCTTGAGCGCCTGCAGCAGCTGAAGGCGCTGGGCGTGCGGCTTGCGATCGATGACTTCGGTACCGGGTATTCTTCGCTCTCCTACCTGCACCGCTTCCCCATCGACATTCTGAAGATCGACCGCTCATTCGTCAGCCGCCTCACCAATTCCGAGAATGGTCCGGAGCTGGCCCGCGCCGTCATCACGTTGGGCGAGACATTGGGACTGGATACCGTGGCCGAGGGTATCGAGCTCGAGCCGCAGGTCGCTTCCTTGCTCGAGCTCGGATGCGTGGCAGGGCAGGGATTTCTGTTCGCGCCGGCCGGCTCGCTCGAGGAGCTGTCCAACAGCTCCTTCGTCGCCCGGCGCAATGAGCACTGGACGGCCCAGGCGGCGGATGAGCAGGTCTCCGCCACCGGGCGGTTCAAGGCGCTCAAGAGAAGCTGATACCGGCAGACGCTGCTGTGCTGCCGGTATCAGCTGGCGACGGGACACCTGCGACGACGGCACCGCTGCCGACGGTGTAGGGCTGGCGACGACGCCGCGACCTACTTCTTCTGCCTCACCTTGACGGCAGTCCCCCCGCTCCCCGAAAGCCAGTAAGACCCCATTTCCCTGTCAATCGACACCGCATCCCCGGCGTGCAGATTCGCGTCGGCCGAGGCTTCCTGGATCTGCTCCCAGACCTGGTTGTTGTCGAGGTGCACGACAATGGCATCCGGAAAATTCTGGATACTGACGATTCGCGCGGCGATATGGCGGGGGAGTTTGGCCGGCGCTGCGGCAGGCGCCGCTGCAACCGCAGGTTGATCACCCGAATCGGACCGGTCGTCCCTGGGCGGGCCGGGTGGGACCTTAGGGGTCGTCGGCTGCGAACGCAGGTCGCTTGCCGGTGGGCTGGCAGGGGGTGCCAGTTTCGCATCCCCGCTTGAGGGTGGGCCGCTGTAACGCGCGACTTCCCGGTCAAAGCAAATGAGGCGCTTGAGTGAGTCCGTTTCCTGGGCGCAGGCGCGGATGCTCGCAGGCAGCGGCGGTTCGGCATCGGCGGTCGTCGCAAGCGCAAGCGCGCAAATCAGCGCCGGGCACAGAGGTGCTATCCGCGGCAGCCCCGCCACAGCACTTCGCCAATCTGTTCGAGGCATTCAATATCTCCGGATGCTTGCCGGATGCAAGAGTAGCACTCCCCCGTGACGTCAACCAAAGACGGTCAGGGGAGTCCGAAACTCAGACTCGAAAAGACGGTCTCGAAATCCGTCTCGCGTGAGCTCGGTAACGCCTTGGTCCATATGACGTTGAGTAGCCATGTCCCATTGGAGGGCATTGTGAAAGTTGCGCGGCCGGTTTCATCGGTGAGATGAGTTTCCAGGGGCGCGGCATCGTGAGCGAGGTTGGTCAACTTGACCAGCGCACCTGCCAGCGGCCGACCCTCATAGAGTACGTGAACTGGAAAGTAACCTGGCCGCGGCACAGTGTAGGGACTCACCTCCGGTACGATCTCGAGCGGCAGGCCCAGCGGCCGCGTCACCTGTGCCTGCGAGCCCGTGCCAGCGGGTCCAATTTGTATGAGTGACTTGGCACGTCGGCTGTAGTTTTCGGAACCGTCTACATCCATCCTGTGCGTGCGTTCGCGTTGTGTCAGGGCGGGTGTGAGCCCCTCGACCTTCAGGTAGTCGTTGAAACGGATTGCGGGAAGATGGCTTTGCGCCCGGTCATCGGTCTCCAGTACCAACACGTAAGCGCCCGGCGCGTGCAATAGAAGGTCTCCGTCCTGAGTTGCGGCTCCCAGGTGGAGGCGCTCACGCAGCTCGATTGGATTCCCGTCGGGAGCGATTGCCGTGAAGCGTACGATCCTGTTCAGTTGGATGGGCGAACGCTGACGAAAGGGACCATGCCCCACCTGCAAAGTGACGGGAATCACAGTATCCGGCCGCAGCCAGTATTCACCTGGCTGTATCCAGAAATCGTGGCCTTCGCAGGCACTGGCGCCGCAGATTCCGAGCAGGACTGCGGCGATTAGCGTTACACGGGTCTGTTCGAATCGGCGTGATCTCATGTTCGCTTTGGACGCGCGTGCGTCCTACTCCATGTGGTCGGGCAGGTACCCTGGTGTGACCGGAAGAAATTGCAGCGCCGTACCTAACATCGCCACGGCGATGAGCCAGCTCGCGACGACTGCGAGCGCGATCCTCGCGCGCCTGTCGGCGATCCACGCCGGGCGCAGGAGGGCGAGCGCCAACGCGCCGGTTCCGCCCGTTGCGCACAGTAGAACCCCTGCCAGTACTCCCGCTTTCAAGAGCCCAGCACCTGGCTGAGGAACCAGATACCGCTCGCGCCAATGATTGCGCCCAGGCCGCGAAGCGCCACAGCGCCACCAGGCCGGTCGCGCAGGAATCCAATGCCGATGCCCAACACGTGCAGGAGGCCGGTCGCGAGCATGAAACCCGCACTGTAGCCAATCGGGTCGGCTGCCGACGGCAGCTCTCTGCCGTGCGCATAGCCGTGAAACACGGCGAACATCGCCACGATCAATGAGGCGGCCCAGACCGGCGCCTGGATCGCCAGAGCGATGCAACCCCCCAGAACCAACACAGACAGTGCCACACCGACTTCCACCGGCGGTACCGGCACGCCAAGCATCCCCAGGACCGCACCGCCTGCCATCATCGCCGGAAAGACGATGGGCAGAACATGAATCAACGGTCTGCCGAGGAAGGCGCCCCACAGCCCCACGCAGACCATGGCCAGCAGATGATCCAAACCGCTCAAGGGGTGCATGAAGCCAGGTGCGAAACCGCCTGCGAGTCCCGTACCGATATGTGCGGCCGCTGTACCA
>Ga0137403_10003587_pt1 | contig 18585 bp, 18 predicted proteins | sample CZOMad2_1_16fung_FD_122057 | JGI IMG/M metagenome (GOLD analysis project Ga0137403, IMG submission 122057) | Vadose zone soil fungal communities from Angelo Coast Range Reserve, California, USA - CZOMad2_1_16fungal (Hybrid Assembly) | ecosystem: Environmental > Terrestrial > Soil > Vadose zone...
CGTTTCGAATACGTGCTGGGAAAGATTGCGGGAGTTCTTCTGTTGCTGGGGATCAGCACTCTGGTGATGGGCGCGGCGTTTCTGCTTGTGCTATTTTTCCGCGAACAAGCTGTCCTGCACGCAACCGCAAGACAGATGTCGGGCGCACCGCCTGATCAGGTCGCTGATGCTCTGCGTGTTGTTCGATCTTCCGCGTTCAACCTCGATATCTTTCCCGGGATGGTGATCATTTATCTTAAGGCGTGCCTGCTCGCGGCGCTCACTCTGTTTGTTTCCACGTTCGCGACCTCAAACATTTTCACTGTTGTGGTCATGGCATTCATTTATTTCATCGGCCATTTGCAGGCCACCGCGCGCGAGTATTGGCTGCAGGAACATGGTAGCGGACTGATTGCTCGCATTTTTTTCGCGGTGGTGACGCTGATCTTTCCCGACCTGCAGGCGTTCAACTTGGTGGATGATATCGTCGCAGGCACCGCCATTTCTCTGGCACTTTTCACTAAAACAGCCGTGCTGGGCGTTTTCTACACCACCATCTACACGCTATTGGCTGCGTTCGTGTTTTACGGGAAAGAATTATGAGCCGGGCTCTTATCGCGCTGGCAATATTGATCGTGGTCGGGGTGGTCAAATTGCCGCTTGAACGCAATTTGGCGGCGGTTCATCGACAGGAACATTTCCTCGGGGTCGAATTCAACCTCGATCTTCGTGAAAAAATCGGGCAACTCGGATTCATGGCTGCGTTGAGCGGATTTCGAGCAATTGTCGCCGACGCTCTGTTTATTCAGGCGTACGCGGCATGGGAAAATACCGAGTGGGGCCGTATGCTGTTGTTGTTCCGGCACGTCACGACGCTCCAACCACGAGTGATGTTGTTTTGGGACACGGCGGCCTGGCACATGGCTTGGAACGCCAGCGTAGCCGCGATGAACGATCAAAATCAGCCGCGCCTTGCGCTGCGAGTCAAAGCGCAGCGTGAATACTTTGCGCTGGGCAAGGATTTTCTTGAACGCGGAATAAAAAACAATCCCGATCGGCCCGACCTCTACGAAGCGCTGGCCCGGTTGTATAAGGAGAAATACAAAGACCACGAGCGCGCGTCAGAGTATTACGCAAAGGCGTCGGTCCTGCCCGAAGCGCGGACGTTCGACAGGCGTTTCTCTGCCTACGAGCTCTCGTACTGCGAGGGGCGGGAACGTGAGGCGTATAAGCGCTTGCTCAGCCTCTACAACGAAGGGGAGAAGGAGCGGCTGCCTACTTTGATCAAGCGGCTGAAGTTTCTCGAAGAAAAGCTTGCAATCCCCCAGGAAGAGCGAATTCCGGACAAGCTAAACAAAATCGTTAAATAGCTATATCGTTGGATCGGTGCATTCTTGGCGGCGACCGAGCGCCTCCATTGTAACGTTGTACCTTTTCAAGTGTTTAATCTGTGTCGTAATGCGTTTTGCAATTTTGAGTGATATTCACGCTAACCTCGAAGCGCTCGAAGCGGTTCTTGCTGACGCGCGCGAGCGTAGATGCACGCATTTTGTCTGTTTGGGCGATATCGTTGGTTATAACGCGAGCCCCGCAGAATGCATTGAACGTGTCCGCGAACTGAATTGTACCGTGGTAAAGGGCAATCACGATGAGGAGGCAACGCTTTCCACCTCCTCGGAACGTTTTAACGAACTAGCCGAGCACGCCATCCAGTGGACTCGCGACAATTTAGCGGATCAGGACAAGCAATGGTTACGCAATTTGCCGTTACAGAAGCGAGTACACGATTTCACAATCGTCCACGCCACGCTCGATACGCCTGGTCAATGGGGCTATGTGTTTAGCAATCTCGACGCGGTTGCGAGTTTCACCTACCAGCGCACCGCGGTCTGTTTTTTCGGCCATACTCATGTGCCCACGGTGTTCGTTCGCGATCAGGGCGTTCGACAGGAAAAGGCCGAGCACATGCGCATCGAGCCGGCCAAAAAGTATTTCATTAACGCAGGTAGCATTGGGCAACCCCGCGACGGAAACTGGCGCGCTGCATATTGCATTTACGACATCGAAAACAATCTGGTCGAATTAGTGCGCGTAAAATATGATGTGGCGGCTGCACAAAAGAAAATTTCTAAAGCTGGTCTGCCGCAGCTCCTCGCCGAGCGGCTTGCAATGGGGCGCTGACACACTTCTGGATCTCGAACAATATCAGGTCGCGACTGAGTCCATCCGTTGCTTCAAAACAAAATCCGCAAGCGGCAAATCCCGCGGGTAAGTGATTTTGAAATTGAAATCACCGTTGACAACGAGGGCTACTTTGCGCCCCATGCGCTCGACTGCTGAAACTTCGTCGGTGACGAAAATATTTTCTGCGCAAACAGCTCGATACGCATCTTCGAGCAATTGGCGCTCGAAAATCTGCGGCGTTTGCATCGCGTAAAGTTGATCGCGATCCACCGAACCGCTGACCAGAAGGTCGCTATCTGCCCGTTTCAGTGTGTCGTTAATCGGTTCTGCCAGAGCGGCAGCGCCATGATTTGCGCATTGCTGGAACACGCGTTCGATCTGCTCCGGCGTAATTAGTGGGCGCGCGGCGTCATGGACTGCGACCCAACGTGTAGCTGAGTCCAACTGATCCAGGCCGGCGCGGACGGAATCCTGCCGGTGTTTGCCACCCGGAACGATCGACCGGACCTTCTCGGACCTTCTATCGCGAACAATCGTTTTGATTTCATCTTGTCGATCTTCCCGGGCGACGACAATAATTTCGTTCACGGAGTTAGCCCGCTGAAATGCGCTTATCGTGTGCGCGATGACTGGTTTGCCGGCAATCGCCGCAAACAATTTATCGAAACCCATGCGGCGGCTGTCGCCGGCGGCAACAATGATTGCTGTGAGCATAGGTAAAACCGCCAAAAGGATTACAATGTTACAAGGGTTGGCAGCCTGAAGAAGTTTCGCTTTGACTCTGTAACCCTTATAACTTTTTTAACCGCTCAACTGTTTTTGCACCTCCGCGCTTAGGCTCTTGCCGTCCACGCGACCAGCGACTTTCGCCTGCAACGCCTTCATTACTGCACCCATTTGCGCTTTCGATGTGGCGCCGACTTCGGCGATCGTTTCGCGCACGACTTTTTCCAGTTCATCCGCATTCATCTGCTGTGGCAAATATGCGTTCAGGATCGACAACTCTTCTCTTTCCTTTTCGGCAAGTTCCGCGCGGCCGCCTTTTTCAAAGCTCTCGACTGAATCCTGGCGTTGCTTCGCCTGCTTGCGGATGACCTGAGCGGCCTCCGCATCATTCAGTTCCGCTTCGGCGCCTGATTTTGCAATCGCTGCGTATTTGAAAGCCGATTTTAACATGCGAAGCACACCCAGCCTTGTGGTGTCTTTGGCACGCATCGCCTCTTTCAGATCCGAATCGACGCGTTCAATAACAGTCATGCGCCAAAGTTACGTCGCGAAAGATAATTGTCGATCTGTACCCACGGCTCTGTGAGCCCTCCGCTTCCACATTCCAGGACTTTCGTTCTGACGACCCACAGGGTGGTGGCTACAACGCCTCAGCATATTTGCGAACCGATTCGGCGTCACTCACGGAAATCACATCCAACTCTTTGCGAGTACGCCGTAACAAACCAGCCAGCACGCCGCCCGGGCCCAGTTCAATAAAAAAATCGCAGCCAAGTTTGACCAGCCGCTCCACGCAGTCCAGCCAGCGCACCGTGCCCGTGACCTGGTCCTGCAATGTGCGGCGAATTTCAATCGGCGTTGTCACTTCCATGCCGGTCACGTTGCTTATTACCGGAAACCGCGGCGTTTGCATTGGAAGATTTGCAAGCACGGCGCCAAGTTTTTCGTACGCGCTGTCCATCAAACGTGAGTGATATGCGCCCGCGACGTTTAACATGGTCGCCCGGCGAATTCCGTACTCTTTCGCCACGCCGACGGCCGCCTCGACCTTCGTCAGTTCACCCGAAATGACGATCTGGCCAGGCGCATTGATATTGGCAATATCGACATCTTCGTCGGCGGCAAGCCGGCGTACATCGTTTTCCGCGCCGCCAATCAACGCTGCCATGCCGCCCAGCGTGGCTGCGCACGCTTCATCCATAAATTCGCCGCGCCGCTGCACAAGCTTCAGGCCTGTCGCAAAATCGAATGTCCCTGCAGCCGCGTGTGCGGTGATTTCTCCAAGCGAGAGACCAGCCGCGCCAGCGATGGGAATTTCACCCGCGAGATTGCGCAAGATTTCCAGCGCCGCCAGCGAGTGAACATAAAGCGCCGGCTGACAATTGCTCGTCTTGGTCAGCTCCTCGGCTGGACCGTTCCATGCGATTTCGCTCAACTTTCGACCGGGAATTTCGTCGGCTGCGATGAACAAATCCGCTGCTACGGGAAATTGTTCGGCGAGATCGCGTCCCATTCCGACGTATTGCGCGCCCTGGCCGGCGAAAAGTAGTGCGACTCTTTTCGGCATGATGCTCTAGTTAATCGCGTTCCATCACCAGCGCGAGCGGGATTGTTCGTCCGGACAATGCAGTCATCGAAATTGCTTGCGCGCGGTGGTTCACTTGCGAGCGTAAACCTTTTAACGTTATAACCCTTTCAACTTTCTAACTTTTTTCCCATGCCGTTCACGGTCCGTGAAATTGAATCGCCTGATCCGGTGACGCGAGTAGCCGCAGCCGATGCGGCGCTGCGACAGCCTGATGATGGTGACATTGGCGAGAAGATGGTCCTTAACATGGGGCCGTCGCATCCAGCCACGCACGGGGTGTTGCGACTAGTGCTCGAACTAGACGGCGAGATCATTACGAAAGCCACGCCGGACATCGGGTTTCTACATCGTGGCGACGAGAAAATCGCCGAGAACATGCAGTACAATCAGTTTGTCCCTTACACCGACCGGCTCGATTACCTCGCGCCGCTTTCAAACAACGTGGCCTATGCCCTGGCAGTTGAAAAACTGATGGGCTGGGAAGTTCCGCCGCGCGGAAAAGCGATCCGCACCATTTGCTGTGAAACGTCGCGAATCTCCTCGCATCTGATGGGTCTGGGCGCGATGGCACTCGATCTCGGCGCAATGACGGTGTTCCTCTATACATTCACCGAGCGCGAAAAACTTTATGACCTCTTCGAATTGCTTACGGGCGCCCGCTTCACCACGTCGTACACGCGCGTGGGTGGAGAAATCCGCGATCTGCCGGAGCGCTTCATTCCACAACTGAAAGCTTTCCTGGACAGTTTTGAGCCGAGTTTGAACGAATGCGACCGGTTGCTGACGCGGAACAAAATTTTTGTCGATCGAACCAGAGAGGTCGGCGTCATACCGAAAGATCAAGCAATAGCGTACGCGATTTCGGGGCCTAACCTTCGCGGGAGCGGGATCGACCACGATTTGCGACGCAAACAACCGTACCTCGATTACAACAATTACGACTTCGACGTGGTGATCGGCAGCGCGGGCGATTGTTACGATCGTTACCTGGTGCGGATCGAGGAAATGCGGCAAAGCGTGCGGATCCTGCGGCAGGCGATCGATAAACTTCCCGGTGGCCCAATCAACGTCGCAGACTGGAAAAATATGAATCCTCCCAAATCGCGCGTCATGACAAAGATGGAGGAATTGATCCATCATTTCATCGTGGTGACCGAAGGGCTCGATGCGCCACCCGGCGAAGTTTATTTCGCAGCCGAAAATCCCAAAGGCGAGCTTGGCTTCTACATTAACAGCAGAGGGGGCGGTGTACCGTATCGCCTGAAAATTCGCGCGCCATCGTTTGTGAACCTGAGTATTCTGCCAGAGCTGCTACCTGGCTGCATGGTAAGCGACGTGCCGGCGGTGCTGGGCAGTCTGGACTTCGTCATGGGGGAATGCGACAGATGATGATAATGACAAAGCACGAATGGCGAATGTCGAAATGATCGAGATGGCATACACCGAAAATACGAACGAACGAACGAACGGAGCTTCACCATTGGGGTTTCGTCATTCCTTCGGCATTCGTCATTTGTCATTCGTGATTTCTTCCGCTGCGCGTCTCATGCTTGTCCTTTTGATCACACTCTGCGTCTCTTGCAGTAGCAAACGCATCACAAAAGAGAATGTCGATCAGGTAACGGAAGGAATGTCGAAAAAGCAGGTAGAATCGATTCTGGGGCCGCCCACTTCGCTTGATAATAAGGATTTCGTGATCATGAAAAAGACAACTTACATTTACCGGCAGGGTAAAGACACGATCACAATCGTTTTCAAGGATGACAAAGTGCAGTCAAAAGACAGCACGTTGTCCGATTAATCTGTAGCGGATTACACCCGTGACAGACTCGACGAGCATACGCATTCCCGCCGAGCTGGAGCGGAAAATGGATGAGGCGATCGCGCGCTATCCGGGCGATCACCGCAGAAGCGCAACCATGCCGCTGCTGCACTTGTGGCAGGAACACTTCGGGTTCATCAGCGACGAGGCCATGCTATGGGTCGCGCAGAAACTCGGGTTGCAACCGATCGACATTCTCGAGGTCGTCACCTTTTATCCGATGTTTCGACAGCAGCCGGCGGGCAAAACACACATCCGCGTCTGCCGCACGCTTAGTTGCGCGATGGCCGGCAGCTTCGAGCTAATGAAAAACGTGTGCGCGAAGCTTGGAATCCAACGCCAAGCCGATGGCGAGGGAATGTCCGCACACCGGACGGATTCGTCCTGCGGCGAACATGATCCCATCGCCGTCAGCGCCGATGGAAAATACAGCGTTGAGTTTGTAGAATGCCTGGCAAGCTGCGGCACCGCGCCAGTGTGCATGATTGGCGAAGCGCTGCACGAAAAGGTCGATCCGAATTCCATCATCAATCTTATCGAGAATCGTGAATCGAAAATCGTGAATCGGCCCGAGCCGCATCCGCTCGAACATCGGCTGATTTTCAAAAACATAGGACGCCCCGACTGGAAGACTGATATCGACTGTTATCTTCGCGATGGGGGTTACGAACAATTAAAGCAAGCCCTGACAATGTCGCGCGACGACATCGTCAATAAAGTTAAAAACTCCGGGCTGCGCGGCCGCGGTGGAGCAGGGTTTTCCTGCGGACTGAAATGGAGCTTTATCAAACCGGACGAAAAGCGGCCGGTGTATTTGATTTGCAACGCCGATGAATCCGAGCCGGGCACGTTCAAGGACCGCTACATCATCCACGAAGATCCGCATCAACTGCTCGAGGGAATTCTGATTTCATGTTACGCGCTCAACGCGCGCACCGCTTACATCTACATCCGGGGCGAATTCCCTGAGGGCGCGAAAATTCTCGAGCGCGCAATCGAAGAAGCCCGAACGCACAATTTTCTAGGAAAGAATATCCTCGGCTCAGGGTTCGACGCAGAAGTTTACGTTCATCGCGGCGCGGGCGCTTACATTTGCGGAGAAGAAACTGGACTTATCGAATCGCTCGAGGGCAAGCGCGGTTATCCGCGAATCAAGCCACCGTACTTTCCGGCTGTGCTCGGCCTCTACATGTGTCCAACCATCGTCAATAATGTGGAAACGCTCTGCCATGTAAAACACATCATTGCCATGGGAGGCGTCGAGTATGCGCGCCTCGGCCGGCCCAACAATACAGGCACGCGAATTGTGAGTGTGAGCGGGGACGTGCAGCGGCCAGGCTATTTCGAAATTGAAGTCGGTGCGGTGACGATGGGCCAGTTGATCTACGAAATGGCTGGCGGGTTAAAGCCGGGTCGAAAGTTAAAGGCAGTTATTCCCGGCGGAAGTTCTGCAAAAGTCTTGCGCGCCGATGAGCGATTCAAGCTGAAGCAGCGACAAGCCGATGGATCGACGATCGAACGAGAAATGTCGATTGATGAGATCCCGATGGATTTCGACTCACTGGCCGCGGCGGGTTCCATGGCCGGGTCAGGCGGCGTGATCGTTCTGGATGATTCCCGCGACGTGGTCTGGGTACTGAACAACATCAATGAGTTTTACGCGCACGAGAGCTGCGGCCAATGCACGCCCTGCCGGGAAGGCTCTCTTTGGATGAAGAAAATCACCGACCGCATGTTGGCTGGCGGCGGAGTCGTGGAAGACCCGAACACGCTTAAGACCATTGGCGACAACATCGCGGGCCGCACCATTTGCGCGTTTGGCGAAGCTTGCGCGTGGCCGACCCAAAGCTTTGTGGAAAAATTTCGGGAGGAATTTGCGGCCCGCGCACAAAAACCAGTCCCACCGCCACTTCCCCCTGAATACACCGCGGAAGAGCTAATTCAGGAAGAGTCGATTCCCACCGTTCCGTTGGCACACGATCCCGGCTGGGAAAAAGCCGGAGCCGCCGGCACAATCTAAAAGCTATGAATCAGGAAAGCAGGAAAGCAGGAAAAACTCTAAGGGAGTCGAAGCTGACCGAGCAAATTATTGCTTCTGCCATCCGCGTGCACTGCGCGCTGGGTCCTGGGTTTCTGGAATCAGTCTACGAGGAAGCGCTGGCTGTTGAATTTGCGCTTAGCGGAATCCAATTCATCCGACAACACCCAGTGCCACTCTTCTATCGCGATCACCAAATCGGCGAACATCGTTTGGATTTCCTGATCGAAGGCAAGATCGTCGTTGAGCTGAAAGCGATTAGCCAATTGGAGGATATTCATTTCGCTATTGGTCGCAGTTATCTCAAAGCCACAGGGCTTGACGATGGTTTGCTATTTAATTTTGCGACCGCGCCGTTAACCATAAAGCGTTTCTGCCGCGAACTTTCGACACCGCGCGAAAAGGTAGACCTTGTTCTGTAATTCCGATGTTTCCTCTTTTCCTGCTTTCCTGATTCACTGATGCCTTCCGAATCTTCAATTCCATTGTTCAACGTCCAGATTGATGGAGTGTGGCATCAGGTTCCCAAAGGGACGCGTGTAATCGAGGCGTGCGAAGGCGCTGGCAGCTATGTGCCGCGTTATTGTTACCATAAGAAGCTCAGCTCGCCCGGTAATTGCCGGATGTGTTTGATCGAAATGGGATTCCCAAGGCTGGGCCCGGATCGCAAACCTGAATTGGGCGCGGACGGCAACCCGATCATCAATTGGATGCCGCGCCCGCAAATTTCCTGCGCTCAGGATGTATCGGAAGGAATGGCTGTTCGCACCAACTCGCCACTGGTGAAGGAATGTCAGCGCGGCGTGATGGAATTTCTCCTCATCAATCATCCGCTCGACTGCCCGATTTGCGATCAGGCTGGCGAATGCCGTTTACAGGAATTCAGCGTCGATTTCGGCAACTCGAAATCGCGTTTCCTTGAGCACAAGGTTAAGAAACCGAAAAATGTGCAGATCGGTCCGCGGGTGACTCTGGATGACGAACGCTGCATCCTTTGCTCGCGTTGCATCCGTTTTTGCCAGGAAATCGCACACGACGACGTACTCGGCTTCGTTGACCGCGGCAGCTATACGCTGCTAACGGCGCATCCGGGGAAGCAGCTGGAAAATAATTATTCTCTCAACACCGTCGACATCTGCCCCGTTGGCGCGCTCACGTCGACGGATTTTCGTTTCAAAATGCGCGTCTGGTTCCTGAAAGAAACCAAGAGTATCTGCACAAGTTGCGCTACCGGCTGTAACACCATCATCGGCAGTCGCGAGGACGTGATCTATCGGCAAACACCGCGAGAGAACGATCACGTCAATTGCTCCTGGATGTGCGATTATGGCCGGCTCAACTTCAAATTTCTCGAGGCTCAAGACCGTTTGCTCGAGCCGCAGATTCGTTCCGGGGGAAGACTGGTCGCTGTCGATTGGCCAATGGCGATCGAGCAGGCCGCGCTTCAATTAAGACAGTTTTCCGGTGCTGAAATTGCCATCATCGCGTCCGGTCGCATGACGAACGAGGAGCTGTGGCTGACATTGCAATTGGCGAAGTCGTTAGGCGTGGAGATGATCGACATCGTCCCGCGACGCGGCCCCGGTGATGACATTCTGCTGAGCAAAGATCGAAATCCGAACACCAACGGCGCACGACTCATTCTTCGATCCACATCTGAACCGGGCGCAAAGCTGCTGGCGATTGCTGACGCGGTGAGATCCGGCCAAATCAAGGCGCTCGCAATCTTTAAAGAAAACACGATGCATTTGGGGATACCTGTCGAGCAACTCGCGCAGCTCCCGGTATTCATTGCGATGAACATTCTACCGAACGAAGCGACCGAGAAAGCGACTGTGGTTCTGCCCGCGTGTGGTTTTGCCGAAAAACGCGGCTCGATGGTCAACGGCAAAGGTCGATTGCAACGATTGAATCGCGCCGTGCGGCCGCCCGGAAACGCACGCGATGATTGGGAAATTTTGCGTGATCTGCTCCAGGCAATTGGCGGAGGCGACTCGGTTTCGTCGATAGACGACGTATTTCGCCGGATCAGCGAAACAATCCCGCAGTTCGCCGGGCAAAGTCTGAACAAGATCGGCGATCTCGGCGCGCATATTCTGCAAATGGAAGAACTACCAGCGATGCATCCGACGGACGAACAGGCAATCGAGCAAGCGATCGCGATCCAGAACGCGCGCCGCGCGGAGCGCTCACACTGAGATGGATTTTTCTTTCGCAATTACGTCACTCCTAAAAATCGTCGGCATATTGGTTGTGATTCTGACGATGGTTTCCTACGCGGTGTATGCCGAGCGACGAGTGAGCGCGTTTATCCAGGACCGCCTGGGACCGAATCGCGTGGGACCAGCCGGTCTGTTCCAGCCCATCGCGGACATGTTCAAGTTGCTGCTGAAGGAAGATTTCACGCCACGAGCAGCGAATACGTTTTATTATTGGCTCGCTCCATGCCTGGCCGTGATGCCGGCCATCATCACGATCGCGGTGGTCCCGTTTGGCAGCACGCTCTTCGGTGTTCCGATGGTGATCGCGGATGTGAATGTCGGGATTCTCTTTGTCTTCGCCATCGCATCGCTGGGTGTATACGGAATCGTCATTGGCGGGTGGGCATCAAATTCCAAATATCCGTTCCTGGGAGGAATTCGTTCCAGCGCCCAAATGCTTTCCTACGAACTTTCACTCGGGCTGGCAGTCATCCCGGTTTTTCTGCTGGTTGGAAATTTACGCCTGACCAGCGTGGTGAGTTACCAGATCGAGCACGGCTGGTTCATCGCCCCGTTTGTCGGCGATTGGACGAACCCGTGGAAATGGCTCCTCACTGTTCCCATGATCATTTCGTTCCTCGTATTCATGATCGCAATGTTTGCAGAGACAAACCGGCTGCCCTTCGATCTGCCAGAAGCCGAACAGGAGTTGGCCGGCGGTTACAACACCGAATACAGCTCCATGAAGTTCGCCTTGTATTTTCTCGGCGAATACGCCGCGATGATCACCGGTTCGGCCGTTATCGTCACTTTGTTTTTGGGAGGCTGGCATTTTCCAGGTATTCCCGACGGCTCTCACGGCTGGATCTTCGGCTTGATCAATATCGCAGTCTTCTTCGCGAAGGTTTCCATCATGATTTTGATTTTCATGTGGGTGCGTTGGACGCTCCCCCGATTCCGCTACGACCAGCTCATGCGTCTCGGTTGGCTTTTCTTTTTCGAGATCGCGTTGGTGAACATCTTCATCGTGGCGGCAATCTTGCCTTTCATTGGGCCGTAATCTTCCTCTTCCTCTTAATCTTAATTTAACGTCGTCCTTATTCTTTATGCCCTTTCATCACGAAAAGCTGACGGTTTGCCAGCGCGCATTAGAATTTGCGACATGGTCGCAGGATCTGATCGAGTCCGTAACGAAAAAGACCTCGACTCGCGATCACTTGGAACGATCGGGCGATAGCATTGCTCTAAATATCGCTGAGGGGAATGGCAAGTTCTCGCGGAAAGACCGCGCTCGGTTTTTCCAAATCGCGCATGGCTCGGCTTTGGAGGCTGCAGGATGCCTCGATCTTTTAGTTGCCCGACGCTGCTGCGATGCCAATGCGATTACAAAAGGAAAGGCAATGCTGGAGGAGATTGTAAAGATGCTTTTCACAATTCTCGATCGATTGGGTTGCCGGATCGCCGAAGATTCAGGCGAATATGGGGAGATAGCAGATTGAGAGGAAGAGGTAGAGGAAGATTAATCATGGCTATTACCGTTCCACGACCGAAACTGAACTGGCGAGAGCGATTGTATCTGCCCGCCATCGTCGCCGGCCTGGCGATTACGTTTAAGCACTTCAAGAATATGCTGCTCGGGCGCACCAAGGTCACAATGCAATATCCCGAGCAAAAACATGACAGCAGCCTCCCGGAACACTACCGCGGTGCGCCTGCGTTAGTTCGGGATGAGGATGGCCGTGTGCGTTGTGTCGCCTGCCAGCTCTGCGAATTCATTTGTCCGCCACGCGCGATCAAGATTATTCCCGGTGAAATCCCTTCAACCGATCGCTTTGCCAGAGTCGAAAAATATCCGGAGCAATTCGATATCGACATGATCCGCTGCATTTTCTGCGGGATGTGTGAGGAGGTTTGCCCCGAACAGGCGATTTTTCTGCGTAAAGATTACGCCATCACCGGCTTCACGCGCGCCGAAATGGTGCATCACAAGGAGAAGCTGATCGAAATCGGCGGAGTAATGCACGGCGTCGTCTTGAAATGGAACGAAAAGAAGTAGAAGCCACAGATTGACACAGATGTTCACAGATTTTGCTCATTCCGATTTTACATCTGTGTTTGATCCGTGTTCATCTGTGGCCTGAAAAATGTCCCCGCTCCTCTTTTGGCTTTTTGCGTCATTAACTGTGATCTTCGGCGCCGCCGTTGTCATCAATCGCAATCCCGTGGCCAGCGCGCTCAGTCTGGTCGTTTCGTTCCTGGGACTGGCAGCGCTGTTCATGTCCCTCGACGCGTACTTTGTCGGGATCATTCAGGTGCTGGTTTATGCGGGCGCCGTCATGGTGCTCTTTCTTTTTATCGTCATGCTTCTCAACCTGCAGGCCGAAGAGCGGCGTCGAATCAATTGGGTCGCTACCGCCGGCGGCGCCGGGGTGGCGATCATTCTGCTCGTTCAGATTGCTCTTACCATCGGACGCTTTGACGCTGCGCGAAAAACCTTTCCGCCACTCTCGGAATCCACAACTGATGATGTGCGGAACATCGGCGCCACTCTTTTTCGAAATTACAATCTCCCATTTCAAATCATCGGTGTTCTCGTGCTGGTGGCGACTATTGGCGTGGTGCTCTTGAGCAAACGGGAGTCTCGATAGAATGATCACCCTTGGCCATTACCTGCTCGTAAGCGGCGTTCTTTTTTCAATTGGATTCGCCGGGGTGATGTTGCGACGCAACCTGATCATCATTCTTATGTCATTGGAGTTGATGTTGAATGCGGCAAACTTATCGCTCGTTGCCTTTTCGCGATTCCGTGTCGATTCAAACGGTCTACTCAATTACAACGCGCAGGTGTTCGTCTTTTTCATCATCACCGTAGCAGCTGCCGAAGTCGCGGTGGGCCTCGCCATCCTTGTTGCCTTATTTCGCGCCAGACAGACGACGGACGTGAAAGACATCAGTGCCCTGAAGTTTTAAGCGACGAGACGCACAAGAGAATGACGAATGTCGAAGGAAGTTCAAATGACGAATGACAAAGACGCTCGACCGCGACGCTGGATTAGCTTGTCATCAGTGCTTCGTGATTCATTCGTTATTCGTCATTCGTGCTTCGTCATTTTCGGCCGATGAACTCAATTCTTCCCTGGGTGATTCTGCTGGCTCCGCTACTGAGCGCTGCTCTTATCACGCTGTTCACGCGTCGATGGAAAACCCTAAGCAGTTCTATCTCAGTCGCAGCGGTGCTGGTAAGTTTTTTCTGTAGCTGTTTGATCTTTGCACACCAAACTGGTGCCGCGGCTGAGTTCACATGGATCGGTATTAGCGGAGTCTTCCAGGTCCCGCTCGGCCTGACCTTGGATCAGTTGAGCAGGACAATGGCCCTTCTCGTTTCCGGTGTGGGGGCCGTCATTCACATTTATTCGCTGGGTTACATGCGAGATGATGAAGGCAAATCCCGTTACTTCGCGGCGTTGTCGCTCTTCATGTTTGCGATGCTTGGAATCGTTTTCGCAAACAATTTCGTCATGCTTTTCATCTTTTGGGAATTGGTGGGATTTACTTCTTATGTGCTAATTGGCCACTGGTTCTATCGCGACGCCGCTGCGGACGCAGCCAGCAAGGCATTCATCACCACTCGCATCGGTGATTTCGGATTCATGATCGGAATCCTGATGCTTTGGATGGCGACCGGGTCTGTCGTGTTTGCGGAGATCGCGCCGCGGATGTCGACATTAGCGGGTCATCCGCTATTTCTGACAATTGTCGCCCTGTTGATTTTCTGCGGTGCGGTGGGCAAGTCGGCCCAGTTTCCGCTGCACGTCTGGTTGCCGGACGCAATGGAAGGTCCTACGCCAGTTTCCGCGTTGATTCACGCCGCGACAATGGTCGCAGCAGGTGTTTACATGCTGGTCCGTGTTGCCTTCATCATTCAGGTTTCACACACCGCGCTTCTGACCATCGCCTGGATCGGAACAATCACGGCAGTCATGGCTGGGTTAATCGCAACGCAGCAGAACGACATCAAGCGAATTCTCGCCTACTCCACGTTGTCACAGCTTGGTTACATGGTAATGGCGGTGGGACTTGCCTCGAATGATGCAGCGATGTTTCACCTGTTTACGCATGCGTTCTTTAAGGCGCTTCTGTTCTTAGCCGCCGGTTCCGTCATTGTGATGCTTCATCACGAACAGGACATCTGGAAAATGGGCGGCCTTTCACGAAAACTCCCGGTCACATTTATTACTTTCCTTGTCGGCGCGCTGGCGTTGATCGGCTGTCCGCCGTTTAGTGGCTTTTTCAGCAAAGACGCAATTCTTGCGCTCGCGTACGAACGCAACACTCCGATTTTCGCCATAGCGTTGTTCACGGCGTTCCTGACCGCCTTCTATGTGATCCGCATGCTCGTCATCGTCTTCTTCGGCGCACCCCGCTGCGACATCGCACGCGACAGCCGGGAGTCGCCAGCGGTAATGACGGTGCCGTTAATCGTGCTCGCGCTCCTGGCCACACTCGGCGGATTTGCGTTCTTCGCACGAAACTTTCTCACACTCCCAGTCGAAAAGGGAGTTGCCATCATCGTTCCCGTGCTTGCGATCGCCGCGTTGATTGTGGGAAGTGGGCTGGCAATTGCTCTTTACCGCAATCGGTCCACCGAACCGATGCGAGACTTGGAACTGTTGCGCCACAAGTTTTATTTCGATGAGTTCTACAGCTGGCTAATTCACTGGACGCAGGAACTCCTGGCGCGCGTGTCGGCTTTCGTTGATCGCTGGATCATCGATGCTGGCGCGGTGGGCGGAAGCAGTCGTGGGACGTGGGGCATAGGCGCTCTTTTGCGGCTGGTCCAAGTGGGAAATCTGCAAGGGTATGTCTTTTTATTCGGGGTTGGCGTTGTTGCCGTCATTTATTTCGCTGTGTTTCGGTAACGACCGTGAAATCAATGCCGAATGACGAATCTCTAATGTCGAAAAGAATGACAAAATCCGAACCTGCCAAACGAATGCCGAGCGCGATTTCGTCATTTGGACATTCGGTCTTCTTTCGTCATTCGTCATTCGCGCTTCGTCATTCTCGTCCGCATATTTTTTTGGATTTTGTGGGGAGTAACCTTAACCCGTTGGTCTTTCACTGATGGTTCTCGTCGTCGTCTTTTGCCCGATCATCACCGCCATCTTGATCATGGTCGGTGCGCCTGCTCGCAAGACCGCGCTAGGTGCGTCGATTTTGACGTTTGCCGCGGCGCTGTTTCTCCTGATTTCCTTTGATCAGGGGACAAACAATTTCCAGCACGTCACGTCGTTTACCATATCTCCCGAGTGGCGACTGAGCTTTACGACAGGCATTGACGGCTTGAGCCTCATGATGGTGCTGCTTGCCAGCATTGTTACGTTGGCCGCGGTCTGGTTCGCCGGAACCATTGAGAGATATGAAAATGCATTCTACGCCTGTCTTTTGTTTATTTCCGGCGGCGCAATCGGCGCGTTTGCGTCAATCGACTTGTTTTTCTTTTATGCATTTCACGAGCTGGCGCTGATTCCCACATTTTTGTTGATTGGAATCTGGGGAAGCGGAAACCGAGTCGCGGCAGCCTGGAAAATCACAATTTACCTCGCGATCGGAAGTTTTGTTTTGCTGCTTGGGCTGATTTTACTTTACCAAAGCTTTCCGCCGGTTTGGCGGAGCTTTGACATTCGCGCATTACAGATTGGTGCCGCTCAAGGTCAGATTGCAGCGGAGGCACAACGGCATGTTTACCTGCTGTTGCTTATCGGTTTTGGAATTCTCATTTCCCTTTTCCCATTTCACACATGGGCACCTGAAGCTTACGCTTCGGCTCCGGCGCCGGCGGCAATGTTGCATGCCGGAGTGCTAAAAAAATTTGGCCTGTACGGTCTTTTGCGGGTGGCTATTCCCCTGCTTCCCGAAGGCGCGCGTCATTGGGCGGGTCTGCTGGTGGTGCTGTTGCTCGGGAACATCATTTACGTGGGGCTGGTTACAATTGCTCAGAAGCGGCTCGATTGGATGCTTGGTTACTCGAGCGTGATGCACATGGGCTACATCTTTCTCGGCATTGCCAGCGCTGGCATTCTTGGTGTGACCGGTGCGGCTGTGTTGATGTTCGCTCATGGCTTATCCATTGCGCTGCTATTTGCGCTGGCAGGAGAATTACGGCAGCGGACAGGCACATTGGTTTTCGATGACCTTGGCGGTCTCGCCAGGGTCATGCCGTTCGCAGGGCTCGCCTTTGGCTTTGGCGCATTTGCTGCCATAGGTCTCCCCGGCTTGGCGAACTTTGCCGGCGAAATCATGATCTTTTTTGGCTCGTTCAAAAACGGCTGGGCGATGGACCGCTTTCATATTTTTCAAATCGCTACGGTGCTCGCGCTTTGGGGCGTAGTAATCTCGACGGTTTACATGCTGCGAGCGTATCGCAAAACGTTCATGGGTACCGTAAACGAGCGGTGGAAGGAACTTGTCGACCTTCGCCCGGCGTTGCGTCTGCCGGTTGCCCTGCTGGTGGCCGCGCTTCTTTGCTACGGATTCTTTCCGCAATCCTTCGTGCGAATGATAGCGCCCAAGTTCCGCACTTATCTGACCGCAAACAGATGATGAAGATCTCAGCGCCAGAACTTGAGATTGCCGTGCTGGTGCTGGGAATGGTGATCCTGATGGTCGAAGCGTTTGCTGCGAAAATCGACAAACGGATTCTGGCCTTCGCGGGAATTGGCGGTTTGGCGATCATTTTTCTGGCCAGCTTCTTCGTGGCTCCATTTCCATCGCCGAATCAAGCGACTGGTTTCTGGAGTTTTTACACCGCCGACCGGTTGTCGATCTTCTTCAAACAGTTTGCGTTGCTGGCCACGATCCTCGTTCTCGTGATGATGATCGACTATGCCCCGGTTGTGCGCCGTTCTTTTCCCGGTTCGCAAGATGGACTCGGCGAGTTTTTCGCAGTGCCAATCTTCACCTGTGCCGGACTGATGTATCTGGTGTCGGCCATCGATTTTGTCTTCATCTTTGTCGCCATCGAGTTGGTGACGATATCGTTTTATGTACTCGTCAGCTTTACTCGACGCAATCCGGTCACTCTGGAAGCGGGCACGAAGTATCTGGTGCTCAGCGCGCTCTCGACGGCCTTTCTCGTGTATGGAATTGCTTGGATATTCGGCGTGACCGGCCAGACAAATCTGCACCGGCTCACGGAGGCGCTGGCTAATCCGGCTACAGATCGCGGCGCAGCGCTGCTCGGCATGGTTTTTGTTCTAGTCGCGCTTGGTTTCAAAATCGCGGCGGTACCATTCCAAATCTGGGTGCCGGATGTTTATCAAGGCGCGCCCACCCCGGTGACTGCTTATCTTTCCGTTGCTTCAAAAGCGGCGGGGTTTGTTGTGCTGCTACGGGTTTTGGTGCCGTTCCTCACGCTGCCGCAAACGCAGCGAGTTATCGTATTGATCGCGCTGCTGACATTGATCTACGGAAATCTCGCAGCCCTGCCGCAGGCGAACCTGAAACGGCTGCTTGCTTATTCAAGCATAGCGCATGCGGGCTATCTGCTGATCGGAGTAGTCTGTTTCGATGTCCGCGCAGTCACTTTCTATCTCGTGGCTTACTTGCTTATGACCCTCCTCAGCTTCGCAGTCTTGATAATTGTCGCGCAGCATACGGGGGAAGAGATTTCCGATTTTGATGGTCTCGGCAGGCGTTCGCCATTTCTCGCATTCGCGATGCTGATCGGGATGGTGTCGCTCGCCGGTGTCCCGTTTACCGCGGGATTCTTGGGCAAGTTTTACATCTTTTATGCGGCAATTTTGCAGCGCCAGATCGCGCTGGTCGTCGTCGGGGTTATTACGGTCGGCTGCGGCTTCTACTACTATCTCAAAGTCGTTCGCGCGATGTATTGGCAGTCCACGACCAACAGTTCCAAAATACCTGTGAACGGGCTATCGCGTCTGGCAATCAGCGTTTTAGTGATTGCCACGATCTGGCTGGGCGTTTATCCGCAGCCGATTTTTGACGCATTAAAACGATAACAAGGAACGACGGCTTGGGCAGC
>Ga0137403_10003588_pt1 | contig 18584 bp, 28 predicted proteins | sample CZOMad2_1_16fung_FD_122057 | JGI IMG/M metagenome (GOLD analysis project Ga0137403, IMG submission 122057) | Vadose zone soil fungal communities from Angelo Coast Range Reserve, California, USA - CZOMad2_1_16fungal (Hybrid Assembly) | ecosystem: Environmental > Terrestrial > Soil > Vadose zone...
AGCAACAGGTCGGGAATCTCTTGCTTCCGCAATACCAGAGCATTCTGAACAATCCCGGCCTGAGCGCCGCGGACAAAGCAGCCGTCACCGGCCAGTCGCAAGGCGCGCTCTCGAGCGCCTTCGATTCGCTGCAACAATCCGCGCAGAATCGCCTCGCGCGCACGCGCAATTCCGCCGGTTTTGGCGAGCTCACCGACGAACTCGCGCGCCAGAAGGGAATTGCCGAAGCAGGCCAGGCGCAGAAAAATCAGCTTGCCTTCACCAACACCGCGTTTCAGCGCCAGATGGCCGCGTTGCAAGGTCTCTCCGGCCTCTACGGCATCGACTCGAATCTCCTCGGCCGCACTCTGGGCATTCCCGCGGAGCTCTTGAATACGCGCGCAAATGCCTCCCGCAGCACGGGCGGCGGCTTCTTCTCCGCCCTCGGCTCCGGCTTGGGCTCGACGCTCGGCGCCCTCCCCGGCGCGCTCTTCTAGATTCACGGGCAGACAAACATTCTTCAGGAACACGACGCGAGAACTCTCGAGGACTCCCATGCCCACGCATTGGTACGCCATCTTGACCGCCGTCATTTCCGCCGGCGTACAGTTCGTTCTTTTCCTGCGCTGGCTGCATCGCCGCATGCGTGACGACGAAATCGTCCGCGCCTTCGTCCACGACATCGCCACGAACCATTTGCCGCACATCTACAACGCCTTGCACGAAATCGCCAAGCGGCAGGGAATTAGCCTCCCGGAAACACCCATGGTGCGCTTCGTGGATTTGAACGGCCACCGGCGCCGTTCGTGAGAATTTTTCGTGAGCCCTCCTTCCCAGCTTTTGACGCTTGCGCGCCATGCGGCCGAAACGCGAGCGCTCGATCCCGGTCTCGTCTGCGCTGTGATCGAGCAGGAGTCCGCGTGGAATCCCTGGGCCATGCGTTACGAACCCGCGTTTTTCAGCAAATACGTCGCGCCGCTCTACACCAACAACAAGATCACCGCGACCGAGGCCTACGCGCGGGGCATTTCCTGGGGCCTGATGCAGGTAATGGGGCAAGTCGCTCGCGAATCCGGTTTCGACGCACAGTTTCTTTCCGCGCTGTGCGATCCGGAGCAAGCTCTCGCCGTTGGCTGCAAAGTCTTGCGCAAGAAGTTCGACGCCGCCAACGGCGACACTACGCGCGCCCTGCTTGCCTGGAATGGCGGCGCGAACGCGCTCTATCCAGCGCAAGTGCTCGCCCGCCGCGCGCACTACTTGTAACTCGTGGGGGAGATCTCCGTCGGGCATGGGCCGCTGCGGGCGTTCCTACAAGGAGGACGATTGGAACGAATAATGCCTTTGCGCTTCTGGATTCGGACCCTGGAACCGGTATTCCTCGCGGCCCTGGCCCTTGCCGTGTTCGTGGCATGGCGCGCCGATCGGCGCGATCGCGCGCAACTCGCCTCCGAACTTGCGACCACGAAACAGTTGCTCGCCGCGGCCGACGCCCGCCAGCACGACCGGGACGCCCGCCTCGCAAAAACGCTCACTGCTCTGGCCGCGCAGAAACGCACCGTCGTAACCGCTGCGCAGATTGTGCGCGAACTCCCGCGCGAAATCGGCCTGCCTTCCCCCATCGTCTTGCAGTCCGCTGATGCGAACTCTTCCTTGCCAAATCAAGCGGACAAGCAGCCCACCGGTAACGCCACGCCAGCGCACAAAGCGAACCAATCCGAATCCCAAGCCGTCATCCCCGCCGAAGACCTAAAACCGCTCTTCGATTTCACCATCGATTGCAAAGCCTGCCAGGCGAAGCTAACCGCCGCGCAAGCCGATCTCACCGACGAAAAAACCAAAACTGCCGCGCTTGCCAAGGAGCGCGACGAAGCACTCCAAATCGCACGCGGCGGCAGCCCCTTCCGCCGCATCGCCCGCGCCACGAAATGGTTCCTCATCGGAGCCGCCGCCGGCGCCATCGCCGCCAAAGCCGTTCATTGATACGCTTTTCACAATTTCCGCACAATTCCTAGGGTATAATCCGCGCACCTAAGCACCTCGATGTCACCACCTGACATTCCGGCAAGCGGAGCCTCGTTGGGTCCCGAAGGGTCACCTCCTTCAGGCAAGAAGCTCGATTCCTGGGGAGAAATCGCGTCGTATCTCGGCCGCGAAGTGCGCACCGTGCAGCGCTGGGAGCAAACCGAAGACCTGCCCGTCCATCGCCACGAACACAAGAAAAAATCCACGGTCTACGCTTACGCGGGAGAACTCGACGCGTGGATAAAGCAGCGCCAGCCCAAGGACGACCCCGAAGCCGACGCCGCGTTCGTGCCCGAGCCGGATGTGGATGCTCCCCCGGAAAAGGAGAATGGCGATGCCAAGCTCTCAAACCGCACGCCGCTCCCGCCCACGCCTTCTCCGGCACATCCCGTGCCCTCGAAAGGGAAGCGCGTTGCCATTGCAGCCGTGGTCATGATGGTTTTCGTCGCCGTTGCCTATCGCATCTACCGCAAGTACCAAGACCCCGCGCTGACCCATGACACGGTACGCCTCGTGGTCCTTCCCTTCGTCAATCTCAGTGGCGATCCCAATCAAAACTATCTCAGCGCCGGCTTGACCGATGTCATCACCACGCAGCTCGGCCGTCTCGACCCGCGGCACCTCCGCGTCATCGCGCCCACCTCCGCCAGCGTCATGTCCGGCAAGCCGATCGGCGAAATCCGCCAGGCTCTGAACGTGCAATACGTTCTCGAAGGCAGCGTCCAGCGTGTCGCCAATCAAATCCGCATTGACGTCCGGCTGATTCAAGCCAGCGACGAGGCGCAGGCCGGCGCGGACTCCTTTACGCGCGATCTCTCCGATTTTCTTCAAGTCGAATCCGAAGTTTCCGAATCGGTCGCGCGAAAAATGGTCTCCACTTTGCCTGGCGCGTCGCCAGCGGAATCTTCCTCGGCAGCCAAGCATCTTGGAACCGTCTCCGTGGAGGCAGCCACCAAGTCCAGTGACGCCTTCTTGAAGGGCGAGATTCTCTGGACGAACCGCGAGAATCTGAAAAAAAGCATTGAGCTCTTTGAAGAAGCGATTCATGAGAATCCCTACAACGCGCAAGCCTATGCCGGTCTCGCCAGCGCGACGGCCATCATCGGCCAAGTGCCCAATGATGGTATCCCCCCTCAAGAAGCAGAACCAAAGGCCCGCGATGCTGCTCAGCGCGCTTTGCAGCTCGATCCACGGCTTGTCGAGGCTCACGCGGTCCTCGGCAATGTCGCCATGAGTTACGATTGGGACCTGAAGGCTGCCGAGAATGAACTGAGACTCTCCATCGACTTGAATCCCAACTATCCCACGGCCCACAATTGGTATGCCCACCTGCTCATGGTGGAGGGCCGGTTTGATGAAGCTCTGGCCGAGAGCCGCCTTGGCGTCGAACTCGAGCCCGCCACGCCGTTCTTCCATGTGGTAAGAGCGGAAATCCTCTATAACGCCCGCAAATATGACCAGGCGATCCAGGAAGCGACGAGTGTCCTCAAGGATCACCCGGATTTTGTTCTCGCTTCTTACTGGCTGGGTAGCGCGTATCGCGAGAAGAAAATGTACCCGGAGGCGATTGCCACCTTCGAGCGCGCCAGGAAAATGACTGGTGACCTGCCATTCATGGTCATGGCCTACGGACAAGCACAGGCCGTCGCGGGAAACACCTCGGAAGCCAAGAAGGCTCTTGCTATCCTCACTAAAATGCAGAAGACCACGTTCGTTCCTGACATTTACCCGGCCGCCATTTACGTAGCCCTCGGTGAGAAGGACCACGCTTTTCAGTTGCTAGACAGTGCCTACCAGCAACGCGTGGACCGCCTCGTTTACTTCGGCGTCGAACCAATGGCCGACCCTATCCGCTCCGATCCCCGCTTTGCCCAGCTCATGGCAAAGGTCGGCCCGCGCTAGCCCTCCGCAGAAGAACTCCCCGCGCTCCAAGGGGAGTCCTCCCCGAAGAGGTGTACTTCCTGTCTAAATCGCCAAACTATTCTTGCTCGACCACAAGTTGTGCAGCGACTCCAGCGTGATCCGATGGCCAAAGTCCGCCCGGCGTTTTCGTGGCTGGGTCCACGCCGAAGAGTGCAATGTTTTGTGCTTCGATGTTGCCTCGCGTCAGGATCAAGTCGATGCGCTGATAGAGCTGTGACGCTGGATTGTTGTCAAACTGTGCTTGGCAGCAGGTGAATCCCGGAACGAGAGGAAAAATCTCCGTCCACGCGTCGTTATATCCCGCGGCTATGAAATCCAGGTAGGTTGGATCCCGCGGCAGCGGCATCGCCTGCGCGTTGGAGTCCATCGCCAGAATCACCGGCAGGGAAGTGTCCGCCGGACCAGCCCGCAGCTCGCCCCCTTGCGCTTGACGTATGCTTGGAACCACCGACTCGAGATGCGTGCCAATGAACCGGAACGCCTTCCCATTAAAGCTGGCGTCCACGGAAACCCAAGACCGCGGCAACGGCAGCGTCCCAACGGGGGAAGGGAACTGCACCACGCTAGCGTATTGCCCCGACTGCGGATTGCTCCACTGAAACTTCGATGGATCCAGGTCCGTGCGCGCAAGAATCGCAATCTCATCTACCGCGGACACGCACAGGAGTGTGCTCGGGAGAATCACGCCGGGTATCGGAGGAAATGCATACTGCGGCCCCTTCACGGCTAGGACGTAGTGCGCCCCCTGCGCCGCCAGGGCGTCCTGGAGCTCCTGCAAAAAATCGAATTCGAGTGTTGGAGCGCCACATCCCCCGGCGAAGGTGAACGGCGTGGTGTACCACTGGTCCAATTCCTGCAAACTGACCAGCGCAGGCCCTGCCGCGATAATCTGCTTAGCCACCGCCTGCATACGTGCGGGCGAATTGGTTGCGCGCACCTGGGTGATGGTTTGTCCGACGGCCACCAAAAACTGGTTCACGTCGGTCGCCTGTTGTACCTCAAGGAAGTCGGTTCCTTCATCGACGTTGTAGGTCATCACCCGCAAATCCCCCTTGCCCTTGGAAAGCGATTGCCCGGCGCCGGATGTTGCCAATGCCAGGCACGCGAACGATAGGAGCCCAGACACCACAATACCCAACCGCACCTTCAAGAGAATTCTTCCACGCATCGCAAATATCTCCTGCCGGCAGCATCTGTCCGCGGGAAAAATCCATCAAGCGACAAGGTGCGCCGAAAGACGCGTCGGCGCCGGTGTCGCCAAATATCGTGGCCCGCGCGTCTCCTAGAGCGCCTTTGCGGACGGAATTGCGACCTGCGACCTGGGAACCTGCTGTCAACCTCTACCGCCCAGCCCGATCTCCACCGAAAGGCTGGCGCACCCCCCGCGCCAGCCTTTCGTAAACCCCCTGGAACTCTATGGAAGAGCCTAAGAAGCCCTGCCAAAACCGAAAAAAAGATGTGCAAAAGGCAAAGATTCCGCTTGACATCGCGTCCCATAAGTTATATTATGTTAACTAAGAAATCGATTTCTTTCGCCCCACTTTCGCGGGGGCTGAAACCCCTTACAGGCTATCTCTTCCCCCCTTCCGCGTACTGTCCCCATGATTGCGAGTGGTGCTCGCTCCCCTGCAAGCTCTCCCGGTACCACGTTGGGCCGCACTACTGCGGGGGCCGTCACGGTGCGCGCGGCTCCCGCTTCGCGGCGCTGTTGTCAAGTCTCGCGCTGTGGAAAATTCCTTCGGTAGTACTTCCGTCACTTGGATTCCAGTTAAAGGATTTTCTAACGTCAATTCCTTCGGGGGCCGGGCCATGTTCATTTCGCTAGAGTTGGTGTCTCAGATCATCAACGATTTGAAAGAGGATTTGATGCGGGACGCGGTTCGCTCTATCCGGCAAAAGAAGGCCGAGGACGGGCTTTCATCCGTCGCGCAGATTGACGGCGCAGACCTAGTAAAAGGCGCGCTCGCGGATGCCGCTCTGTCTACCTTCTACCGTCAAAAGGGGTGGGTAATTTCCGGGGATGAGGCTCCCGCTACTCCCGCGCGGAGAAAGCCCGGCGCGAAAGTGGCGCGCATTCCCTCCCCCGCTCCCGCCGTCCGCAAGCGCGAAAAAGTTCAAGTTATCAAGTCGGCGGTGGGCGAATGATGGCGAACTGCTCGCGGTGCCAGTGGCCTGTTGCGTCCGGCTCTCTCTGCGATGAGTGCAATCGTGTCGAGTTGTTCAAGCTCGCGGCGCGCGTCGCTGGCCGGGCGATCCTTTCTCAGAAAAATTTGTTGCTTCGCGTTCGGCTAGTAAAAAAATTCTTCGGGGTCTGCATAAACCAATGGGAAACACTCTCGATACTTGGGCCTGTCCGGTCTGTAACTCGCCTCTCATCCTCACCGAATACCCGTCCAAGCGCGGATTCCGCCTGACGTGCAAAGGTACGGACGCGATTCCCCATCGGCTCCGTATCTATCTGGAAGGATTTCGCAAAGATGTTTCTTTTCTGCCGGGGCCGAATGTTCCCCCGGCTGAGACTCCGCGAAAAAACCGTGCAAAGGAATTGCTGGCGCGCGCGGCGCGGCTCGCGGGCGAAGAAACACAAGCGGCATAAGTTTCGGTCAGCGTCTGCCGACAGGCGCGGGCCGATTGCAAGCGGCGGGGGAGGGGCTGGCCTTCCCCGCCTTATCTCTCAGGGGGGTTCGAGCGTGAGTCCAAAAAGAACGTGCGGAGAATCGGCGGGCCACAAGGGGCCGTTTTTTACGGTGACGGTGGCGGCAACGGAAGTCGGGCGCGGTACTCGCGTGCCTGGGAAAGAACGGCGGCATTATCGACGCGTACTCGGAACGGTCTGCCGGAAGTGCCTTTCCGCTTCGATCGTCAAGGTGCGAGGGAGAAAACTTCTAGCGAAAAAACGGCCGATTTTTCCGACTGGCAAAGTCGTGGTTTCCCGCGACGAAAACCACTCCCCTGCTATGGGTACAGCCTAGAAAATTCTCGACGCTGGAAAAGTGCGGTTATCCGTGGATAACCGGAGTTTTGGTGCCATGAAAAATCAGTCCAAGGGCTTAAACGGGATGGCTGGGGAGTCTGTGACGCGCAAAGTGCGGGCAACGCAGGGATGCGACCCGCGACGCATACGGGTGACGCAGACTCCCCGGCCTGAAGAGTGGGCCGCGCTTCGTGCGTGGGTTGAGGAAGGCTTAGAGCGCAGTGGGCAACGATCCGGGCCGCGGTGCAAGTGTTCGACATGTGTTGCGCGTGGCGCGTCGCGTGCACCCGGCGCGGAATAAATCCGCCCTCTCTCCGCGATGAGTTTGCGCGGAGAGAGCGGGGAGAGTGGGAAGGGGGTTTGCGGCGAGGGTTTTACGGAGAGGGGTTCCCCAAAGGGCGCACCCTCTCCCATTACTTGAAGGGAGAGGGTGTGCCTATACAGTCCACGGAAAAACGGGAAGAACTAAAGCAAGAAATGGGTGCTTGGTTGGGAGGGCTTGCGCCGTGGGACGCTTTCGCAACGTGGACGTTTAGCCGGATCGTGACGGCGCAAGGTGCGATGTTTTGGGCGAAGCGGCATATCACTTGGATTGAGAAAGCGGCGGAGCAACCCGTCTATGGATTCGTGGCGGCGGAGCGCGGGGGAAGCGGCGGATTGATTCACTTGCACGCGCTCCTTGGGAACGTGAAGCACATGCAGATATTTTGCGGGCTGAAAAAGAAAGCGGACGCATGGAAGGAAAAGTGCTGCCTAGTCCATGCGTGGCCTTGTGGGTATGCGCGTGTCTATCCCTACAATCCGGCGCTCGGCGCAAAGTTCTACGTTTCCAAGTACATCACAAAAGATTTAGCGGAGTGGCAACTGTTCGGTTTACCGATTGCCCCGCAAACGGCGTTCGCTCATAAAGGGAGCGAATTTTCACAAACCAACTAGGGAGAAACAATCACATGGCTGTATTCAAAGGCAACACAGGCGGCGGGCAGGAAATAGCGAAAGCGCAACAAGCGGCGGACGCTCCTTTCCTCTCGGCAAAGTACTGGGCGAAGGACACGAAAATGTCTTTCGTAATTCTCAGTACTCACAAGTCGGCGAACGGGCCGTACATCGGCGTCAAGCTGGTGGTACCGGAATCCGTTCAGATTGACGGAAAGGAACACTCCCTAGTGCGGATCGGCAATCTTGCCGGGATTACTCTCGCGCGGATGCAGGCGCTTGCCCAGGCGAAAAACAAATACTTCGCCGTGGGCGACAAGGTTTTTCTGCGCTGTACCGGAATCACTCCCGCTGAAAAAGAAGGGCATTCCCCTTCCCCGAATTTCGAGGTCGAGATTGACCGCGAAGCGGAAGCGGCGGCGGCATGAACCGGGAAGGAAACGCGCGCGAACTGGTCGGCATTGTCAAAAGGAACGGGGGCGGGAATTTTACCGCCTCCGTGTATCTCCGCGAGGACGGTTTTTTCATTCTGTTCAACGTGCCATTCATGCAGCGCATAGCGCAGATGGGCTGCGCGGATCGTTTCTGCGAATTGCTCAAAACTCATTTCATGGAGGCTCTGAACGATGCCAAGGAAGAAAGCAAGCGAAGTGTCAACGGGTCGGCCTGTGAGCGAGGGGCCAGCGTTGCGAGTCCACTGCCCGGCGTGCAAGTCGGAGATCAGCGGGGACGGCGCGACGCTGCATAAGCGTTCCAGCTATCTCGATGAACTAATCGAGACAGATGCGGACGTGGAGAAGTTGGAGAAAGCTGTCGGGGTGCTCGAAGGAAAACTCGCGGCGGCGCAGCAAGAGTTAGCGAAAGCGAAAACGGAAGCACAATCCAAAACGGAGGCGGTAAAAAATGAAACTGTGGGGCCAGAGCAAGGAAAACAGCGGCGCAACTGGTGGTGAGTTCGAGCAAGCGGCGGCGCGGGTGACGGCGGAAGATGTTCCCCGCGCTGCCGGGGCGCACGGCGCGGAAGTGCCGGACGGCGAGGATCGGCTAGAGATTCGGCCAGAGTGGGCGGAAGCGGCGGCGCGGCTCTGCTTTCTTCCGGCTGCTCGGCTCTCGCATCCGGCCTACGCTCTAACCGATGAAGAGGCCGACGTAATCTCGCCAAAAATGCAGGCGTTTTTGCAGGCGGTTGCGGACAAGTACGCTCCTGCGGCTTTGGGCCGCGTTGCCAATAAATACCCGGAGTTCTTCGACCTGACAGCGGCTCTCGGTGTTCTCTACTGGCAAAAGTGGCGTTTCGTTTCCAAAATGCGCGCGCTGGACGCGGCGGAAAAAGCGGCGGCGGCGGCGACGGCTGAACGCGAGGTACCGCGTCCGGTTCAATCCGTAGACTTGCCGGGCGTCTCTCTTCCATTGCGGCCAAAGGTGGGCCAACGGACGGAGGACGGGGGCTTAGTTATCTGACATGCTCGGATACTTGGAACTGTTCTTCGGCAAATCCTTCACCGGGAAAACGGCTCGGATGCTTCACGAAGTCCGGGCCGTTCCCCGCCTTGTCATTGTCGATCCGAAATGCGCGCAGCTATCGAAGCTCAAGGGCTTCGATCATCTCTGGCCGCAATACTCCGCAAAGCCGCGAGGGTGGACGGATGGCGCGGTAGTGGATTACTTCCGCAAGGTGCGCGACGTGGGGCGGTTCCGCGCGGTCGTCCACGTGCGGGATAACTTCAAAGAGCAACTAGAGTTGCTCTGCATCCTGTTTCGCGCTGTGGGCCATTTGACGCTATGCGTCGATGAGTTGGGCTTATTTATTCCTTGCGTGGGGCCTTCCCTACCGCCTGCGATTACTTCCGCCATGATCTCCGGGCGGCATGAGGGGCTTTCCTTCGCTGGGACAGCGCAGCGGCCTGCGCTGGTACACATTACCGCACGTGCGAATGCGGAGCGCATCCGTTGGTACCGGATTACGGAAAGGAACGACTTGGACGCGGCGCGCGGATACATGCCGCAAGCGTTGGCGGATTCCCTTCCCGGCCTTCCCGATTATGTCTGCGTCGAGACTTCGGACGGCGCGCCTGCGTTCCGTGATGAGTCCCTTGTTGGCCGAATTAAGGTTCCGGGTGCTCTCGCTATGCGTAGGGGCCGGAAGTAGTCTCTACCCCGATAGTGGGGGACTTGTACGGTAAGCTCGTTACACGTCCACTTGACGCCAACGACAATGCGGACGAGCACGTATCCGGGGCATGGCGTACTGATCGGCTATCATGGGCGCGCTGGCCGCCACGGCTAAATCGTTGTGCTTGGGGTCCCATGAGAATACTGCGCTCGGCTTGGGTTTTGTTCACGAATGGAATGGCGGTTTATCTTCTGTACGGAAGTACGGGACAAGTTGCACTCCTCAACCATTTGCTAGAACAGGACAATAAAAACAAAGCACTGTGGTTTCATTTCGCGCTGAAGGTAACAATCCCAATTCTGGGAATACTGCTTGAGTTTCTTGGCTCGCGATTTGCGAAGTGGGTGAACGTCGGTTACCTCGTTTTTGTGGGAACCGTTTTCTCCGCAGTAGGCATTTGGACTTGGCCAGACCACCACGGACTCATATATCTGTTTCTAGGGTTGTTAGCGTTAGCCTTTGCTGGCGTGAGTTGGCTTCTCTATCGCAGACCACGTTTAGCTCCTCTTGTCTCGCCGAAATAGCAGTTTTGGCACGGTGTAGGTCAAACGCCTGTGTAGTCGGATAATCGGAAACTGACCCAACTACCCTTCCCCGCCTTTCCCTAAAACCCTGTCAAGCGGTTGTGCACACGCGCGCGCGCGTGCGCTAAATCCCATTTTTAGAGTGGGCTTACAATCCGCCGCGTGATTGAGGCGTGCATCTCGGCTCTGTCTCCCCTGACTCCGGGGCCGCGTTCTTCGGATCGCGGCTCCCGGTATCTGCTCCTTTGGAGGTTCGTTTCCCGATGAGATTCCCGATTGATTTTCCTCCCGCGAGAAAGGCACTCGGCATCGCGTTCGTTGCCGTGGTTGCCTATGTCGTTGTCGAGGGTACGGGCATCGGCGCGGCTCCTAAGCAACTGGTGAGCGCGCTGACGGCTCAAGCTAAAAAATTCTTTTCGCGTTTGTCCGGTAACTAACCGGGAGGAGATACAGCGTGGGTAAGCCGAATCTGTGGGGATTCAAAAAAGTGGCATCGAAGCCGTACCCGATTGCGGGAGCTGCCAATGCTGCCGCGCCCGGTCAGGTGAGTTTTGACCTGAAAGACTTTTTGCAGACGGAGACTGTCTCCCGTCTGATGGTTCGCGTTCGCGGCGCGCTCATCATCGCGGGCGCTGCTCCCGGTGTAGCGTCGGGCCGCGATAACCCGGAGTCGCTGATTATGAACGTCACGGCGCGGCACAATCCGGCGCTTGGCGTCGTGAGCAAAAATGCGCTCACTCCGCGCGGCATCATTCAGCAAGGAATTTTCGACCGTGGCTTTTCGGTTCACGGCACGACGATTGCCGACGCGGCGGGCACGGTGCAGGTTGATTTCTCGCTGCCCATCAATTTCAAAATGCCGGGATCGGTCAATCCGATTGAGTGGGGATTGCCTCTGGCTCTCTTCACGAGTTACCAGATCACGATTACCTGCGGCGGGCGTGAGCAACTCTACTCCGCGACGGCGAACACGTTCGATCCCACTGGTCTGTCGGTGGAACTGTGGGCCGATTATGACGGCGGCGTAGCAGGCTCCTTCCATCTCGTCGAGGAGTTCGAGCAGGTTGTGCCTGTCGTTCAGACGCAAGCCGACTTGCAGGTGATTCTCGAACGCGGTTTCACGTACACGCATCTGCTTTTCATCGCGCAGACGGCGAACGCCAAAGACGACACGCTCATTAACGGCATTACCGTTCAGAGCGCGGGCCGTGTGTGGACTCCGCAAGGCGACCGAAATGCCGCAATGATCCATGCATGGAATCGTGAAACGCATGTAAACAGCGCGGCGGAAAACCTTGCCGGGACGTACTTCGTTCCGGCTCTCCGTGACGGCATGGCGTCGCGCGGTATCGACGCATCGACGGATCGCGTCGAGGTCAAGCTCGATGTGACGCTCGCGGGCGGGCCTTCAAACGTCATCATTCGCGGACGGCGCATCATGCCGCAAGCGTTGCAGGTCAAGCCTGCGGCTGCGGCCTGAACGAGATAACCCCTAGAAAGGCGCTCCGGTCGGGGGATTCAGTTCCCCCGTCCGGGGCGCGAATCAAAAGAGAGGGAGAGCGCATGTTTTCTTTGCAGGATTTAGGCGGGGGCGGCGGATTGGCGGGAGTCTCCGAAAGTCGCGGGGGCACTGGAATCCTTTCCGCGCTCGAAAATATCGGCGTTAATTTTGCTGCGGGTGCTGCGACGGTGGGACTCAGCGCAATCGGTAAAGCGGCGGGCGTCTCGCCTGTGTACTCGAATCCTGCCGCGCTTGCTTATAACTCTTCTCTCCTCACTCGCCCGCCTGGGACGGTTTCTCCGGTCGGCGCTGCGCTCGGCGTGAGTGGAAACGCGCTGCTGATTGCCGGGGTTTTGCTGGTGGGCGGGCTGATGTTCGCCGTCGCCTTTCGTCGGAAGGGTTGAACATGTCTTGCTGCGGCGGATGCGGTGGTGCGGGTGGTGGCGGATCGGCTCCTTCCGGGCCGATTCTTTCCGGCGTTCTTGAGTCGCGGTATGCGGATGCGAGTCCTACCCCGCCTTTGCAAAGCTCGCCGGAAGTAGCGACGGCGGGCGTGTTGGACGGGCTTTCGTCCGGTGGTTTTTGGGTCGTGCTGCTTTTTGTTGGGATAGCTGCGTACTGGACGGACAAGACGAACCGGGAAAGCGAATAGGAAGCATTCTCAGGGGGATTCGTGGGGTTGCAGTTAATCTCAAATCAGGCGGTTTCGACTCTCAAGCCTCCCCTGTCGCTGCCAGCAGGTAACGCTGACACGATTACGAACGCGCTCGGGCCGTGGAACGGAAAGCCGGGTTTCGACAATCGCACGCGTGATTTAGTGCACGGCGCGGCTGAGACGGGTTTCTTTTCCTACGATACCCCAAGCTGCGGGCGCAGTAGCGGCGGGCCGGGAGTCGGTTCGCAACTCAAAAGCCTTGGCATTGTAACCGGGGTACAAGCCGGATTGAGTGCCATCCCGGTCGTTGGCGGGGCGCTGTCGAGTTTTGCGAGTCTTGTACTCAAACCCTTTCAGCATCACGCGCAAGCGGTAAAGACAGAACAGGCGACGCTCTGCCAAGCGGTGCCGGATGCAAACAATTTTCTTCGCGGGATTGACGCTGCGGTAGCAAGCGGGCAACTGGACAGGGACACGGCGGCTCAGGCGTTGGAGCAAGGTTTCCAGAACTGGCGCGCGGAAGTCGGCGGGATTCTCAAGGACAGCGGCGGGAAGTGTAACGCGGCTTGCGGTTTTGAAAAAGCATTTCGAGCGGCCATCGAAAAGAGAAAACAGGATTACGCGCTGACCGGGGCGCAAAACTCTTCCGGCGCTCAAGGTCTTTTGCATGGCGTCGTGAATGCTTTCGAGGGCGCCGTGTCAACGGTGCGCGCCTTTATCTCGCCTGCCACTTTCTCGCCTCCCGCTTCCGGCTCGGATCGGGGTTTCGGTACGGTGAGTGCTGCGGGGGCGAGTTCTGCGGGCGTGAGTGCTGCGGGGCTTGTTGCCGGGCCGGGGCCGGGTAAGCTCGCGGGTTTTCTTGTAATCGGCGGCGGCGTGTTGGTCGCCGGGGTTTTGTGGTTTCAATTCATTCGAGGAGCTAAAAAGTGAGCACAAAGAATCTTGTGTATCTCGCGCTGGCGGGCTTGGTCGGTTACGTGGCCTATCGCCATTTCGTGACCAAAACCCCACTGTTTCCAAAGTACGGAATCTAAGGGGGCTGGATGAGTCCGGGCATGATCGCGGCTCTGGCGCTGGTGGCGGCGGCGTCGGCGTACATCGTTTTTCGGAGTCTGAATCCTGACTCGGCTTTTGCTGCGGCTGGAGCGGTGGGGGGTGATCTCGGCGGATCGTCTGCGGACGGTGCCAGCACTCCCCCGCCTTCCGGCGTGGCTACGCATTGGAATGCGCTCATCGCACAAGCGGCGGCGGCGGCGCGGATTGATCCGGTTTTGCTCAAGGCTATCGCGGCTCAGGAAACGGGTTTCCGTCCGGATGCGATAAACCCGGAGAAAGACTTCATTCTCAACGGCGTGAGCTATAAGCAGTATGACAAGAGAGGGCAGGCGCTTCTCGTTGCGTGGATTAAGGACGGTAACAGTCCTGCGTCCATCGGCCTGAATCCTTCTTGCGGCATCGCTCAGGTGCGCGTCGGAAACGCCAAAAAGTTTATTTCCGGGCTTGATGCGTGGGATTTGTTTGACCCGGCTGTGTGCTTCGAAGCGGCGGCGTATCTCATCGCGGACGACGGAACGACGCTCGACACGGCGGACAAGTACAACGTGGGGAATGGAACAAACTGGAGAAACGGCGTTCGCAATCTTCCGTACCGCGCAAAGGTTGCAGATTTCTACTCTCGATTCGCGGGGGATTTCTAAATGGGCGGTGGGCCTAGGGCTTATTGGAATGTTGACCCCCAACCTGCTGCCACGGCGAAGGCTCCAACGGCGCAAATTTCTGTCGGCGGAAGTGACCAATGCGGGGCCGATTACATACTGAATTTTCGGTTAGAGCAGTTTGATAGCGTGTCAGTGGACGTGGGGAACGTGCGCCATATCGCCGTAAGCAAAAGCCCGCGCTCGGGATATTACTGGCGCGTTTTGCAGCTGGATGCGCTGGACTCGGATACGGTCACGCAACACTCTTTAGAATTTGCTCTCGCGCCTGCTACTGCATTGCCTTCGACGAATGGCGCTGATCCTCTTTCCACAACGCTCGTTGATGCTTACAAGCGTTTGGGATATTCCATCCGCATTGGGCCGGGCAGTTCGCGCGGCGGTACTTCCGACTTGACTACCATCGCATCGGCCAACGGCTCTTTTGCTTCTCCCATGCAATTAGACCCGGTGATCGTTTCGCCGGGCTGGTGCCTTGTGGCTTTTGAGGTGAATACAGCGGTTTCTGCCAGCCTACATCGCCTCTCGTTGCGCGTCCTGTACGTGGAAGTTCCGGTTGGCGTTGAGATTCCGTTTTGAGGGAGATTTGTTTTGGGTGAATGCGGCTCCAGCTATCTGCTCAATGTTCAACTGAGACAGTTTGATAGTGCTGCCACGGATAACGCGGGCGGCGGTTTTTACAATGTTGCCAAAAGCAACTCCCCGCCTTCCGGCTCCTACTGGCGCATTTTGCAGATGGATGCGATTAACACCATGACGACTCAGCAGGTTATGGAGTTCGTCTTGATGCCTAACAGCCAAGTGCCCTTGACAACCGACTTGCCCATCGGCAGTACGCAGCTGCTCGCGCTTTTCAGAAAGTTTTTGGGCGCTATTCGCATCGCCCCCGGTCATTCGCTCGTTAATCAGAATGACCTGACAACGCTTTCGTCGAGAGATGCTTCCTTCGCTGCCCCGATTCAAATGAAGCCTATCATCGTGCCTCCGGGCTGGTGCATCGCTGCTTTTGAGGTTACGGGGACGGGCGTTCCCCACCGTATGACTTTGCGTTTGTGGTACGTGGAAGTTCCGATTGGCGAACCGATTCCGTTTTAAGTTTTGGAAAGGGTGGAAGGAATGGCAAAAGCGGGAAAAGAAAAAACGGCCGGCAAGGTGTTTGATCCGGCATCTTATTCGTTCGAGGATCGCGTGTATCGGATCCATTTCAAAAACGGACTCTCGGGGGAATATGCCGGGGTGGTGCTCGGCCAGTCTTTCCCGTTCGATCCGCGCGAAGTCGAGCGCGTCGAGCCTGCTTAATGGCGACGTGCGGCACGCGGGCGTGCTTCCACGGTGCGTACTCCGATAAAGAAAAAGCGGAGCGCAAAGCGGACTCGCGCAAAGGGCAAGTGCTCAAGCGGCGCATTCGCGGATCGGTGCGCTACATCGTAGTGACGCAGCGGAAGGGGTGAAGGGTGAAGGTCGGAAAAGTATTGCTCTACGGCGCTGCGGGGTTCGCTGCTGCCCTGTTCGGCGTCGTGCTACTCAAGAAGTGGCAGGCGCGCGGCTCTCGCGGGGTTTCCGGGATAGTGGGCGCAAGTGGAAAACCGTTTACAGACGTGGCGCTCCCTCCGGGCGCGATTGTTGACTGACAATGCCGACAAGAGAACGGCGCACGTACAAGCTGATAAAGGCGCGGCAAGAGTTCAAGCGGCGGCGGGGTTATCGGTGCCACTACTGCGGGCGGCGTCCGAAGTCGAAAGCGGCGCGGCGGTTTTGGGACGTGCACAAGCCGGGCGGCGGGTTTCACGCCATGCCGGGCAAAACTTGCGTAGTGGCGTGCAAGTGGTGTCACGGCCTGCGCTCGCAAGGAAAGAAAACCACGCGGAGAAAACAACGGGCCAATGGGTAACGGGGAAAATTCTTCTTTGATCGCGGTGGTCGGCGGCGCGCTCGGGTTCTTGCAACTCTTAGTTTTATTCGTGCTCTCTGATTTGCGCTCGCGCATCATGCGGCTGGAAAGCAAACAGATGGGCGAAGCGGCGGCGGGTGATTGATGGGCCTTTTCGATTCAGTTCTGGCGAACACGGTCGGCGTTGTCTATCGCGGCGCGACGGGTAACGTCGATCCGTGGACGTTGCAGGTACAGAAGGATCAAATTGCGGCGGATACCAAGCAAGCTCTCGGGCCGCGTGCGTCCGACGCGGAAGTTTTGGCGGCTCAGGTTCAGGCGCAAAACGAAGTAGATGCCTACCTGAAAAAGATTGACGCGCACCCGGATCAAGCGGGGATTCGCATTCCGGGGCTCGGAGTGCTCGGCACTCCTGAATTTCTGGCGAAGCTGGAAAAAATTGTCTACGGCTTGATTGCTGCTGGGGCCGTGGTCGGGGTGTTCTACTTCTCGCAGCGGTACGGCTCAGTCTTGAAAAAAACTTTTCGGAAAAGGTGAGAAATGAAGAACTGGAAAACGTCTCTCTTTGGGCTTGGCGCGGGTGCGTTGAATCTGTTCGCCAACGGCGCAAACTGGAAACAGGTGCTTTTTTCCGTGGGCATCGCAGCGGTTGGCGTGTTCGCAAAGGATTCGGGCGTCACCGGGGGGACAATCCAGCAGTAGCGGCGATTTCCTGAGTAGTGCGGGCGGGGAATCGCTTCCCCGCCTTTCTCTTGTCGATTACAGATTGAGTATAGTGAAGTTTGAGGTTATGTCTCTATCGGTCCGAATGATTGGGGGAAAGAGTGTCCTACCAACGAACGCGTCCAAGCACACTGCAGGAACCCAGGCCAGAATCGCCCCCAGCACCAGAGAATATCCGCGTAAACCAATAAAGTATAACCCCGCTGCGGAGACGAGAAGAATGGCCCAAGCGCGAGCCAGAAGATAAGCATGCGGAATGTATAGAAGTTGATTGCATATGGGACAGGGAAACGAGTCTCTGTACCGCACCTGTCGATATCGCAGAGCACTGTTACAGCGGGGGCATCTAGGCAGCATTGCTTCTAGTCCTTCCTTAAAGGCTAGCGTATCGCATCCGGTCGAAAATTGGGGTTCTATTGACAAAGCGGGAGAGCATCGGTATAAAAGTCGCGGACATGCGAGAAACAAAAACACACGCGCTTCCCTTCCCTCTAAAATTGCGGGGTCATTCTCGTTATATTATGTTAACTAAGAAATCGAGCTAAGCCCATGGCTCGCCGGCGCGAGCGAAGGCCCTAAATCCTGGCTTCCCACTACCCTCTCCGATCGCAACTACTTCTCTTGAGTTTTTCCCAATTTTTGCTGTGCGAGTTCGTAGTTGATGTACTGCTCGAGGAGGCTTTGGTCGGCGCCGACCATGCGGCGTCCGTTGACAAAAACAGTTGGCGTGCTGTTGACTTCGAGGACCTGGCCGTTAGCGCGGCTGGCTTCGATGGCCGCTCCTGGCTCCGGGCTAGCCATGCACGTCTTGAATGTCTCGCCATTTAGTCCGGATTGGGCCGCATAATCTGACAGCTTGGTCCAGGCGTTTGCAGCGGAGATGATTTCCTGATTGTCGTAGATCAGGTCATAGATCTTCCAAAAGGCCTTGGGGTCCTGCTGGTAGGCGCACCGTCCCGCGACGGCCGCGGTGCGCGCCCAGGGATGAAGCTGTTCAAGGGGAAAGTCCTTGAACACCAGGCGTACTTTGCCCGGGTAGTTCGGCAGGACTCCGCGCAAAACATCGTGCAGCTTCTTGCATACCGGGCACTCAAAATCCGAGTACTCCACCAGCGTGACGGGAGCATTCTTGTCGCCCACGGAAGGTGCATCGTTCGTTTGGATCTGTGCGCGAGTTTCGGCCAGCGGATCCTTCGTCATGTCAGAGAGGTCCCCGCGAAAGAGAAACTTGCCGTCCTTGCTGACATAAAACTTCACCGTCTGCTTGTTGCCCTCGATCACGACATCTATATTGGTCTCTAGAATCCCTTCGACGGCGGTGCCCTTCAGGGGGCCGGCCGCAAGCTGCACATTGGGTCCGAACGCATAAACATTTCGTAGATAAGCTTCGATGTTTTTCTGTGTTTGCGACGAGGCACTCGAACCTGCATTCCCAGCCGGCGAGCTGTTCTGCTGGGCGTGCATGGGGAAGGCCGAGAGAATGAAGGCTAAAGCGGCTGCAAGTGTCGTGGCTTTTTTCAAGTGGACCTCTAGTCTCAGGGAATGAATTTCTGTGCGATCGGGAATGG
>Ga0137403_10003589_pt1 | contig 18584 bp, 16 predicted proteins | sample CZOMad2_1_16fung_FD_122057 | JGI IMG/M metagenome (GOLD analysis project Ga0137403, IMG submission 122057) | Vadose zone soil fungal communities from Angelo Coast Range Reserve, California, USA - CZOMad2_1_16fungal (Hybrid Assembly) | ecosystem: Environmental > Terrestrial > Soil > Vadose zone...
CTGGGGACCCGCGTTCCGGCAGCACCTGCAGATCCCATCTTTCAGTAATGTGGATGTCTATCCGCTGATCGCAAGGGTCCTCGGGCTTACCATTACGGAAAGGATCGACGGTTCCCCCGATACCCTGAAAGGCATTCTGAGGTAATTGCGTAATTTCGGCGCATGATAACCTCATCACCAAGCATAGAAAATAGTTCAGCAGAAGAGCGGTTCTCGCGACTGAACCTGCGCCTTCCTTCGCCGCCCGCACCGATGGGCGTGTACAAGCCCTGTCTCGTCGACGGGAAATACCTGTGGATCTCCGGTCATGGCCCGCACCTGGAAGATGGCTCCCTGATCAGGGGCACCATCGGCAAGGACATGGACATCGAACAGGGCAAGCTGGCCGCCAGGCAGACAGGACTGACGATCCTTTCTACGGTAAGATCCCATCTCGGCAGCCTGGACAAAGTGCGGCGGGTCATCAAAGTGCTGGGGATGGTAGGCTGTGTACCCGAATTCGAAAAGCATCCCTATGTCATCAACGGTTGCAGCGAATTATTCGCGCAGATCTGGGGAGATACGAACGGCGTCGGCGTAAGGAGCGCAGTGGGCATGGGCTCCCTGCCGGGCGGCATCCCCGTCGAGATCGAGGCCCTGTTCGAACTATATTGATCCCAGCTCGCTTATAAGGGTTAGAAGTTTGCAAAAAACCTGAAAAAGAGTAAATTTGTAAAAAGTTGAAGTATATGGCAAAAGCATTGGAACAGGAACTATTTCAGTACATTCTCCGGCTTGACGAAGCGGAAAAAGAATCCGTATTGCAAATGCTGAAAACCTTTGTTAAGGGCCGAAAAAAGAAAGCTACCCGCGTCAGCATTAAGCAATATAATAAGGAAATTGACGAAGCTATTGCCAGAGTTGAGGCCGGTGAATTTAATACCCACGAGGAGGTGGAACGCATGTCAAAAGATTGGTAATGAAGAAAAAGAAAATTCACTGGGACAAACAAGCTATCAATTATTTTCGTGAGGCAATCAAGTATATTCGCAAAGACTCCCCCCAAAATGCAGAGAAGGTAAAAAAGGATGTGCTTGAAAAAATCAGCGAGCTTTCAAAACGGCCTGAAATTCATGCTCCTGACAAATACAAAGTCAATAATGCCGGCAATTATCGAGCCTTTGAGCTGCACCGTTTCCGCGTTGGCTATTTAGTAAAGGGAAACGAGATTATTATTGCCCGGGTGAGGAATACCAACCAGGAGCCGCTGGAGTATTAAGAATAGTGTGACTTATATAGAGTAATTTTTTTAATATATCTGTAAATCCTGAAGTCAATATTTCTTGCCCCGTTTGTAGGACAATTGACATTTGAGTAGGGGATTAAGAATTCTAATTAATGAAGGTGAGTTCGATTCCCATACGAGAATGCCCTAATTTTCGTAGCATTTTTTATTTTTCGGATTAGGAATCTGCTTAGAGCGTAGATGGCCCTTATATTAATTTTTAAAATTAACGATGTTCAAATTGCCATATGGGAACAAAGGGGAGTTATAAAACTGCTATACCTGGGTTAGCCAAAGAAATTATAACCAGAAAAGATTCATTTATTATTCCACCATTATTTTTTACACTTGATAATAAATACCAAGTTTTCCCCGCCAAACAAATTTTATTAAAAAAAGTGGAAGTAGAAAGGATGTTTGAAACCCAGCGACCTATGACTGTTATTCTGTCACCGCAACTTGAATATACATTATTATTAGAAATCTTGGTAGATAAGCGGCATACCTTTGAAAATAAGGATTATGACTATTTAAAGAAAAATAATATTTATTGTATAGAGATAGATGCAAGAAAGTTGAAAAAGGAACATCTTTCAAATGGTGATTTAGAACTATTGATTAATGGCGTTGGGCAGAAATATTGGATTTACAATCCTGATCATGCCAAAATTGAAGCATTCTTAAAAAAGGAATATTCAAAATCAAAACAGGCCAATAAATCTCAAGTACTTAATTGCCCTGTTGCACTGAGGGAGGAATGGAAAATAAAAAGAGCATTTGCTTATATAACTGAATGTCAAAAATGTCAATATTGCGTCCTAAAAGATGAAATTAGCACTAGCCAAAAAGTTAATTGCCTTGGGCATTTACACAGCAATTTTAGAAAACTGATTAATGAAGCAAAGGAAAAATTATTCCCAGGCCAACTTGCGATGCCAGGTTTAGATTAGTGCCTACGGAGATCTAAATTGCAAATTAAAAATTGTCGAGAAAATTGAATAATGTTTGCATTGGGTGTTGCCTTACGACATATGCAAGGCTCAAGATGATATCAAAGCTACAATTTTACCTCATTGGTTCTCATCTTTTGCTTGTATCTCCTTGTAATAAAAGAGGATATTTATTAAATAATTCTATCAAAAATGCCAATTTTGAATCATCTATACTTACCTGCATCCCAATATCCTGGAATCTGAATAAAGTGTCACAGCTATTGGAGTTGAAATTCCGTAGTAGGTAGGCCAGCAATGTTTTTTCGCCGGTTGAAAGGGCGTTCGCATACTTTTTTACTTCATCAACCTTATATCCGACTACTTTGTTATCCTGTATTATCCAATGCTTTTCGAATATCATGAGCGGCGAATCAAATAAATAGTACCATATATCTTTAAAGACCTTGGCTTGTGTATATTGACTATATTTTTGTTCAAATGCCACCTCGATTTTTACAAGCATTTCCAATATACTAGCTATCGTTTCAGTAAGATAAGTTTTTGATATTTCAAGACATTTTCCAATACTAAATCGATCGCATTTTGTATTTAGCACATATTTTCTGTTTATAACAAGGTTATTATGGATCAATAAATTTCGCCTTTCCTTTTTTTCAGCCAGATTCTCTGAATAAAAAACGGTATAATCCGGAACTGATAATAGTTCGCTGAATTTTTTTAGAAATTCGTCAAACTTTTCATAAGTAATGTTTATTATATAGTTATCAATTGCAGCGTCCATAATATTATACGAAAAAGGCTCATCAAGTAAAACTCCTTTTTGAATTTTAATATCAAAAACTTCTTTTGGAATCCTTTCAGGAAAAGCTAGCAAAAATTGTCTTAGGCATTCTGCTAATGAAGTTTCAAACAATGAATAGACATATGCAAAAGAACCTTTTAGGATAAAAGGTTCTTTAATCTTTGCAACTTCCACCTTAATTTCTTTAATTTCATGGATCGTGTTCTTTAAAGGTGCTACTAACTTGTCATAGAAAAGCATATTCGGTTTCGAGTTCATATATAGGTATGTTTATGTTTTATCAAATGTGATTATTCTGTTTATATAGCGATTTAAACACAGAACTTATCTAATAATTGGTTTCTAAATAAGCCGCACGAGTTTTGCAAGAATCATTGATTCTTGACCTCGATTTAGGAGCTTTCGATTTTTAAATGAAGATAAATTTAAATATCTATGTCATGGCTTAACATACGATAATTGCATGATAGAGCACACAAATACAGATTGGTTCACCATCACAAACAACAGCAAGCTCGATTCTCCTGCCCTGGTTGTTTATCCGGCGCGGACCAAGGAAAATATCCGGCTGGCCATAAATATGGTCGAAGGCGACGCCGCACGCCTTCGACCTCATGTAAAAACCCACAAATCCCCCGGCGCTACCCGTCTGCTCCTGGACGCGGGGATCACTAAATTCAAATGCGCCACGATTGCCGAGGCGGAAATGCTCGCCAGCTGCGGCGCGCCCGATATCCTGCTGGCCTATCAGCCCATCGGCCCCAAACTACAACGTTATATTTCGCTGATCCGGGAATACCCGTCCGCAAAATTTTCCTGCCTCATCGACAACAACGAAGCGGCAACGGAAATGGATCATGCTTTTTCCGCTGCGGGTCTCCGCGTTCCCGTCTATATCGATCTTAACCTGGGCATGAACCGTACCGGCATCTCCCCCGGCCCTGCTGCCGCCGGGCTGTATATGACTTTTTCACAGCCCGCCCAACAAAGCCGCGACTCCGCCCCTTCAGGCGCCAGCCCTGTCTCTTCCGGCATCGCCCCCATCGGCCTTCACGCCTACGACGGTCATATCCGCGACACGGACATGGATATACGCACCCGCCGCTGCGACGCAGCCTTTGCAGAAGTACGGCATCTGAGAGACCAGCTGAAAGGGCAGGGCGTCGCCGAACCCATCATCGTCGCAGGTGGATCGCCCACTTTTTCCATTCACTGTAAAAGAAAGGGGATCGAATGCAGCCCAGGCACTTTTATCTACTGGGATAAGGGATATATGGAGGGCTGCCCGGAACAACATTTCTTGCCGGCGGCCCTGGTGATCACCAGGGTGATCTCATTGCCGGACAGTACAAAACTATGCCTCGACCTCGGTCATAAATCCATCGCGGCGGAGAACGAGCTGGCCCGGCGCGTCTTCTTCCTCAACGCACCCGGACTGGTACCCATCGGCCAGAGCGAAGAACACCTGGTCGTAGACGCGGGACCCGGCCATAAATACCGCATCGGGGATCTGTTATATGGCCTGCCTTTCCATATCTGCCCGACTGTGGCGCTTTACGAAAGAGCGGTAACCATCGGAGACGGCCTGGTCACCGGCGAATGGATGAACTCCGCCCGCGACCGCAAGCTCAGATTCTGAGGTATCCATTAAACTTTTCCCCTGCCCATCTGTCATAGTCATTAAAATCGTGTTAAAAATCGCTCCAGCCCGCCTATCCGACCGCCATTTTCGCCGATTGGCCTTTATCCACAACACTTTTAATGAGTATATTGCAATTTATTCAGTGTCACATCAGTGTAATTATTTTTCGACCAGGAAACAATTTTGTTCGAAAAAATGTATAATTCGATAATTTTACCGATCGAAAAATTCGAAGCGAATTATTCACTCTAAATAAACGACTATGGAACTTAAAGAACCAACTGGCAGACTGGGAATACTGATCCCGGGACTCGGCGCTGTAGCGACAACCCTGATTGCCGGAGTAGAAGCGATTAAGAAAGGATTTGCGCAACCGATCGGCTCCCTCACACAAATGGGGAATATACCTTTGAACCGTAAGACGGGAAATAACCATCCTAAAATAAAGGATTTCGTGCCCCTGGCCAACCTCCAGGACATCGTATTCGGCGGATGGGATGTATATGAGGACAATGTTTATGAGGCCGCAAGCCGCGCCAAAGTGCTGGAACCAGGCCTGCTGCACGCCCTCCGTCCTGAACTCGAAGCCCTGAAGCCCATGAAAGGGGTCTTCGACAAGTCCTATGTAAAGAACCTGGACGGCACGCATATCAAGTCGGAAACCAACAAATACGTTCAGGCGCAAGCCCTTATGGATGATATCGCCCAGTTCCAGTATAGCCGCGACTGCGACCGTATCGTGATGGTATGGTGCGGATCGACGGAAAAATACATCGAGACGGCCGCCGTCCACGAAACACTCGAATCTTTTGAGAAAGGATTGAGGGAGAACGATCCCCTCATTGCCCCCAGCATGATCTATGCTTACGCGGCCATCAGGCTCGGCATCCCCTTCATGAACGGCGCTCCCAACCTCACCTGCGATATACCCGCTCTTGTCGAGCTGGCCCGGCAGACGGATACTCCCATCGGAGGAAAGGACTTCAAGACCGGACAGACCCTGATGAAGACGATCCTGGCCCCCGGCCTGCAGGCCCGCTCTCTCGGCGTTAAAGGCTGGTTCTCCACCAATATACTCGGCAACCGCGATGGATATGTACTGGATGACCCCGATAATTTCAAGACCAAGGAAGTCTCGAAACTGAGCGTGCTGGAAGATATTCTGCGCCCCGACCTGAGCCCCGAGCTCTACGGTGAGCTCTATCATAAGATCCGCATCAATTATTATCCTCCTCATGGCGATAATAAGGAGAGCTGGGACAATATCGATATTTTCGGCTGGCTGGGATATTCCATGCAGATCAAGATCAACTTCCTCTGCAAGGATTCCATACTCGCGGCGCCCCTGGTGCTCGACCTTGCCTTATTCGCCGACCTGTCCAAGAGGGCAGGCCTCAGCGGGATCCAGGACTGGCTTTCATTTTATTTCAAATCGCCTCAGGTAGGACCGGGTCTGCGGCCGGAACACGATATTTTCAAGCAGCTGATCACTCTGCAGAATGCTCTCCGTAAGATGATGGGTGAAGAATCCCTGACCCCGGAAGGCCTGGACTATTTTGCCGAGGCATACACCGCCTGATGAACAGGCTGGCCCTGCTTATTTCCACCTGCCTCGGTATCGGCTATACTCCCAAAGGCGGGGGGACCCTTGCTTCAGCCATATGCTGCCTGATCTGGTATTTTACCGGGTATGGTGGAAATGCCCGGCCTTACGAGAGGTTGCTGGCAACCTTTTTGCTGTTGGTGGCCGGCATCTGGAGCGCAGGAAAGATGGAGGAACGATGGGGTAAGGATAGTTACCGGATCGTTATCGATGAAGTGGCGGGAATGTGTATAACCCTGCTATTCGTCCCTCTGAAGTGGCAGTATGCGATCGCAGGCCTGATATTGTTCCGTTTTTTCGATATTGCGAAGCCCTTGTATATACGGAGGATGGAGAACCTTAAAGGGGGATGGGGCGTTATGATGGACGATGCGCTGGCAGGACTTTATTCCAACCTGATCCTGCAGGCTCTCATGCAGCAAAAGCTATTGTAATATGGTCAGGTTTACGAAAGCTCAGATTGCCTCAATACTCGCCACAGGCATTGATTTTCTGGTAACGCTGCTGCTGGTCAAGTCGCTGGATAACCTGTTCGCCATGCCAAAAAGTGACACATGGTACCTTTCCAGCGCCCTGGGCAATATTTCGGGGGGTATTTCCAATTTCCTGATCAACCGCTTCTGGGTCTTTCAGGCCCGCGAAGCAAAATGGCATCACCAGGCAGGCAGGTATATACTGGTCTGGGTTGGCAACTTGGTGCTGAACGTATCCGTACTCTTTGTGTTAACTCATTATACAGGCATGAACTACCTGCTGGCAAAGATTGTTGTATCGGTCGGAATAGCGATTTTCTATAATTATGTATTACAGAAAAGATTTGTATTTAAATAAAAGGAGATGATAAAGGAAGGATTTAGTATAAAAGCCTGGATTTTACTCGTACTGGCATTGGCCGCCAGTTATTACGGCCACTCACAGACCACCCTGATCAGAGGAGTGGTAATGGATTCCGCTTCAAAGGCCCCCCTGGTCAATGCCAGCGTCTCGGTCAAAGGGCAGACAGGAGGCGCGCGCACCAATTCCGAAGGAAGGTTCAGCATTCCTGCCGGCAAATCGACGGCCGACCTGGTCGTTACCATCGTTGGCTATAACTCGTTCAGCCTCCACCTGGATTCCATCCCCTCGGACCCCATCATCATCGGGCTCGGCCGGAAATTCCGGGAACTGACCCACTACACCGTCAAAAACAAGAAAGTAAAATACCGGAACAAGGGCAATCCCGCCGTAGAGCTCATCAAGAACGTCATCGACAACAAGCAGAAGAACAGGATGGAATCCTACTCTTTCGCGACTTACGAGAAGTACGAGAAGCTGCAGGTCTCCGTCAACAAGATGGCCGACAATAAGATGGCCAAGAACAAGCTGCTCAAGCCTTACCATTTCCTCGTCGAGAACGGCGATACGACCAAACTCGAAGGAAGGGTGCTTTCTCCTGTCTACCTTGAAGAGACACTTTCGAATGTGTACTACCGAAAAGAACCCGAGAAGACGAAGACCATCGTCTACGGGCAACGTAAAGTGGACTTCGGGGAGTTCATCGACATGCAGGGGATCAGCATGTATCTCAACCGGCTCTACCAGGACTTCAACGTTTACGATAATAATATCTCCGTTTTCACGAATTTATTCCTGAGCCCCATCGCCGATATGGGCCCTACCTTTTATATGTATTTCATTGACGATACGGTAGTGGTCGACAGTCAGAAGCTCATCAGGCTTTCTTTCCGTCCCAGGAATCCCAATGACCTGCTTTTCAGGGGCACCATGTGGATAACGCTCGACGGCAACTATGCGATCCAGAAGCTGCGGCTGCTCGTCAGCAAGAGCATCAATTTCAATTTCGTCCGGGAAATGAAGATCGATCAGGACTTTGAAAGACAAAAGGATGGGAGGTACCTGCTGACGAAGAGCGATGTGCTCGGGGATTTCGGGCTCAACAAGACAGGCACGGGCCTTTTTGGTGAGCGTGTCGTCTCCTTCAAGAATTTCAGGACCAATCAGCCGATCGGCGACAGCATCTTCCGGGGGCCGCCAACGGTCGTTCTCGACAGCGCCGGCGCTCAGGCCGACAGCTTCTGGGTCAATTCCCGCCATGACACCCTCACCACGGCTGAATCGAAGGTCTACGCCAATATCGACAGCCTTAAGAACATGAAATCCTTCCGCCGGCTCATGGACTGGGGCACCCTGCTCCTGGCTGGATACAAGCAGGCCGGCATCTTTGAAATAGGACCTGCCAGCACTTTCTACAGCTTTAACCCGGTAGAAGGCTTCCGCCTGCGTTTCGGTGGCAGAACCACCACCAAGCTCAGCACCCGTTATTATTCCGAGGCCTATGCTGCCTATGGCTTCAAGGATAAGAGGTGGAAATACTTTCTCAGCGGCACCTATTCGCTGAACAACAAAAGCATTTACGGTTATCCACAGCATTATCTCCGCGCTTCTTTTCAGCGGGATACCAAGATCCCCGGGCAGGAGCTGCAGTTCGTACAGGAAGACAACCTGCTGCTGTCTTTTAAAAGAGGTAATAACGACAAATGGCTCTACAACGACATTCTTCGCTTCAATTACAAACGCGAATTCGGCGACCATGTCTCTTATGAGCTCGGGCTGAAATACTGGCGGCAGGAGCCTGCGGGCACAATCGCCTATGTCAAGAACCTGGATTCACTGCAGCAGATCACCACCGGCGAAGCTTCCGTGGAATTCCGCTGGGCGCCGCATGAACAATTCTATATCGGCAAGCTCTACCGCGTGCCCATCGTCAATAAATATCCCATCTTCAGTTTCCGTTATATTGCGGGGATCAAGGGCTTGTTCGGCGGGGAGTATAATTATCATAATTTCTACGCCAATGCTTTTAAAAGGATCTATCTGGGCCCGATCGGCTACACCGATGTGACACTAGAGGGCGGATACCTCCTCGGCAAAGTCCCGTTTCCCCTGGCTACCATCCACCATGCCAACCAGACCTACGCTTACCAGCTTAATTCATACAATCTCATGAACTTCCTCGAATTCGTGAGCGATCATTACGCCGCCGCCGAAGTCGATCATTACTTCAATGGGTTCTTCTTTAATAAGATCCCCCTGCTGAAAAAGCTGAAATGGAGAGAGGTCATCGAGGCAAAGGTATTATGGGGAGGACTGCGGGCGGAGAATGATCCCTTTAAGAACGCCGATCAGGTCAAATTCCCCCTGACGCATGGCCTCAGCGAGACCTTCGCGCTCAGCGGCGCTACGCCTTATTTTGAGGCTGGATTTGCCATCGCCAATATTTTCAAGCTGGTAAGGGTCGACTTCATAAAAAGATTCACTTATCTTAACCATCCGGAAATCCCGACCTGGGGCATCCGGTTCAGGACTAAATTTGATTTTTAAACACCCGGGCCATAATATTGTTAAAGGACGTAAATTGAGAAATGAGCACTCGCAAGCAGCTTCAATCTGGTATTTATAAGATCATTAACCCCGTGGTAAAATTGCTGATCAGGGCCGGCCTGACCCCCAACATGATCACCACGATCGGATTGATGCTGAATATCGGAGTAGCCATTATCTTCATTGCGGGTGCTGAAGAAGGTAAAAGAGGAGACCTGCGCTATGTCGGCTGGGCCGGGGCTCTCATTCTCTTTGCCGGACTCTTCGACATGCTGGATGGCCAGGTGGCCCGGCTGGGCAATATGAGCTCCCGCTTCGGCGCGCTTTACGATTCTGTGCTCGACCGCTATAGCGAGCTGATCCTTTTCCTCGGCATCTGTTATTACCTGGTGGCGCACCATTATTTTCTCAGTTCTCTTTTCGCCTTCATCGGGTTGATCGGCAGCATGATGGTCAGCTATACCAGGGCCAGGGCGGAAGGACTGGGCATCGAATGCAAGGACGGGCTGATGCAGCGGCCGGAAAGAGTGATCCTCGTCGGCGTTTCGGCGCTGGCATGCGGAATTTCTTCCAGGTGGCTGGGCGGGAATTACAAGATCCAGTGGCCGGCCTCTCAATTCCCTATTTTCGAGACCATTTCGATCTTTACGATCCCTGTCACGATAATGGCATTCCTGGCAAACGGTACGGCCATCAAACGGCTGCGTGACGCTAAGAAATCCCTTGAAGAACAGGACAGGAAAAAGAATTCCCTTCCAGGAGGGGGTTCTATGTTGCTGATGATCCTGGTTTCCGCCGGGCTTTCTGCTGCCCTGCATGTAAAAGCCCAGGCTCCCACATCCTCCCAGCCAACCCACATTCCATCCGCGGCTCCCCCGCCGGCCGCCGCCGCACATCCCACTCACCTCCCGGCTCCGAAGGATCCGCAGGATACCTTCCCCATTCCTCCCCACAGCCATGATTTTTTATTTTATCTCCAGCGCACGCCCAATACCAATACCATCATCTGCGAGCTGAATGAAAAGAACGGGTCGCTGGACCGGGATGACCCCGTGCATGTCCTCTGGATCCGCTATACGGAAAACAAGCAGCGCGAAGAGCTGACCTTCCTCCAGCGCCATTTTGCTTACGGCATCAAATCCCGGCAGATCGGCAACGACAAATATGAGTTGCACTTCATCTCCTATAAGAAATTATTGCTCTACCTCGAAAAGTCCCCGGTCGACAACAAGCATCATGTCTATGCGAATATCGTGGGCAAGCAGGCCATACTGAGCAGGATCTTCATCAAGATCAACCCCGGTGGCTCCTTCTGGTCGCCCAATGTAGAATACCTGGAACTGAGAGGTACCGACCCCGACGATGGCAAGGAACTCATGCAAAGGATTAAAATATAACGGACATGGACACACGGCCTCCCGCTCCGCTCATCCAACCCTCACCCATTCCCCTGAATCTCCGCACCTTCATCATCGTTGCCTCCGTATCCGCCATCTATATGCTGCTCTCCGCATTGCTGATCGGCTACAAGACGGATCAGCTCTTCCTGGTCACCTTATTCAACGTCCTGTTCTGGTTGTCCGCGCCGACCCGCAGATTCATCCTGGGCTTCTCGGTCTTCATCGTGTTCTGGATCCTTTTCGACTCCATGAAGGCCTTCCCGAATTACCGGTTCAACACCGTGCATATCGCCTCCCTTTACCACGCGGAGAAAAATCTTTTCGGCATACCGCAGGCCAGCGGCGCCGGTCTCGTCCTTACCCCCAACGAATTTTGGCAGCTCCACCACACGACCTTTCTGGACATAATGAGCGGTATTTTTTATCTGTGCTGGATACCCTTGCCCCTGGCCTTCGCGGGATACCTGTTCTATAAGAACAAAGAAGCTTTCTTCTGCTTTGCCCTGACCTTCCTGCTGGTGAACCTGCTGGGCTTCATGGTGTACTATGCATATCCAGCCGCCCCCCCCTGGTACGTGCAGCTCTATGGGTTTAGTTTCAATGCCCATACCCCCGGCAATACGGCCGGCCTTGGCCGCTTCGATCTTTTCTTTCACCGGCCGATCTTTTCTGCGCTCTATGCAAAAAGCTCCAACGTATTTGCGGCCATGCCTTCCCTGCATGCCTCCTATCCCCTCACTGTTCTTTATTATGGGATAAGAAGGACGCGCCTGCGGGCCTTCAATATTTTATTCGCGGTGATCATGGTGGGGATCTGGTTTGCCGCCGTCTACAGCAGCCATCATTATGTGCTGGATGTCCTGGCAGGCATCAGCTGCGGCCTCACGGGCATTGCGCTCTTTAATTATTTATATAAAAATGTGGGCTGGTTCACCCGCTTCGTACAGGCCCTCATCTCCCGATGCCTTCCACCATGATGTCCACGATGGAGTCGATCTGCAGGTCCAGCCTGGGACATTGTTTCTTCGACACCATGAGAGGAATAGCCAGCCCGCGGAAGCTGCTCACCATCAGGTAAGCGATCAGCTCTATATTATCGAGATTGATCTTTTTGAATTCACCATTCTTCACCCCTTCTTCCAGGATCTCTTTCACCAACTCCACATGCGAAGTATCGAACTTGCTTTTCACATCCATCATCATGCACTGCAGTTCGGCGATCTCGCTTTTTAATACATCGCTCAGGTTATACAGCTGGCTCAGCTTATTCAGCCTGCACCGGCAATAGGCGATGAGCTTACCCTTGGAAGTAGTGGCCTGCCCGACGGCTTGATGGATCTTATTCAGCAGCTCGCTCATTTCTTCATTGATCACCGCCTCGAAAATATCTTCCTTGCTCTGGTAATAATAGTAGAGCGAGCTCTTGGCCTTGCCCATCTTCATGGCAATATGGCCCATGGTCGTTTTCTTGAACCCATACTCTTTAAAAAGAGACCGGGCGGCATCGATGATGTCCCTGATCACTATATCCTCTTTCTGAAGCACTTCATACATACGATTACTCCTTTAACATCCAGATTATGAACGGTTTTGAGAACACAAATTTACCAAATTATGGCTCAGTTCCCCGTTAATCATTCGTGAACACTCCCTTTTCGGGTGGGGATTAAGGATTTTCTGTCCATTACATTCTTTTTTTACTAAAAAAATAATAGTTTTAATGTCCCGGCATCTCCCGGCGGCGGGGACGCCAAAAACCGGAAAGCATGAAAAAATTAGACTGTATCCTGCTGATCGATGATGATGAACCCACTAATTTTCTCAATAAAATGACGGTGGAGCAATCCGGCTGCGCCGGGCATGTTCACGTCGTTCAGAGCGGCCCGGAGGCCCTTGATTATCTGACAGGAAATAAGCGTTTCGTCGGCTTCCCCCGCCCCGACCTCATCTTCCTGGATATTAATATGCCCGCCATGGACGGCTGGGAATTTCTCGGTAAATACAGGGAATTGCGGCAGGAACAGAAGGCCGATATCGTCATGATCATGCTGACCACCTCGCTTAACCCGGATGATGAAACAAGGACAAAGGACTTTCCGGAGATCTCCGGCTTCGAGCACAAACCCCTGCTCCTGCCCCGGCTTGAATATATCCTGGAGAAATTTTTCCCTTCCCCGCACTGAGCCCGCACACATCACGCGGGACATCCGTCCCTTCATCCATCTCGCCCGGCGTTCGCGCCTGCCCGCATCCGCAGAAACCCGCGCCCAATCCACTGCGGTCATCCATCCTAGATCCCCGAATGCAGGTAATCCTTCAGATGACTGATCGTCTCCTGCTGGGTCAGAATGGTCTCCTTGACCACATCGTTGATGGAAATGATCCCGCACAGCGCCCCTTTATCAAAGACAGGCAGGTACCGGATATTCTTGTCGGACAGCAATTGCATACAGAATTCGATAGTATCGTGCGGGTTTACATATGGCAGATCGGTGGACATGATCTCGGCTACAGGCGTATCGGTGGAAGATTTACCCTTCAGGATCACTTTGCGGGAATAATCCCTTTCCGTCATGATCCCCTGGTACTGACCGCCTTCCAGCACCAATACAGAGCCAATATTCTGCCCGGCCATGATCTTCAATGCTTCCAGTACCGTGGTTTCGGGACTTACGGAGGTAATATGGCTTCCTTTGTGAGAGAGAATATCAGCTACTTTTTTCATAAAGCATTTTTTGGTTAATAATCGTTCAAAGGAAGTTACGATTTTTTTCTTAAAATATACATATATTGCCTGAAGCCATATGCGTTATCCACCGACCATATCTGCCGCGCTGCTGCGGAACTGCACCTGCGTTCTCCGCATTATGGCTATTTTCACCCTCCTGGCCTGCCTTCTCCCCACAAAAGCCCAGGCCCAATACGATCTTTACCGCTTTTCCCGGCTGGACATCAATCAGGGCCTGTCCCACAACGAGATCAATTGCTTTGTCAAGGACGAAAAAGGATTTCTCTGGATCGGCACCATGGCGGGGCTCAACCGCTACGATGGCTATAAGCTGAAGATCTTCAGGCATGACCTCCGGGACACCAGCTCGCTCAGCGACGATTATATTGAAAAGATCTTCGAAGGCCCCTTCCATAAGCTATGGGCCTTCACCCGCAACGGGATAAATATATACGACCCCCTGACGGAAAAATTCGAGCGCAACGCCCAGCCTTTTTTAAGCTCCATTCACATTCCCCATGGCGAGCTCGTCGGATTCATCACCGACATAAAAAAAGACAGCCTCGGTAACTACTGGTTCGTCAGCGACACCACCGGCATCTATAAATTCAACCCCTCCACCAACAGCACCACCCGATTCTATCACCGGGAAGGAGACCGCTCCTCCCTGTATTCCAACAATATCACCTCCATTACCCAGAACAAGGCAGGCGACTGGTGGATCGTCTACAAGGATGGCATTATGGAGAAAATGAATGGCGCCACCGAAAGGATCACGCTGCAGGTCCATGCCCTGAAAGATATTTCCAGCGAAGCCTCCCTGAACTACCGCGTCTACGCCGACCGGCAGGACGGGCTCTGGCTCTATGGCGTCGCCAGTTCACAAGGCGTATTCTATTATGACGAGCTGACGGGCGCCGTGCGCCATTTCGATAAAGGACAAGGCAGGTACGATCTCAACAATAACCTGGTGGACGGGATCATCCAGGACGAAAAAGGGCTCATCTGGATCGCGACGGATCACGGCGGGGTCAACCTGCTGGACAAAAAAGATTTCTCCATCCAGAAGATCATGAACAGGGCGGACGATGATAAGAGCATCAGCCAGAACAGCATCAACGCTATCTATGCCGATAAAGAAGGCATTATCTGGATCGGCACGTTTAAGAAAGGCGTCTGCTATCACCATGCCGACCTCATGAAATTCCCGCTGTACCGCCACCAACTACCGGATGCCAAGAACCCGAATTACGACGATGTGAACCGCTTCGTGGAAGACCCCAAAGGCAATCTCTGGATCGGCAGCAATGGGGGAGGACTGCTCTATTTCAACCGGCAGACAGGCCACTGCACCCAATACCTGCACGATCCTTCTAACCCGAACAGCCTCTCCAATGATGTCATCGTCAGCCTCTGCCTGGATCATGAGCAGAAGCTCTGGATCGGCACCTATTTCGGCGGACTGGATTGTTATGACGGCAAGACATTCAGACACTTCCGCCACAATGATAGCGATACCGGCAGTATCGCCGATGACCGGATCTGGGATATCCTGGAAGACTCCCGGCAGCAGCTATGGGTCGGCACTTTCTCCCAGGGCCTAGACCGCCTCGACAAAAAGAATAATACCTTCATTCATTACAAGCCCTTCGCCCCCCATTCCGTAAAGTCAGGCTATATTACCGGGCTGATAGAAGACAGGAAAGGTAATATCTGGATCTCTACCGCCTACGGGGTCGATGTCCTGGACAAGGCAACAGGAGATTTCCGTCATTACGGCCACGACAGCAATCATCCGACGACCAGCCTCAGTATCGACAACACCTTCGGCATCATGGAGGACAGCAGGGGATTGATCTGGGTAGCCACAAGGGAGGGATTGGACCTGTTCGATCCGGTCGGCGGCCTGTTCAGGACCTTCCGCAAAGAGAATGGGCTTCCCGATAATACCATCCTGGACATCCTGGAAGATAACAACCATAGCCTCTGGCTGAGCACGCACGATGGCCTTTCCAATGTCTCCGTTCTCCTGGATACGGTCAGCCGCCGCGTCAACTGCCAGTTCCGGAATTATGACGAGTCGGATGGACTGCAGGGCAGGGAATTCAACGAGAACGCGGCCTGCCGCACCCGGAAAGGAGAGATGATCTTCGGGGGCGCATACGGCTTCAATATTTTCGATCCCCAGCGCATACGCCGCGACCCGAAGAACCAGGTCATCACCCTTACCGACCTCCAGGTCTTCAACAAGTCGGTGAATATCGGCGAAAAGCTGAACGGCCATGTTATTCTTCCGCAATCCATTTCTTCGCTCAGCACGATCACGCTCCGCTATAATGAGAATGTATTCTCCATCGAGTTCGCCGCGCTTGATTTTTCCAGCCCCGAAAAAGTGAAATATGCCTACATGCTCGAAAGCTTCAATAAACAATGGCTGCTCTCCGATGACAAAACACGCAAGGCCGTTTTTACCAACCTCGACCCCGGGGATTATATCTTCAAGGTGAAGACGGCCGATGACAAAGGTGGCTGGAACCCCCGTGAATTATCCCTGAACATTAAAATACTTCCCCCCTTCTGGAAGACCCCGCTCGCTTATATCCTGTATGGCATCCTCCTGGCGGCCACGCTCTTCATTGCCAGAAGAATGACCCTCCAGCGTGCGCGTGCGAGATTTGCCATCGAGCAGGAAAGGAAGGAGGCACAGCGTTTACACGAGCTCGATATGATGAAGATCCGCTTCTTCACCAATGTCAGCCATGAATTCCGTACCCCCCTTTCGCTGATCCTCACTCCTATGGACAAGATCATCAGGGACACGGACAACCCCGCCAGGAAGGGACAGTTCCAGCTTATTCACCGGAACGCCAGGCGTCTCCTGAACATGGTGAATCAATTGCTGGACTTCCGCAAGCTGGAAGAGCAGGAGCTGAAGCTCAGCCTCAGCAAGGGCGACATCATAAAATTCATAAAAGAGCTTTCTTTTTCCTTTGCGGATATGGCCGAGAAAAAGCACATCGATCTTTCTTTTCATACTTCCGAAAAAAGCCTGTACACGCTCTTCGACCAGGATAAGCTGGAAAGGATCGTGTTCAATCTTCTTTCCAATGCCTTTAAGTTCACCCCCGAGAAGGGATTGATCGTGGTTGAGCTGGACTGGCTGCCGGGCCAGGACATAGAGGAACAGGGCCTGCTCCAGCTCGTGATCAGGGACACAGGGATCGGCATGGAAAAAGAACAGCAGGAGAAGATCTTCGACAGGTTCTATCAGAACGAGATCCCTGGCTCCATGATCAACCAGGGCAGCGGCATCGGCCTGGCCATCACCCGGGAATTCGTGCGCCTGCATAAAGGAACGATCCATGTGGACAGCGCGCCGGGGAAAGGCAGTAGTTTCACCGTGGTATTGCCCATCGAAAAGGCGGATGCCCTGGCGATCGATCTCCCCGCCGCAGAGAACTACCTATCGCCCGATCCCGACGATTATCTCTCCGCGCTATCTGACCCCATCGCCGCGAACCCTGCTTCCCGTCTTCCCCCTGTCGCCTACGACTCCCTCAGCATCCCGCATGAGCCCGGCCCGGCCACCCATCTTTCTTCCGCGCCTCACGATACCGCCCCCTCGCCAGGATACGCCCCGTCCAAAAAGCCCGTCGTCCTCCTGGTGGAGGACAACGAGGACTTCCGCTACTATCTCAAAGACAATCTGCGGGAATATTTCACGATCCTGGAGGCTTCCAACGGAAAAGAAGGATGGCAACGTACCCTGGGATCGCATCCCGATCTCATTGTCAGCGACATCAGCATGCCCGAAATGAACGGCATCGATCTTTGCCGGAAGATCAGGGCGGACAAAAGAACCTGCTTCGTGCCCGTGATCCTTCTCACCGCCCTCACCGGCGAAGAACAACAATTGAAAGGACTGGAGACCGGCGCCAGCGACTATATGACCAAGCCCTTCAACTTCGGCATTCTGCTCTCCAAGATCCGCAACCTCCTTGCCCAGCAGGAAACGGCCCGGAAGACCTGGCAGAAGCAGGTAGAGGCCAACCCCGCAAAGATCAAAGTGGATTCCCCCGACGAAAAATTCATCCGCCAGGCCCTGATCATCATCGAAAAGAATATCGCCAACCCCGACTTCTCCGTCGAGGAGATGAGCCGGGAATTATTTGTCAGCCGCGTAGGCCTGTACAAGCGGCTCCTGGGCCTCACCGGCAAGACCCCCATCGAATTCATCCGCTCTATCCGCCTGAAAAGGGCCGCCCAGCTGCTGGAAAAGAGCAGGTTTACCGTGGCCGAGATAGCCTATGAATGCGGCTTCAACAATCCCAAATACTTCTCCCGCTACTTCAAGGCCGAGTTCGGCATGCTGCCTTCCACCTACCAGGCCCGGAAAAGACAGGAAGCCTGACCAACAGCCCGAAAATCCCTCTTTAGTTAACATTACATACCCTTTCAGGTCCCTTTTATCGGTTTGAGTTAACATTCCGACCCCTACACATAAACATTCGGGACCCCGCATGTTCTTTTTCTAACAATACCTTTATACGCAGATACCAGCACCACGATTGACTGTAAAATGACTGCTATGCCAGCCGGAAAAAATTTTTGTTTTTGCCTCACCTTTTTATTGCTGCAAGGCTTCACCACTTCCGTCCATGCCCATTCCCCGGGCGGAAGAGACAAGGGCAGCTTTATCCGCACGACCGATGGCATCATCATTTACCCCGATTCCAGCCTGCCGGGAAATACCGGGGCCGTTAAGCTTCAGGTCATCAATGATAATATAATACGTGTTATCTCCAGCCCCG
>Ga0137403_10003590_pt1 | contig 18582 bp, 18 predicted proteins | sample CZOMad2_1_16fung_FD_122057 | JGI IMG/M metagenome (GOLD analysis project Ga0137403, IMG submission 122057) | Vadose zone soil fungal communities from Angelo Coast Range Reserve, California, USA - CZOMad2_1_16fungal (Hybrid Assembly) | ecosystem: Environmental > Terrestrial > Soil > Vadose zone...
ACGTTGAACACCCCGAGCATCCACAAGGCGTGACCTTCTGGCGTGACGAACAGCCAGCGACTGTCCCACTTTGCCACTCGGAAGTACCCGGTGGCTCCCCCAGGTGCTGGCATATCCACATAACCGCCATACGAGTCTAGCTCCTGTGCAGTGACCATGGCCGTGCTCAGTAGGAGGAATGATGCTAGGACTGCCAAGAACAGCGTCTTACACGTGTGTCTGGAATGCATAAGAGGTCTCCTCTAGCGGAAGACCCCTTATTCCCAAGGTGTACCCTCAGGCTCCCTTCCTTCGGTAACCCGGCTGTCAGGCCCGATGCCTGACCCGTGGCTTTGCGCCCCCGCCTCACAGCGGGTTTGCCTTTGTCGAGAAGGGGCCTCCGCGATGGCCTTATAGACGTAGCAATGGTTATGCCAACACCTAATTTTTTGATTAAATATATATATATGTGTTCTGAGGGTTATCAGGGAACTGATCAGACGACCCATGAATTGCCGGAAGAATCTGCCTATAAGGAAAGCTCTGCCCTTCAGAAGGTGTACGAGGGAACGTGCCAGGAAAATATGGGAAGCGGAGTCTCATGGTCTGCCAGGCTGGAACGACTCGCTTCTGCACCAGCGGCGATGTGAGGGGATAGGCGTGATAGTTCTGGCAATCCACAATCCAGAAATATTTGGAAGGAACCCCAATGGTTGAGGGGAAGATTGAGGTCGTTATTTTGAAAGAGGACGTCCTCATTAAATCGAGGTTCCCCTGGCTCCAGGCGGGGGTCTGTTTCACAATTTACTTGGGGATATTGGGGGCTCTCTATAGTGCGATTCTGTGGGATTTGATCTTGCAGTGGTGGGACGATCCCAATTACTCTCACGGCTTCTTGGTCCCCTTGTTCAGCGGGTTGCTTGTCTGGCAGCACCGTGGAGTGCTGGGCAAGCTCGTCCCACAAGGCAGCTGGCTTGGGCTAGCTGTACTCCTGGGAGGGCTCAGCGAGCTCGTGGTTGGCGATCTTGGCGCTGAACTGTTCTTAACACGGAGTTCCCTTCTCATCATCATTGTCGGGCTTATCCTTCTTCACCTGGGTATAGAGGTCCTCCGCGTGCTCGCCTTTCCCCTGGTCTTCCTTTTTTTCATGGTGCCGCTCCCAACCATTCTCTTTAATGCAGTGGCCTTTCCCCTGCAGGGCCTAGCCGCTCAGAACGCCACATGGATGCTCGATCTTCTGGGAGTGCCGGTCTTGCGCGACGGCAACGTCATCCACCTAAGCCACATTAGCCTCGGCGTGGCCGAGGCCTGTAGCGGAATCCGCTCGCTGATCTCACTTCTTGCTCTTGCGGTAGCCTGGGCGTACCTGACGCTCCCAGGCCCTTGGTCGATGCTGGTCCTCGTCACTTCCACTGTGCCGATCACGATCGTGGCCAATGCCGGCCGGATCGTCCTGACTGGGCTCATTGGCCAGTGGTTAGGCTTGGAATATGCCCAGGGATTTTTTCATACCTTCTACGGGTGGGTAATCTTTCTTGTGGCTTTCCTCTGCCTCCTTGGAGTGCATGGGATCATCCGGCTCGTCGGTTCAGTTCACGACCGGAGGATCACATGAGGAATGGGTATCGCATGGCGGTCTCGTGCACCCTGCTGATCGGCGCGCTCCTCTTCCTCCAGTTCCGATCCCATGGGGAGGTGGTGCCGATCCGAAGGTCGCTCGATGCCTTCCCTACAGTGGTAGGCGACTGGAAGGGACTAGGGGGAACGATTTTCGAGGTGGAGATCTTGAACATCCTGCAGGTGAAGGACTACCTCATGCGTCGGTACGTCGATTCTGCAGGTCGAAGCATCTGGCTCTACATCGGTTACTGGGACACACAACGGCGGGGGGTACAGATGCACTCGCCGAAAAACTGCCTGCCGGGGGGAGGATGGGAGCCGCTTGAAGCGAGGCGGGTGTGGATTCCCGTCGATGGAGCGCCACATTCCATTGAGGTCAATCACTATCTCCTTGCCAGGGACCAGGATCAGGAGCTCGTTCTCTATTGGTTCCAATCGCAGGGTCGAGCCGTTGCCGGCGAGTTTGATGCCAAACTGGAACTGGTCAAAAACGCCATTGTCCGCAACCGGACCGACGGGGCGATCATTCGGATCTCAAGCCCGGTCTACGGCAACCTCCAAGAGACTTTCCAACTCCAAGTCGGCTATGTCCAGGCCATGTATCCGGTCCTGAGCCAGTTTCTGCCTGATTAAGTAGAGGAGCAGTTCGTCATGTCACGTACCTGTCGCTGGATTACGCTTGTCATCATTCTCGGAATGGTTGTGGCCGTCGGCTGCAGCCGCTCGCCAGAAGCCAAAAAGGCTCGCCACCTTGAGCGCGGGGACAAGTTTTTCAGTCAGCAGCAGTACAGGGAGGCGATCATTGAGTATCGGAACGTGCTACGGTTGGATGGGGCCAACGCACACGCGTTCCAGCAAATTGGCTTCTCATACTACCAGCTAGGCGAGCAGGGACAGGCTTTCCCTTTTTTCCTGCGGGCCAAGGCACTTGATCCGAACAACCTGGACGCACGACTCAAGCTTGGCACGATTTATCTACTTAGCCAGAAGCTTGAGGAGACCCGTGAGGAAGCAACGTTTATCCTTGAGCGCGAGCCGAAAAACTTCGACGCCTTGCTCCTATCCGCTCTGACAGCGGCTACAGCTGAGGAGATAGACACCGCACTCAAGCAGCTCGCAGCGGTGCAGGCTGACTTTAGCGACCGAGCAAAGTTTCACATCGCGCGTGGAACGCTCTACCTGCGGCAACAGAACCCGAGGAGCGCCGAGCAGGCATATAAGGAGGCAGTGGCCAGAGAACCCGAGTCAGTCGAGGCCCATACGCTCCTCGGCAATTTTTATCTGGGGCAGCGCAACTTGCCATTGGCTGAGCAGGAATTTCAGGCGGCAGCCAGGCCTGCGCCGCTTGACTCGCAGGCGCAGATCCAACTAGCCGACTTTTATGTTCTCCTGCGTAAGACTGAGCAAGCCAAGGAGCTCTTGGAAGCCATCCTTAGACAAAAAGATGGTTATCTGCCAGCCTGGCGGCGTCTGGCACAGATCCAGTTGGGGGAGGGAAACATCGAAGAGGCGCTCAAGACGGTCGACACCATCTTGAAGAAAAGCCCCTCCGACATTGACGGGTACTCTCTCCGAGGACGGATCCGCCTGGCGCGGGGTCAGACCGGAGAGGCCATCGCCGATTTCCAACGAGTGTTGAAGCAAGAACCACTGCTGGCTGAGGTGCGCTTGAACCTGGCCATGGCAAACCTTCAGGCGGGAAACGGCCAGCAAGCCAAACAGGAGCTGTCTGAGATCTTGAAAAACTCACCGCACTACACACCCGCGAGCTTGCGTCTTGCGGAGTTAACCCTCCAGTCGGGTGCCCTACAAGCGGCCATCGACCTGCTTGAGCCAGTGGTAGCACGGGAGCCCCGCAATCCACAGGCCCTTCTCCTCATGGGCACTGCCTACTTGGCCGCGAAGCAAGCCGATAAGGCCGTGGAGATCTTCAGGAAAACGGTCGCGACTGCCCCTGAGGATCCCCGCGCACTCTACTGGCTCGGCGTCGGGCTTCTCGCCCAAAATCACATCGAGGAAGCCCGCAAGACTTTAGAAGCTGCCTTAGCCCTTAAGCCCGATTACGTCGAGCCAGTGGATGTGCTGGTGCAGCTTGCCGACACCCAGCATAATCCACAGGCGGCGGTCGAGCGCGTGGAGCAGCAACTTGACCTGATCCCCACCTCTGGACCTCTCCAGTACCTGCTCGGCCTCACCTATGTCAGGGTAGGGCAGGACGACAAGGCGGAGGGGGCTCTTGTAAAGGCGATTGAACTGGAGCCCAAATTGCCTGCCCCCTATCTCACGCTTGCCAACCTCTATGCCAGGACGAAACGCCATGCGGAAGCTCTGGGGAAGCTGGAACAAGCTCTCCAGCTCAACCCAAAGGATATCGAAGCCCATATGCTGCGTGGAGCGATTTACGAACAGCAGAACGCCATAACTCAGGCGATGGCAGCGTATGAGAAGGTTTTGGAACTGAATCCGCGCTTTGGGCTGGCAGCCAATAATCTGGCTTACCTTTACTCGGAGTATGGCGGCGACAAGGAAAAAGCGTTGCCCTTGGCTCAACGAGCCAAAGAGGAGTTACCTGATAATCCCTATGTCTCTGACACCCTAGGCTGGATTCTTTATAAGCGAGGTGTTTATGAGCAGGCGTTGAATCTGCTCACAGATAGCGCCGCCAAGCTTCCCGATAATCCTGCAGTCCAGTATCACCTGGGGATGGCGCATTACAAGCTAGGCAACAAGGAGGCAGCGAAGCAGGCTTTTGCTGAGGCTCTACAATCGAATATTCAGTTCCCAGAGTTCGAGGACGCCAGGCAGAAGCTGGCCGAGCTCAGGTGACATGATGTTGAATGTTCTTCTCCCATTTGCCGGCGCACTCCTCTGTAGCGGTCTGGCTGGAGCTGTGCTGTTCCGAGGCAGGCGCTCCTTTGTCCACTGGACGTTTGTGGTCGGGATGATGGCTCTGGCGCTGGAAGGAGCACTCACCGGCCTCAGCCTCCAGGCCGCAGTGCCCGAAGAGGTTATGTACTGGCAGCGCCTGAGGATCATCGGCTCAGCCATTCTGCCAGGCACTTGGTTGCTCTTTAGCCTGAGTTTTGCGCGCGCAAATTACACAGAATTTGTCGCACGGTGGAAGTGGGCCATTCTTGCAACGTTCACCTGTCCCCTCGCTTTGGCAACATTGTTTGGTTATGCCCTCTTTGGCGGTGTACCTGTCATAGATGAATCTTCGGGGTGGTCGCTTCGTCTCGGCTGGTCCGGGTATGCCTTCTCCATCGTGTTCCTACTCGGTGCCGTCTTGATCCTCATGAACCTGGAGAGGACGCTTCGGGCCTCGGCCGGGAGCAAACGGAGACAGGTCAAGGAGATGGTACTGGGGCTCGGAGGCTTATTTGCGGTCCGGATTTACATGCACAGTCAGGTGCTGCTCTTTTCCACTATCAATTCTATGCTGCAGACCATCGATGCCGGCGCGCTCATCGGTGCCATTATGCTGATCAGCGTCTCGCTCGTGTACGCCAGACCATTGCAGGTCGATATCTATCTGTCCCAGACATTCTTGTACAACTCACTGGTGCTTCTTGTCGTTGGGGTTTACCTGTTGGCGGTCGGCGGTCTGGCCAAGTCGGTCAGCTTTCTTGGAGGTAGCCAGGCCGTTCCACTGACCGCGTTCCTAGTGTTCATTGCACTCTTAGGCCTGATGGCAGTCCTGCTCTCGGATCGACTCAGACAACGGGCCAAATGGTTCATTAATCGCCAATTCCATCGCCCTCGATATGATTACCGCAAAGAGTGGACGGCGTTCACTCAGAGGACGAGGTCTCTACTGAACATCAAAGATCTCTGCGCGGCAGCGGCAAACATGGTTGCCGAGACATTCGGCGTCTCTTCGGTCACGATCTGGTTAGTGGATGAAACGCGCCAACACCTCCTGCTCGGCGGATCGACCGTGTTCTCTGAGACCCAAGCATGCGATCTTCACTACGCTGAGAGAGGCGCAGGGGACCTTATACGTATAATGTGCGATCAACCGGTGCCGGTGGACTTCGATCAGCCAGGCGCTCACTTGGCTTGGGACCTCAAACAAGCTCATTCTGACTATTTTCGAGAAGCTCGGATCCGCTATTGTGTCTCCCTGGTGGCTGGGCTGGAATTCTTGGGCCTCATAACCCTGGACGAAAGGCTGACGAAAGCGCCCTTCTCGGTCGAAGACTTCGACCTCCTCAAGACGATTGCCGATCAGGCGGCGGCAAGTCTCCTCAATCTCAAGCTCTCCGAGCGCCTCTTGCGGGCGAAAGAGATGGAGGCATTCCAAACCATGTCCGCCTTCTTTTTGCATGACCTCAAAAACATGGCCTCCACGCTGTCCTTGACGATGCAGAATTTGCCGGCCCACTACGATGATCCGGAGTTTCGCGACGATCTGCTCGACACTATCTCGCAAAGCGTCGCCAAGCTCAATGCGACGTGCAGCCGTCTGTCGCTCATGGGTCAAACGCTTGAGTTGGAATGGAGCGAAGTCGACCTGAACGACCTCGTGACTGCTACACTCGCCCACCTGAACGGCTCCCTCAAGGCCTCCCTGCTCCAGGACCTCCACTCCCTGCCAAGGCTCACCATGGACCCAGAGCAGCTACAAAAGGTTCTGGTTAACCTGGTATTGAACGCCAACGACGCAGTGGGGCATGAGGGTAGGATCCGGGTGGCGACGGAGCAGTGGAATGGCTGGGTTACGGTCTCGGTCAGCGATAACGGCTGCGGCATGTCGAAAGAATTCATCGCCCGCTCCCTCTTTCACCCGTTTCAAACCACCAAGGAGCGTGGCTTGGGAATTGGCTTATTCCACAGCAAGAAGATTGTCGAGGCGCATCAGGGGAGGATCGAGGTGGAGAGCGAGGAGGGAAAGGGAAGCACGTTCAGAGTGATGCTGCCTATAGATAAGCCTTCCCACGCCAGGTAGTCCTGTTCTACCTCATCATCGTGTTCGCTCGATGGTAACCACACCTGTCCGAAAATCTGCGTAGCATCGTTATCCAGGCCTGAAAAACGGAGGTCCTAATGTCCGAACCCCCCATTCCCCACCCCCTACCCCCTGGTGTCCGACCCAAGCTCCTCATTGTGGAGGATGATGCAGCCATCCGCACGCAAATGAAGTGGGCCCTGGCCCAGGACTACGAGGCGTTCTTCGCGGAAGACCGAAAGACCGCCATGCAATTGCTCAGCAGAGAACAGCCTGCCGTCGTGACGCTGGATCTTGGCTTGCCGCCACGTGCGCAAGAGGTAGAAGAGGGCTTTCGCACGCTAGCCGAGATGCTTGAGCAGGATGCCTTGCTCAAGGTAATCGTCATGACGGGTCAGACCGCCAAGGAACATGCCCTGAAGGCGATTGGCCAGGGGGCGTATGACTTCCTTTGCAAACCGATTCAAGTGGACGAGATCAGGGTGATTCTCCAACGGGCATATTATGTCTCACAGCTGGAGCGAGAGCACCACGAGCTGAACCGACGCTTATGCGGCGAACCGTTTGAAGGGATGCTGGGGACGAGCCCCCAGATGCAGGAGGTATTCACGGCGATTCGCAAGGTGGCAGCCTCCGATGCGCCGGTTTTGATCAGGGGCGAGAGCGGCACGGGCAAGGAGCTGGTGGCGCGCTCGATCCACCGGCAAAGCGCCAGGAACAAGGGCCCGTTTGTGGCGATCAATTGTGGCGCCATCCCCGAAGCCCTGTTAGAGAGCGAGTTGTTCGGTCATGAGAGGGGAGCCTTTACCGGTGCCCACACGCAGCGGAAAGGCCGCATCGAGACAGCCCAGGGGGGGACGCTGCTCCTGGATGAGATCGGCGAGCTGCCCCTGCAGTTACAAGTCAAGCTGCTGCGCTTCCTACAAGAGCATCGGATCGAACGGGTTGGAGGAAGGGAAGGGATCGGTGTCGACGTGCGAGTGATCGCGGCGACGAACACTGATCTTCAGAGGGCTATGGCCGAGGGCAGCTTTCGGGAAGATCTGTACTACCGGCTGCGCGTGGTCGTCATCGCTGTGCCGCCGCTGCGCGAGCGGGAAGGAGATATTCTACTGCTCGCCACGGCCCTGTTGCAAGGCTATACGGCCGAGGGTCGGAAAAAGTTCATGGGGTTTACCACCCAGGCACTTCGCACGCTTGAGACGTATAGTTGGCCAGGAAATGTCCGCGAGCTGGAAAATCGTATCAAACGTGCTGTGATTATGGCCGAGGGACCACACGTGACGCCAGCGGATCTGGAGCTAGCCTCTCCGAATGCCAGGCACGAAGGCCCGAGACTTCGGGAAGCGCGCGACGCTCTAGACCGGGATCTGATCCAACGGGCGTTAGCCAGAAACAAGAGCAAGGTGACCCAGGCCGCGGCTGACCTCGGCGTCAGCCGCCCTACACTCTACGAGTTGATGGAGAAGTTAGGCATCGCGAGGAGACAGCCCGAGGAGTCGAAGGGATCATGAGAGAGAGGGAGCAGTCCGAGGGAAGCCAGGAAAAACCGCTGACGGGTTTTGGTGACATTTTCAAAGGATCCTGACGCTTCATAAGCCGATAGGCATGTCAGGAATCAGGCAGGAACAGATCGGGGACGGAGAAAGGTAGTATCTTGTCGGGAAAGCTTACATGTTCATTTTCGCGAAGAATTTATCTAATTAATTGGTTCTTCGAGTTTTTTTAGAACTGTACAGCGGATTCTCTCTCCCTTTCTGCTTGCCCGTCGGAATTCTTGACGTTCCTCCCTATGAGGACACACTCCGAAAGACCGTTTTGACGACACGACCGTCGTGGAAGAAAATAATATATCTTTGTAAAATTAATTGCTTACAAATCACACTACGAACGGATCTTGTGAAAACCTCAGTAAGGCATCATTTTTGCTAGGAGAGCACAAAGGAAGTGGTTTAGATGAAATGCTGTTGCCATGTGCTGTGAGGGGCGACGTCGCCTTAAACAAGCGAAGTGAATTAGATGTTTCAAAGGAGGAGGGTTGCTCACACGCTGGAGTAGAATGGACAGCACAGCTTCTTTTCCTGAGGGAAGGAGAATACATGGGTAAGGTTAGGTATTTTATGGGTAGGACAATGGCCACTGTGGGGGTTAAAGGTGTTGCGCGACTGGGCCTGGTTGCGGCGCTTCTCGTCACAGGTCTGCTGCTGGCGGCGCCTTCTGCCCAGGCAGTCACCTTTGACTTTACCAGCGACCATTGTACGGGCGGGTGCGGCACCCCGCCGTTTGGCACCGTGACGGTGCTGCAGAACGGGACGACTGTCGATGTCACAGTGCATCTGAATAGTCCGAATTTCTTTGTGAAGACGGGTTCTGCAGACCAGCAGGCCTTCAAATTCAATGCGACTGGAGTCGTCCTGGCGGATATCACGGTCGATGCTCACACCCCAGCTTTGGTCGCAGCCACCGGGGCTTTTAATGGGGATGGCACCGGGAATTTCGCGTTCGGGATCAACTGTCCCTCGTGCGGCGGCGGTGCGAGTGATCAATTCAACACCAATATCGTGTTCCATGTTGCCAATGCGACAATTGCCGATTTGACCGCCGCGAATAATCTCGGTAACATCTTCGTTGCTGACATTATTTCCGCTACCAGTGGAGGCGGAACCGGCAACACCGGGCCGGTGGACGTTACAGGTGCTGCTCCGATACCCGAACCCAGCACCTTGCTCCTCTTGGGTTCTGGCCTGGCTGGTGTGGGCCTCTGGGGGCGTAAGCGGTTCATGGGAAAGTTTATGAGGAGCAGAGTTTAGAAGACACTGTGGAACCTGCGGGATAGTTTCTAGCTGGGGAGGGCGAAAATGATTTCGCCCTCCCCAGCTTTGTGAGATGTGACATACCTCAAGGGCCGGCAGATCATCCGGCCCTTTTTTATTTGTCCTTAACTGAAGGAGGCAACGCGGCTGCGGAGGAGGCAGATCATGGCAGATGCACCAATGACCACGACCACGATACGATTCGAGCAAACACTGGAGGCCGCGCAGGCGCTGAAGCCGCTCATCCTCCAGAACTACGACAAGCGGATCAACGCGGATCGCCGGTTGCCACAACCTATTGTCGAAGCCCTAGCACGACTCGGCGTCTTCCGCATGCCCGCTGGTTCGTGGCGGGCTATGCGCTGGAGGGAGATCCACCGCGTGTGGGGCCGATGATGCTCGTTCCGGCCAAGGACGTGGAGATCATCGATACCTGGTCCGTCGGGGGGATACGTGGCACGGGAGGTCACGACTTCGCCGTGCGCGATCTCCTCGTGCCGAAGGCCTACACCTTGAATGCGGCTGACGACACGCCGCAACACCCTGGGCCCCTCTATCAGCTGCCAGTCGTCCTCATGCTGTGCTCGGGCCTGGGACCACTCGTCCTCCGCATCGTGCGGGGTGCGACGGAATACTTTGCCGAGCTCATGGCGGCGAAGGTCGATCGCTTCACGGGTACGTCGCTGCGCGAGCGCCTGACCGTGCAGGAACGCGTGGCCAAGGCTGAGGCGGCCGTGCGCTCTACGCGGGCGTTTCTCTACGAGATGGTCCACGAAGTCTGGGGCACAGTCGAGAAGGGAGCGCCGCTGACCGAGCGACAGATTGCGCTCTTCCGCCTAGCGAACATGCACGCCGTGGCCGCCAGTGCCCAGGCGGTCGCTCTGGTCTATCACGCGGCCTGCACGAGTGCGATCTTCACCGCTAACCCCCTTGAGCGTTTCTTCCGGGACGTCCACGTCGCCACCCAGCACCGGTGCGCGACACCCGAGGAGCTGTATCAGGCGGGCCGCGTCTTGCTCGGCCTACCTCTGACGAGCTTGATCTGATTCGAGCATGTAGGGCCAGGAGGGTGGACCAACGCGAAGACCAATCAGGATCACACTCGCATGAGCCATCCTTCTCTCCTTCGGTGGGGCGGGGGGAGGAAGGTCTCGACTCGTGGCACCTGAACGACGCCGCGACACTGATGACCGTGCACGTGACCTCGACCCAGAGGGTCGTGCCCTGTCCGGTCTGCGCCGTCTTCGCCCATTGTATCCACTTGAAAATGCTCAAGCGCCAGATGTTAGGCCGCGCCAGTCTCGCGCTGTTCGGGCGGCGCTTCGTGCTGGTTCCAGGACGTATGCAGGAGGCGGTGCAACGCCCGCTGGAACCGTCGGAGGCTCAGGCACGGCCAGCGGCCGCATAGCCACACGCGCCGCGACGGGCGGGGCTGGGGGCACACCACTTGGTGTCACCGAAGCACGTCAAGGGCGTCGCGGGGTGGTAGACCATGCCATGAGGCCGAGAAGGGGATACCATGAAGACGTATGTGTTGGTGGCGCTCTCCTGAGCGTGATCTGGCTGATCATCATCGCCATGGGCCATCGCCGGTATGTGGCGCTCACCTTCGCTGGGATCATCGTGTTGATCTGCGTCGCACGGGCCTGGCTGGATGTCCGCCGCGGGCCGCCGTGGGTCCGCGGTTGAGCACCGCCACCGGGCGAAATCGACTGATGCCGTGCATGCTGCGAAGGGCTGCGTCCCGTGCTCGCATCTGACGCCACCAAAAGTGATACTGATGGCGACGTCTCAGCGGGTGCCGCGCGAACGGTGTAGGGTATGACACCCTGCCTGTGTGAAGGCTCCGGCCGCACTCCCTCCTACAATACTCGGCCGTCGACGTCGGGTCCACTTGTCCCCTGGATCGCCTGCTGTGGCCTGTACCTCCAGCCCATTGGGAAATGAGGTTTTGGTCAACAGTGACCAATATATCATACTGCCCAGCGACGGTACACCACCGCACCGGCAGCGGTCATCGTGCTGGCCCTGACCTACAGGGCGCTTTCACCCGACTCGAGCGCCCTGCATCACGGAAATGGTATGAGAGCGTGTGTGTGTTAAAATTTGGATCGCGAGACATCGGCGGTATACAGGCCCAGAATGACGGCATACAGGCCAGAATTGAATGGACAAGGGAATTGCCGCGATCACGGAGCAGTTTCGGGAGCGGTCAGGGGGAACCATCGTGGCAAGTCAGGCGCAGAGGCGTGTAGCACGACAAGTGGAGCGGCGCCAACGCAGACGGCGAAAATGGTTGTTGCGTGGCCTGGGTCTTCTCATCATTCTCGTGATTGGCGCTTTCGCCTACCAGAGCCTAAGGAGAGAGTATCCAGGTCAGGCGATCCCAACCCTCGGCAATGAGCATATCGCCTCCGTTGACACACCGCACCAGCCTTACAATACCCGCCCGCCGACGTCGGGTCCACATGTTCCCTGGATCGCCCGCTGGGGCCTGCACCTCGAGCCCATTCCGGACGAGGAACAGGTGCACAACCTGGAAGATGGCGGCGTAGTGGTACAATACCGTTGCCGGGATTGTAACGATCTCATTGCCAAACTGACCGCTCTCGTCGCCAGCTATCCTGAACAAGTCATTCTAGCCCCCTACTCACAGATGGACACGCGCATCGCCCTCACCGCGTGGGGGAGGATTGACAGATTTGACGATTTCGATGCGCAACGCATCGCGCACTTTATCGAAGCGTACCGCGGCATCGACCACCACCCGCGAAAGTAGGGAAAGTCGGATTCGTTGTCTGAAAATGCATCTCAGCGCGAGGACAGGGGGGCATCGCCCCGGTGCGAAGGACCACCCTGCGGCGGGGTGTTCGCCAATTTCCCGCGGATCAATGCCAAAAACTCTTCCAGCGCCATGCGGGGATCGTCACTGAGATAGCTTTCTTCGCCGGCATCTTCGGAGCCATGATGAAAGTGCTTGGGAAAAGTCTTGATGCCCTGCCACCGCTTATGAGGGGCATTATCATGACGGTAGATCGAGCCATCTATCAGGGTGCGCTCCCAATGGTACGAGTATTTTCCTGTGACTGAATAGAAGATATCCACAATAGATCCATCGATGATCTCGAGCCTGAGTTTCAGCGGTTCACCGCTGTCGAGTCGAAACACACGTGCCTCGCTGACAATATCCGGAAACGTCGCCATGGCTCGCGCGCGCTGATCTTCATAAAGTTTTGAGATATCCATCGATTCTTGCGATTTCCGCGTCGAGGTTCTCTAGCACAATCAAATCCTCCCACGCTGGATGTTCCACCACGCTCCCCTCTTGGATGGCCCGCTCCAACTCTTCCCGACCTCGCACGCCATGCCGCGCGAGCAGCTGCAGTCGCTCCAGCAGCACGAGGCGCTTCTTTTCTTTCAGCAGCGATGCAATACCCCGACTGATCAAGGTGTCGCGATCGACCTTCACAAATTGGCTAATTTCATCCATTAACGCGCCTGGAATGGCCATGTTCTCACTCCTGAGCTCTGCACACTGCTCCCCGCTCCTGTCAAGGTTCGCTCTGCAGTGTACCACCAGAGGGCCATCGAAGCCAGGACTACAGAGATGCACCAGGAGGAAAGGGGTTATACGTTGAGCCTATCTTTGGACGCTGCAAGAGGGACGAAGCACCTATGCTCTAACGCATCTGTCCAGATGAGCAAACGAAGGAAATAGGGTGACAAGCCTGTGGTGCACAGCATCTCGAGCGATGATCCGTGAGGAGCACTTCTCTATCTTGTGGCCGCCGTTGCTGAGAGGGCTGCTCATCCTGAAAGTCCGCCGGGTGTGAATCCTGGGTCTGGTCCTCCTCGGCATCGCCAGTGCGTCCGTGATCCGCGTGCTGCTGTGGCAGTCGATCGGCCGTGACGTGTGGCCGCGACTGTACTACGGCCTGGACACGCGCATGGACTCGCTGCTGCTCGGCTGTCTGATCGGCCTGCTGGCCGCCTGGCAGCAGCCGTCGCAGCGGGGATGGATGCGTGCTGCGTCAACGTAGCCAATCCCGGGCTTCGCTTAATCGCCGCTGCCTGCAGATGAGACCTTCCCACTGCAGATAGTCCTGTTCAACCTCATAGCTGTGCTGGTGTGGGATTTCTCCTGCCTGGAAAAGTTCCTCAAATTTCTCATAAGGAATCCTGTACTTGTCCTCCAATGCTTGAATCCGTTCGGCAACCGCCCGCTAGTGGTCGTCCAAGGAGAGCAGCGCGCCGAGTCCTCACCGCGGTATTATGCGCTGGGGCAAACTGATGCAAGTCGGCTCCTGTTCATCGTGTTTACCATCCGTGATGATCTCATCCGTGTGATCTCTGCCCGTCCCATGAGCCGGGAGGAGCGAAGGGTATACGAACATGCCAAAGAAGAAGTCGCTGAAACCGATCCCGAGGTTTGACAACGAAGTCCAGGAGCAGGAGTTCTGGTCCGCCCGCGACTCGACGGACTATATAGACTGGAGTATGGCCCGACGTGTCACGTTCGGGCGGCTCAAGCCTTCCACACAGACGATTTCTATCCGTTTACCGGAAGCGCTGCTGGAGGATTTGAAACTGTTGGCACACAAGCGCGACGTGCCGTACCAATCCCTCTTGAAGATTTTCCTGGCGGAGCGTGTGGCGCAGGAGCTCCGTTCGCCCTCGTGCGCGCCTGCCAAAATCGCGCTGAGCCGCAGGAGGGGGCTTAGCAGGGTGAGAGGCGGCTTGGTCAGGCACTGTGAGTGACTCTTAGCCTCCATCCCGCGCCGAACAACGGCATGGAGCCGACGCGCCGGGTGCGCGGCTCATGCCTGGCGATAGGGGTATCATTCACACGAGTGTGACCCCAATCCGTGGATGGTGGGTCGATCATGCCGCCCGCTCCGGCACCGGCGAGGAGATGCCATAGCGCCGTTGATGTTGCCGTTGCCGATGAAGAGGCTCCGGGGTTGCGCAAGGATCCGCTGAGCAACCCCGGGTATGAGATGAGCCAGGCGGGCAAGGGCTAGGACGCCTTCAGTGCATGGCTCAACGACGGCAGCAAACGGCCCTTCGACAATCCGGACATAGTCCACACCGCGTGGGACGACATCCTGAAGGCCGGCGACACGATTTCATTCAGCGTAATCCGATGATGGCGCGAAACATGCCTCGGGCGGGGAGAGGTATGCTTTAGGCGGTTAGGCGCGTGCTGCCAGCCAGTGAATCCGCAGTTTCCGGGCCAGCAAGCCGAAGTCCGAGAGATTGGTGGTCACCACAATGGCCCCGTGGCGGCGAGCTGTCAGGGCAATGAGCGCGTCGTTTTGAAAATCTCGCTGCTTGTTTCGGTCCCAGCCTTCCGCATCCCCAATCTTTCGGACCAGTCGCCCCGCCTCCCACCAATCCGCTGCCGTGGATGCCCAGCACCGTCGGGCAAGCCGATAGAGGACGGTCACCAAGCGCTCGCCCTGACGCGTCCGTGCCGCCCGGCGCAGCTCCCAGAGCACCACTGCCGAATGGCGGACAAGGTGAGACCTACGGACATGCGGATGGCCTCGGCACCGGTTTTCACTCCCAGAGATTTCTTGGCCGGACGGAGTATGTCTTCATCTTCCGTCAGAATCGTCGTGTGCGTTGGCGAGGCATAGATCGTGATGGTTTTGTGTTTCGGAGAGATTAACCAGACCTGTCTCACCCCGCCAGCTAGGTACTCTTCGACCTTGCTGATGACCTTTTCATACAGGTCATACGGCGAAATGATCTCTACCGCCAGGTCAGGAGGCATGGGCCAGATGCCTTCGGGTTCGCCGTCCATCGGGAATCCGTTGGTTCTCCCCGATCTGAAACGTTGCAACCGGGCCGTAAATGCCACCCAGTTGGTGCGCTTCGACGTGGCCTACTAGCCGCCCAATCAGGCGCGCCCCTACCCCGCTGTGTCGTGCTCCCCCCATGGTTTTTTCCTCTGGTTGCCCAGCGACGATTTCGTATTCTTGGTCGGGGTGAAGGTCAAGACTGATAGTACTCGCCATCTCTGTGGTTTCCTCTCTCGCCATCATCTTATCCCCTCTACCGCCCTTTCCACTGCGGCTTGCGCTTCTCGGCGAAGGCGCGTGGACCCTCCTTCGAATCCTCCGTGCGCAGCAGCTGATCGTAGAGATGTCGGGTAAGGGCGGCAAGCGCGGGCTCACTCATATCCACCCCACGGTAGGCCAACTCCTTGAAATAGCGCACCGACAACGGCGCATTCTCGGTGATCTGCCGCGCCAAGGCCTTGGCTTCTTCCATGAGCCGTTCTTTGGGGACGACGTGGTTCACAAAGCCGATCTCATAGGCGCGTTGGGCGGTGATGGGCTTGGCGGTCATGACCAATTCCAGGGCGGCGGCCATGGGGATGAGCTTGGGTAGCACAGTGGCGAACGGTGGAAGCAGGCTCCACCGCGTTTCAGTAATACCCATCATAGCGTCCTCGGCAGCAATGCGTAGATCGCATATCTGCGCGATCGCCCAGCCGCCCGCCATGGCATACCCGTTGATGGCGGCGATCATTGGCTTCCAGGTGCGCTCAAACCATGCCAGGCTGTCAGCACCCATGCTATCGTTGGCACGCGCCTGCACGCCGGCGGCATTGTCGGCCGCGCGTTCCTTGAGGTCCCGTCCGGCGCAGAAGGCGCGCCCTGCCCCGGTGATAATGGCCACCCGCGCCTGGTCATCGCGATCGAAGCGCACGATCGCCTCATTCAATTCTTGCCTGAGCTGGCGGTTGATGGAGTTCAACGCTTCCGGCCGGTTCAAGGTCATGATGACGGTCTCATCGTCTTTCTCGTAGAGCACTGCTGCTGTCATGTCATCCCTCGCACGCAAGCCATCGACGCCTGACGTGTCGGCGTCGAAGATGTATTCGACGTTGCGCCAAAACTCCCGCTGCCGACTGCGACGGTCATTGTATAATGAGGCTTATGTGCGTACAAGGTCATATTTATGCTGTGGGGGAGTGCGAGGTGGGTTTCTCGCTGGCTGTTGGATGTTCGAGATAACCCTGCCATAGGGTCATGGACAGCGGCGCCGCGTCGTCGGCGCAGGCGGAACACATGCTCGGAGGGAAGAAAGCGTATGGAGAAAGCCTTAGACGACATCACCGTGCTCGATTTGGGTCAGGTCATCGCGATGCCCTACTGCACCATGTTGTTGGCGGACCTGGGAGCGCGGGTGATCAAAGTGGAGTCGCGGGAGCAGGGACAAGAGCGCCTGTCCCTTGGCATCAAGCGTGTGCGCAACGGTGTCGAGGAGCGTGTGCCGGTGTATCAGTACCGCGAGCGCAATAAGCAATCGATTACTCTGAATTTGAAACACCCTAAGGGCGTCGAGCTGTTCAAGGATCTGGTCAGAGGCGCGGATGTGGTGGCGGAGAATTTTAGCGTCGGCACCATGGATCGCCTCGGCCTCGGCTATGAGACGCTGCAGCAGGTGAATCCCCGCCTCATCTATGCCTCGGTCACGGCCTTCGGCCAGAATGGCCCGTATGCGTATTGGCGAGGCTATGATATTCTGGCGCAGGCGATTAGCGGTTATATGAGCATCACGGGGTTTCCCGACAATCCGCCGACGCGGTCGGGACAGTCGATCTCCGATTACTATGCCGGAATGCTGTGCGCCTTCAGCATCGTCTCAGCCCTGCATTATCGCGGCCGCACGGGCAAGGGGCAGCGCATCGACATGGCCTTGCTTGATGGTCTGCTTACGGCTCTCGACAATCTTGGCGAACGGTACACGGTGGGTGGGGAAATCCTGACGCGTAAGGGGAACATCTCGTTCGCCGGATCGAGCTCGGGCGTCTATCCTACCACAGATGGACATGTGGCGATCGCCGCCGGTTCAAGCAACCTGGTCTGGCGGCGATTTTGCGAAATCATCGGCAAGCCTGAGCTAGCAGACGATCCGAAGTTCGCCACCACTGCGGCCCGGCGCACCTATCAAGCGGAAACGGCGGCGATCATCCAGGGGTGGACCAGTCCGCGCAGCAAAGCCGAGGTGGTGAGCACGCTGGCGGATGGCGGCGTGCCCGCGGCCCCGGTGAACAATGTGGCGGAGATGGTGGTCGATCCCCAGATCCAGGCCAGGGAGATGTTTGTCGAACTCGAGCATCCCATCTACGGCCCAGTCAAGATTACTGGCACGCCACTGAAATTGTCAGAGACGCCGGGCAGGGTCGAGCATCTCGCCCCACTCCCTGGCGAGCACAACGCGGAGATTTTCGTGGGGCTGTTAGGCCATTCAAGCGAAGATCTCGCCCGCTGGCAGGCACAGGGAGTCATCTAGTAGGGAGGGCAGCCGCCTCTCGGCTCGACGAAGGCCGCCGCCGCCCATGCCCCATGAACTCATTTCTCCTCGGGAGGCGCTGTAGCTCCTAAAAGGGCAAAAAGCCAACCTGACGCACAGAGTGGCCGCGGGGCACCCCCAAAACTTATTTGGTCCATAAGCTCACGACTTATGCCCGTCACCGTGTCCTTGCAGGCGCGCACGCTGGATTTCGCTTGACAAGATTATAAATGATATATAAAGATATTATTAAATAAATATTACTTTTATTGATCGTCTTAAGTGTCTGCCATCATCTTGCCACCGCCTAATACCCTGGTCATATCCTGAGGCTGTGGCGCTCGCTTTATGCACCGGAGAGATCACTGCATCAGCAAAAAGTCAAACCACACAACGTAAGGGCAATCTCTTATGTACCAAAAACCTCCCGCCCGCTATGTCCCTGCAGCAGTGGTCTTTTGTCTTGGAGTGCTCTTGACCCTCTTTCTGTGCGTTCTCTGGCAGCGTTATTACCATCAAGCCCGCGTGCAAGCCGAGTTCGAACACCGTGCCGTCATTCTGGCTGATGTGCTCCAAAGTAAACTTGTTGGTCACTTGGAAGCCCTCGAGAGTATCGGCGATTTGTACAGCGCCAGCACAGAGGTTGAGCGAGGAGAGTTCGAGAGTTTCATCCTACGTACGGTGAAGCAGCATCGCGCTATCCAGGGGCTCAACTGGGTCCCGCGCGTCCCCGATGAGCGGCGCGCTGAGTTCGAAATAGCTGCGCAGGCAGAAGGTCTGACAAACTTTCAGTTTACTGAACGCAACCCGGCTGGCCAATTTATCCGAGCCGGCCAGCGGGCGGAATATTTTCCGATCTATTTCATAGCGCCTCTCGTGGGACTCAGACCAGTGCTGGGGTTTGACCTCGCCTCT
>Ga0137403_10003591_pt1 | contig 18580 bp, 13 predicted proteins | sample CZOMad2_1_16fung_FD_122057 | JGI IMG/M metagenome (GOLD analysis project Ga0137403, IMG submission 122057) | Vadose zone soil fungal communities from Angelo Coast Range Reserve, California, USA - CZOMad2_1_16fungal (Hybrid Assembly) | ecosystem: Environmental > Terrestrial > Soil > Vadose zone...
ATACGCCGGAAGAACCGCCGCTTCTCCGTGATGTCCTCTCTGTCCTGGGACGAACAAGTCGCATTGGTTTGAGGAATACTTGGAACTCTGCGACCGCGTCACGCGACAGCCATGGGTTGATCTCGGAACGTTTGACTGGGCCGTTATGGCGAATGGTGTGGCGCAGCAGGCGCGAGATGTAATTGAAGGCCAAAGTGTGATTGGTTTTCATCAGGGCTTGAAACGCATTTCCGTCGCGCTTCTCATCGCGAATACCATGCGGCGCAACCAGATCGCGGAGATCTTGACCGAACCCCATCGAGTTTGCGCTCACCTGAAACGGACCAGCCGAAATCGTATCGGGTGAGTTCTCGTCAGGATTCGTCTTGTCGCGACCCGTATCCCATTTCCACGAAGATTCGAAGCCAGCCAGCACGCGCATCACCTCGAGCATGCAAGCCTTTCGGTAGGGGATACCGTCGAAGGGACCAAGCTCCTTTTCCACACTCGCATACACATCTTTTTCCTCGGTTTTCTTATCTGCAAAGATCTCATTCGCAGCCATTTTCCCCCAATCGACAAGCTCTTGCAGAAATCCCAAAGGCGGAATCCCCCTGTTAAATACTTTCGCCAGCGTCTTCACGAACTTTCCAGCCGGCGTCGGTGCCTCGGCAGTACGTTTCTTCGCCGCCGCCAGTGAGGCCTCCGATTGTCCCGCCTGGGCACCGGGCACGAGATCACCCACACCTGCGGAGACCAGCGCATTGTCGAGCGCGCGCAGTGTGTCGTCCCCAATCTTTGCACCGACACCGATTCCGGCAAACCGCTGGAACGCGCGCAACGCATTCGCCGTCTGCTCGCCGAACCACCCGCGATATTTGTCGTCGGCACCGAAGTTGATGCGTGGCAGCGTCACCCCGGCAGTCCCGAGACGGTTGATCGCTTCTTGAATGGCCTCGATACCAGACACCGGTTCAGGATGTTGTGGGGGAACGAGCACTAAATTCGTCTCGGCGATCTGGCGAAGCGTGGGATCGTTGGCGAGCAAAGCGGAGCGCAGAGTGTAGGCGACGTGAGGATCGGCCGAAGGAGTGGGAAGCGCGGTCGGTTCCAAGGTGGAGGTGACGGCCTCGACCGGCTCGAGATATTGCCGAGCAACCCATTGTTCGGCGGATGGCGCGATTGCGGCCCAGTCGCCCTTCACGCCAAAGATATCGACAACGTCTTCGTTTTTCAGCGCAAGCAATTTCCTGGCCGACGCCTTCGGAGCGGAACGAACATTCAGCGTGCCGTCGGGCGATTGTACTTTGTATCTGCCGAGCGAAGCTACAGACCGCACCTCTAACGTCGTAGTGATCGGGGCGCTGGAAGCGACCGGCGCAGAGATTGCGATGGCAGGACTCTTCGAGACAGAATCACTTCCACCAACCAGTTGAAAACCAGCGGCCCGCAATTTCGCCCAAGCCCAGTCTTCGAGCATGAGGTCTGTTTTGTCCTTGCGACAATTGGAGTGACAAAGGATGCCCGCAACTTCGAAGCAATGCGGAAAGTCATAGACAGTGGAGGGATAATAGAACGTCTTGGGAATTCCATGACGGGTGCAGAGATCAACCGTAAGCTCGATGGCGGCATCAACCTGTGCTTCGTCGAGCCGGGCCCACCAATCATGCTCGCGCCAGGTACGCTGAACGCGGGGGCCGGTGTATTCCGTGTTTTTCTGAATAGAATCGAAGGCATAGAATTTTTTATCCGCAGCAATGAGTTCCAGTTCATTGGCAAACTCGATGCCGATGCTAGCTTTGTCATACCGGCCCTGGGTACTAGCGAGTCCGAGGTGAAAGATCCATTCTCGGTCGTCCTTGAAGGTGCGATAGATCGTGCCGTCACGATCCACGAGGAACGGTGTGCCGATGTGCTTTTTGGCGGCATTCCACCCATCGATGGAACTGGTCGCTTCACCGGGACGGCCATTGGATGGCGTATAGGCAGTCCGGCCTTGAGTGCCGTGCCAGATGATGTATTTCTTCAACTGCTTCTGCGCGAACCATCGCCCGCTGCTTAGCGGATAATCGACAATTTTCATATGCCACTTGGTTTTGTGGTTACTAATGTTGAAGATTGAGGGAACACGAGCTCGTAGTCGAGGAGATGCCCAACGATTCGCAAAGTGCGGCGCGTACCCTCGAGCTCGTACGGTGATACGAAGAGCACCGAGCAACTCGCGAAAAGCAGTGGCTGCAACGCCAGCAAAGAAAGTGTCCGGCGCGGGATCGAGACCGAATTACGCGTTCGCATTGGGGCTACTTAATGGTCGATCTTATCGAAATCGCCATACCTCTGACAAGATTAAAATCAATTCGGCAAAACCAAGAACCCGCAGGTGCTTTGGCTGGCGCGGGGAAAACTTGTATCGAACCAATGCGAGACGAATTTCCGTCCAAAATGCCTGGGATTCCTGAAATGCCGCAAGAATCAAGCCGAGCGGCGTCGTGCTATCGACTTTCTGTTTTTCGTCGGATGGTCGGAACCTCGGGAAGGGCTTGGCACACTTTCGTTTTTGTCCTTAAGCCGTACTCGATTGCATCAGTCGCCTGCGGTGGTGAGATCGCGCACGCGGTGGTGAATAACAAACGGATCGTTCCGATCGTTGCCCGAGAAGTCGACACTGACACTGTGCCCGAAGCGCTGAGGAAGAGCGGCACGAATCAACGCTGGCTCAATGGCTGCGTTTTGATGAGATTCTCGCCGTCGCAAGGTTCACCTCAGGTTCTCTGCTAGAAAGTGGGAGAATGCCGTTCGATAGGACGTAGCGGTCCGGTTGGTGTTGATAATCTCCACCAGACTTCCCTTCTGGAAAAAGAATCCGATTAGCTGCGGCTTCAATGCAAATCCCTCGGGCGCCACGCCGGCGCTTTGCAGCATTGGGGCAACCATTTTGTCGAGGGTCTCCCATTCCTCTGGCTTCCTCACAGCCGGATCGAAAAGAAAGAGCGTTTTCATGATGGCTTCCTCACCGATCACCCGGCCAAATTCCCAGCGCACCCCGTCCGTATCCTTCAACACCATGACGATTCGATCAGCCGATCGAATCTTGGTCATTACATATTCATGCCACTCGGAATCATCGAGATAAGCGCGATACGCTACGTCGCCGCGCATGCCCTTCTCGCCTGGTTTGCCGACTGCGATCAGGAGCCGATAACCATCAGCGACGTCAAACAATTCCTGCTCGATCCGCACTGGGAACGGCGTGAACGAAAACAGCCTGCTCAACAGCGGGAGGCGCGGCCTTGGCAAGATGACGTTGTCTGCATCAAATGGCCGGAGATAAAGCACGAATCGCTCATTGGGCTTCTTGATCACGTCCGAAACGCTAAGCACGCCGAGCCGCTTTGCGGTCGCTTGCAGGAAAGTTGCGATCTTGAACGCAACCAAGGCCACTAGCATCGATAACAGAGTCTGATGGGCCCACCCGGAGGACACCTCGACACATTCCGGCATAACATCGCCTTTACACGCCATTGCCAAGAGGGCCAACTTGTTCGCCAGTCCTCCAAGCGATAACAAGTGCATCACGGAGGCTATCAACAAGATCGTTCCAACAAGAGAGAGCACGTAGGCGGCGGCTGTCGGTATCGTCTGCAGCGGCGTTCGCGGAAGATCGAGGAGCTTGTTTAGATAGGTCCAAGCATTCGGAGCGAGCCGCGGGTCCAATGTTGCCAGCAGACTTGACCGTTCCGGGCAGCGCGAGACGCCCCACAGCGCGATGGCAACGCTGACTGGAAAAACCAGAAGAAGTGATCCGGCGCTTAGCGCGGCCAGGATGGCAAACTCAGTGCTCAAATTTTCAAACGCAAATTTCAATTCCGGCCATGTTGTGTTGACGTTCGAAAGGCACATGATCAGCAACAACATCGCTTGAAACCGCAGCGCTATTCGGCGGACGTTCGTGATCGAACGATATATCCAAATCAGCAAAAACAGCAGTCCAGCGCATAGAACCGAGACAACTGTCCAGTAACCCACTAGACCGATCGGGGCTTGATACTGCATTGATAGCGCCCGGGCCGCATGAATGAAATTAGTGGCAATCGGATACACTCCATCGATCCCAGCGACGAAAAGCAATAGGGCTGCCAAAACGGCAAGAAGGAAATGTAGCACCAGCCCGCGAAGAAATTTGAGAACGTACAGGACACGATGCAGCTGCACTTCAGAAGCGGTTTGCTCGATCGTCTGGGTGTTCACTCTGGTTCCCTTGCGCGGGGTCAATCGTGAAGGCCATCAAAGCTGCCGGATACGGGCATGTCTTCCAAGCAATTAGTCAATTCAGCAGATACCCGGGTCGTTTACAGAGCATGGCGTTGCGGCCTACTCGAAAACCCTGCGACATAGTTTTGCCTCTTGCACGCAGGATTGTGTGGAACCGCCGGCATCATTCTTCTCATCGCCGGCCGCTCTTCGACGATCTCCTGGCGCCGGGCGATAACGAAATCTTGGCGGTGTTGACGTGGTGTTCCCTTTCCGATATCGCGGACGATAGAAAAAAGGTGGTGGAAGTTCACTCAATCATTTTCACCGGATAGCCTCTTTAGGATTGTAGTCGCGAATTCGTCACCTTGATCGGCCGCTTTTTGGAAAAGTTCTGCTGCCTTGCCCAAATCCTTTGGCACGCCCTCCCCAGTTGCGTAAAGCAGGCCGAGATTTCTCTGCGCACCAGCGTATCCTTGATCGGCCGCTTTTTGGAAAAGTGCTGCTGCCTTGCCCGAATCCTTCGACACGCCCTGCCCAGTTGCGTAGAGCCGGCCGAGATTGTTCTGCGCGTAAAAGTTTCCTTGATCGGCCGCTTTTTGGTAAAGTTCTGTTGCCTTGCCTAAATCCTTCGGCACGCTCTGCCCAGTTTCGTAATACCAGCCGAGATTACTCTGCGCGACAGCGTTTCCTTGATCTGCTGCCTTTTGGAAAAGTTCTGCTGCTTTGCCTAAATCCTTCGGCACCCCCGCCCCAGCTTCGTAAAGCAGGCCGAGATTAGTCTGCGCGACGGCGTATCCTTTAACGGCCGCTTTTTGGAAAAGTTCTGCTGCCTTGCCTAAATCCTTCGGCACGCCGTGCCCAGTTGTGTAGCGCAGGCCGAGGTCATTCTTCGCGACAGCCTCTGCTCGATCGGCCACTTTTTGGTAAAGTTCCGTTGTCTTGCGGACTGAAGGATGAGGCCTCATGAGTAAAATAACCACCAACACCACCATAGCTCCACCAGCGATGACTTTGATCAGGCGCATTCCTCTCCAAACTGCGGGTTCCTTTGAAGCCCCCGGCTGCAAATCCCGTGGAGCAATAGCACACACGCCTGATCATCCGCAACGTGATGTTTGCGCGATTACTGCTGGCTGAGTTGGTCGCAGCCGCTCTCACCCTCGCTAAACACGAACGCTCTGGAGCGAATTGTCTTGACGGCCCGTCTGGTATTTGAAAAATTGTAATTGCGAAAGTTCGTTAGGCGCGCCTCTCACAGCGCCTCACCCTCTTCCCGCCGGGAATCCGCGAACTTAAGGGTTGTTCGCATACTTAAGGTATCATGTTATGCCAGCAGCGCCCGGCGACCAACAGCTGCCACGGCCGCAAGAAATCTTCATTTCCTATTCGCGGAAGGACAAAGACTTTGTGCATCGCTTGGATGAAGCTTTGAAGAGTCGTGGCCGAGAGGCGTGGGTGGACTGGGAGGACATTCGCCCGACTGAGGAATTCATGCAGGCGATCTACGGTGCTATTGAAGGCGCTGATACGTTCGTCTTCGTGCTCACGCCTGATTCCGTCGCTTCGATCCCCTGCGGTCGCGAGATCGCGCACGCAGCCGCGAATAACAAACGCATGGTACCAATCGTCGCCCGAGAAGTGAAGGCCGATACCGTGCCCGAAGCGCTGGCAAAGCTAAACTGGATTTTCTTCCGAGACACCGATGATTTTGAAAAGGCGACTGACACATTAATCAGCGCCATCGATACCGATCTTGATTGGGTTCACCTCCATACCCGTCTACTTACGCGCGCCATTCAGTGGGAAGCCAACCGTAAGAACAACAGCTTTGTCTTGCGCGGAGAGGAGCTGCGGTCGGCGGGACAGTGGCTCGCGCAAGCGGGCGCTAATAAAGAACCAAAGCCCACCGCGCTGCAAACCGAATACATCAATGCCAGTCGCAAAGCGGCAAGACGGCGCCGGCAGATCACACTCGGGGCTGTAACACTCGCATTCTTGATTGCCAGCGTGCTCTCGGTTATGGTGTTCTTTTCGCAGGCCAAGGCAACAAAACAAACACGGGTTGCCGTTGCTGCGAAGAAGGAGACCGACGAAACCACGAGCCAGGGAAATGTGTTGCTTTCTTCGCGCTTAGCAGACGGCGGGAAGAATGCTCAAGCCTTGGCTCAACTTGCGAAAGCCTTGCGGCTGAACCCCGACAATAGGGAAGCCTCTGGCTTCACAGTCGCCTTGCTGACACAGCTAAGCTGGTGCGTTCCATTAACCGGTTTAATGCCGCACAATGGTGGCATAAATTCAGCACAGTTTAGCCCTGATGGTCAGCGGGTGGTGACCGCCTCAACTGATAAGACGGCGCGAGTGTGGGATGCGTCCAGCGGCAAACCTGTTGGCGAACCGATGAAACATGAACTGCCTGTTAACTCAGCGCAGTTTAGTATGGATGGTCGGCGGATGGTGACCGCCTCAACTGATAAAACGGCGCGAGTTTGGGATGTGTCCAGCGGCAAACCGCTTGGCGAACCGATGAAACATGAACTGCCTGTTAACTCAGCGCAGTTTAGTATGGATGGTCAGCGAGTAGTGACCGCTTCAAACGATAAGACAGCGCGAGTGTGGGATGCGTCCAGCGGCAAATCACTTGGCGAGCCCATGAAGCATGAAGAGCGGGTTAATTCAGCACGGTTCAGTCCCGATGGTCAGTGGGTAGTAACCGCCTCAGCGGATGGCACGGCGCGTGTATGGGACGCGACCAGCGGCAAACCGGTTGGAAAGCCTATGCAGCACGGAGGAGTGCCGTTTGGAGGGGTTTTGTCAGCCCAGTTTAGCCCGGACGGCAGGCAAATAGTAACTGCCTCAGCCGATATGACGGCGCGGGTGTGGGATGCTGCCAGCGGCAGAGCGGTTGGCGAGCCCATGAAGCATGAAAACGGAGTTGTGTCCGCGCAGTTTAGCCCGGACGGTCAGCGGGTTGTAACTGCCTCAGTCGATGGCACGGCGCGGCTATGGGATGCTGCCAACAGCAAACCAGTTAGCGAGACAATGAAACATGAAAGCGGGGTTTCGTCGGCGCAGTTTAGCCCCGATGGTCAGCGGGTGATAACAGCTTCAGCCGACACCACAGCGCGGGTGTGGGATGCGGCCAGCGGCAAACCAATTGGTGAGCCCATGAAGCACGAAAACTGGGTTTCGTCAGCGCAGTTTAGTCCCGATGGTCGGCGTGTCGTAACCGTCTCATTGGATCATATGGTGCGGGTGTGGGATGTGGCTGGCAGCAGACCCATCGGCCAGCCTCCCATGACGCATGAAGACTGGGTTTCGTCAGCGGAGTTTAGTCCCGATGGTAAATACGTGGTAACCGCCTCACGGGATAATACCGCCCGTGTGTGGAATGCCGCCAGCGGCAAACCAGTTGGCGAGCCCATGAAACATGGACCATCGGTCGATCCAGCACAGCTCAGTGGGGACATGGCGTCAGTGTGGAATATCGCCCGCAGCAAGTTTGCAGCTCACTTTAGTCCCAATAGCCAAAGGGTGGTAACCGCCTCGTGGGATGGCACGGCGCAGGTGTGGGACGCTACTAGCGGTAAACCGATCAGCGAGCCTATGAAGGATGAAAACGGACTTTTGTCGGCTCGGTTTAGTCCCGATGGTCAGCGTATAGTAACCGCCTCATGGGGTAAGACGGCAAGGGTGTGGGATGCCGCAACCGGCAAACGGGTTGGTGACCCTATGAAACACGAGCAGCTGGTTTGGTCCGCGCAGTTTAGTCCCAATAGCCAATGGGTGGTGACGGCTTCATACGACATGACTGCGCGGGTATGGGATGCTGCCAGTGGGAAACCAATCGGCGAGGCCATGAAGCATGAAGGGTACGTTAATTCAGCACAGTTTAGTATGAATAGCCAACGTGTGGTAACCGCCTCATGGGATATGACGGCGCGAGTATGGGATGCTGCTAACGGCAAACAAATCGGCCAGCCTATGAAGCATGAAAGCGGAGTTTTGTCAGCGGAGTTTAGTTCCGATGGTCAGCGAGTAGTAACGGCCTCAGCCGATCTCACAGCGCGTCTATGGGATGCTGCAAGCGGGAGACCAATTGGCCAGCCTATGAAGCACGAAGGCGCAGTCTGGTCAGCACACTTTAGTCCCGATGGCCAGCGAGTGGTGACTGCCTCAACCGATAAGACGGCGCGGGTGTGGGATGCTGCCAGCGGCAGACCGGTTAGCGAGCCCCTGATACATGAAGACGAAGTGTTGTCGGCGCAGTTTAGTCCGGATGGTAACCGTGTAGTGACCGCGTCAAAGGATGGCACCGCGCGGGTGTGGGATGCGGTAAGCGTGACAGACAAGGACACGAAAGAAGATATTCTTCTACTTGCTGAACTAGCTGAAGCCGCCGCCGGCGCAACCGGGGAACCGGCTGGGCAGGCAGAAAATGTTCACTTACTGACTCCAGACCAGGTTGTAGCATCTCGGAAAAAGATTGCTGAAAGATATGCTCGAATGTCTTCTGGACTGACTCCGCTAGAGCGATTTTTGAAATGGAGCGTCTCAGATGCTAGAAGCCGGACGATCTCTCCGTTTTCGCAAGTCACAATTGCGGAATGGCTGGAGAACAGGATCAAGGAGGGAACAGTCGAAGGTCTGCGAGCAGCGATACAGGTCGATCCGGCGAATGCTCGCGTAACCGCTTATCTTGGCCGACGCCTTGCCGATCAAGCCCTGAAACAAGGCAGTGACCCCGATGAAGCCCGGCGCGCTCGAGGAGAAGCTGATTTTCTAACAAACAGTGCGCTACAGCTCGCTCCGGACAACGACGAAGTTATGAGGTTGCGCGACGAAGTAATCAAATTGCTGGGGTCCGAGCTAGGGAGTAGGAATAGAAGGAACTAAGTTCTGTCACTGTCATAAGAATGAGAACCATGAATTACCGCGCCCTCTGTTTTGTGGACATGCCGTTTGGGCAAAAGCCGGATCTTAAAAGCGGAGTGGTCGTCGATTTTGATCAAATTTACAACGAGGCGATTAAACCGGCGATTGAGGACTGCGACCTGGAGGCGTTGCGTGGGGACGAAGAGCAAACGGGCGGGATTATCCACAGTGCGATGTTCGCGCGGCTGCTGCTGGCTGAGTTCGTCGTGGCCGATCTGACCCTCGCCAACGCGAACGTCTTTTACGAGCTCGGGATTCGGCACACGGCGAAACCGTTTACGACCGTGCCGATTTTCGCCAATATCGGTGCGCTGCCTTTTGATGTCGCGCTGGTCCGTGCGGTCGGTTACCAACTGAAAAACGGCAAACTGACCAAAACGTCAGCGCAAAAGCTCAAGACCGAACTCGCAAAGCGTCTGCGTGCGGCAATCGACGAAGTCGCGAAGAATGACAGCCCACTCTTTCAACTCTTCCCAAATTTTCCAGGCATCGATTTGCCCGATGACGTGGCCGAGACATTCAAAGACCGCATTCGGCGCGTTGAGCAATTTCGCAAGATGCTTTCGTCGGCGCGCGAGCAACGAACGCTTCGCAAAAAACGGGACGCGCTCTTGAAAATCCAGCGCAGCCTCGGCGATTTGAAGACTGTCCAGCGATCGGTGCTGATCGAGTTGATGTCATCTTTTCGTGATGCCGAAGCCTTTGAAGAATTGGTCGCTCTTTACAACGCATTTCCGGATAATTTGAAGGACTACGTCGTCGCCAAGCAGCAATTCGCCTTAGCGCTTAACCGTAGGAATCAACGAGGCGATCGCGAGAAAGCGCTCAAGGTTCTCGAGGATCTGCTTAAAGATCGAGGCGCGGATTCAGAGACGCTCGGGATCAAGGGGCGCATCCACAAGGATATCTACAAGGAGGCGGCGCAGGCTAAAAAGATCACAGCGATTGCTGCGCTTGATGACGCGATTAGCGCCTACACGAAAGGTTTCGAAGCCGATCCGCGCGATTATTACCCTGGCGTAAACGCGATCAACCTACTCATCCAGAAAGGCGACGCGGAGGCGCTGAAAGAGGCTGAGCGCCTGCTGCCGTTGGTGAATTTCGCAGTTGCGCGTCGCGGCGGCGCGAGCTCGAGCGATTACTGGGATCTCGCCACGGTCCTCGAGCTTGCCTGCATAGGCGGGGATTGGCTAGTCGCGAATCACGTGCTCCCGAAGGTGGTGCTTGCAGCAAATGCCTCATTTAAGACGGCGACGACTCTTGCCAATCTCCAGTTGCTCAAACAAGCGCGCGCGCGATTGGGGCAGGCAGTCCCCGAGCTTGATGGAATTCTCAAGGAACTTTCAGGGCGCGACATTGAGTTGCGGGGTGCGGAAAAAAAATCAATCCGGCATTAAGAAATCGTGAGGAAAAACACGATTAGTTTCGAGAACGGAAATAGTGCTATCGTTATCACTGAACCGCGCGATGCAATCGCGAGCTGCGCTGCGAGAAAGGTCCCTGATGTTATGAGCTACACTCCCAAACCGATCGATGTCAGCCATGTCATGCTTTCATCGCAGTTGAACGAACTCATCGAGCGCGTTGCCGAGAACGTGCACGAACTCTGGGCGCAACAGCGGGTGAAAGATGGGTGGAGTTGGGGACCGAAGCGTGACGACGCGGCGAAGCAGCATCCTGGTCTTGTTCCCTATTCTGAATTGTCCGATTCGGAAAAGGAGTACGACCGGATCACCACTCGCGGCGTACTGGAATCGATCCTCGCGCTGGGGTATCGAGTCGAACCGCCGCGATGAAACAACAACGCCAGCTGCTCCCATGAGCGATCCAGTCCTCGAGAAGCGCGATAACCATTGCTTCATCAGCTACGCCTCCGAAGACGGCGCCGGAACAACCGGCGCGCGGTCGGCCTGATATTTCTTTGCCGGCTTGAGTGCGTTCTCCACCACTGGCGTGCGCCTTACGACGTCGAGACCCCAATCAAGGGGCACTCGGTTGCCATGTTCGCAGCCGCGCGCCCGGTGACCGATTACGGCGAAAGCCGGCGCTCTTCGAAAAAGTTCGAACGCGCCTTGGAACACGCCACTGGCCGGTACGCCGGCGGAAAACGCGGCAGCCGTCGTTAAACAAATGCGCGATGTGTTACTGGGAACAGGACACTGATCACGGGTTGCGGATTCCGCGATCGCCAGACGTTTCCTAACCATTCGCCGAACGAGTTCGTCCGCCGCCTCGAACTGAAGGCTTGCGAGGGGCGTGCGGAGCCGGCATCCTGTGCGCGGAAGATTGGGTGCGGCGCTTCCATGCTTTGCAAGAAGAGCAAAGTCGAGATCGTGCCGGCAGATTGCGGCGATGCACCTAACGACGTCTAATTTATGCGCGGGTCAATTTCTGAATCATCGGCACTGTCCGGGCCCAAGTGGCTGATCTCGGAAAGATTTATGCCGTCCTCGCATGGGACGAGAAATGAACCGGAGTCGGGTCGGCGGCACTTTCGACTTTCAAAAGAAGGTTTGCCAACTCGGCGCAACCCTCGAAATCTCAACCCGACCATGCTGTCATGAACGCGCAGTCCGACTACGTGGAGCGCAGGCTAGAGCCACAGGAAAAGTGGCACGACAAACGAGCGAAATTGAACAAGCGCTGTTTTTACACCGCGGAGGTTGCCACCGTGCTCGCGGGCGCAGCGATTCCCGTGGTCACCCTTTGGGCGGTGAAGGACACCTATCTCGCCGGTGTCATCTCCGCGATCCTCGGCGGAGTCGTGGTGGTGTCGGCGGTGGTCGGGAAACTTTTCAAATTTCACGAGAACTGGCTGCACTACCGCGCCCTGGTCGAAGCGGTCGCGCGTGAGAAAGAATTATACTCGGCCGGCGCGGGTGACTACGCGGCGATTGACGCCACAAAGCGCGATCGGCTTCTCGTTGAGCGCGTCGAGAACCTCCTCGCCAACAAAACCGCGCAATTCCTCGACACGCACAAACGCACGGGTGAGAACGACACGAGCGACTGATCAATTGTCTCGGAGTCAATTCAGTATTCGCCCAAACGAGGTTCAAGTTTCGCGATTTCGCCGCGGCCTCGGACGCAGCAACTCAGTGAGAGAGCCACTTCTCAGATATAACTGATCGAACCAGGACGTGATCCGGTAGAGTCCCCCGCGCGAGAAGATTAGGGCGATCACGCCGACGAGAGTTATCGCGACTACGAGCGGCAGTAAGAGAACCGGCACCCGCCAGAGCAAGAGTGCAAACACTATGACAGCGATCAAGAGTAAGAGAAGGATGGTGATCAGAACGACCGCACGAACGACCTGCTTGAGCAGAAAGAAATTAGGTAGCAGCCTGGGTGCCTTGAACAGCAATTGCTCCCCGAGTTTCAGTCGATCGATGAAATCGGAAACCTGACAGACCTCCAGAGAAGTCGCCCCCGCTTCCCCTGTCTTCGAGAGAAAGGGATCCACCTGTTGAAATCGCCAGCGGACCGGCCCATCAGCACTCGGCGTGAAGCTCTTGATGCTCTCGGGAAAATAGCGCGACGTCATTCTATAGCCGGAACTCATCAGCGCATAAGCTTCGGCTTCGCAGAAAACGTCGAGATCCGTGCGGATGCCGGCGAGTAGATTTTGCACATCGCCACGCACGCCGTAATTCGTCGGCTCGGGACTGCCCGGAAGAACGCCTTGGGATTCGCTGGTCTCCTTGGCGAGATCGCACTCTATCCACTCGACCGGCTCGACCGCGAGATCCTTCTTTAAATGAACAAACAGGATATCGTGCAGTAGACCGGCTTCCTTTCTGGCGCTGAGTTCCCGGTATTCAAGCTCGCGCACCCGACTCATGAGGGTGTTGTTGCTGCGTACGAGCACGGAGGTCTCCAGCCTGGAGGGGTGGGGCTCGGCAACAAGTTGGCCCGAGGCGTCGCTGACTAAGATGACCCTGCAATCCTGCTCAAGCAATCCTCCAATCCCCTGGTTGTCATGCACGCCGCCATCAACCAGTTCCAAGTCACGGTGCGGATACAATCCGGATAACTTTACCGGCCGGAACAAGCCTGGTACGGCAGCCGACGCAGCGACGGCCAAGCCGAGCGGCAGCCCCCGATGCTGCTCCGGCATCTTTTCGTCGAAGTACATTCGTCGCAGTCGCTCGTTCCCATCCACCTCGGGCACGATTTGATTGGGTGATTCTCCCATGAAGGTCGCGGTGAACTGCCAGTTATGGCCGGTATTGAGAGCGGTGGCGTTGATAATCAAAATGGGGACTTTGTGGGCACGGCGCCAATTGTCATATTTCGGCACGAACGGAGTGCGATCTGCTTTTGGAAGAGTCGCTTCTTCCTTGTCCGCCGGCGGGTGGATTCTGAGGTCGCGTAATTCGGGGCGTTCGCCCGGCTTTAGGCCGGCAGCGGGACCATAAAGTGTCTCATCGAGCAGCTTGCCCATTTCTTCGGTTCGTTGCCCAAGCAGGAGGAGTTTGCTGAAGACCTCCATTCGCGGGTTGTTCTGGATGCCAGCCGTGAATGCCTGCTCCATATCGTCCATTAGCCTGATGTAATCTTGGCGCGTGATCTCGTTATCCGGCCGCCCCTCGAGCAGCTTGCGCACGTTCAGATAGTAAAGCGCTCCGATAATGGATCCCCCTGAAACGCACGAGAGCACCTCGACATGGCGCAGCATGTCTAGCTCTGCAAGTCGAGCCAGGACCCCAATGTGAAAGAGTGATGCCCGGAAGCCGCCCCCGGAAAGTGCCAGCCCCACCTTGCCGCTGAATGCCGTCAACAAGCCAGCCTGATCTTCCCCCACAAATTCACTGAGCACCTTCCAAGCCTCACTCGTCTGAAACTCCTCTGCCGCTTTGTCACCCCCGCCCTGAATCATCGCGAGCATGGCGAGCTGTTTTACGGTCGTTTCACGTTCCCATGGCTGCGCCAGCTCAAGCCCAGCCGCCTTCGCAAGCCACTCGCGTGCCCCGCCATAGTCGCCCAAGCCGAAGCAGGCCTCAGCCAATGTTACAAGGCTCCACCAGTCGCTGCGTTTGCTTTCGGGAAGCGCGCGGAGACGGGCGCGGATTTCTTCCCGAATTTGCTGCGCCTTTTGCCGTCGCGCCACGACGAGCTCCGGGTCATCAGGCACCTGTTGCGCCAGCAGGTCCAGCACAAACGCAGAGTTGATGCCGGTATAACCTTGATCGGGTATCCCAGGCCCGGGGAAGTTAAGTCCAAGACGCCAGCCTTTTTCGTAAAGTTCCTGTGCTTTAACCAAGTGACGGACCTGCGTATCCACTTGCCACCAGCGTTTATGGATGGCCCCTGCGATGCCAAAGGTCTCCTGGTGCGCATTGACCATCTCCTTTCGTTTGTCAGGAGCGGCGTGGGTCGGACTCTTTAGATACGCCTCAGCATCTGCGAGCACTGGGGCGATGATCTGCAGCGCTTTTTGATAACGCCGATCGAGCGGCAAATCGGGATCCTTTTCCGTGCAGGCGGCGTACTGCTGCACGATTTTGCGATGATCTTCAGGGGCAGCCGGCTCTCTGCCGGCGAGCACTAGCGCATCGGCGAGAACGCGCCGTGCGAGGTTAAACTTCTGGATTCCCTTAAGAGCCTTGGCAAGTTTGAACAACTCCTCTGACGTGCCGATTGGTTGGCGCAGGACTTCCTTAGCTCGCTCGATCAACGGGTTCGCTTCTGTGGTCGCTTCTTTCGTCAGGGGCATAGCCGGCCTTTCATTCCGGTTGAATTCCCGCGTCAATCACCAGATTTATCCGCTCCGGTATTTCTTTCCAAGTCCAAATGTTGGCGCAGCGAAATGTAAGATATCCCCATATGCGGGAAGTGGACGAGCAGCGGGGGAAGAGAATGAAGATGGAAGACCTTACAAAAATTTGCCTGTTCACATTTTATCACAGACGCAAGGCGCTGCGCGCCGGCCTAACGATCTGTTTCCGGCGCCGCATTTGCGTTGGCTGAGAGCGTTTGTTAGGCGGACCCTTTTCTCTCTCGCAATTCAAATCCGGCCTTTAGTAAACGATCCGTGAGCAGTGCTTTCCAATTTCCTTTGGGATCCACTTCGTCGAACACGACTCCACCCAGATCGGATGGAAGTTCGAAATTTGGAAACACTTCATTAGCAGGCTTATGAAGTGCGAACACGTTCTCCCAACCGAGCCGTCCGTAAAAAAACCCAGTTCGAGGATGACGTTTTGTCGCGCCCTGAACTGAAGTGCTTTCTCCCCAACCCCCACATGCTCGTACTGAAGTCGCGCTGCTCCGAGATCATCGGCGGAGAAGAGAACGATCGCGAAGCGGGCTTCTCCACCGCACTTCAGGAACTTCTGAAACAACGACTGTTCAGCGCCGCTGATCATAGTTAGGACCACTGTCCTTACACCCTGCGCCCCAAGGAAGCTTACTACTTCGTTGAGTAGCAATAGGTCCCGCCCATGAACGAGAAATACTGCTTCGGGTGCCGCTGTCTCCTCAACTTTTACGCCGCGGACTTCATTGGCGACTTGAGCTGCCACTTGTTGGGCCTCATCTGCGGAGATCCTGCGAATTGCCTCAGACTTTCGCGTGGACGCGTCTCGCACCGCGTTTGCGATTTCAGCGACGGCGGTTTCGACGTCCATTTTCCCAGTCAGATCTAGCCACTGGCGTGTCTGGAGGGCCTCCGGGAGATCTGCCGCCTGCTCTAGAATGACGGGAATGATCAAATACTTTGTCCCACGTGCTGCGGCCTCTATTTCCCTTCGGATATACTCGGACTTCATGCTGGCTCGCGAAACGAAAACTAGCATACCGATCGCTCCTTCTAGAGCGTCTTGGATTGCTACTCGCCAGGTTTGACCGGGCTGAAGATCCTTTATGTCCATCCAGGTTTCGATACCCATCCGATTTAGTCTACTCACTACGGGCTCGACCAATCTGGAATCTTCGCGCGCATAGGCGACAAACAGATACGGCTTACTCATAACTTATATTGAATCTAACAAGGAATTGTGCCGAATAATTCGGTATTTAAGAAACGGAATAATCCTAGCTAATCCAGCTGCCTTTCCTCGGGCCGGTCGTATATCGATTAGCATTGACTCTCGATCGCCTGCCTTTCAATCTAGCGAAGATTTTTCCGATGATCGACGAACGGGCTTTTCTCGCGCAATTGGCGTCCGCCAATACGGTCGGCGTGAGCTACGGCAAATTCGATGATTGGATTTATTCTGAGCTATCGAGCGGTCATCCAATCGATCTTTGCCGGTACAAGTGGCCAATTGTTGTATGGGACGCGCTGATTTCATTAATAACGGTGGTGCCTCAGGAAAGAATGATTCGAGTGAAGCCGTCGTTACTGAGGTCATTAATGAGAGAACTGGCGGAACAGGCTTAATCTTCGGTCCAAAGGCATTTCAGCAGCCTGGGAAATCGCCGAGCGCGGCCCCATGCCCCTCTTTCTCGCCGACATCCACCTGCACCGCGCTCCGCCTTTTCTTCCGCGAGCAATCCCGTGGGAATCCCCGCAAGTTGATCTCGCTGAGGCCCCGCGGCTCATTAAGAGACACGGCTACTGGCGGCAAAAAGGAAGAGTTAGAAGACGCCGAAGACGCGATGAAAAATTGCCCACAAGCGACTTCACCGGCAGCCTACAAGAAGTAACTTATGCCCGGCCCAAGCATTTTCATCAGCTACAGCCACAAGGACGAGGCTTGGAAGGATCGCTTGTTAACGCACCTTACCCCGCTCGTAGCGGCTGGCCGCGTAGAGGTCTGGAATGATCGAAGAATCAGGCCCGGAAGCGAATGGTTTACCGAGATCGAAAACGCGATGAACACCGCAGCCGTAGCCATCTGTCTAGTTTTCCGAAACTACCTCCAGTCGAGTTTCTGTACTCAATATAAAGTGGCGCCGTTGCGGGAGCGGCGCGAACGGCACGGCCTGCTATTCGTACCGGTCCTGATCTCAACGTGCAGTTGGGACACCGTCCACTGGTTGAAGCCGATTCAAATGATACCCCGTGACGGCAAAACGCTCGAATCGGATTCTGGCGGACGAGAAGACCTCGTCTTCGCGGAGTTGGCGGAACTTGTGACGTCGCTGAATTAAAAGCTGCCATTGATCGAATCGGATATCTCCGTCGCGTACGGGACATCGAAGAAATCCAAGGAAGACTTTCCGGTTAGATTAGATCGTTCCGAGGACATCGCCCGCCTGTTCTTTCGCGAGCATTCCCACCGGCAGATTGCCACCAAACCGCACTGAAAAAGTCCGCGCGAGTAGTTAAAGAGTTTCCTTGATTACCCAGGTAAACGGCAATTCAATCGCACCGAACACAGGGTAAGTAACCGCCGAATCCTATCGCTGGAGCCAGATTTTGAATTGCTGGAGTGAGCGGTTTCTCTAGCTGGGAGGACGCGAAGAACGAGAAATGCCAGCAGATTTGCCAGCAGGACCAGTCGCGAACCACAATTCGCACCAATTCGGCCGCAACTCCGCTACTACTCCCTATCGTAAAAAATTCGGCATTTTATCGCCTTAATCCAGCGACAAGAGTCCGACTTCGGACCGAAGTCGCCGGGCAAACAAACTCGTCGCCTGTGTGCAGATTACGCGCGGTGTCTCTTGCGAGGTGAGAAAAGCGCGCGGGCCGGAGCGTCATAAGGGGGTAGACGGCTGCGAGGCCGTCTCACGGGTGCCCGGTTCTCACGAACCGGGCACTTGTCGTTTGGGGTCGCCACAGCGGCAAAGTTGTATCTTCACCGTTTTGCGCCTATATCATTCCCGCTGACGTCGCATGCGAGCGAAACCGACGCCTTCGGGCTTCTCTCCCTCCTTTCAAGCTTCACTGGCCCCGACGCGCCTTTTGCGCGCGGGCAGTTTCATTTTCCGAAAGGACCAAATCATGCCCACCGGCACCGTAAAATTCTTCAATACCGACCGGGGCTACGGCTTCATCACCAACGAAGCGGGCGGCCCCGACGCCTTCGTCCACATCACCGCGGTCGGGCGGGCGGGCCTTGGCACGCTCAGGGAAGGCCAGAAGCTCAGCTACGAGCTCGAGACCGGCCAGAACGGCAAGACCTCGGCCGTCGACCTCGCGGACGCTTCCTAAAACATGGCGAAGGAAGAGCTGATGGTCATGGAGGGGCTGGTCGACGAGATCTACCCCGACGGCCGCTTCGGCGTGATGCTCGACAACGAGCATCGGATCATCGCCTATACCGCCGATGCGGCGTTTCCGCATCAAATCGGTGGTCGGCGACCGCGTGCATGTCAAATTCTTGTCCTCACGACATTCATTCGCAGTTCAATTTTAGTTTGATTTCGTAGTCTCTCTCGACATAGTCACGACGCGGGGTGGAGCAGCCTGGTAGCTCGTCAGGCTCATAACCTGAAGGTCGCTGGTTCAAATCCAGCCCCCGCA
>Ga0137403_10003592_pt1 | contig 18578 bp, 13 predicted proteins | sample CZOMad2_1_16fung_FD_122057 | JGI IMG/M metagenome (GOLD analysis project Ga0137403, IMG submission 122057) | Vadose zone soil fungal communities from Angelo Coast Range Reserve, California, USA - CZOMad2_1_16fungal (Hybrid Assembly) | ecosystem: Environmental > Terrestrial > Soil > Vadose zone...
TATCCCTTGGGTCTTAACCAGCTTGACGGTTGCAGGTATTTCATAATCTTTCGTGTCCTTAGAAGTTGTCTGAAATCATCCACGAGATGGAAAGGGCGACGTCGGCGCGAACCGCCCCCGGTGGTTCCGGTTCGCAGAAATAAGGCGTCCAACCGACTTGCTAGCTTTCTAGAAATGCATTCAAGACCCCGCGAGCGATGATCAGTTGCTGAACCTCGGTGGCGCCTTCGTAGATGCGCAATGGGCGAATTTCGCGGTAAAGCCGCTCCACGGTCTGGCCGCTCACTACCCCTAAAGCTCCAAACATCTGTACAGCGGCGTCGATAACGCGTTGCGCAGTTTCCGTGGCGGTCATCTTGGCCATTGCCGCTTCAACGGTTACGGTCCGGCCCTGATCCCGCAGCCAAGCGGCTCGGTAGGTGAGAAGAGCCCCGGCGTCAATGTCGGTAGCCATTGCTGCGAGTTTGGCTTGCGTCAGTTGAAGATCGGCCAGGGTTTGGCCGAACACCCTACGTGAAGTTGCACGTCGCAGTCCTTCTTGCATCGCGCGACGAGCGAAGCCTAGAGCCGCAGCAGCCACGGAAGTCCGGAAGACGTCGAGGGTGGCCATGGCAACCTTGAATCCTTGGCCTGCCCCGCCGAGTTGCTGCGTACTCGAGACGCGGCAGTCCTTGAACTTGATGCGGGCGAGTGGATGCGGAGCTGTAACCTCGATGCGTTCGGCAATTTCAAAGCCCGGCATTGTAGCGTCGACGACAAAGGCGGTGATACCGCGCGAACTAGCCGCTTCGCCTGTCCGTGCGAAGACGATGTAGAAGTTGGCTATGCCCCCGTTGGAGATCCAGGTCTTTTCTCCATTCAGCATGTAGGTGTCACCATCACGGCGGGCTTCACACTGCAAGGCTGCGACATCGGAGCCGGCGTCAAGTTCCGAAAGAGCAAAAGCCGCGATGGCTTCCCCTTTCGCGACGCGAGGCAGGTACTGTTCTTTTTGATGGGCAGTGCCAAACAGCGAGATCGCGCCTGAACCGAGGCCTTGCATGGCGAACGCAAAATCCGCGAGGCCCGAATGTTTCGCGAGGGTTTCGCGGATCAGACAGATCGCGCGAGTGTCGATCGCATCGGCGAATGCTCCGTAAGCACTGCCGCCAACCGCATACTTCAGCCAGCCACCTTCACCCAGTTGCCTCACGAATTGGCGGCAAACCGCGTCAACGTCGGGCCCGTGTTTATTGCTAAGGTGAGCACCGGCCCATCGTTCCAGTTCCGTCACCAACCCTTTGTGACGTGGTTCGAAGAACGGCCAGTCGAGATGAGGGTGGGCAGTCATCCGTCAGTCTCCGTTGAACTTGGGATTCTGCTTGTCGACAAAGGCCTGATAGGCACGGTGAAAATCGTTGGTGGCCATGCAAATCGCCTGAGCTTGCGCTTCGGCTTCAATGGCTTGGTCGACGCCCATGTTCCATTCTTGCTGCAACATCTTCTTGGTCATGCCGTGTGCGAAGGTTGGACCAGAGGTCAGTTCGGCCGCCAGTCTGTGAGCTTCCATCAGGAGCGTTTCCGGAGCATACAGGCGGTTGAAAAATCCCCAACGCTCGGCTTCCTCTCCGCTCATGCTGCGTCCAGTGAAGAGAAGTTCCGCGGCGCGTCCCTGACCGATCACGCGGGGTAGCAAAGCGCACGCGCCCATGTCGCAACCTGCGAGGCCAACGCGAGTAAAGAGAAAAGCAATTTTGCTGCGCGCTGTTCCTAATCGCATGTCCGACGCCAGTGCCAGAATCGCACCTGCACCAGCACAGACACCATCGACTGCGGCGATGATCGCCTGGGGGCACGCACGCATCGCTTTGACCAGATCTCCGGTAAGACGGGTGAATGCGAGCAGGCCTGGCATGTCCAGTTTGGTCAGGGGACCGATAATTTCGTGGACGTCGCCGCCGGAGCAGAAATTCTCGCCAGCTCCGGTGAAGACGACGGCGTCGATGTCGGGTGCGTCGGCCATGGAGCGAAAGAGGTCGCGCAATTCGACGTAGGAGTCAAAGGTGAGCGGATTCTTGCGCTCCGGACGATTGAGCGTGATCGTCGCGCATTTGCCGTTTACTTCGAACTGAAAGTGCCGCCCTTTGTAGGTCGCAAGGGGACGAGTGATTGGCAACTGATGAGATTCTCCAGGGAGATATCGCATCACTCTCCCCTGTCCACAGGGCTCAGCCTGTGATTCATGCCCGGCACGGCAAACGCGCGGGAGTGTGTTTTCAGTTTGCGCAGCATTCCGAGCATCACTTGCTTGTCCTCCTGGTTTAGCCCGCCCAGGAGTTCGATAATCCAGTGTTCGTGACTGGCAGCCATTTCGCGAAAACGCTTAAGACCAGCTTCGGTGAGCTTCACGGTAATGGTGCGCCGATCTTCGCGGTTCAAGGTTCGCGCCACCAACCCTTCGCGCTCGAGTTGGTCCGTTATTCCCGTTATGTTCCCCCCGGACACCATTAGACGTTTGGACAGCTCACTCATTCGCAGCCCGTCCGGGTGTCGTTCGAGTTGGGCCATTAGATCGAAGCGCGGTAAGGTCGTTGAGAATTCCTGACGAAGCCTTCCGCGCATGTGGTTTTCGATGCATACGGTGCAAGAGAGCAAGCGAAGCCAGAGGCGTAATGCCTGATGATCATCCTTCGTTGCGCGTGTCTCGAGATCGACAAATGCCACGGCGCCGCTAGCCAACTCGGAACCATGTTTTCTTAGTGCTGATGAAGTACCCATTTTCCCTCACATCACTTCGCCGCCAGAGATGGCGATGGCCTGCCCGGTGACGGCTTCGCTTCCAGGCAGGCACAACCAGGCGACGGCATTCGCAACTTCCTCCGGCTTGATCAAACGCTTCTGCGGATTTCTCGAAACCAATTCAGTAAGTGCTTGTTCTCGCGTGCGACCTGTTTTGACTACGATGTTCGCCAGACTGGTCTCAACCATGTCTGTGTCCGTATAGCCCGGGCAAACCGCGTTGACGGTTATTTGTTTGGCTGCAACTTCCAGAGCTAGGGCGCGAGTTAAACCAATCACGCCATGCTTGGCGGCACAATACGCTGAGATGTACCCGTAGCCGACAAGGCCTGCAGTACTCGCAATGTTGATGATGCGTCCCCAGTTGGCCGCGAGCATGCCGGGCAAGGCTGCTTGAATGCAGTGGAAGGTTCCATCCAAATTCACGGTCAGCATCTGGCGCCAGAGATTGAGATCGGTCTTTAGGAATGGCGCAGAACTCGCTTGGCCTGCGTTGTTGACGAGGATTTCGACCGGGCCAAAGCGCGATCGGGCGTCTTCGAAAGCCTTCGCGACGACGGCAGACTCACTGACGTCTGCGACGATATGCTGAAGTTCGCGGCCCGCGGCTCGCTCATCTTCGCGGTTGTTAGACTCGGGATTGCGGCCCAGCGTAGTCACTTTCGCTCCGTGCGCGAGCAATAGGCGCGTCACTGCAGCGCCGATGCCGCGCGCGCCGCCGGTGACTAGTGCGTGCTTGCCCGCAAGCGCCTGCAACGCTTGATGGTCGAAGGTTTGTTTCACACTTGTACCAATAATTGGGCGCGCGCCACGTTGCGTTCCAATTGTTCCTTGCCCGAAAGATATTGATCAGGCCACCAGACTTCCTTGAATCCCTGCTTTGCCGCTTCGTGAAGAGTCCATGAAGGGTCGGCGAGGTGCGGCCGTGCGATGGCGCAAAGGTCGGCACGGCCGGCGGCGATGATGGTGTTGACATGATCGCCTTCGAAAATATTCCCCACAGCAATGGTGGGAATGCCCGCCTCATTGCGAATGCGGTCGGCGAACGGCACTTGAAACATGCGTCCGTAGACGGGCTTTTCGGCTCTGCTTACCTGTCCCGAAGAGCAATCGACGACATCTACTCCGGCAGCGGCGAATAAACGTGCCACTTGCGTCGCATCCTCGGGTAGCAATCCTCCAGGAACCCAGTCGTGAGCGGAGATGCGCACGCTCATCGGTTTTTCCGCGGGCCATGCTTCACGCATCGCGCTGAACACTTCCAGCGGAAACCGGCAGCGTTTCTCGAGTGAGCCGCCGTATTCGTCGGTGCGGCGGTTGGTGAGCGGAGAGATGAAGCTCGAAAGCAGATAGCCGTGGGCGCAATGAAATTCAAGCCAATCGAAACCTGCGGCAACTCCGCGCAGTGTTGCAGCTACGAAATCGGCTTTGACGCGATCCAAATCTGCGCGCGTGGCCTCGCGCGGGGTTTGCGAAATGTCGTCGATATACGGAATCGGCGAAGCGGACACGAGTGGCCAATTATTGGAGGCGAGCGGGAGATCGATGCCTTCCCAACCACGTCGAGTGGAACCTTTGCGCCCGGAGTGACCCAGTTGAAGCGCAATTTTGGCGGTTGTATGCGTGTGCACGAAATCGACGATACGCTTCCAGGCGTCGCGCTGTTCGTCGTTCCACATTCCAGGACAAGCGGGCGTAATTCGCGCCTCGGGGGAGACGCAGGTCATTTCCGTACCGACCATCCCGGCGCCACCCATGGCGCGGCTCGACAAATGAACGAGATGAAAGTCATTCGGAACGCCCTCGACAGCCATATAAGTGGCCATGGGCGATACGATCACTCGATTCTTTAATATCAATCCACGAACGGTGAACGGCGTAAACATGGGTGGAACCGCGTGATCGACGCCGCTGCGGGCAGCGAACCATCGCTCCACTCCTCGCACATAGCCGGCGTCGCGCAGCTTCACGTTTTCGTGGCCGATGCGCTGGCTTCCAGTCAAAAGACTATATGTGAATTGCTGCGGATCGAGATGCACGTAGCGCTCGACCTGCTCGAACCATTCCATACGATTGCGAGCGGCGCTTTGCAACTTGAGCGCTTCGATTTCGCGTTGTTCCTGATATCGCTGAAGGGCGCGGCGGATATCGCCTTCGTGGTGGCACAAGACCCGCGCCAAGGCCATGGCGTCTTCCATCGCAAGTTTGGTGCCCGAGCCGATGCCGAAATGCGCGGTGTGGGCCGCGTCACCAATGAGAACGATATTTTTGTGGTGCCATTTTTCGCACAGCACACGCCCGAATTTCAGCCATACCGCCGAGCCTCTCAAATGCTTCGCGTTGGAAACGAGGCGATTGCCGTCCAGGCGTTCCGCAAATAGTCCTTCGCAGAGCGCGATGGATTCTTCGGGCTCCATTTTGTCGATACCGGCTGCGAGCCAGTTCTTCTCGGGCGTTTCCACGATAAAAGTCGACCAGTCGTCGTCGAAACGGTACGCATGCAGATTGAACCAGCCCCACTCGGTCTGTTTGAAATCGAACGTGAAGGCGTCCAGCTTCTTTTTCGTGCCCAGCCAGATGAAGCGGTTACTACGCACCTGGATATTCGGCTTGAATACGCTCTCATATTTCTTTCGAGTGATCGAAGAGGAACCGTCGGCGGCAATCACGAGGTCATAGTCACCGGAGTAGGCATCGGGATCGGTGACTTCCGTCTGGTACACCAACTTCACACCCAAAGCGGCGGCACGCTGCTGGAATACTTGCAACAATTTCATTCGAGCGATGCCGCAGAAGCCGTGACCGCTCGACGTGATCTTCTGACCTTTGAAATAGACATCGATGTCATCCCAATGGCGAAAGGCCTGAGTAATCCCGGCGTGGGTCTCTCTATCGACCTCCTGAAAACCACCCATGGTTTTATCGGAAAAAACGACGCCCCATCCGAAGGTGCTGTCGGGACGGTTCCGTTCGATCACGGTGATATCCCACGACGGATTCGCCTTTTTCGCGAGTATGGAGAAATACAGGCCAGCGGGGCCGCCTCCCAGGCAAACGATCTTCATTGAACTGCTCCCAGCTGGATGCATCCACCGCCCAGCCTGTTCATATAGTTGTTCATGCGTGCAATTCCTGGAGTGCTTCGGTTAATTTTTGGCTGGTATCGTCGGCTAGAGCTGCCTCGCGGAGTTTCTTGAGGTGATTCGAGGAATCTTTCATTGCACGCACTTTCGGGAGGGCTGCCACCAACAGACCGAAATTCTTGCGACCGCGAAGGTGCGTGTCGCCATAACCTTTCACCACCCGGGGGCACTCCGCAAATTCCAAAGCAAGTGGATAATTCTCGCTTGCCAAGGCCGGTATCTGCGCCAGCCACAGACTCATCTGCTCATATTCCTTTTTGAAGCGGAGGGATCCACGTCGCCAGGGGCGCAAACTTGCCAGTATGTAAAGTTGCAGGAATCCCCCGAGCGAAGTGGTCCGTAGGATCTTGCCCTTTCGCGTGAGTCGTTCGATCAACTTTCTGGCCGAACTGGAATTCAGCATCCAGCGTCCAAGCCTGACGGGAAGTACGTCGGTGATTTCTTCGACGCCCGGGTGCAGGAACTCGCTGATCTGCACCACCTGAGAGGCGATGGCACGCGAATCTTGCTGGACACGTTCGAACCGCGTGCGACGAATCTTCAGGTCGGCCACACGGATCGCGTCCTCGTAAGACATCCAAAGAGCGAGGTAGCGCGCGGTTTCAGATAGTAGTGCGAAGGTGCCATCCCCGTATCGCGCATCTACGTCGCGAATCGCCTCTAATTCATCCAAATAACCTGCGGAATAACGCAGATCCTGGTAATCCGCAAGCCGCTGAATCCCGGTCAGGAGAATGACGTGGCTAGCGGGCGGAAAATCACGCTCGACGCGCGCAGCAAGCGCTTGCAGTTGAGGGCCAACCTTGAGTCGGGTCGGGCTTCCCTGCTCGATCGTCGCCGTCGGCTTTGCCTTGGCCGCGTCAAAGGCTGCGCCGAAGCCGGCGAGACTCGATTCGACGCCAACACCACCTCTTCGAATGGCGTCTTCGAACTGCGTCCGACCAAACGGCAATGCACCGGTACTTGCGAGAGCGCCAAAAAGGGCGGCGCTTATCACGCTGCGCGTCTGCTCGGCGATCCGCGCAAAATCGCAATGCGCGAAAATGTGAGCTGCGGCACCGCCAGCCTCAATCAATTTCTGAGTATCGACTTGGCCGTCGCCAATGGCTGTCTTTTCGGTCATTGAATAGACACGGTGGGTCGAGGCGATGAGGGTTGTGCGGTCCGGCGTGACCATGCCGCGCTGAATCGCCCGTCCCGCTTCCATCAATTCCGAGGCGAGTACGATGTCGAGTTCCCCCGGCACCGGCATTAGAGCCAATACGGGATCCTTCCCCGCTTCTTTGGCCGACGCCGCCGGAAATATCTCGATGTAGTAGACCGTAGAACCCGTCCGCTGGGCGACACCCGGCACCGACGTAGTCTGCGCCAGATACCCGGCGTTCTCGGCAAGATCGACAATCCAATCCGCCAGAACGCCGCCTCCCTCGCCACCCATGGCAACGATGGCAATGGTGATCGCGCGAGCGGTTTGCAAGTTGGCGCCGACCTCGGCGGGCTCAATTTGGGAGGCAATTTCCAATTTTTAGCTTTCTATCGCCCTTACGCTGTGATCCTCGCGAGACGGCGATCGACGCGCCGTTGCAGAAATCCAATGACCGACCTTCTTGCGCGTTCCTTGAAGCGATCCCATGAATTCGGATTGGAGATTATCTCCGTTCGGAAAAACGAAGGGCACAATCTAGCCGCATGAGCGACCTCACCGCACAATCCACAACCGACGCAACTCTCAACGACGGTAGCGACCGGATCCTTTCGCAAAGGATCGGGATTGGCCGTGATGGTAAGAGAGGGGCAACCGGACAAACGAATGCAGGAGTGATCGCCCGTGCATGTATCTGCGTCCACGCCGAATTTCTCGCGCACAACGCGCTCGCCTTGTTTCTCTTGCTGAATCATCAAGGGTTTCACGCGCCGCTGCTTGTTAAGCGTGCACTCACTCTGCGCGACGATTACCTTCGGGCCCTTTTCCTTGGTGGTGAGCGCTTCTCTCAAAACGTCGCGCATCGCAACCAGGTCGTATGTGCGGGTGATTGTTCTCACCCACTTCACGCCTACTCCGCGCACAGCGTCCGCGATCGATAGTTTGGTCGTACGAATAGGATTGCTGGCCGCGGAGGACAGAATGTCCTGGCCGCCGGTGGCCGCGGTATAGCTATTGTCCACAACGATCAAAACGCTGTCGCTTTGATTAAAGACCGCGTTGCCCACGCCGCTGGTCAATCCGTTGTGCCAAAATCCTCCGTCGCCCATGAAACTGATCGTACGTTTGCTGGTCTCCTTCGTATTGAAAGCGGCTGCGCTTGCCCAACCGAGACCATAACCCATCGTCGTCGCCCCAAGGTTGAACGGCGGCAAAATCGAAAACAGGTGACATCCGATATCGCAACTCACGTGGTGTGATCCAAGTTCGCGTTCTACCAGTTTCATTGCCGTAAAGATTGGACGCTCGGGACAACCGGTACAGAACGAAGGCGGCCGAGCGTGAACTTGGCCATCAACATTTTGCATCGGAAGCGAATTGGTCACGGGTGGCCGCACGACGGCAGGCAAATGCTCGCGGTCGACAAGCTGAGGCGCGTATTGCTCCACGAATTTCAAAATGCCGCGGATGACGGCGGCCCCGGTGTATTCGCCAGCCATCGGGAGCATCCCTTTCCCATGAATTTTAGTCTGCACATCGCCCTTGCGGAGAATCGCGTGCAGGTTTTGCTCGATAAAGTCGGGTTGTCCCTCCTCAATCACAAGCACCGCGCGTTTGCCGATGCAGAACTGTTTCACCTCCTCGTCTACCAACGGATACGTCACGTTCAGGACATATAGAGGCATTTTGGAATCGCCGAAAGCATTCGAAAGTCCTAAAAGTTCGAGCGCTCTAACCGTGGTGTTATACATTCCGCCCTGCAGGATGATGCCGAAATCTTGCGCTCCATCCGAAAACAGTTCGTTCAAGCTATGGTCCTGAATGAATTTCTGTGCGGTGGGCCAGCGTTTCTGAATTTTTTCCTGTTCGTGCAGGAAACTGCCGGGCGGTAGCACGACCCGGCTGGCGTCGCGGGAAGGGTTCTCGATCGCATCTTTCAGCGTGAACGTAGGGCGGACGTTGTCCTTGGCGATGAACCGGCCATGAACGTGGCAGGCGCGAATTCGCAGCTCCAGCATTACGGGAGTGTTGGTCGCTTCCGAAAGAGCGAACCCCTGTTCCACCGCGTTTACGACCGAAGGTAAATTGGGGCGCGGGTCCAAAAGCCACATCTGCGATTTCATGGCAAAGGCGTGCGAGCGCTCCTGCATGATGCTGGAGCCTTCGCCGTAGTCTTCGCCGACGATAATCAACGCGCCACCCATTACGCCACCGGAAGCAAGATTGGCGAGAGCGTCGGAAGCCACGTTTGTACCGACCGTCGATTTGAAGGTGACCGCGCCGCGGAGCGGATAATTTACGGACGCAGCCAAGGTTGCAGCAGCGGAGGCCTCGGAGGCGCTGTGTTCGAAATGGACACCCAGTTCTTCCAGAATGCTGTTTGCGTCAGTCAGCACGTCCATCAAGTGCGAGATGGGTGCGCCCTGGTAGCCGGCTACGTAGGAGACGCCGGCCTGCAAAAGGGCTTTGGTTACGGCCAGAATGCCTTCGCCGCGAAATTCCTGGCCTTCACCAAGATAGAGCTTTTGAACTTCTTTTTTGAAGAACCGTTCCGCCATTGCCGCCGCCTTGGCTCGCCGTGGCATTGCATTGCCGAAGGCGAGGACTGCGCGCCATCATGTTTTTTCAAGAAATGAGATTTCGCGGACAGTTTAGGTCTAAATAATTTATGCGTCAACTTATAGTGCTTTATTTTGCACTCACAAGGGCAAGCACTCGGCACGGGCTTCCGGAACCCTTAACAATTTTTAGCGGAGGAGTGATCAATACCGACCCTTTCGGCGGTAGTTGATCGAGATTCGCCAGACTCGCCAGACCAAACTTTCCGCTGCCATGCATGATGCTGTGGCAAGGAAAAGGCGGATTGAACCGGAAGGCTTGCCCGGCGTCTGTACCAACCCCTTCGGAACCCCATCCGATGATGTCGCGGTGCTTCGCAAGGAACGGCACTAGTTCTGGGTGTGGGCCCGGCACATGGGCGCCGTCTTCTCTAATATTCAGGAACGCGGATGCGTCCGTTCGTTTGAACCAGTCGGTTCGCATCAACACCCAGGAACCAGCCTCAATACGGCCGTTTTTCGCTTCCCACGTCTCGACGTGCGGTTGCGTAAGAAGAAAGTCCGGATTCTTCGCCACCTCATTCGATACATCGATCACACAGGCGGGTGCGATGAGTTTTCCTACGGAGATGGTGTCGGTAGCGTTGTTGGCGTGATCTTTGCCTGTAACCCAATGAATTGGCGCGTCAAAGTGTGTGCCAGTGTGCTCGCCGCACGAAAGGTTATTCCAGTACCAGGCTGGCCCGCGGTCGTCGTATTTGGAGATTTCTTCCAATTGAAACGGCCACGATTTTCCAAATTCGGGCGGCAGCTGGATGACGGCCGTGTTTGTATCCAGAGGCTGGCTCAGGTCGATAACCCGGATTTCGCCACCTGCAAGAGCCTGCACAAATTGTTTTAGAATGTTCTCGGACATTCAGGCCTCCAAGATCAAGAATCTTCACATCCTCGCACAGCGTGAAATTATCGAGGCTGTGTTTCAGCAGCTTTGTCAGCCCGCTTCTGTGGCGGAATGTTTTGGTTCAGCCTGAAGAAGTTGTCCGGATCATAGTCGGCCTTGACCCCGACTAGGCGATCCCATCGCTCGCGGTACGCTTCGGTTGTGCGGTCATCTTCATCTCCGCTCATGAAATTCACATAGACCCCCGGAGTCATCGACGGACGCAATTTCGCAAACAAATTTCGCACCCAGGAAATGTTCTCGGCATCATCGGCCGGATCTGACCAGTTTCCCAGAATATTAACAATGAACGGAGAGCTGCGATCGCCAAACGCCGTTTCTGCCGCTCCGACGCGTGCCGCAGCGCCACCCTGATACGAAAGCTCCACCTGCGTCAGAGGTGACGGAATAGTGGACAAGGACTCGATTATGTGTTGAATGCTTTCATCATTGAGCGACTTCAGGTAGCCGGATTTGGTGTAGTAACGTCTGCCAGCGGGGAATTCCCAATCCGCCATGGTCTGCAAGTCGAGGAAAGAAAATACGTTCTTGGTAATCGCCGTTGCGTTGCACGCGGACAGAGCGTGATCGACGTGCGGTCGCGCTTCGTCCGGATCGCCGATCCATAGGACGGACTCGCTGGCCACCTGGCGTCCGCGGACATATGAAGGTACGCTTTCTCCGTCGGGAGCCAGTCGCAACGAAAAACTCCACTTTAGGTTGTCGGCAGCTCCGGGCATGAACCCGCGCCAATAGTGGAGCACCCGAGGGATATCGTCGCCAAGGCACATCCCGGTGCCGAACAACACCGAACGCAATGGGTGGAGTTTGACTTCGAATTCCGTTACCACCCCGAAATTTCCGCCACCGCCGCGCAGTGCCCAAAACAGGTCCGGATTTTCGGTCGCGCTAGCGTGCACCATTGAACCGTCCGCAACCACCAGAGTGAACCCTTCCACGTTGTCGCAAGACATGCCATATAGACGGGTAAGCCATCCAAAGCCTCCACCGAGAACCAGTCCAGACACACCGGTTTGAGAGACGACTCCTGCGGGATAGACAAGGCCCACCTTCTGCGTGGCCTGATCGATATTTCCGAGGAGGCATCCGCCAGCGAAACGCGCGCGACGTTTTTTCTCATCGACGCTCACCGACCTCATTCTAGACAGATCGATGACCATGCCGCCTTCACAAGTGCTAAAGCCGGCGAGGCTGTGACCACCGCACCGGATCGCGGTCAGCAGGTTCACCTCGGCGGCCGCTTGAACGGCGGCTTGGATGTCCGATACCCCGTCGATAATAGCGATCAAACCGGGATTTCGCGCGACCATGCCGTTCCAAACGGTGCGCGCCCGCAAGTAGCCGTCCGCACCCGGACGCAGCAAATCTCCCTTAAAGTCGCGCCTCAGTACGGAGTAAACTTCATCGACAGCTAGCGTCATGAGGAAATCGTTTGGAAATAACCGCCAAACATCATCATCCCTTACCGACTAGCCGAAGATATAGGGCGCCCGCTTGTCGTGTCAAGTTCATCTCAACCACAATTATATTTGTATACACTTCGTATGCGCTTGACATGCAAGTTTCAGAGGGTTAGATTGCCACGCGTCGATCTGGCGTCACCGTAAGAACTGTTGCGTCAGCAATTCGGACGGTCTGTAGCGGAGGCTACCGATCTTAGCCACTTGGCCACAAGGCGATCGGCAGGTTTTACGAAATAACAACAAACCATAGGGACTAAGCATAGTGTTCCGAATCTTGGACTCGCCCCGCTGTCCGAGACAGGAGACCGTTTGCGAAAGCACGACCAAGTCCAAAAACTCGCAACCTCATTCCCGATTGATGACGTTCGTGCTTCTTTTCCGTCATTGCACCGCACTCCTCAGTTCACTTTTTTTGACAACGCGGCGGGCGCTCAGGTTCCTCAAATCGTCCTGGATGCAGTCAACCGACACCTCCTGGATTGCAATGTCCAGCGCGGCGGCCGCTATGCGAAGAGCCGAGAAGTAGACGCCACTATTGCCCGAGGTCGTCAGAGTGTTGCCGATCTCTTGAACGCGCGCGACCCCAGCGAAATCGCCTTTGGCATGAACGCAACCTCGTTCATTCGGTTAGTCAGCGAAGCGCTTGGACAAACGTTGAGCCCCCGCGATGAAATCGTCATCACCGACATGGACCACGAAGCCAATGTTGCGACGTGGCTGGCCTTGGAAAAGAACGGCGCAAAGTTTGTGTGGTGGAAAATCCGGGAAGACGGAAATCTGCACGTTGAGGACTTAAAGCCTCTTCTTTCATCAAGAACACGCTTGGTGGCATGCTCGGTTACATCCAACGCCACCGGTTCGATCGTGGACGTCACCGCCGCCGCAGGCCTGGCCCACGCAGCCGGAGCTGAGATTTTTCTCGATTGCGTGCATTACGCCCCTCATGGACCGATCGACGTGCAAACGTTCGATTGCGACTATCTGGTCTGTTCTGGCTACAAGATATTTTCGCCCCATATGGGATTCTTGTGGGGGCGACGCGAGCTGTTGCAAAAGCTCCCGACCTTTCGGGAAGACTTTATTCCCGACGAACCTCCCGGAAAAATCGAAGCCGGCACGTTCATCTATGAGAATGTTGCCGGTATGGATGCCGCAGTCCTCTATCTGGAGGGCTTAGGAAAATCACTCGCAAACCAGGATGGCCGCGACGTAACCTTTTCGCGGCGTTCGAATCTTGTCCGAGCGATGATTGCGATCCGGGACTACGAGGCCTTGCTCTCTTCTGAAATGCTTCGGGTCCTGCGCGATTGCGGAGCAACCATTTACGGCATACGCGAACAGGACCGATTAGCGGAACGCGTGCCAACCTTATGCTTCAATCTGCCAGGTATATCCCCCCAGAAAGTCACCGAAACTATGGCCAATGCGGGCATCGGAATTCGCGATGGGCACATGTACTCGCCACGCCTGATGCATCGGTTCGGTCTGAAAAAAGAAACCGGAGTAGTCCGCGCTTCGCTCGTTCACTACAACACGTTTGAAGAAATCTACAAGTTTGAGAGCGTCTTGCGTGATCTGGCATGAGCAAAGATTCCAGTTCCGGCGTAGATGCGCGAAAGACATCAGCATCGCTTGACAGCCCCAGCGAAACCAACGAACTTAAGCGCCGCCTGAGTCAGCGCCAGCTCAGCATGATCACCATCGGCGGCGCCATTGGCGTCGGCCTTTTTCTGGGGAGCACGGTCACCATCCGGCTGGCCGGCCCCGGCGTCATCATCACCTATCTTTTGAGCGCAATCATCGCGCTCATCGTGGCTTATGCGATCGCGGAGATGGCTGTGGTGCATCCCGTCGCCGGATCTTTCGGCGTCTACGCGCAGACTTACCTCAGTCCCTGGGCGGGATTTGCCGTGCGTGCTACCTATGGCTTTGTGCAGATTATTGCCATCGGCGCCGAAATCACCGCTGTGGCGATTTACTTTGCGTTTTGGTTTCCGTCGGTGCCCCAATGGGCCTGGGTGGTTGCAGTTTCGATCGGTTTAGTCGCGCTCAATACGTTACAGGTAAGCCGGTTCGGCGAGTTCGAATATTGGTTTGCGCTGGTGAAGGTGCTGGCGATTGTTGTCTTCGTCGTTGTGGGGTTGGGATTGATTTTCGGGCTGGGCCCGAGGCACGCAGTTGGCTTGTCGAACTTGATCTCGCAGTCAGGTGGGTTTCTGCCTTTCGGTTGGAAGGGCGTCTGGTTGGCAATGACGCTCGCCCTTACCAGTTACATGGGCGTCGAGGTCATCGCGGTTACCGCCGGCGAAGCAGAGCGGCCCGAGCAAACCATTCCCCGCGCGATGCGCACCATCGTATTCCGGCTGATCCTCTTTTACGTCTTGGCCATGACCGTAATGCTGGCGATGACTCCGTGGAACCACATGGGATCGGGCATCACCGGCAGTCCGTTTGTGGCCGCGTTCGCTGCCGCGGGTATACCCTACGCGTCCAGCATCATGAACGTCGTCGTGATTACCGCCGCCCTTTCGAGTTCCAACACCGACCTCTACCTCACTACGCGTATGCTGTTTTCGTTGTCACGCGGCAATTACGCGCCCGAATGGCTTGGCCGCCTTAGTAAGAACGGAGTGCCGCACCGTGCGCTGGCCGTTTCTACCGGTGGAATGATTGCCGCGGTCTTGCTTGCGGTCTTTGCTCCCAGTCGTGCGTTTTTGATGCTTTACGGTGTCGCAGTCGCGGGAATGTTCTTTGTGTGGGGAGTCATTCTCGTCACACATATCGCTTTTCGACGGGCGCTTGGACCGAAGCGAATTGCCCAACTTCCGATGCGCATACGTTTTTATCCTTACTCCACATTGTTGGGCATTGTCGTTCTTGCGGGCATCACCCTCAGCACTTTCTATGTGGACGGGTTGCAGTATACAGTTCCAGCCTTCATACCATTTCTGCTCCTCATCTCGCTTGCTTATTGGAGAATTCAACGAAAAGGAATTGCCGCGCCCGCTCCAGAACTCAGGAACGTCTAGCTGCAAACAGCGAAGGGTGGAGAGAAAAAGTCGCAACGAAGCCAGAAAAACTGCCGGCCACCTCAGGTATCCAGACGAGTTCCGCGCGTAGTCACTCGAAGAACCTTGTCCTTCGAAATATAAATGTGGTCGCACATCCGCTTGCGTGCAAGTTGCGCGTCGCGCTTTTGAATCGCCTCAAAAATGCCGCAGTGCTCTCGAAGCGGCCATTCGCCGTAGTATCCAATCGCCAGCGACGCATACATGATCCGCTCCATCTGGCACCGCATGTCCGCCACGGCGCGAACCAGCAAGGGATTACGGGTCAACTGTGCGATTCCGACGTGGAATTCGGTATCGGTCTCGATAAACCGCATTCGGCTCTCGCGATCGTCGTCCCCGTGCTCGGTTTCCGCCAGTTCCGCAAGTCTTTCCATCGCGCTCTGGTCCCAATTGCTCTGCGCCGCGAGCTCCGCTGACGCACCCTCGACCGCCGCCCGAAAATCGTAAATTTCATTTACGTTTTGAATCGTGATTTGCGTGATGAAGTATCCCCGGTTGGCGACGATCTGCATCAGATTTTCCTGCTGCAGGCGTACTGCCGCTTCGCGCACCGGCGTACGGCTCCCCCGATATCGCTTCGCGAGATCCTTTTCGCTTAACGCCTCGCCAGGCTGGAAAACGCCCCGGATAATGTCCTGTTTTAGCGCTTGGTAAACGCGCTCGCTGAGTGACGCGCTGTTGCGGCGTAGCGAAGGCGACGCGGCCAACACTAGGGCGCCGATTGTAGCCGGCGAGTTTGCGCTTCTGCTCCGCGCCGTGATTTTAGTTTTCATGAGTTTTCAGGCCGATCGAACAGAAAGCTGGCGGTCTCACGACAGGGTGAGCTCGGTGCTGGCATGGTTACAGTATTCTCTAATAAGGGTCGCACGCTGTCAAATTATTGATATACCTTCTGTATATCAGAACGAATACTCTTGACATGTCACACCACGCAGGGTAACTTGCGCTTCTCAATTTTGCTTTGCGGTGTGCTGCTTGCCCTGTCCACGTTGACATGTCAAGTACGAATCCGCTTCTGTCGCTCTCCATTTGCCGTTTCTTGAAGAGTCAGGTTCGTCTCCCGGCCTCGCATGTCTTCGCAAGCGGCCCGACAAATGGACGCAACGAGAGTTGGCCAAGAAAGGGCTAAGTCCGCATGCTGACCCCCGCTCGTGTTGCTGAGATCCGCTCTCGCTTCCCAGTCTTCCGAGAGAAAATTTACCTGAATAGCTGTTCGCAAGGCGCCCTCTCCGACGCAGTAAGAGGAGGATTCGATGAATACCTTGCGACCTGGGACCGGTCCGGTTCTCCTTGGGATGTCTGGGTCGAAGAATACGAAGCAACCCGCCGCGCCTTCGCGCAATTTCTTGGAGCAGAACCGGACGAAGTCGCGGTTCTCCCCAGCGCGTCTGCTGGAATTAACTCCATCGCCAGCGCGGTCTCCTTCACCGATCGTAAGAAGGTCGTTCTCGGATCGTTCGAATTTCCGACGATGGGTCACGTCTGGCTCTCCCAGCGCTCCCGCGGCGCCGAAATCAAGTTCGTGGAAGCAATCGGAAACCGCCTGCCTGCGGAACTGTACGAAGGTGTCATAGACAAAGACACGCTCATCGTTCCCGTCACCGGCCTGTGCTTCATGAACGGCTGGCGCTCCGAGATCCGGAAGATCGTTGATCTAGCACACGCGCGCGGCGCACTCGTAATGATCGACGACTACCAGGATTGCGGCACGCGGCCCGTCGACGTCAAAGATCTCGACGTCGACATTTACGTGGCCGGCACGCTCAAATACCTGCTCGGTCCCCCGGGCCTGGCCATGATGTACGTTCGCTCCGAGTTGATCAAATCCCTCGCGCCAACAATTTCTGGCTGGTTCGCGCAAACCAATCCGTTCGCTTTCGATGTCAAAACTCTCGACCTGTCTCCCACCGCCCGCAGGTTTGAAGCGGGCACTCCCGCAATCCCGAACCTCTACGCCGCCAAGCCGGGCATCCACCTCCTGCAATCCATCGGGCTGGCTGAAGTCGCGGAGCATATCGCGGGCCTCGCCGCGGCGCTGGTACAAGGCGCCCGCGAAATGGGCATTGAGCTGAAAACTCCGATAGACACTGTCGGGCCGTTGGTGGTCCTGAAATCGAAGGATTCCGACGCTCTGGTGGCGAAACTTGGCGCGAGCCAAATTGTGGTTTCCAATCGACACGACGGTTTGCGGATCGCCTTCCACGTTTACAACACGACCGACGATGTGAAAGCAGTCCTCGGCGTTCTAAAGCAGAATTTGGACCTGCTCGTTCTTGAAAGAACGCCCGTTGCACGGCATTGATTTCCGGAATTCTCCGCGTAGAAAGTCCCGGGAACATGAGGATATTGGCGGCCCGCGCAGCCTCGCAGCGTTGAGTTTGGAACGCGTTTCGCCAATCTGGTAGCGGCTTCTTCACACCCGTACAGCAACGATGTACGGCTTGTATATCAGTGCGATTCTTCTTGACATATCACTTCGCCCTGAGTTAGCTTGCGCTACCCGTCGAGGCCAAGTTTCTTCACGTGGAGGCCCCATGATTCATTCTTATCGTCGAATTTTTAGACTCGTTGCCCTGCTCTTGGTCACCCTTCTGGGATCCTTGAATTTGTCTGCGCAGATCTTTCCTGGCCGCATCAGCGGTACCGTCAGGGACGCGCAAGGCGCCGCCATCCCAGACGCCACCGTCAAGCTCACCAATCCCGCGACGGGATTGGAGCGCGTGGTCACCACCGACGAAAACGGCGACTTCAATTTCCCCGAACTCGCGCTCGCCACGTACCAAATCACCATCAGCAAGCCCAGCTTCCGGACCGCGGTGTTCACCGATATCACCACCGCGCTCGGACAGGTCAACACTCTCGCTCCGGTTCTCGCCGTAGGCGGTGTAAATTCGGAAATCCAGGTGACTACCGCTCCGCTTCTGCTTCAAACAGAAACCAACTCCGCGGGCGGCCAGCTTTCCGAAAAACAGGTAACTTCCCTTCCGATCGGCAATAGTGATTACACGCGCCTGGCTTTGGTTCTTCCTGGCGCCGTCCAAAACAGCAACTTCGCTTTCGCGCAGTACAGCATTAACGGTTCGCGCGCGCGTTCGAACGGATTCAATATCGACGGTATTTCCAACACCGATCCCTCCACTTACCTGCCCTCTTTGAACGAGGGAGGCAACTCAGCAACCGCTGCCACACGTCTGCCTTTGGATTCCATCGAAGAAGTAAGCGTCGTGAGTGGCGCCGGCGCAGACACCGGGCAAAACTCCGGTAGCGTCATGAACGCAATCGTAAAGAGCGGTACCAACCAGTTTCACGCCACCGCCTACGAAATGCACCGCGACGCCGCGCTGGACGCCAAGAACTTCTTCGAAAACCTCGGCGGAGTTCGCAAGGCTCCCTTCGTTTGGAATGAATTCGGCGCCTCGGGTGGTGGCCCCATCTATATCCCTCACCTCTACGACGGGCG
>Ga0137403_10003593_pt1 | contig 18571 bp, 16 predicted proteins | sample CZOMad2_1_16fung_FD_122057 | JGI IMG/M metagenome (GOLD analysis project Ga0137403, IMG submission 122057) | Vadose zone soil fungal communities from Angelo Coast Range Reserve, California, USA - CZOMad2_1_16fungal (Hybrid Assembly) | ecosystem: Environmental > Terrestrial > Soil > Vadose zone...
ATTCCTACAAATGTCATCCAGTACGAGCCCGGGGAAAGCTCCAGCGCCATGTTCGGCGGCAATTCCAACTGGCGGGGCCCTATCTGGTTGCCCTTGAATTACCTGATCATCAATTCCCTCCGGAAATATCATGCCTATTATGGCGATAAGCACACGTTTGAGTTCCCGGCCGGGTCAGGGGATAAGCTGAACCTGAAACAGATCGCCAACCAGCTCACCCGAAGGCTTTTGAAGATCTTCGAAAGGGACGATACCGGGAAATTCCAGTATCACGGGAACCACCAGCCGTGCTGGGCAGAAGATCATTTCAAAGAGCATCACCTGTTCTATGAGTTTTTCCATGGAGATACCGGCCAGGGCCTGGGCGCCTCCCACCAGACCGGGTGGACGGCTTTGATCGTTAATCTGTTGTTGGAAATGGAGGAAGACTAAGTCGTTGCTTCACAAGGTCTGCCGGATATTTCAGGGCCAGCTTTCTTATCTCGTAGCTGAATTCGGTAAAGGTCTCTTCCCAAAGTCGGGCCTCTTCCGGAGTATATTCATAAAACCCTTTGGCATTGCTGACGCCCCTGCCCCCGGCCTTCACGATATCATCGATCAGCCTGGGCACCTGCGTGCTGTTGTCGAGCGTGGGGAAAAGATCTTTCATGACCGTATGGTAGGCCGCCACGCCTGTCAGGTCCATCCACCGGAATATTCCTACAAATGTCATCCAGTACGAGCCCGGGGAAAGCTCCAGCGCCATGTTCGGCGGCAATTCCAACTGGCGGGGGCCTATCTGGTTGCCCTTGAATTATCTGATCATCAATTCCCTCCGGAAATATCATGCCTATTATGGCGATAAGCACACGTTTGAGTTCCCGGCTACGGAATCGATTGCGCTATTTTTTCACTTTTTGGGCAAGCGGGAAGAATTGAGGGGGAAATGGGAAAAAAGACCCCTGAACAGATCTTTTCAAAATAGAGCAGGGGTCTAAAAGGGATTTGCACTAATGCTGATTGCTTTTCCCGTTGGTCGTATAAGCGCCCAGATCAAGGTCGTATTTACTCAGGCCGGCCCCAAATGCCGGGGATCCATTCTGTAAATGAAAATCATTGGTATTTGGGAAACCATTCGGAGCAGCGACCGTTCCGTCAAAAGTTACGAACAAGGGATTGTTATTGCCTATTTTAGTTGAAATAAGATCGGTGGGCTGGGGTGTGCCTACGCCGGAGGCAGGATAAAATTCATCCCGGATATTGATCTTCTGGGTAGGATCGACCAGGTCGGTGTACGTATCTACGGTAGCATAAAAAAGATTATTGCCATAGGTGGTATGGGTTACGTCCCCGTCACTGAAGATCTCTATGCCATGGTAACAGTTCACGATGATATTGTTGAAAATATGTCCGATGGCATTTACCCCGACGGACACTGCCCTGCCGGGTTCGGCCGACCCCCTTCTCCATCCTATTGAAACGATCGTATTATTGTATACGTCTACTTCCGTCTGCGGAAAAGGTATGCTTGAACTGGTCTCAAGCTTTACACCGCTGCCCGCCTGGCTGAATATTACGTTATAGGCAACCACGCCTGTGGCGCCCGATTTCAGGTTGATGCCTTCGCCATCGGTGCTGCCCGATGAACTGATCGTATTTCTCAGGATGGTGACCTTCGCGTGAAAAAGCCCCATCAGATCATCCTGGCCGTTGGTGAACCAGCTGTCTTCGATATCTACAGGTATCGCTTTATTTACGATGATCGTTCTTCTTGCGCTGCCACCTGGGTCCGGACCGCCGGTATTGTCGATATGGGTCCATTTGATGGTGATCGCTTCTGCGGTGTCACATTGAAAACCTCCCCAGGTACCCGGTTTCTTCGTGTCGGAATCAAAGAAGACGGGCTGATCCTTCGAGCCCAGTAATTGCAGCGTTCCCTGGATGTTGAACTGGGCATTATTTTTTACGACGACGATGGCGCCCGGCTGGGAAGCCAGGGTGTCTCCTTTCTTAACGGTGACATCCCCGGTGACGGTATAGGTCTGGCCCGTCAATAATGTTCCCTTTATAAAGCCGCTGATATCGCCTGGGGTGATGGGGCTGGAGGAAGGGATCTTGATCTTGGTAAAAGTGGTTACCTCATCTTTTTGGCAGCCGCTCAACAGGAACAGGACGCAAAAAGCGGACAGGAGCGAAGGAATATATTTTGTTTGCATTTAATTAGTTTTTTTAATTACAGTGAATAGCGAAAGCCGACATTGAAGCTCAGGTTGTATAGGTCTTTGGATTGCAACAGGTCGCCGATCTTGATGGTGGTCGGTGTGTTCAGCAGGTTATTGACCTTTGCGGTGATCACAAAATGTCTTTGTACCTGTTTTTCTCCCGATAAGGATAAGAACGACTGCGGCTGCTGGTAGTAATCATAGCCATAGTTAGGATACACGAAGGACAGTGTTTTGCTGGTATAGGTATAGGCCAGCTGGAAGAACGTTCTTTGCTTGTCATTCTTATACAATAAGGAGAGATTAACGACATCCCCGGTCTGTCCCTGCATGGACCTGCTTTGTAACCTGGGTACCGATGTAGTTACCCCGTTGCCATCCGTCGAAGTGTAGACTTTAGTCGTATTTATCCTGGAATAGGTATAGGTATAATTACCGGATATGCCTAGTTTTCCAAAGAACCGGCTATAAACGACCTCGGCGCCTGTAACATGCGCCGTTCCAAAATTCTGGGGAGAGGTATTTGCCTGACCGCCGCTGAGATTGTCCAAAGCAAACTCGATGGGGTTGGTGATATTCTTATAAAATCCGCCTATAAAGAATTGCTCTTCATTACGGGGAAATAATTCATAACGGAGATCGAAATTATCTGCCGTGGTATGTTTGACATTGGGGTTACCGGTGACATCCGTACTTTGTCCGAATGTAGGCGTAGGCACCAGCTCATACAAGGCAGGACGGGAGATGGATTTAAAATAGGATGCCCTGATATTCGAATTCCCGGTCAGCTTATACTTCAGCTGGAGACTTGGCAAGGCGTCCGTATATGTTTTCTTTGCATTGCTTTTGACATCCAGCACGACGGGATGCGTATCGTATCCCTGTTCTGTCTTTTCAACCCTTACGCCTCCGACGAAATCGATGTTTGCAAAGCCAAGCTTGAACTCGCCATACCCTGCGGTGATATTTTCGTAAGCGGTATAATTCGCTTTATCACTGACCGTCGATCCCGTTACATTATACACTAACCAATTGACCGCATATACGTCGGTAAAAGGGTCTTTTCCTCCGCTGACTGTTGTCGGCACCGGCTTCAGGGTGTATTGATTCTGAGTATTGTAGCGGGTGCTATGCCGGTAGGAGCCACCTGCTTTTAGTTCAAGAGTGCTGTTTTTTCCCAGGCCGGTCTTGTAGGAAAGGCTGCCCAGCGCGCTGAGATCTTTATTCCCGCTCTTTTGCCAGATCCTGGAAACATTGTAAAGGAAATCGGGCGTGGTGCTATGATCCGGGTTCACCAGTTTGTTCGTGGTGATCTGGGCCCTGTCCGGCGATCTTTGAATGGCATTGGAATAGATCCCGGCCCAGTCAAACAAAAAATGATCCGAGATGACATGCCTTCCGCTTAATTTAAGGTTCTCGACATATTGCTTCTGGATGGTAGAGCGGTTGTCATTAAATACAGAGCCTGTTCCCGGACCAACCCTTCCGCCGTTGCCGCCCAATATGGAGGTATCGACGCTCAGGCGGGTCTGGGCGATATAGGTATATAAGAATACATTGTCGAGGCTGACCTTATTCTTATCATTGATCGAATAATCCAGGTGGCCCGACAGGCCATTATTGAGCTGCTGCGTAGAGTAAGTACGGTTGGCAACGTCCGAGATCACGGGCTGATAATTCTTGCCGGGGCGTGTATCCAGCTGTGCGATATTGAACTGTGAATTGGTGCCATAATACTGGTTCTGGTAGCTATCGGATACGATGAATCCCAGCTTATTATTGAAGAACCTGCGCCCATAGGTAAAGCCCAGCAACGAAGTTACCGGGGCCGTCCTTTTCGTAAAATCGAGATTAGCCCTGGAGAAATTCCCCGGATTTGCCGTATAAGCCGGGCCGAACCTTTCCGTTACGCTTTTAGTTTGCACCGCGCCATGATCGAAGTCGTCATATTTGCGATTGAAGAAAATAGAGCTATAGCCTACCGATCCGTTTAATTTAAAGAGCTCTAATGCGGGCGCATCCTTGAAAACAAGATTTACGGTACCTCCGATCGCATCGCCTTCCATTTCCGGAGTCAAGGTCTTGCTTACTTCGATCTTGTCCAGCAGATCCGAAGGAACGATGCTTAAGGATACGAATCTCGATACCGGATCGGGGCTGGTGACCTTTACCCCGTTGATAAGGGTATTATTATATCTTGGTTCGAGGCCCCTGATGATCGCATACGCTTCATCAGAGCCGCTGTTCCGCTGCAGGGTAACGGCGGAAACACGCTGCAGCGCATTTGCGGCATTGATATCGGGCGACCGTTGCATCGCCTGTGCGGAAAGCACATTGGTAATATTGTTCGCGTTTTTTTCCGAATGGCGGGAGGAAGCTTCGGATTCCTGCCCTGCCCTGCCATAGACCGTTGCATTCTCCAGGGATTCTGTCTTTTCTTCGAGAGAAATGGCTAAAGTGGTTGCTTTATTCTCTGCCACTTCGATCTGTTTTTTAAACTCCTTGAACCCTACATAATTTACTTTGAGCTCATAGGTGCCCGCAGGTACTTTAGTAAGGGTGAACTGGCCAAATGCATCGGTGACGGTGCCTCCTTTCTTGTTATCGAGATGAATATAGGCGCCGGCCAGCGGTTCCTTAGTTTTTTCATCGATGACCTGCCCCCTGATAATTGAAGTCTGGGCGGAGGAAAGGCAGAAAGTAAAAAGTGAAAGCAGAAATAAGCCAATTTTGGGTCGCATGCCTTTAGTTTTGGATGAAATTGTCGGCGAATTCTGAAGACATTCTGTTAAACCGAGGCTTTGATCAAGTGATGTTTTTTTGATAACCTAAGGGTAACAATTTCTTAATCCTCGACGCTAGGGGGTGGCAAATAATATGATGAAGGAATATGAATAAATACAATAAAGGTGGGATCTAAATGATCCTTCGGCTGCTCAAATCCATTGCCGGAGTTAGTTTATCGTTCGAATAGAATGGTAAAATGCTTCTTATCAGAATTGAAAGTAAATAAATGAACCTCCGGTTTTCTGACTTACGATTATAGCAATGATCAATATGGCCCAAATTCCACCCAGCAACCACCATTTTGTTTTTTGTGCCACCTGCAACACTGTCGTATTGCGCATGAACCAATGAAAGATAATCGTCAATATAATAACCACTGTAATTTTTATAATATCGAGCGTCGGTAATACAGCATTCCCATTATCCGTTTGCCCGAACATAGCCGTAAGCATACGCCATGCAGTGGTAAAATCAGAGGCGCGGAAAAATACCCATGTCACGTTAATAAGAAAGAAGGTAATCAGGGCAAGAAGAAAATTGCTGAGGGTATTATTTGCGGAAATGCCGGGTATTAATGAAGCCTTTTGCAGCTCGGATCCTTTTCCTGCCAATTTAAGATTACCGGTAAATTTTTCCCTTACCAGTCTTTCTGCACAGAGATAAATGCCATGCAAGGCTCCCCAAACCACAAAGGTCCAGGACGCGCCATGCCAAAGGCCTCCCAGCAGCATGGTGATCATCAAATTCACATATGTTCTTCCTTCGCCCTTCCTGTTGCCACCAAGGGGGATGTATAAATAATCACGGAGCCAGGTGGACAAAGTGATATGCCATCTTCTCCAGAAATCGGAGAAACCAATTGCGGCATAGGGATAGCGGAAGTTCTCGGGCAAAATAAAACCCAGGCAAAGGGCAACTCCGATGGCGCAGGTGGAATAACCGGCAAAGTCAAAGAATATTTGCCCCGAGAAAGCCAGTACACCCATCCATGCATCAAGGCCTGGCAATGATTTTTGGTAGCCAAAAATGACATCGGCAGACGAGGCCAGCAGCGTGTCCGCAACAGCCACCTTCATAAATAACCCCAGGGAAAGTAAAAACAAACCCTGTATTAATTGTTGTTGTGATGCCTTGCGCGGTGTCTCAAATTGAGGAACAAGCTGAGGGGGTCGCACAATAGGTCCGGCCACCAGGTGCGGGAAGAAGGTGACAAACAAAGAAAAATCGAGCATTGATCTTACCGGCTCGCTTCTTCGTTTATACATGTCAATCGTATAACATAAAGTGGTGAAAGTATAAAATGAAATACCTGCGGGCAATATAATACCGGGTTTTGCAGGGTGAAAATCAATGCCAAACAGGTTGACCAGGGCTACAAAATTTTGTAATAAAAACCCTCCATATTTAAAAAAACAAAGCATACCCAGGTTACCAATAAGGCTTACTACCAGGAGCAGCCTTTTTTTGTATTTATTTTCCTGCGTATACAGTGCACGGCCCACAAAAAAATCGACAACTGTTGAAAGCCATAGAAGCAGGATGAATGGCGGGTTCCAAGCCGCATAGAAAATATAACTTGCCAGTAAGAGATTTATTTTCTTCAGTTTCCAGGGGAAAGGAAGGTTATGCAAAACCAATATGACAATAAAAAATGCAAAAAAGTATAGGAGTTGAAGACCATGGCCCGGAATTTTATCGGTTTAAATCGTATGTAGTGAGCTTGGTTTTGTTTGGAAAGGTCCAACCTTTTTCATCGAGGAGAATTTTGACTAATTGCTCAGTAAATATCGCTCCATCTTTGGGAGCGAGGTGCGACCATTCGGGGCAGGCAAAATTTGCTATCCCGGGATAATCTGAAAAATGGATGCCCGGGGTGTTGGTGTATGCCAATAACCGGTCCCAGTATTGTTGGCGGGGGAATACCCTCTTTTCATTTTCTAATAAATCTCCGCTCGAAGGAGGGCGAACGAACATAACCAATCCCCCACGCGACCGGATCTTATCGATGGACGTTTTTATTCCCTTCAATAGAGCGTCAAGATTATCTCCTTTAAGAAATGGCGGGGTATTCATGACTGTGATCATTACTCTTATCATGACATCTTTTTGCCTTTTTTGTAAATGCGGATCTGACAGAAACATAGGTGACATAAAGGTTTGCCGGTTAAATCCCGTTACCCCGAACTCCTTAGGAAGGACAAGGGGAGCAGCCACGCCGGGGCGGTTTGGTATCTGCAGATCATTCAATAAAGCATTCAACCCGAATTTCCCTTCTTCCAGGAATACGAGATGCGATTCAAGGCAATAATCGATCGAAGCGCTTGCTTTCTGTGCCGGAGTTTCCTTATAATAATATTCAATTGCCTCCCTGGCGGACTTATCCCTTCTTACCGTATCAATCGAAAAGAATTGGGATTCTGCCACGTCGATAATGAGTTTCCCTTTGAATTTTTCATCGTTGGCAAGATCACGCAGCGTAAGCCGGGCCGGCGTTCCGACTATTGCCAACTGAATAGCTTCTTCCCCGGTCAGTTTTTCCCAGGTTGGTACATCCAGATCAAATTTGATCCGGGAGCCTCCAATAAAAACAGTTGCCTGATCCGGGGGTTTATATACTTCCTTTCTTTTAGCCGCCCACAGAACCTTATCATCGTTATATGTAGCAGCGAAACCTCTGCTGCGCCAGTAATGCTCCCAGCAAGCAACAAAAATGATCACACTGACCAGGGCAAGAATAGATGCCTTAAGAAGAGGGGTCGGTTGCATAAAATTAATATATTGTATCTTCAATTTCTTTTGTTATAGTTGCCGATGGAAGAGCCAACATCGATTGACTTTTCACATCTGTTCCACTGACAGATATTACTAGTATAAACTGAATAGGCACACTAGATGAATTAATTACGGTTACTGACATTTTCGCCGTGAATGGCTTTTGAGAGGGGAAAATGTCAGTTGTCCATTCAGTTGATGATTGACCGGCACTTGATAGTGTGATCGCTTTTCCATTTTCATCACTGTATATGATGATTGTAATGTATTTCAGTTGGTCAGAGCGGATGCTATATACTACCCGTTCGATCTTTTTTTGTGCCGCCTCTTTTTTACATGAAATAAAAAGCGTGCAACCTATTAATGCAACTACGAATTGTAAGATCGACTTGGTCATTTTTTATTATTAATTAAATAAAGTTATTACTCAACCCTCTTTAGCTTAAATATGCATCATGGCAGTTTCATTTGTACAAATTTTATTCTATGTATGGTAGTGCCATCACCTAACTGACCTTCGCTATTGCGTCCTGCAGCCCATACTGTTTTATCCGCTCTTACAACCAGCGTATGATATGTTCCAGCTGCAATACCTGTCACACCGGTCATTACTTGTACCGGAGTAATTTTATTAATAGTAGTACTATCACCTAACTGACCGAAGTTATTATATCCTACGGCCCAGAGCGTTTTATCCATTTTAATAACCAGCGTGTGGACACCTCCTGCGGCTACAGCTGCTACATCGGTCATTACCTGTACCAGGGTATTTCTACCAATAGTAGTGCCATCGCCTAACTGACCGTAGGAATTGGTTCCCGTAGCCCAAAGTGTTTTATCCATTCTTAAGATCAGTGTATGGGTCCCTGCTGCGGCCATGGTTGCTACATTTGTCATCACCTGTACCGCGGTAGTTTTACCAACAGCAGTGCCATCGCCTAGCTGGCCGTAGGCATTTTCTCCGACGGCCCATAGTGTATTATCCGTTTTTAAGATCAGCGTGTACGTGTCTCCTGCGGTTATCGCTGCTACATCGATCATCACTTGTACGGGAGTTGACTTGTCAACATAAGTGCCATCACCTAACTGACCGAAGTAATTGTATCCCGTGGACCATAAAGTTTTATCCGTTTTTAGGATCATCGTATGATATAAGCCCGCTGCTACAGCTGCCACATTTGCCATCACTTGTACTGGTGTTGACTTGTCTATTTTAGTGCCGTCACCTAACTGACCGAAGGCATTATATCCAGTGGCCCATAATGTTTTGTCCGTTTTTAAGATCAATGTATGATTGTTACCTGCCGCTACAGCCACCACATCGTTCATTACTTGTACGGGTGTTGACTTGCCAATTTTAGTGCCATCTCCCAGCTGACCAAGAGAATTTGCTCCAGTGGCCCATAGTGTTTTATCGGGTTTTAAGATCAGCGTATAACCATAGCTCCCTGCCATTTCTATTTTTGGATTTTCCTGCGCGCTGCCATTATTTCCGTTTCCCTTTTTGCAGCCCGGGAGCATTCCTGTTGCCAATAAAATCATTATGGGCAGCGAAGTGGTTAAGAATGATTTTTTCATTATGCCAGTTTTTAAAATGCTTTAAATATTGCTCGCTGATCAGGGCAAAAAATGGATGCTTTAAGAAGAGGGGTCGGTTGCATAAGATGGCTGTTTACTGTTTAAATAGTTCAAATACATGTGCGTCGAAATTTTTGGCAATAAGTTTCAGGCTTTTACCACTGGGCATAAGCACCCCAAAGAAAAAATACCTGTCTCTGTACACAGGAGTTGGAAGCGATAATGCACCGGCCTCCCAACTATACTCATTGACAGCGGACAGGCCGGAAAATTCGCCTCCGTAACAATTTACTTGCGAACCGAGGAATATGAGGGTTTCGGAATTGCTTTTCCAGAAAGTACCAGACAATGTCTGTCCGGTTGCTTTATTGAGTTGTCCATCGGTGACGAACCAGCCATTGGAAACATTATTTTGGATATTTACCAGCATCGTGTCATTCGAAATATCCGCTTTCAGTAATTTTCCGCTGGTGAAGGTCAGTGTAAGTTGTTTTCCTTCCAGTTTCCAGGTTCCCGGAAAGGATCCATTATACTCACGCCAGGTAAAGCTGCCATTGTCTGAAACCTGAAGGCTGTATGGTTCTGATGATGCGCTGGTATAACTAAATGAGCCCACCCATACCGTTCCCTTAACTGAAGGTGAATGGTCGGTGACCGTGTTTTTTTTGCAACCGGTCGTAACCGATAGCAACGCCAGCGATACAATGAATATGTTTTTCATAAACAGTTTAAGAATTGTTAAATGGAATGAAGATAGACAGGCTTAAAATCCCATGCAATCCTCCTTTTGTAGCAGATGGAAGGTCGGTGGAAGGGATCTGTCTACAGATCGATCCGGTTGCCGATCACTTTGGCAATGGCTTCTTTGCCACAGTTGACATGCAGTTTTGCGTAGATGTTTTTCAGATGCGACCGAACCGTATTAAAAGCCATATCCAGTTCGGCGGCTATCAGTTTTGTACTATAACCTTTGGCCAGATGCTGTAGAACCTGCAGCTCTCTTTCTGTAAGCCCATAGATTTTTAGGGTGGAAGAGGACTGAAAGCTACCCATGACTTTTTTGGCAATAGACGGGCTCATGGGGGCTCCGCCTTCCATTACTTCGCGGATGGCTTCAAACAATTTTTCGGGGGCTGTCTTTTTCAGGAGGTAACCATTGGCGCCGGCGCAGAGGCATTGAAACAATTTTTCGTCGTCTTCAAATACAGTGTAAATAATGACGGCTGTTTCGGGCCGGGCTTCCTTTACCATACGTACACCGCTGATACCGCTCTCCCCCGGCATATCGATATCCATTAACACCACATCGGGCTTATAAACCCTTACAAGCGTGGCTGCCTCTCCGCAATGATGATAATCGCCCAATACTTCATATTCCTCTACCGATTGCAGCAAGTAGGCCAGTGATTGCCGCAAACGGTCATTGTCCTCGAATATGATTATACTGATTGGCACTTTTGCTAAATTAACCTTATTATTAATAAACGCATCTCGTCCTTTTGTAGCAGCGCCTCAACTCACCAAAGGAAGCGTGATTTGCAGGGCAGTACCCTTGTTTACGGCAGTATCGACCTGTATTTTTCCAGCCCATCTTTTTACACGGGCCTTAATGCCTTCCAATCCATGGCGGTGCGACACTTTACCCGGCTCAAACCCAATTCCGTCGTCTTTGACGTAAAGCACCAGCTGGTGATTCATTATGGCTACCCGTATCAGTACCCCCTTCGCCTTGGCATGCTTTAATATATTGTTTATCAATTCCTTATAGATCATATAGATATCCCGGCGCTGTTCCATTATTAATTTTGTCGCTTCAAAAGAAGGATCAAGCTGCAGTTCATACCCGATACCGGCGCCATCAAATAGTTCAGCGGCATACAGGCGCATCCTGGCAACAGTTTCTTCCAATGTATCGTGACTGGTATTCACGCTCCAGATAATATCATCCAATGATTGGGACGAAGAAGCCACTTCTTCAGAAATGCGCTGTAAAAATTCGGTAGCCTGCTGTGGGCGTGAAATATTCCTTTTACCCAGGCTGGAGAGTATACTGATATTGGTGAGGTTGGATCCAATTTCATCGTGGAGATCGGCTGCTATCCGGTTGCGTACCCGCTGAAACCGGAGCAATTGCCGGATCCTGTACCGGTATAATGCATAAATGATTATGGCAATACCCACGATAATGAGTAGAATGAACCAGCTTTCCTGCCAGAAAGGAGTGGCTACGATAAAATGATGCCTGGCGGGCTGGCCCCATTCGCCATTAAATCCCAGGACCTTTACCTCGAAAGTATAATTGCCCGGTTTCAGGCTGGCAAAATAAACGCTCCTGGAACTGGCGGCCCTGATCCAACTGGTGTCGTTGCCACCGAGCAACCGGTAGCTGTATTCATTCCATTCTTCGCTGACGAATTGGGGCGCGCAAAATTCAAAATAGATCTGAGGTTGACGGTAAGACAGCCTGGTTGCCTGGTCGCCAATAGCCATATCATGCGCTATGGGACCAATACTTACCTTAGTAATATAGACAGGGGGAGGCGGCAAGGTATCCTGCTGCAGATCCCTGGCGTAAACCAATATCTGCCCCTCAGTAACCAGGTAATCATTTTCCAGAAGCCATATACGCTGTATTGAAGCGTAAATATTATTTATCTTTCCGAAATTAAAAATACGGTATCGATCATGAGAGGCGACCAGTTTATCCAGTCCCTGCGAAGTGCCTATCCAGATATTTCCTTTTCTATCGCGGTTGATGGTGTGTACATAATTGGATGAAAGGCCCTGGTCTGTTCCATAGCATTGCATCTCATATTTTCCATTATCAGGCCCCAGCAAACGAATGACCCCTTTGTAGCGGGTGCCTATCCACATTTCTTTTTCCTTATCGCAAAAGAGCCACCTGGTATGCAGGTCCGGCAATTCACGGTTCAGTGAATCTTCCAATTCCATTGTAATATTATCCTTGGTATGGCGCCATTTAATTTTATAGAGCCCGTTATCCAGGGTAGCGACCCAGAGCGTACCTTTCTTATCCGGCATCATGAAATTAATTATGACTCCGGGAGGCAGTGTAAGTTCTTTCCGCGGCTTCCCATTTGAAATAACGAAGAGCTCATTAAGCAGGGCGCCGGCAAAATTTTCCTTGTCGATTCGTGCTATACAACTCAGGTCGATAGCGGGCCATTTAACACTTTCCGGCTTATCTCTATTGCCCTTGTACAGCCTGTTTCCTTCTTTACTGACTACCAATATTTCTTCCCTGTCAACTTTATACGGGAGGTAATTGAAGCTGTCTTTTGACGAAATGCGGGTAAAGCTGTCTGTCAGCAGGTTTAGCTCAGTGATATTCTGGCAATCGAAAATTCGTATGCTATTTGCCGACATCGGCAACATGTACCCTGAACCCGCCATGGAAAGGCCGTGCTTAGGTGTAAATACTTCTACCTCGTTGCCAATAGAAAATTTCGCAAGCCCCAGCGGGGTGCCCGCCCAGATATTTTTTTGCCGGTCCTCCCATATGCAACTTATAAACGAAGTAGGCAAACCATCAGTTTCGGTATAGATACTTGATTTCCCATTTGCGCGGATCCTGACCACTCCACCACCGGTGGTAGCGATCCAGTAATTGCCCTGGCTGTCTTCGACGAAGCCGGTTATCCAGGTCTTCCTGAGAACAGGAAGGTCAAAGGCCGGTGGAAGCGGTATAAATTCGACGGGTTTATTTCGTTGTTGCCGGGGAGCAAGCAGCTTTAACCCGGTGGTGGTGCCCAGCCATGTCCGGTGATGGGAGTCGGTATGGATAGCAGTTGCGTTGGTAAGGTTCAAGGCGGAATAAGGCTGCAATCGATTTGTCATCACCTGAACGGAAATATCGTTTTGAACAATGACCCAAAGCGAATCATTCAGCATGGTCATTTCGTCTATATTCTTTGTATAGCCAGCGTTGATAGGATAGAAATCACCCTCTTTCCACTCCACCATTCCATGCTGGTCGGTTGCTGCCAGGAGCCTGTTGTTGCCGACGTTGTAAAACTTGTTAAGCGTTACATTGCTATTCCGGGCTAAAGGCCCGATGTGGCCGTTGTCCAACAGGCGGGGACCATCCAGGTTTTGCGCCACGATAAATTTTTGCGGCGCTATCTCAACGATATCGTTGATCATATCATTGGTCAACCCGTTGTCTGTGGTGTAATTGGTAAAGCGTATACCGTCATAGCGACTCAGTCCGCCTCGGGTGCAAAGCCATATAAAACCACGGCTATCCTGGTGAATATTCAATATATCGTTATTTACCAGCCCGTCTTTAATGCTGTATGTACGGATATTGATTTGCTGTGCCCGGCAATAAAGGCCTGTGCAGGAAAAAAAAAGCACCAAGGGTATGATCAGAAAGTGTTTCAAAGCAAGGCCCGGGCGACCTGCGTCAGCATATTGTAACTGATGAAAAAAATGGCTATCGGGTTCCACGGTACTTCATTTGACGCTTAGAGCTTTATCGATATTTACAGGAGATTATAGATAGCGAAAATAATAATATATGGTACGGGGTTTTCTGATGTCCGGTTTTCTATGCTGAGACGGTCTTACAAAAATAAGGACGCGTCTGCAAAACCCGATGCAAGGCCCGGTGCTGGCAATACCGGCATTTTATTTAAATTTAGGCGAACATTGTTAAATAATAAAACAAAAAATGGAAAAGTTCATGCTGATCATCAGGGAGGACCTGGAAAGAATGGGCAAGCTGTCCAATGAGGAGCGATTCTCTGTTATACCCATGATGCTCAAGTGGGTAGATTCGCTGATAGAAAGCGGGAATTATATCATGGGAGAGCCGCTTCTGATCAAGGGCCGCTATGTCAGCAAGGATCAGATCCTTTCCGATGGGCCGTTCATCGAAGCCCATGAAGGGATTTCGGGTTACGAGATCATCAGGGCGGAGAACCTGGACCAGGCCGCAGCCATCGCCCAGAACTGTCCGTTGGTACAAAGGGGGCTTGCCGTAAGGGAAGTTCGCCCGATAGCCACAGAATTCGGTGTATATAATGAATGAAATTCATAAAGAGATCGAGGCCGTTTATAAGGACAAATATGGCCAGCTGGTCTCGTTACTTTTATTGCGGTTCCCGGCGCTGCCAATTGAATCCGTAGAGGATATCGTGCAGGAGGCTTTTGCCGATGCTGCCGCAAGCTGGACGCCATCCACCATCCCTGAAAATCCAGCCGGCTGGATTTATCAGGCCTGTAAAAATAAATCCATTAACCTGGTCAGGAGATCGGGGAAGGAAAAGGATCTGTCTTTAGCCGGGACCATTTCAGCGCCAGCGGAGGATATTTCCGAGCATCACTTTAAAGATGCGCAATTACTGATGCTGATGGCTTGTTGTCACCCTCATCTTGCGCCAAAGACACAGGTGGTGCTGGCCCTTAAATATGTAGCGAACCTTACCGTAAAAAATATTGCCCTCCAGTTGGGAGTAAACTTGGACGCGATCGAAAAAATGCTGTACCGTGCGAGACAAAAAATAAAGGAAGATTCGCTGGTGTTATCGGCAGATCATTCCCACTATAAAAAAGAAAGGCTTTCGATCGTGCATAAAGTAATCTATCTCCTGTTCAATGAAGGCTACAAGCAAGCCGGCAAGAAGCCAGACCAGGGGAAAAATTTGTGCGAGGAAGCCCTCATACTCAATAAAAGCTTATTTGATAGCCCACTGTGCAATTCCGAGACAAAAGCATTACAGGCCCTCATGTTATTCAACATCGCCAGGTTTACCACCCGGTTCGATACAGATGGGAACGTCATTGAACTGGAGTACCAGGACAGAAGCCTTTGGAATGCCTCACTGATCAATATGGCCCATCGGTTCCTGATAGAGTCGGAAGACTCTGTTTTTTCGCCCTACCACCTGGAAGCTTCCATTGCCTGCATGCATTGTTCGGCGGGCAGGTTTGAAGATACCGACTGGCCTGCCATCTGCAAATATTATGAGGTCTTGCTGAAGATCTATCCGAGCCCCTTTGCCCGGATCAACTATGCCGTATCCTTACAGTACACCAGGCAATTCGAGAAGGCGTATGGCATCCTCACCGAGCTGTACGAAAATCCGTATTTTTCCAGGTCCCATATTCTTAACAGCGCCCTGGGTAAATACTTTGAACGGATGGGGAAAAAGGAAGAAGCCGATATCTATTTTGCCAGGGCTGAAAAGTTCAGATTGGAAATAAATAATGAATCATCATGATACTTAAGAACAAAAATGCGATCATTTATGGAGCGGGCGGCTCGATAGGCGCCGCAGTTGCGGGCGCATTGGCAGGTGCCGGCGCAAGGGTATTTCTCACCGGCCTTAACCTGGGCCCGGTACAAAAGACTGCGGATAAGATCCTTGCCTTAGGGGGAAGTGCGGAAGTGGCCGTGGTGGATGCGCTGGATGAGGATTCGATCAACGATCATTTGGACGAAGTGATCCGGAAGGCGGGGGCCGTGGATCTGTCGTTCAATGCCATCGGGATTGCGGTTAAAATGAATGCCCCGCTGGTGGATCTTTCGGCGGAAGATTTTGTCAGTCCCATAGTGACTACGATGCGAACCCGGTTCCTGACGGCCAGAGCGGCGGGCAAAGTCATGATGAAACAGCGGTCGGGTGTTATTTTAACCCTTACCGCGACGCCCGGCGGGATCGGCTATCCTTATACTGGCGGCTTCGCACCGGCATGTTGCGCCGTTGAAAGCTTTTCGGCAAATCTCGCTTCGGAGCTGGGCGTCTATGGGATACGTGTGGTCAATATCCGGAGCGGAGGATCGCCTGATTCCAAGGTGTTTAAGGAAGCGATCGACAGCAATCCGGAATTGATGGCTACTGTCATCGATAAGATGGAAAACGATACCATGTTGAAAAAGCTTCCGTTGATGAGCGATATTGCCAATGTGGCCGTATTCCTGGCCTCCGACCTGGCGGGCAAAATTACAGGAGTTACTATTGACGTGACCTGCGGCACGACGGCAGGATTGAATTATAGGGCGGAGCGGGTGCCGGTCTGATCTGCATCACGCCAGTCGGGGCTGAATTCCTGCTACCTTCGGGAAACGGTCACCTTTAAGAAATTGGCGGGAATGGATGTGGTTCCGCCTGTGGCACTCTTATTTTCGCGGTTAAACAATGCTTCCAGTTCGCTCTGCAGGTCTGCCGCTTTACCATTTTTTTCAGCTGCCTCGAACGCATTCATGGTAGGACCGTAGTAATTTTTGAATATGCCGACGAATTCCGACGGCGTGCAGGCGGCGTTAAAGGTGAAGCTATCCTTGCTGATGGAGATGTCCTCTTTTTTCACTCCGGCTTGCTCAAAACGCTCGATTACATGGCTCTCCACCCCCCACAGCATCGGGCTGACGAAGCCCTCAGGCGGCGCCGGCGTGTAGGCAGAACTGATCTTCAGTATCTGAGCTACCAGGGTGGGATCTCCCGGTATCCAGTTCCCCATAACGATCCTTCCCCCGGGACGGGTTACCCGACCCATTTCCCTGGCTACATCCAATGGCTTTGGAGCGAACATTGCGCCAAAGACGCTTACGACCAGGTCAAAACTATGATCATCCAGTTCATGCAGATCAGTTGCATCGCCTTCACGGAACGTAATATTGGAAAGACCTTCCGCCTTTGCCCGCCTGTTACCCGCTGTGACCAGGTTGCTTGCTATATCGACCCCCAGCACCTCGGCTCCGAGTTTTGCTTCGGGAAAGGCAGTGGTGCCATCGCCGCAACCGAGATCGAGTACCTTAAGACCCTTGGTAATGCTCAGTTTTTCGACGAGCGCAACACCGCTTTCGCGCATAGTATCGGCGATTTTTGTAAAGTCGCCTTTTTCCCATAATGCTTTGTTTGGATTCATATTATTTAATTTTAATGTTATAATTGATGATGCAAAATTAGGCATTGCCAGCCCCCGGCTGGTGACTGACAAGTTCAAAAAGTTGACTTTAAAGTCCAGATGGAGTGGAAAGGGCGACCGGGTTTTGGTAACCCGGGACCGACCTGACACGCGGAGATAGTTGGGAACGGTCAATTTTCAGGGTCCGCTATCAGGCTACGATCTTTGGCCGTTGATTTCCGATATTGGTGGCCTGTTCAAAGGCATATCCCATTTATAATACGCTCCGATCGGCATTTTGCCTGCCTACTATCTGGATACCGATCGGCAATCCGGTTCTGGAAAAAGCACAGGGTATAGACAATGCCGGGTTCCCTACGACTGAAATGTAATAAGCGGATCTCATCCAATCTAGGTAGGTCAGCATCGGTACTCCTTCGATCTGTGTTGGATAAGGCGTATTTACATCAAATGGTAAAACCTGGCTGACAGGCATGATCAGAAATTCATATTGCTCCAGAAACTGTTGCATACGCCTGTACAGGGCGGACCGTTTTATTTCCAGGCGGGAAAGATAAGTGCCTGTCAGTTTCCGGCCCTCCGCGATATGCCATTTGGTATAATCGTTCATCTTGTCACTGTTTGCTGCCAGCAGATCTCCATATTGTGCTTCATATTGCCAGTGGCGAAAGTTAACAAAGCACTCATTCGCATCGGTCATTTCAGGTTCATTTTCTTCTACGATACACCCCAGCGATTCAAATACTTTTCTTTGCCGATCTACGGCTTCCTTCACTTCTTTTTCCCAGGGCAGTCCAAGGTCCTTGATAAATGCCACTTTTACATTCTTAAAATCACGCTTCAGCGGCTCGATAAATTGTGCAGGATCTTCCATGATGGAAATCGGTGAACGGTGATCGGGCCCCGCCTGTACAGCGTAATGATGGCATTGACTTTTGAATTTACCCGCGCTATTTGTTTAAGGTGCGCCTGCATTACCTCACGTGCGGATATTCTTTTGTTCCGTAAAAGTGACGCCAGATCAAGGGCTTTCATATAACAGACTTCATCGGCTGCGTCGGAAAGAGCTGTATTACTTTGTTCATGGTCGGCAGCGGCGATTTCAGACGCAACTAGCGGGGGCGAAACCCATGCGGACAAAGCAGCAATGGAACTTATTTTAATCATCCGTCTGCGGCCAATTATTTTTTCACTCATACAGTTATGATTTAACAATATTGAATATACCTTTTTCCCCGCAGCTTCGGGCCAAAGTTTTGATTAAAGCGTCATTTTATGACGAGCCGAAATCTTTTCTCTTATTAAAGCCACGAATTTATCAGGTTCTTCATAATGAGGCA
>Ga0137403_10003594_pt1 | contig 18569 bp, 14 predicted proteins | sample CZOMad2_1_16fung_FD_122057 | JGI IMG/M metagenome (GOLD analysis project Ga0137403, IMG submission 122057) | Vadose zone soil fungal communities from Angelo Coast Range Reserve, California, USA - CZOMad2_1_16fungal (Hybrid Assembly) | ecosystem: Environmental > Terrestrial > Soil > Vadose zone...
GAGCTGTGCGCGCTCCTCTGCCGGCACTCGTTCGCCGAGCGCGTCTTCCTCGCGAACAGCGGCGCCGAGGCGAACGAGGCCGCGATGAAGCTCGCCCGGCGCTGGGGCTCGCAGCAGGGCGGCGGGCGCTTCGAGATCCTCGCCACCACCGGCTCCTTCCACGGCCGCACCTTCGCGACCCTCACCGCCACCGGACAGGAGAAGCACCACACGGGCTTCCTCCCCCTCCTGCCCGGCGTCCGCCTCGTCCCCTACGGCGACCTCGCCGCCATGGACGCCGCCGTGCGCAACGAGACGGTCGCCATCATGGTCGAGCCGATCCAGGGCGAGGGCGGGGTCGTCGTCCCGCCCCCCGACTACCTGGCCGGGCTGCGCGCGCTCGCCGACCGGCGGGACGTGCTCTTGATCCTCGACGAGATCCAGTGTGGCCTCGGGCGCACGGGGCGTCTGTTCGCGCACGAGCACGCCGGCATCACGCCCGACATCATGACGCTCGCCAAGGCGCTCGGCGGCGGGCTCCCGATCGGCGCCATGTGCGCGACCGAGCGCGTCGCGGCGGCCTTCACGCCCGGCACCCACGGCTCGACCTTCGGCGGCAACCCGGTCGCGTGCGCGGCCGCGATCGCGGCGGTGAAGGCGCTCGCCGAGCCGGCGCTCCTCGAGCACGTACGGACGGTCGGGCTCCACTTGCGGAGCCGGCTGGAGGCGCTCGTCGGGCGCCACGGCATCCAGCAGGTGCGTGGCATGGGGCTCATGCTGGGCGCCGTCCTCGAGCGGTCCGGCGCGCCCGTCGTGGACCGCTGCCGCGAGGCCGGCCTGCTCGTCAACTGCACGGCGGAGCGCGTGCTCCGCTTCCTCCCCCCGCTCGTCATCACACGCGCGCAGGTCGACGAAGGGTTCGCGATCCTCGAGCGGGCGCTCGCATGAAGCGCGACCTCCTGCGCCTCGCCGACCTCTCCACCCAGGAGATCGAGACGATCCTCGCCCTCGCCAAGCGCCTGAAGGCCGAGCTGCGTGCCGGGACGCCGCACCCGCTGCTGGCCGGGCGGACGCTCGCCATGATCTTCGAGAAGCCGAGCCTGCGCACGCGCGTCACCTTCGAGGTCGGCATGGTGCAGCTGGGCGGCGCCGCCATCCACCTGGCACCCGGCGACATCCGGCTCGGCGAGCGCGAGTCGGCGGGCGACATCGCCCGCAACCTCGAACGCTGGGTCGACCTCGTCATGGCGCGCACCTTCCTCCACCAGAGCGTGGTCGACCTGGCTGCGGGCGCGCGCGTGCCGGTCATCAACGGCCTTTCCGACCTGCACCATCCCTGCCAGGTGCTCTCCGACTGCTTCACGCTCCTCGAGCACCGCGGCCGGCTCGCCAGCGTGCGCGTCGCCTTCGTCGGGGACGGCAACAACATGGTCCACTCGTGGATGGACGCCGCGACGCGCCTGGGCTTCAGCTTCGTGCTCGCCTGCCCGCCCGGCTACGAGCCGGACCCCGGCATCATCGCCGAGGCCCGACCCCACGCGACCATCACGCACGACGTGGCAACCGCCGTGCGCGGCGCCGACGTCGTCTACACCGACGTGTGGACGAGCATGGGCCAGGAGGCCGAGGCGAAGGCTCGCCGCCGTGCGTTCGGCCCCTATCAGGTGAACGAGCGCGTCGTCGCGCTCGCCGGCCCGCGCGCGCTCGTCATGCACTGCCTCCCCGCCCATCGCGGCGAGGAGATCACCGACGCCGTGCTCGACGGCCCGCAGTCGGTGGTCTTCGACCAGGCCGAGAATCGCCTCCACGTGCAGAAGGCGATCATGTGCTGGCTCGCCGGCGTGGGCTGAGCCGGCCCCTCACGCGGTCGGCTCGACCTCGCCCACCAGCGCGAGCCCGCGGTCGCCGCGGCGCACCCGGAAGCGCACCGTGGCGGAGTAGGGACCGAGCTGCGCCTTGGTCTCGATCACCGGCACCGCCGCCCAGAAGTTGGCGATGCGGGTCGGCACGAGCACGCATGCGCCGCCGCGCGCTTCGACCTGGAGCCCGCCCTCGGCTTGCCGCACCTCGGCGTCCGACCAGGGCACGACGACGCGGCCCACACGCACGCCGCCGCGGTCGAGGGTGACGGAGCCCGCGCGGCGCCTGAAGCCCGCCACCGCCCGCTCCATGAGCACCACGACGAGAGCCACGGCGAGGCCGGCGGTTCCCGCGCCGGCGAGCCCGGCGGCCAGCGCCGGCACGTAGACCCACCACGCGAGCGCGCGCGGCAGGGGATCGGTCGCCGGGCCGAGGCGCACCGTCTCGCCCTCGTCGAGCAGCGCCCAAAGCTCGGCGGCGAGGCCGGCCGCCACGCGGTCGAGCAGCGCGCTGCGCACCGCAGCGGCGAGCGGCAGGCGGAGGCGCGTGCCGCGGCCCTCGAGCACGAGGGCGTGGCGCGTCTCGGTGAGCGTCACGACCTCGGACCACGGGAGCCGTCGGACGGCCGTGCCGGGTCCCATGGCGATCACCTCCGCCTCGTCGAGGTGATAGCGGCGCAGCGCCTCGCCCGGCTCGGGTGCGCGGCGTGCGAGCCACCAGCCGAGGGTGACGACTGCGAGCATGGCGCCCGCGGGCCCGAGGGACGCCGCGAGCAGGGCCGGCGCGAGCGTGGCCAGGACGAGCCAGACGACCCATGCGAGCAGGACCGCCGCCGAGGCGCCGGGGACCGTCAGCCAGAGGGGACGCTCCACGGGCGCGGGCGGGGCGACAACCATCTCCCCGGGAATCTCGGCCGGTGGCGCCGGATCCTTGAATCGAGCGGAGCCGCGCCGGAAGTGGCGCAAGGCAGGGCCGGCGCAGTAGTATTTCGGCGGCGGCGGGGCAGGCTCGCGCGCTGCGAGGAAGAGGACGAGAGGAGGTTGCGATGCGTGCCGTCGACCGAAGAACGACCTTGAAGGTGCTCCTCGCCTTGTTTGCCTCCCGGTTCGACCGACGCCAGGGGCTCTCCCTCGCGTCCGTGGCCGACACCGGGAGCATCCCGAACCCCGCCGCGGCAAGCGCCGCATCCAACTTCAGGACCGTGTACTCGGACCCGAAGCTCCGCAGGCGGTTTTACCTGTTCCTGCAGAACGTCTTCCATCTCTATCCCGAGGACCGCCTCCACCAGCTGATCGGTGAGGTCGCTTCGCGATACGACTCCGACCGGGAGATCTACGAGAAGCTTCAGGAGAGGCTCCCGGAGATCAAGCCGCTCTTCTCGCAGGTCACCTATGCCTTGCCGGCACTCGCCAAGCAGAAGGAGGAGATGGCAAGGCAGACGGCCGACCTGCTCGGCCCGCCGCGCACCATCAAGGGATATGTCGAGATCGGGACGCCCGGGCGGTACGTCAACGGGCTGAGGAGGCGGTTCAGGATCGAGGGAGCGGTCTTCCTGCTGAACGACCGAGCCCCGGGCCTCGCGCTGGAAGACATCGTCGAGCGGGGGCAGGTGCGGCGGAGCGGACAGTACGTGCCCCTGGGAAACTACGACGCGCTCGACGCCGCGGGGATTTCCGACGCCAGCGTGGATCTGATCACGAACTTCATCGGCTTCCATCACGCCCCGCTGGACCGACTGGACCCGTTCGTGGCTTCCATCCGGCGGGCGCTCAGGCCCGGCGGACGCCTCGTCCTGCGGGATCACGATGTCGACGGCCCCGAGATGAACGCCCTGGTCGCGCTGGCCCACGACGTCTTCAACGTGGGCGTGAAGCTTCCGTGGACCAGCAACCACCTGCAGATCCGGAACTTCACCTCGGTCAAACAGCAGGTGCCATACCTGGCGAAGATGGGTTTCGAGCGAGGCCGCGGACTGCGGCTCCAGGCCGGCGACCCGACCAAGAACACGTTGATGGTGTTCACCAAGCGCGCATGAGCCGCCGGCGGCTCTCCCCGATCGTCGCGCTCCCGTTCGTTCTTCGCCTGGCGTGGCCGATCGCCGTGTCGGCCGACCCGGTGATCGTGAACGACATCACCCAGCTGAATCCCATCGCCGTCGCGCGGGTGGTCACCCCCCGGACGGTCGACGAGGTCCGCGAGCTGGTGCGCAGCCACTCTGGGCCGATCTCGATCGGCGGCGGACGCTTCAGCATGGGCGGGCAGATCGCGACCGAGGGCAGCCTCTTCCTCGACATGCGGGGGATGAAGCGCGTCGTGGCCTTCTCGCCGGAGAATCGGACCATCACCGTCGAGCCGGGGATCACCTGGAGAGCGATCCAGGAGCTGATCGATCCGCACGGCCTGTCCGTGAAGATCATGCAATCCTACGCCAGCTTCACGGTGGGCGGCTCCTTGAGCGTCAACGTCCACGGACGATACGTCGGGCAAGGCCCGCTCATCGGCTCGGTCCGATCGATCGAGGTCGTGCTGGCGGACGGGCAGCTCGTCCAGGCGAGCCCGAGCGAGAACGCCGAGCTCTTCTACGGCGCGATCGGCGGCTACGGGGGTCTGGGAGTCATCGTGCAGGCAACCCTGGAGCTCACGGAGAACCACCCGGTCGCGCGCGAGGTGCGGAAGCTCGCGGTGAAGGAGTACAGGGACTTCTTCTTCACGGAGGTCCGTGATTCTCTCACGGCCGTCTTTCACAACGGCGACCTCTATCCCCCGGCGTACGACACCGTGACGGCGATCACCTGGTCCGCAACCGACCGTCCGGTGACGGTGGCGGACCGCCTGATGCCCGTCCGGGACCCCAACTGGGCCGACCGGCTCGAGCTCTTCGGGGTCTCCGAGATGCCCTTCGGCAAGGAGCTCCGCGCGCGGGTCCTCGATCCCCTGACGCTGCGGGACCACCCGGTCGTCTGGCGAAACTACGAGGCCAGCTACGATGTCCGTCAGCTGGAGCCTCGGTCACGCGCCCGCTCCACCTACGTGCTCCAGGAGTACTTCGTCCCGGTCGCGCGCTTCGACGAGTTCGTCCCGCGTATGGCGAGCATCTTCCGGAGCCATCGCGTCAACGTGCTCAACGTCTCGATCCGTCACGCCAAGCAGGACCCCGGCTCCCTGCTGGCGTGGGCGAAGGAGGAGTCGTTCGCGTTCGTCGTGTACTACAAGCAGGGCGTGACCGAGCCGGAACGCAAGGAAGTCGGCGTCTGGACCCGCGAGCTGATCGACGCGGCGCTGGCGCTCGGCGGATCCTACTACCTGCCCTACCAGATCCACGCGACCGAGGCGCAGTTCGGCCGCGCCTACCCGCGCGCCGCGGAGTTCTTCGCCCTCAAGAGCCGCGTGGATCCGGATTACCGCTTTCGGAACAAGCTGTGGGACCGGTACGACCCGCCGCCGAAGCCGGCGACGGCCGCCGGGCGATCCGCGGAGTGGAAGCTCCGCTCGCTGAAGAACTACGCCCGGAGCGAGGACCAGACGTACCTCACCCTGCCCGAGTGGTACATCGTCTACAGCGCGGACGAGTACGCCGCCTTCCTCGACGGTCACCGGCCGAGCGAGTTCCCCTTCTTTCGGAGCATCGGCCAGTTCTGGAACGCGTACCGCGCGGTCCTCGCCGAGACGCGGAGCGCCTACCGATTCAACTGGGGCTACCACGCGATGATCGGCGTGATCGGGACCAGCTACTCCACCGGCTACGCCGTCAGCGGGCTCTACGAGGGCAGCGTGGGCCGGCTCACGGAGTGGTTCGCGCGCCCGGAATCGGGAGCGCCCGAGACGGCGGAAGACCGCTTCATCCGCGGGGTGGCAACGGAGTACGCCGCCTTCATCCACGCCACCCCCTGGTACGAGTTTCCCTTCGCGCCGAAGCTGCGCCAGCTGTGGGCGATCCCGGAGGTCCCGGGAGCGAGCAGCGTGCGGCGGTGGGAGCGACGGCTCAGCTTCACGGACGAGCTCGCGTTCAAGTCGGCGTGGGGCTGGCTCATGAAGAAGGCGACCCAGTCCGCCTACGATCCCGAGCAGTCCGAGATCCTGGTCTGGACGAGGAAGCCCGAGGGCGGCCCGCTCCAGGTCGACCCGCCGGCTCGGGTCCTGGACCCACCCGACGCGCACTCCCAACTGCTCGCACTCCCCCGCTACGAGCCCTTCACGGCCGCGGTGACGAAGCTCGCGCGGCGGGGCGTCCGGTTCGTCGAGATCGCGGGCAACCGGCGCATCCTGATGACCGTCATCGCAGCGCGGGACTGGAAGGACACCCGGGGCCGAGGGGAGCGACTCGTCGAGTGGGACATCCTCACCCGGCCCGGTCAGAAGCGCGTGGCCATCTCGGTCGCCGTCGATCGTCTCCACGAGGTGATCCCCGGCCTGGAGGCCGAGCGGGTGAAGATCGACCACATCTACGACTACTGACCCTCCACGCTCCTCGAATCCCCGCCTTGGTCCCCCGCGCGGCCGTGTGCTAGGTCATGCGGCCATGGCCGCCCCGGTGCGCCGCATCGTCCTCGCGTACTCGGGCGGGCTCGACACCTCGGTCATCCTGCGCTGGCTCGTCGAGCGCTACCGGGCGGAGGTGGTGGCCTTCTGCGCCGACCTGGGCCAGGCCGAGGAGCTGGCCGGCCTGGAGGAGAAGGCGCGCCTGACCGGCGCCACCAAGACGATCGTCGAGGACCTGCGCGAGGAGTTCGTGCGCGACTTCGTGTTCCCGATGTTCCGCGCCGGCGCGATCTACGAGAACCAGTACCTCCTCGGCACCTCGATCGCGCGCCCGCTGATCGCCAAGCGGCAGGTCGAGATCGCCCGCCAGGAGCGCGCCGACGCGGTCGCGCACGGGGCCACCGGGAAGGGCAACGACCAGGTGCGCTTCGAGCTGACCTACGCCGCGCTCGCCCCCGAGCTCACCGTGATCGCGCCCTGGCGCGAGTGGGACATGAAGGGGCGCGCGGACCTGATCGCCTATGCCGAGCAGCACCGCATCCCGATCACCGCGACGGCCGAGAAGCCCTACTCGAGCGACCGGAACCTCCTGCACGTGAGCTACGAGGGCGGCGTCCTCGAGGACCCGTGGCGGGCGCCCTACGAGGACATGTTCCAGCTCACGGTCGCGCCCGAGCGCGCCCCGGACCGGGCCGAGGAGATCGAGGTCGAGCTCGCGGCGGGCGTGCCGGTGGCGGTGAACGGTGAGCGCCTCGCGCCGGCGGCGCTCCTCGCGCGCTTGAACGCGCTCGCCGGCGCGCACGGCGTCGGGCGGGCCGACGTGGTCGAGAACCGCTACGTCGGGCTCAAGTCGCGCGGCGTGTACGAGACGCCGGGCGGCACGGTCCTGCGCGCGGCCTTCCAGGCGGTCGAATCATTGACCCTCGACCGCGAGGTCATGCACCTCCGCGACGCGCTCGTGCCGCGCTACGCCGAGATGGTCTACTACGGCTACTGGTTCGCGCCCGAGCGCGTCATGCTCCAGGCCGCGATCGACGAGGCGGCGCGCGCGGTGACCGGCACGGCGCGCCTCCGCCTCTACCGCGGCGGCGTGCGGGTCGTCGGGCGGAAGGCACCGCGCTCGCTCTACGACCCGAAGCTCGCGAGCTTCGACGAGGCGGGCGGCTACCGCCAGGCGGACGCGGGCGGGTTCATCCGGCTCTCGGGCCTGCGGCTGCGCATCAAGGCGCTGGTCGAGCGCAAGCGTCAGTCCAGCGCCAAATGACTCGCCGCCGCGCCCGGGCGCGGGCGCCGAAGGCGTGGGCCGGACGCTTCGCCGCGCCGCCCGCCCCCGCGGCCGAGGCCTTCACGGCCTCCCTGCCCTTCGACCGCCGCCTCTACCCGCACGACGTCGCCGGCAGCGTGGCGCACGCGCGCGCGCTGGTACGCGCGCGGCTCCTCACCCGGCGCGAGGGCGCGCGCCTCGAGCGCGGGCTCGCGCGCGTGCGCCGCGAGCTCGACGCCGGCCGCTTCCGCTTCCTGCCCTCCGACGAGGACATCCACATGGCGATCGAGCGGCGGCTCACCGAGCTCGTCGGCCCGGTCGGCGGGAAGCTCCACACCGGCCGGAGCCGGAACGATCAGGTGGCGCTCGACTTGCGCCTCTGGCTGCGCGCCGAGGGCCACGCCGTCGACGCCGCCCTGGCCCGCGTGCAGCGCGCGCTCGCCGCGCTCGCCCGCCGCCATCGCGACGCGCTCCTCCCCGGCTACACGCACCTCCAGCGCGCGCAGCCGATCCTCCTCGCGCACCACCTGCTCGCCTATCACGAGATGCTGGCGCGCGACCGGACGCGCTTCCGCGACTGCCGCGCGCGCGCCGACGAGCTGCCGCTCGGCGCCGGCGCGCTGGCGGGCGCGGGCTTCCCCCTCGATCGGCGCTTCGTCGCGCGCCAGCTCGGCTTCACACGCGTCACGGCCAACAGCGTGGACGCGGTCGCGGACCGCGACGCGGCGGTCGAGTTCCTGGCCGCCGCGGCGATCTCGGCCGTGCATCTCTCCCGCCTCGCCGAGGAGCTCGTGCTGTGGGCGACCGAGGAGTTCGGCTTCGTCGAGCTGCCCGACGCCTTCGCGACCGGCAGCTCGATGATGCCGCAGAAGAAGAACCCGGACGTGGCGGAGCTGGTGCGCGGCAAGACCGGGCGCGTGACGGGCGCGCTGGTGGCGCTGCTCACCACGCTGAAGGGCCTGCCGCTCGCCTACAACCGCGACCTCCAGGAGGACAAGCCGCCGCTCTTCGATGCGGCCGACACCCTCCGGCAGTCGCTCGACATCGTGGCCAGGATGCTGCCGCACCTGCGCTTCGACACCGCCCGGATGGCGGCGGCCGCCGACGGGCTCCTCCTCGCCACCGACCTGGCCGACCTGCTGGTCGAGCGCGGCGTCCCCTTCCGGCGCGCGCACGAGATCGTGGGCGGGCTCGTGCGGCACTGCCTCGCGACCGGGACGTCGCTGCGCGAGCTCGACGCCGCCGTCCTGCGCAAGCACTCGCCGCATCTCACCCCGGAGCTCGTCCGCCGCCTCACGCCCGCACGCTCCGTGGCGCGCCGGCGCGTGATCGGCGGCACGGCGCCACGCGAGGTCGCGCGCCAGCTCGCGCGCGTGGCGCGGGAGGACGCCCCGTGAGGCACGCCGCGGCCGTGCTGCTGGCGCTCGCGTGCGCGCTTCCCGCCTGCGGCCGCAAGTCGCTCCCCGTCGCGCCCGAGCTGGTCGAGCCCGAGACGGTCGAGAACCTGGCCGCGATCGCGACCCCCGACGGCGTGCGCCTCTCCTGGCTCCGGCCGACGCGCTACACCGGCGGGGGCCGCATGAACGACCTGGGCAGCTTCGAGATCGAGCGCGCGCCGGGCGAGGGTGCGGTGCCCGCGTTCGCGAAGATCGGCACCGTCACGCTCGAGGACCAGCAACGCTTCCGCAAGGAGCGCCGCCTCGAGTGGGTGGACAAGGACGTGCGCCCGGGCGAGCGCTACCGCTACCGCGTCACGGCGGTGACGCTGGACCACTACCGGAGCGCGCCCGCAGGGCCGGTCAACGTGCGCTACGGGAATCCGCCGAGCGCGCCGGCCGCCGAACCGCCGTCGGGGAGCCCGTAGGAGAGGGTCCCGCGGTGCCGAGAGCGCTACGGGACCTACGCTCGACGCCACCGAGCCAGGGGTGGTAGGCGGGCGGGCGGAGGAACGGAGGTCGATGGCGAGCTCAATGGACGACCTTCCCTTGATCCTGGGATTCACGGTCGTGGCCTTCGTGCTCGGTGCCGCGACGCCGGTGATCGTCCACCGTCTCGAGCCCGCGCCCCCGCCTCCCCGCCAGAGCCAGGATCTACAGCAGCTCCGCGAGGCAGTCGGCGCCCTCGACCGGACGGTCGGTGAGCTCTCGAAGACCGTCAGCGGCCTCACCGCGGACGTGAACAGGCTCCGCGTGGAGGTCGCGGCCGCGCGGCATCCACCGGAGCCGCCGCCTCCGTCGTCCCAGCCCGAGGCGCCGGCGGCTCCTCAGGCCGAGCCCGCCCCCGCCTCTCCCAGCCCCGGCGAGGCGTCCGATCAACCGCCGGACGCCCAGCCCAAACCCGTGGAGCCGTAACTAGCGGTGGGCCCGGTACTGGACCACCTGCTGGAAGGTGGGCCGGTTGATCCACGGGATGTCCGGCACGCTCACCACGCCGACCGCCGAGAAGACGATGTCGTCGTCGGCCGGGTTGCACTGGCCGGCGCCCTGGTTCGCGCGCGCGCAGGTCCACGCCGTCGGGTCCGCCGACCCGTACGCCGCCGCCAGCGCATCGATGGCGCCCTGCAGGGCGCCCTGGACCGCGGCCTGGCAGCCGCTCAGGCCGCCGTTGCCGCCCTGCCCGGCGCCCCCGCAGTAGACCTGCGAGTAGCCGTTCGCGATGGCAGGGTTCACCGCCTGCCGGAGCGACCGCTGCAGGTAGCCCTCCCAGCCGCCGTCGTAGGCCGAGCCGAGCGGGCCGGGCGGGTTGTTGAGCGCGTTCAGGCCCGCGAGCAGCCCGAACTGCGTCGCGTCGAGCCACGGGTCGAAGACGGCGTGCGCGAGGCGCGGGTAGAGCGCATCCATGATCGCGACGGCCGTGCCCTCATCATAGCGGCTCGAGTCGACGAGCGCCCGGCGGTGCGCGCCGTTGGCCGCCCAGCTCTGGAGGATCTGCAGCACCTGGCTCTGGGCCGGCGTGAGCGACGCGCCGGCGAGCAGCGCGCCGAGCTGCGCCACGAGCTGCGAGCCGTCGAGGTCGACCGAGCCGGCGTCCTCCATGGCGTTGACGACGTCGACCGGGGCGGCCGGGCGGACGGCGAGCACGGCCGTCAGCCGGTCGTTCAACGACTGCACGCGGTAGACCGGGCCGTAGGCGTAGTTGTTGTCGGCCGCCGAGAACGCGGGCGCGGGCTTGTTGTTCCAGCTCGTCATCCAGCCGCGCGGCGGGTTCACGGCGTGGGGGTGCGGGTCGGACGACGAGCCGTCGGCGCGGAGGAAGCCCTGCCATTCCCACTCGCCGGTCCCCCAGCTCGGGAAGTTGGGATCGACGCCGGCGGCCCGCAGCGGGAGCTTCCCCGACTGGTAGTAGGCGATGTCCCGGGCGTCGACGTAGAACCAGTTGAACGTGCCGGTTTCCTTGGCCGCCGCGCGCAGGAAGTCCGAGGCGCCGTGGATGAAGTCGGGGTCGTTCCACTCGAGGAAGGCCGGCGACGAGCCGAGCTCGTCGAACCAGGTCGAGCGCTGGAGGGAGACGGCGACCGGGATCTGCCGTCCCGTCGCCGGATCGATCGCCATCGTGCGGCCCACCACCGGCCCGTGCACGGTGCGCTCGATCTGGATGGTGATGACCGAGGGCGCGCCGGTGCCGCCGGGCGACGGCTTGGCGATCTGGCGGTCGGTGCGCTCGTACATCGGGGTGCAGACGCCCCGGTAGAGGTACGCCGTGCTCTGCAGTGTCGGCGGCGAGCCGTCGGGATTGCAGAGCTTCTCGAGCCGCTCGTCGATGATGTCCGAGCTGGCCGAGGTGGCGCTCCACGCGTAGTCCACGCCGCGTCCGAGCTCGACGAAGATGTCGGTGCCGGGGAACGCCGCGCCGCGCGCGTGCAGGCCGGGGCCGTGGATCTCGAACTCGCGCAGGATCTCGGGCGCGAAGTAGGCGACCTGCGGACCGAAGACGGCGATCGGATTGCCTCCCGCGCTGCGCGTGCGGCCGACCACGAGCGCGTTGCTCGCGTGGGGCGCCGGGCGCAGGAGCGCGCTCAGGTCGACCGACACCGGACCGATGGCGATCTGGCCGAGCCCGGGCCGCGGCGCGGGCAGCGGACCGCCGTTGCAGAAGTCGGTGCTGGCGGGGGTGACGGGCATCGCGAGGGCCTTCGGGTCGACCGTTCCCCCGCTCATGTAGGGGAACGACTTGTCGAGCGTGGCCGGCGCCTCCGGGTCGTTCTGCGAACGGAAGTCGCGCCAGATGGCGTTGCCCTGCGCGGCGCCGTAGCGCTGCACGAGCGAGCGATTGAAGACCGCGCTGTCCACCTCGTCGCCGCCGCCGATGGCGAAGATGGCCTGCACGAGCGTCGCGGTCGCCACGATATCGGTCGGCCTCCAGGGCTCCGGCAGCTCTTGCAGGGCCGGGTACTCGGCCGGCAGGAGGTCGGGGTTCGTGAGCGCCGCCTGGATGTAAGCATTGACCCCGTCGACGTAGGCCTGGCCGTCGGCCACGACCTGCTGGCCCTCCGTGTGGGTGGCGTCGAAGGGGGCCGTGAACTCGGTCGTGAGCTGGTCGACCTGCTGCTGCAGCTCGACCTCGTTGTAGCCGGCGACGCGCGCGACCGAGCAGTCGAGGGCGAGCGTGCTGTCCGACGGGCCGAGGAAGGCGGAGGCCTGCGCGCGCCCGACGTGCCGCAGCACGTCCATGAAGAACAGGCGGTCTTCGGCGGCGGCATAGCCCGAGGCGAACTCGGCGTCCGCGCGCGTGTTGCCGAAGATGTGCGGCGTGCCAAAGGCCTTGTCGCGCACGATGACGGCGCCCGCACGCGGCACCTCGACGCGCTCGATCTGGTCGGCCGGCACGCCGAAGCTCGCATCCTTGTAGAAGCGGCCGAGGTCGGCGGCCTGGAGGTTCGGCGCCACCAGCTCCAGGCCGGCGTACGGCGCGACCTGATCCTGCTGGTGCGGCGGCACGCCCCCTCCGGCCTCCTGCTGCGCGAACTCGGCCGCGTTCTCCAGGCCGTCCGCCCCGGGTGGCAGGATGTTGTGCGCCTGGCCGAGCGCGCAGTCGAGAAACGGGGCCCCGGCGGGACCCTGCACGGTGGTACAGGTCGAGCGCGCGGCCGCCGTGCCCGCCGCGACGAGCGTCGCGGCGAGGAGCACCGGCAGCAGGTTGCGGATCGATGGTGACGCGAGTGTGCCCATGGAGCGCGCATAACGGGCCCGCGCCGGGCGCTCAAACCCGAGGCGGGTGGCACGGCGGAACGACAATGGGGGATGGGGCGAGGAAAAGTAGGTGATCGGCGACGAGGGCCGCGTCATGAGCGCGGCCCCGTGTACGGGCACCAGCGATTCGCCGGGACCCCGGCGCACGGGTCCGGCATCGGGTCCTGACGCGTCAGGGGCAGCATCTGGACCTGCGTGGGGCCCGGGTAGCTGGACCCCGGCGGGCAGGGGGTGACGCCCGCGGCACAGGCGAGCTCGGCGAGCAGGACCGTCGAGTCGCCCGGGCCGGGCTGGTCGCATGGCGGCCCGTCCACGGCGGGGCTCTCGATGTCGGGCGGATCGCTGGTCAGGCCGGCGGGATCCGTGTTGCCGAAGAAGCAGTTCTTCGGCGTGGCGCTCGCCTCGTTGGCGAGGTCGCCGTTGGTCGGGTTCCCGAAGAAGCCGTTGCTGGCGAGCTGGTTCCGCGTGACGACGTTGCCCTTGGCATTGAAGAAGCAGACGTCGCCCAGCTGCGTGCCGCCCTGGCAGGTGGCGATCGGGGGCGGCGTCTCGCTGTCGGGGTAGTCGTGGACGACGATGCCCCACGCGCCATTGTTCTCGACCAGGTTGTCCCGGATGGTGTCGAACATGCCGCCCACGAGCTCGATGCCGGTACCCACCGGCGCCTCGCCGGCGAGCCCGGCGGCCGGCGCGTTCGCGTTGTTGTTGTCGTGCACGTGGTTGCGCTGGATGAAGGTGCACGAGCCCGTGCCGTCCGGGCAGAGCCCGCTCTGCGGCGGCGGCGCGTCGTCGTTGTTGAGGGAGCTCGGCACGATGCCGGTCTTGTTGTGATCCCACTCCGAGTCCTCGATGCGGAGGTGCCCGCCGGCGTTCGTGCCCGAGTAGCCGAGCGCGCTGTTCTGCGCGTGCACGTGGCTGAGCACCGCGTTGCAGTCGGGGCAGGCGCCCACGTAGAAGTCCGAGTCGCCCATGTTGTTCGCGTACGAGTAGACGATGGTACCGGGGCCCTTGGCGTTGCTCGCGAAGATGCCGTACATCGCCATCGGCGACGACGGGCTCTCGTAGTACATGGACGTGGCGGTGAGATAGGCGCCCGAGTAGCTCCCCATGCCGATCGTGCCGCTGCCATCGCCGCCGTTCCACCAGATCTCGTTCCCCTCCTCGGGGTTCGCGAGGTAGTTGCAGACGGTCAGGCTCTCGATGGAGACGCCGTCGACCTTGAACGCCTCGATGCCGTTGCGCGCCGTGAAGTCCTGGAGCGCCTCGTCCGACGGGCACGGGTGCGCGGCGGAGCCGTTGCTGCCGTCGACGATGACGAGGTTCCGGTCGAGGCCACGGAGGTGGATGTTCGCTGTGGTGATGAGGACGCCGGCGTGGTTGGTCCCCTTCTCGTGGTAGACGCCGGGCCACACCAGCACCCAGTCTCGGGGCCTGGCCCGTCTGATCGCCTGCGAGATGGTCGTGAACTGCGTGCCGCGCGGACAGGGGAAGGTGCTGCCGTTGCAGACGCGGAGCACCTGCGGCCCCGCCAGAGCGGGACCGGCGGTGGTGGCGAGCAGCAGTACCGTTGCGACGACGGGCGTGCGCGAGGGAATGGCCATGAGCGGTGAGTTGCCTTGGGGCCGGCGGACGTCAAGTGGTTCCGGGCCCCCTCCCATCTTTCCGTCCGCTTCGTAACCTGCCTCTGTTGCGTCTCTCCCCCGACGGCGGGGCGGATGGTCGCAGACGGCGGATGACCCCGCCTCTCCCGGGCCCCCCCGGCGGCGCGCGCCGGTTCGGCTGCCCTTCCACTTGCTTTCTTCGCACCCGCGCCCTATGGAGCGTCGATCACGCGTGACCCATAGGAGGGATGTCGAATGGCGAACAAGGGGAAGAAGGGGTCGGTCCGAGCCCTCTCGAAGCTCGACCTCAGCAAGCCGCTGAAGATCGCTGCCGCCGCGAAACCGCGGAGCAAGGGCGACATTTTCCGCACCATCGCCGACCACGTCGGCGTCCACCGCCGAGACGTCGCGGCCGTCTTTCACGCCATGGCGCACATGATCAAGGCGGACCTCTCGAAGAACGGCGCCGGCGTGTTCAAGGTCCCCGGCTTGATGCGGATCACGGTCAAGCGGAAGCCGGCCACCAAGGCGCGCATGGGCATCAACCCGTTCACCAAGGAGCAGGTGATGTTCAAGGCCAAGCCGGCCCGGAACGTGGTGCGGGTGCGGCCGCTGAAGACGCTCAGCCAGATGGTCTAGGACCGCGCGCTACTCCACCTCGTTGGCGAGTGTCTGCTCGAGGGTCTGCCGCCGGCGCACGAGCCGCAAGCTCCCGTCGGGCTCGCGCAGCACCTCGGGCGCCAGCGGATAGGAGTTGTAGTTGCCGGTGCACATCGCGGCGCAGTACGCGCCCGCGCCGCCGACCACGACCAGGTCGCCGATCTCGGGGCGCGGCACCTCACGCGGCGCGAGCGCCTCGGGATCGCCCGGCGCGGGGGTGAGCACGTCGCCCGACTCGCAGCACGGACCGACGAACACGACGCGCGCCGTGGCTCGCCCGCCCGCGACGACCGTGATCGGGTGCTGCGCGCCATAGAGCGAGGGGCGGGTCACCTCCGTCATGCCGGCGTCGAGCTTGGCGAAGAGGTAGCCGTCCTCGCCGGTGTCGACCACGTCGACGCAGGTGGCCACCACGGCGCCGGCGTTGGCGACCAGGTAGGCCCCCGGCTCGATCTCGAGGCGGAGCTTCCGCCCGGTCCGCCGATGGAAGTCGACGAACGCCTCGCGCACGACCGACCCGACCGCGACCAGGTCCGTCGCCTGCTCGCCCGGGACGCGCGCCACCTTGAAGCCGCCGCCGAGGCTGACCGTGGTCACGTCGGGGAGCCGCGCCGCGATCTCGAGCACGAGGCCCGCCACGCGCGTCCACACCGCCGGATCGCTGCCCGACCCGATGTGGGTGTGGAGCCCGCGAATGGCCAGGCGGTGGCGGGCGGCGAGCGCCTTCGCCTCGTCCAGGTACGCGTGCCAGATGCCGAAGCTCGAGGCGGGGCCGCCGGTGTTGGTGCGCTGGGTGGAGCCGCTGCCGAGGCCCGGGTTCACGCGGATGATCGCGGCGCGCTCCGGAAAGGCGCGGCCGTAGCGGTCGAGCTGGTGGAGCGAGCAGGCGTTGTAGAGGACGCCCAGCGCGACGAACTCCTCGAGCCGGCGGGACGGCACCTGCGAGGTGAGCTGGATGCGCCCGGGGGCGAAGCCGGCGCGCAGCGCGCGCTCGACCTCGGGGTCGCTCGAGGCGTCGATGTGGAGCCCGAGGTCGCGGAAGAGCCCGAGGACGGCGTGGCTCGGGTTCGCCTTCATCGCGTAGCGCAGCGTGAGCCCGAAGGCCTGCGGGAAGGCGAGCGCGGCGCGCGCCGCGGCCTCGAGCGCCGCGCGATCGTAGACGTAGCACGGGGTGCCGAACCGCTCGCGCACCAGGGCCGCCTCGGCCGAGGTGAGGAACATGGGGCGCAGAGAATCATCCGCGGGCGCTCGAATGCAAACGGCGGACGTCCACGAGCGTCGAGCCGGGCGCGGTTGACGCTGCAACGCAGCGCATTGTAAGGGTCGCCGTGGCGCCATGGCCACGCTGCGCTTCGCGAAGCTCCACGGGACGGCGAACGACTTCATCTACGTCGACGCGCGCGCGGGCTTCCCGGGCGACCCCGCGGCGCTCGCGCCCCGGCTCTGCGACCGCCGCCGCGGCATCGGCGCGGACGGCCTCATCCTCCTGCTGCCGCCCTCGAACGGCGAGGCCGACTGCCGCATGGCGATCTACAACGCCGACGGGAGCCGCGCCGAGATGTGCGGCAACGGCATCCGCGGGCTCGCCAAGTTCGTCCGCGACCGCGGGCTCTCGCGCGCCGAGCCGCTGCGCGTCGAGACCGACGCGGGCGTGATGACGATCTGCACGCACGCGGGCGGCAGCGGCCGCGTGGCGCGCGTCACCGTCGACATGGGCCGGCCGGTGTGGGACGGCCGCCGGATTCCGGTCGCCGCGGACGGCGAGGTCGTCGAGCGCCCGCTCGAAGTGGATGGGCGCCGTTGGGCCGTCACCTGCGTCTCGATGGGGAACCCGCACTGCGTCGTGTTCGTGGACGACGACGTCGCCGGCCTGGCGCTCGCCGACCTGGGGCCCCGCTTCGCGCGGCACCCGTTCTTCCCGCGCGGCGTGAACACCGAGTTCGTCCGCCCGCTCGGCCCCGAGCGGCTCGAGATGCGGGTGTGGGAGCGCGGCGCGGGCGAGACCATGGCGTGCGGCACGGGCGCCTGCGCCGCCGCGGTCGCCGCGGCGCGCACGGGGCGGAGCGGCCGGCGGGTGGTCGTGGCGCTCCCCGGCGGCGAATTGGAGATCGACTGGCGCCCCGACGATCGGGTCCTCATGACCGGCGACGCGGTCGAGGTCTTCGAGGGGCAGGTGGAGGTCTAGCGATGTTCACCGGCGCGATGACGGCCCTGGTCACCCCCTTCCGCGACCGCGAGGTGGACACGCGCGCCCTCGAGGCGCTGGTCGAGGCGCAGATCGCGGGCGGCATCAACGCGCTGGTCCCCTGCGGCTCGACCGGCGAGGCCGCGACGCTCACGAACGAGGAGCACCTCGCGGTGGTGCGCGCGGTGGTGCGCGCGGCGCGCGGGCGCGTGCCGGTCATCGCCGGCACGGGCTCCAACTCGACGGCCGAGGCCATCCGGCTCACGCGCGGCGCCGAGGAGGCGGGCGCGGACGCCGCCCTCCTGATCTCGCCCTACTACAACAAGCCGACCCAGGACGGCATCTACCGCCACTACGCCGCGGTCGCCGACACGACCGGGCTGCCGCTCATCCTCTACAACATCCCGGGGCGCACCGGCTCGAACATCACGCCCGACACGATCGCGCGCCTGGCGCGCCTCCCGAACATCGCGGGCGTGAAGGAGGCGAGCGGGAACCTCGCGCAGGTGCTCGAGATCATCGACGAGTCGGGGGCCGACTTCGGGATCTACTCGGGCGACGACATCCTGACGCTCCCCATCATGGCGGCGGGCGGCCACGGCGTCATCGCGGTGGGTGCCAACCTGATGCCGCGCGCCTACGTCGAGCTGACCGACGCGCTCCTCGCGGGCGACCTGGAGCGCAGCCGGATGCTGAACCACCGCCTGCTCCCCCTCATGCAGGCGCTCACGCTCGAGGTGAACCCGATCCCGGTGAAGACCGCGCTCGGCATGATGGGCCGGTGCGCCGACGAGTTCCGCCTCCCGCTCATGTCCATGAGCCCGGGGGCGCGCATCAGGCTCGAGGCGGTGCTGCACGAGTACGAGCTCGTCTGAGCCGAGCGCGCCGAGGGCGCTGCCCCTCGTCGTCTGCGGCGTGGCGGGGCGCATGGGCCGGCTCCTGGTCGCGCTCGCGCGCGAGGACCCGCGGCTGCGGGTCGCGGGCGCGATCGAGGCGGCCGGCCACCCGGCGGTCGGACGGGACGCGGGCGAGGCGGCCGGTGGCGCGGCGGTCGGCGTGCGCGTCGGCGACGACCTCGGCGCCGTCTGCCGGGCGGAGCAGGTCGTCCTCGACTTCACGGCGCCCGCGGCGACCCTCGCGCACGCGCGCGTCGCGGCCGAGCGCGGCGCGGGCCTGGTGATCGGGACCACCGGCCTCGACGGCGGGCAGGAGCGCGCGCTCGCCGCGCTCGCCGCGCGCACCCGCACGGTGTTCGCCCCCAACATGAGCGTCGGTGTGACCGTGCTGACCGAGCTGGTGAGCCTCGCCGCGCGCCTCCTCGACGCGAGCTTCGAGGCCGAGGTCGTCGAGCT
>Ga0137403_10003595_pt1 | contig 18566 bp, 15 predicted proteins | sample CZOMad2_1_16fung_FD_122057 | JGI IMG/M metagenome (GOLD analysis project Ga0137403, IMG submission 122057) | Vadose zone soil fungal communities from Angelo Coast Range Reserve, California, USA - CZOMad2_1_16fungal (Hybrid Assembly) | ecosystem: Environmental > Terrestrial > Soil > Vadose zone...
CAGGTTTCCGGGACGTTCATGCCTCAAAAGGTTCGAATCGCGCTTGACGCCATGGGTGGCGATGTCGGCGCATCGGTGGTCATTCCCGGCGCCGCAATTGCGTTGACCCGAAACCCCGACATTGAATTCCTGTTGTTTGGCGATCGGGCGCTGATCGAGCCGCAGTTGGTCAATCATCCGGCGCTCAAGACGGTCTCCCGCGTCATTCACACCGACGTCGCCGTCAGCATGCACGACAAGCCCAGCCAGGCCGTGCGCCGCGGCCGCAAGAACTCCTCGATGTGGCTGGCCATCGAAGCCGTCAAGAAGGGCGAGGCCCACGTTGCGGTGTCCGCCGGCAATACCGGTGCGCTGGCGGCGATGGCGCGGTTTTGCCTGCGCATGCTGCCCGGGATCGACCGGCCGGCGCTGGCGGCGATATGGCCAACGGCGCGCGGCGATTCGGTGGTGCTCGACCTCGGCGCCACCATCGGCGGAGATGCGCATCATCTGGTGGCGCTGGCGGTGATGGGCAGCGCCATGGCGAGCGTCTTGTTTAATCTCGAACGGCCGACGGTCGGCCTGCTCAATATCGGCGTCGAGGAGATCAAGGGCCGCGAGGAAATTCGCGAGGCAGCGGAGTTGCTGCGCGCGATGAACCTTCCTCAGCTCGAATATATCGGCTTCGTCGAGGGCGACGGAATCGGCAGGGGGGCCGCCGACGTTATCGTCGCCGAAGGGTTCAGCGGCAACATTGCGCTGAAAGCCGCAGAAGGCACGGCGCGCCAGATCACCGAATTCTTGCGTGCGGCGCTGTCACAGACCTGGCGTTCGAAGATAGGTTATTTTTTCGCCAAGAATGCCTTCAAGGCGCTGCGCGACAAGCTCGACCCCTCGAAATCCAATGGCAGTGTGGTGCTCGGACTCAACGGAATCGTCGTCAAGAGCCATGGCGGAACCGATGCCGAAGGCTTTGCCTATGCGGTCGATGTTGGCTATGAGATGGTCCGCTACGATCTCCTCACCAAGATCAATCAAATGCTCAATCGCGACGGCAGCGCGCTCCCTCCAGCGCCGACCGCGCCGGAGGCCGTCTCGTGACCGCAATACGTTCGGTGGTGCTGGGCTGCGGTGCTTATCTGCCACAGCAGATTCTGACCAACGCCGAGCTGGCGACACGATTAGACACCTCCGACGAGTGGATCGTGCAGCGTACCGGTATCCGGCAGCGTCATATCGCTGCCGAGGGCGAATTCACCTCGCACCTGGCGATCCATGCCGCGCGGTCGGCGCTCGCTAACGCCGGAATTGACGCGCAGGCCATCGACCTGATCGTGCTGGCGACCTCGACGCCCGACAACACCTTCCCGGCGACGGCGGTTGCCGTCCAGGACGCACTTGGCATCCACCACGGCGCGGCCTTCGATCTGCAGGCGGTGTGTTCGGGGTTCGTCTTTGCGCTCGCCACCGCGGATAACTTCCTGCGCACCGGCGCATTCAAACGGGCGCTGGTGATCGGCGCCGAGACATTCTCGCGAATTCTTGACTGGAACGACCGCGGCACCTGCGTTCTGTTCGGTGATGGTGCCGGCGCCATCGTGATGGAGGCCCAGCCACAGCCCGGCAAATTCTCCGATCGCGGCGTGCTGACCACCCATTTGCGTTCCGACGGGCGGCATAAATCCAAACTATATGTCGATGGTGGCCCATCCTCGACCGGTACCGTGGGCTATCTCCGGATGGAGGGCCGCGAAGTATTCAAGCATGCGGTTGGCATGATCACCGACGTGATCGTCGATGCCTTCAAGGCAACCGGCACCAGCGCGGAGGACATCGACTGGTTCGTTCCTCATCAGGCCAACAAGCGAATCATCGATGCTTCGGCGCACAAGCTTCATATTGCGCCGCAGAAAGTGGTGCTCACGGTCGACCTGCACGGCAACACGTCGGCCGCCTCAATTCCGCTGGCGCTGGCGGTCGCGGTCGCCGATGGGCGTGTGAAGAAGGGCGACCTGGTACTGCTGGAAGCCATGGGCGGCGGCTTCACCTGGGGTTCGGCGCTCGTTCGCTGGTAAGCGGTACGTTAAAAAATCTTTGTACTTTGCTGTCTTCTTTCATGCTATTGCATTGATGAGCGCTGTTGACCGTCGCTGGTTAAGCTCTTAATTTCAGCTACGAATTGAACTTGTTCGCCGTGAGTTGGGGCAGGCGATGACCGGAACCGGAAAAACCGTCACACGCGTCGATCTGTGCGAAGCCGTCTACCAGAAGGTGGGGTTGTCGCGCACGGAATCATCGGCGTTTGTCGAACTTGTCTTGAAGGAGATTACCGATTGCCTTGAAAAGGGCGAGACGGTGAAACTATCTTCGTTCGGCTCCTTCATGGTGCGCAAGAAGGGCCAGCGCATCGGCCGAAATCCCAAGACCGGCACCGAGGTGCCGATTTCGCCGCGTCGCGTGATGGTGTTCAAGCCGTCGGCCATTCTCAAGCAGCGCATCAACGGTCACAGCGTCGCCAACGGTGACGACAACGCCGACTAGATCAATCTTTTCAACTGAGGCGACGACAGAGGGAGCGAGCATTTGGACAAGGCGCCGGATGCGTTCCGAACCATCAGCGAGGTCGCCGACGATCTCGATATCCCCCAGCACGTCCTGAGGTTCTGGGAGACGCGCTTCACCCAGATCAGGCCGATGAAGCGGAGCGGAGGCCGCCGCTACTATCGCCCGGACGACGTCGATCTGCTGCGGGGCATCCGCCGCCTGCTGTACGGCGAGGGCTACACCATTCGCGGGGTGCAGCGAATTTTGAAGGAGCACGGCATTGGGTCGGTCCAGCGGCTGGCGGATGCGTCAGCGGTAGCCTCATTCGGCGCGATCGAAGAGGTGATCGGGCAAAGCATTCTGGAGCAGGATGACGACGCGGCCGCCAGCCTCGACCTCGATGACGATGATTATGATGGTGCGGAGGAGGGCCGGCTTTCTCGTCTGGCGGGACGCGGCAGGAGCAGAGACCCCGAGGAGTTCGACGAAGACCCGATTCCCGGGGTGGCTGATCTGGCGCCGGGGTTTGACATAGAGCGTCTGCAGGGCGTTCTGCAGGACCTGATCGCCTGCCGGCAATTGCTCGATGCCGCGCTGAAGGATGGCTAACCGCTCGTCTCCGTGGAAGACTGTCTCGGCGGAACCGGCGTTGTCCGGGGCTCATCGCGCTTCTTGCGCGCCGGCCTGATCGAAGCTAATGGAACGGCATCGGAGCGTGGCGCAGCCCGGTTAGCGCACTAGTCTGGGAGACTAGGGGTCGGAGGTTCAAATCCTCTCGCTCCGACCAACTAACTCATTTACTTCCGGCAATTCCCAACCCGACGAGGCAGATCGCATGCGGGATGTGTTCGCATGCGATCTGCTCAAAGTTTCTACATCGGTGGGGTCAAACCGTCCTTGCCGAAAAGAACGGCTCCACCGTTCAAGGAACCATCCGCCTGACGTTGGGTCGGCACGAAAACGATAGCACCGGGTTTGATTTCCTCCTTGGTGGCCGGAACAAGCGCAACCACGGGCACATCGGCGGGAATTTCGATTTTCTTTTCGCCGCCCTTGTAGGTTACCGTGACGGTCTGACCGTTGACGCCCTTCACGGCGTTCGCGACGGTTGCATTGGTCATCATGCTGGAGGGGCCGAGGTCCCAGGGATAGTGACCCTCGCCGGTTCCGCGCATCTTGTCTGGAAACACGACCACTTCCACCGATTTCAGGCTCGTATCGGGTTGGGTCACGGTGGCCGTGCCGATGAAGGTGCCTTCCTTGATATCCGCCATCGATGATTTGACCACGGCCAGCGCCGCATAATTGTCGGCCAGGTTGACGGTGACGTCTTTGCCATCCTTGGCTTTAACGACGAGCTTGGAGCCGTCGAGGCTCACGACCGTACCCCGCACGCGTACGGGCGTGCCCTGAGCAAACGCGGATGCCGACACGAGCACGATCGCCGCAAAAGCGATCGCCAGACGTCCATAGATGTACGAAAGCCTCATCATAGCTCCTCCCATGTTTTGTTGCGGCTACCACAAGCAGCCGATTCCTAGTCGTGCTAAATCGGAACACCAACAGGTCCGAAGTATTCCGCGAGCCAATGGCGCTGACGGCGAATTTGGCGGCCATCTGGCCATGGCCAGATGGCCGGCTACGACCGCGGACGTTCTGTACCGTCCCGGTCTTTCCGTCGGGGAGGGCCACTGGCCGGCGTCAGGGCCTTGGGGTCACTCCGGCATTGCCGCAGCCGGAGTGGGCAAGACGAGCCCGCAGCCCCCTCCGCGCTCGCCTTCCCTGCACAAAAATCAGACGCCGCCCGGCGCGACGTAGCAATACACGTAATCGCCCCGGCTCAGGAAGATGATCCCGTGACCGGTCGGATTTGATTGGTCATATTTCAGCTTGTGGTTCGGGACGACGATTTTTGTTCCGACGTCGATGTGCTTGCGGCGTAACGGCCCGTCGGGCCGGGAGTCGGTGATGATAGCGACATATTTGTCGCCTTGGACTTCAAACGAATCCGCCCAATACGCATCCGCTTCGCCGCAACATGAAACAGCGGGATTATCCGGCTGCATCAAGGCCTGGTACCACTCCCGTATCTGCGGGTCCGTCGATTCCCATTGCCCGAGATCACGGGCGCTCGCACTCGCTACACTCATCAAGCAACCGAACGCTGTACAAAGGACGAGGCGTTTCATGCCGCACTCCTGAGTTTTTCAGCCAGCTCGTTTAAAGCAATGTTCGTGCCGCGAATCAGTTCATCGTGATAGTCTAAATTAAAATTTTACGACGCGGTGGCCGCGCCGATGATTTGAGCGTCGGAGTGGCAGATAGGTCGCACTTACGTCGAGCGCGTGACTCAATTTCAAAATTCTGGCGGCGGGTGCTTGTCGCGAGACGGGCGTGCGCGATGAGCGGGTCCTCCTTGGCCCGCGCGGGTGAAGAAGTTGGGGCAACTTGTTATTGTTGCGATGCGATCGAACGCGATTCGCGGCTCTGACCGTGGGCTTTGCCAATGACCGCTATCAAGTCGGGCGATCTCGTCGTGCTGAAATCCGGTGGCCCGGTCATGACGGTCGATACGGTCAACACCGATATTTTCGATGACGACAAAGTCACAGGCGTACTTTGCGTCTGGTTTGTCGGCGAGAAATTCGAGCGGGCAAGGTTCCATCATCAGGCGCTCGAGCCGGCACAACAGCAAGAGGCATCTCCTGGAAAAACGGACGCGTGTCCCGAGGAAGCCACCGGCGAGTACAAGGTGGTTCTCGATGAGATGGCCGCGGCCATGAACATCCTCGCCGAGGCGGAGAAGGATGCTGCAAAACCGGCCGGCAGGAGGCCGAAGCGAGCATCAGCCGCCAAGCACGAGACGCTCGCGGCCTCATCCCCTTTGAGCGGTGTTCTCGGTTGATCGCCCGCTTGTTACGTCATGCCGCGCGAACGCTGTCCAGAAATCTCTCGACTTCGTCCCTGAGATGGACACTAACGTCGGACAGGGCTTTTGCCGATCTTAACATCTGACCCGATGTCGTCTCGGTCTCTCCGGCGCCGCGCGCAACGCGTTCGATGTTGTCCGCGACATCGAGGGTGCCGCCGGCGGCAGCCTGTACTCCAGCCGCGATGCTCTTGGTCGCCGCGCCCTGCTGCTCGACCGCGGAGGAAATCGAGGTGGTGATCTCGCTGATGCGTTCGATCGTCAGCCCGATGGCCTTGATCGCGTCCACCGATTCTCCCGTGGCACGCTGCATGTTGACGATATGTGAGCTGATCTCGTCGGTGGCCTTTGCGGTCTGGCCCGCAAGCGTCTTGACCTCTTGGGCGACCACCGCAAATCCACGTCCGGCGTCGCCGGCGCGCGCCGCCTCGATGGTGGCGTTGAGCGCGAGGAGATTGGTTTGTTCGGCAATCGAGGTGATCAACTTCACTACGTCCCCAATCCGGTCGCCCGCCGCCGTGAGTTCCGCCATCCGCTGATCCGTTGCCGTGGCCTGCTTGACCGCATCGGCGGCGACATTGTTGGAATCCTGGACCCGGCGGCTGATTTCAACGATCGACTGCGACAGCTCGTTCGAAGCGGTCGCGGCGCTGCGGACATGCTCAGAAGCCTGTCGTGAAGCATCGGCGGACTGACCGGACATCTGTGCCGTCGAGTGCGCCGTCTCGGAAAGCTGCTGGGCGTCCCTTTCAAATTGTCCTGAAGAATTCAGCACCTGCTCGATGATTCCGCCGATCTTGGTGCGGAATGCCTCGACAAATTGATTGAGCTCGGCTTTGCGCCGGTCCATCGCCAGCTTTTCAGCGTTGATGCGCTCAGCCTCGAGTTGGCGCCGCTCAATGCGGTTGTTTTTGAAGACGCTGACGGTCCGCGCGATCATGCCGATCTCGTCGTGACGATCGGCGTGCCGAACCTCGACATCCGTCCTTCCTTCGGCAAGCACGGTCAGCGTTTCCGTCACGGCCCTTAGCGGCTTGGTGACGCGTCGAACCATTGCCATGGTCATAGCAAGCGCGAGCAGGGCGGCAATGCCGGCCGCGATGGCCATCGCTCCGATCGCCTGCCACAGCATGGCGTCGAGTTGCGCGGTCGGAATGCCGACATAGACGATGCCGATCACTTTGCCGGCGGGGCTAAACACCGGCTGATAGGCCGTGTAGAAGCGACGGCCGAACAGCACCGCCGGGCCTTTGTAAGCCTCGCCACGGCGAAGCATGGCTTGCCCGGGATGGTCTGCCGCGAGTTGCGTGCCAACCGCCCGGTCGCCATTTTCTTTTTTGACATTCGTGGTTCGGCGAACAAACTGCTGCGAGGCTTCGTCGTAGACAAAAAGGGTGGCATTGCCGCCGACATACGAAGTCGCACGATCGACGATCCGGTGATCGGCAAATTCCGGCATCTTGGGAATTTCGATGCGGTCAACAACGCCATCGCGAATGCTGATCTTGGCTTCCTGGAAGGTTTCACCAAACGCCAGACTCAGCGTGCGCAGATTGAGGTCGATGTCCCGTTCGGCACGGATGTCGAAGTTGCGCGTCAACGACCAATAACCCGCCCCCACCAACAGCGCGGTATTTATCGCGATCAGCAGCGCCGCGCTCAACACGGCCTTGGGTCCGAGGTTGAGCCGCGAAAAAGGCAAGCGGCGTCCCTTCAATCCGAACGGCATGCAGTCCCTCCGTATAACATCGGGGATGACGCTATCGGCTGATGCTTAAGATAATGCTTGCCATTGGTGTCCAGCCGCCTGCCGGGTTGTTACTATAATACCGTTTCGATTTCGCAGGCCCATCGACAGATTGCTGGTGCGTTCGACCACAACCTCCGCGGATAGTGCACGATCTGCCGGTGATCCTGCCGCCGGATGCAGCCACTCGGCGGGAATGGGTGGCCGCGGCTTAAAAAATGCCTGAAGGCGTGGCCAACCGTCCTGTTGGCGCCACGATGATCGCAATGATATGTAGGGTAACAATTGAGGGGGCGATGCATGAGAGTTCTTCGAGCGGCAGCCATGATCACGCTATTGCTGGCGGGACCCGCTTACGCCCAAAAAGCCGCTCCCCCGCCGGTGACGCAGGCCCCCAAGTCACCGTCCGAGATAGAGGCCGAAAAAGCGGCCGATCGCGCCTATAAGAATTCGCTCCGCAACATTCCCGACCAACCCCCGGCCGACCCCTGGGGCGGCGCTCGCAGCATGGAGGCACCCAAATCGGCTGCGAAAGACGCCCCCGCGAAGCGGACCAAGGCCAGCGGCACTCCGAACTAGAGTAGGGTGCGCTCTTTCTATTTCCTGACAATCGTCCGACCGGGACGCGAGTCTTGCCGGAACCTGTGCTCACCCCTGAAGCGATGCCGCCATTTCTTATAGCGTCTTGAGATATTCGATCAGGTCGTAGCGCTCGTCTTCGGTCAGCTGGCGGCCGATGATCCCCGCCTTATGCTCACCCGTTCCCTCAAACGAATGGCCGAGATTGCTGTTGCCTTTGATCGACGATCCGTCACGGTTGGTGGTCAAGAACCGGGTTTCACCGTCCTTGCACTTCTGCACTTCGCCTGGCTCCACGTGGAATCCGACCTGTTGCGGATCGAAGTCACGGACGCCCATACAGAATTGCGTGGGCCGCTGGGCGGCGGGCATGAGCATCCAGTAGAGCGAAGGCACCGAACCGTTGTGAAGGTAGGGCGCGGTCGCCCAGACGCCGTTCAGCGGGCGAGCGCGATAGTGCGGTTTCCTGTCATCTTGCGGCTGCTTTGCGTCAACCTGGGGCCTCTTCACGTAAGTTTGGGTTTCCTTCTCGTCGTTGGGACAATTCACTCGCGGACCCCAGAGCGCCTTCTGATGGGCCTCCGTCATACCGCGATCTTTCATCCATTTCCTGCTGACGACGTCGACCACCATCATCAGGGCGAGCGAGTACGGCATTTCCGTTGAGGCTGCGGGCATGTTCGAGCATCCCCAGTTCTTTCCGAGTACCTCCTTGGGCTGCAGGTTCAGGAAGCCTGGAACTTCCACCTTGCGCGTGAACAGAACGTTGGCCTGCCCGGGGTCTGTTCCCATACCGGCCGCGCTTTTCTGGACGGGATCAAGCCACTTGTTCTTGGCGTCCCAACGTTCCGAGGACCAAAAGCTCTGCGCCGGGTATAGCTTGTTGAACGCGGGGTCGTTGACCGGTCCGAGGTGGCACTCGACGCAGATCGTGGCGTAGAGTGCGCGGCCTTTTTCGACGCGCCCCTGATCGATTTTCCAGGCGGTATCTTTCGCGAAAATGTCCGATGGCCAATTCGGCGGCTGCAATCCGCCGAAGGATGGATTTTCGGGCGAAGGATCGGGACCGCGCAGCATCGTTTCGATGCGGTCGAGATTCTCGATGGCTACGGTCGAGCTGAAAAGCCTGTCCTGGGTGGTGTCGGGCGAAAGATTGACCAGCGCATAAACACCGAGCGCCTCGCCTGCGTTGCGGATCATGGGCTGTTCGATCGAGGCGTCGTATTGCGCCCACAGGAACCACGGCACTGTCCAGATCGGCGGGAAACTGACCGGCGCATCGTCGGCGTGCAGGTTCTTTTCAAATCCTGCAAGACCGGCCGTTGCCAGATCGGTGTAGAAAACCTGGTTGCCGATCCGGTTGAGCGCGTCGAGCCGCCCGTACCCTTCCTCAGTATCCTTCTGTCCCTTGCTCTTGATCGTCTTGTCGTAAAGTATTTTCTGGCCGAGCAGGTAGGTGCCAACTGCCCACAGATCCTTCTTCAGCTTGGCGTAGTCTTCCGGGCTGGGATCGGGACCGAGTACGCGCGTGGCGAAGCGATCGAAGCGGTAAGGCACGATCGAGGTGTAGAGAATGGACAGGCCGGTCGCGCTTTCGAGTTTTCGCAGCTCCACCATGGCCGGACCGCCGTCGAAGCGCACGCTCACACCTTTGTAACGAATGCTTCCGGTGTGGCAGGCCGCGCAGGTCAAGCCGATCTTGTCGGATTCGGGCTGGCCGGTCCCGGGATTGACGGCACCGGTCAACCGCGCAAAACCGACGGGCAGGCCGTCGAAATTATCGGCCGGGGTAGGCACCAAACCTGCGGCCGACGGCGCCACCGGTGGCACGGGCGGCGCCGGCGTAACATCGGAATATCCGAAGCGGGCCAAGGTCGTTTTGTCAGCGTGGATGGTTTGGGGGCTTGGCAGGAAACCGAACCGCTCGAGATAATCGCTGTCCTTCATCATGCCGGGTTGGGTGAACAGGTGAATCCCCGGCTGTTCCAGCGCAACAAACCACGAGTAGGGCACAGGAAAGGTGGCGGTGCCCTGGCTGACATGATGGAACCAGTGCCGGTCCTCCGTCGACCAGTTCTGGTCGAGCCAACGCGCCTCTTTGATGGCGGGGACGGTTGGCAATGGGGGAGGCAGGAACTGCGTGACGAGTGATGGCAGAATGCTTGCGGCCTTGTCGGGGAATTCGACAATTGCCACCAGCAGGACAGCGGCCGCTGCGGTCCCCCATAGCGCGATGCTGACCGCGACGCGAAGGGCACTTCGCGGCGCGGATGCCGGCTGTGAGGTAAGGCGCGCGACGATCCGCTTGGGCAGTCGCCGATCGACGAACAGCGTGCGGACCTCGTCCACGCTGAGGTAGCGCTGGTCGCCATCGCCCTTGCCCATGATGTCCAGCAAAACCGGCCATTCGCCTTTCATCAACAGCCAGTCGTACCAACGTCTTTTGCCCTTGGCGCGCGCCAAGTTCGCCTCCATGAAGGCCTTGATCTCCGGGGCTGTCAGCCCTCGCTCCATTCTTCCACCGGAGGGGTCCTCCCGGTCCTTGCCGAATCCGGCGAAACGCTCGATCTCTGCCTCGTCGACGTGCGCCGTCGCATCGAGGATGCGCGAGCCTACGCCATGCTTGTCCAGGGGACCGTCGCGCAGTTCGTCGAGCACGGCTCCTGACCACCAGCTGCGCATCAGCCGCAAGGGATTGAGGCCGTTCGCCCCCAGCGCGACCAGGTAGGTCTTCACACCGACGATTTTCTTCCGCAGCCCCTTTTCGGCACTTGCGGCCTCGACCGCGCTGCAAAGCTTTGAAAGCGGCACGATGTGGCCATCGATAAAACCACCGGCGACAAGCGCACGCAGGAAGGGGCACGGATTATCGGATGACACGGCGGTCTCCGGGTTAGGCGCGCCGCCCGAAGCTGAACCAACGCGGTCATCTGGCATGGACTTCAATCCTCAAAATACCGAATGCAAAAAAGTGCGTCGACTCGATCAAAACGGGGAGGGAATCGGAAGCGCGAACTTGCCAGCGGCCTCCACTTGAAGATGTATGGAGCTTTGGCGGAATCCAAATCGGTGTCAACAGATGTCCGGCAAGATGCGGTGAGTAACTGTCTCGGCCGACGCTCTCGCACTCACGCTCTGAGGAAGCCTAGGCCGTGCGCTTTGAAGCAGGCCCGACAAGAGTCAATTTGCTCAGGGGTACGCCGGCCTTCAGGAGTCCCTCCCGGTAATGGGCGATGTCAGCCGGATTTTTCCAACGAAAATTCCTGAGATGGCGTTCGACGGTCAGGGTTGGAAAGCTGTTTAGCAAGACTTCGGTCGCCTTGGCTGCCTCCTCGCTTCGCCCCAATTGCGCGAGCGCGGCCGCCCGAACTGCCAGCACTTGAAGGTGATTGGGATTCAAATACAAGGCTTCACGCGCCCAGGACAGCGAAGCGTCATATTGTCTGAGAAGGTAGTGGCTGAAAGCGTTCAAGGCCGCCCATTTGTACCGGGGGTCGCTGTTGCCGCGCTGCACGGCAGTAGAAAATAGCTCGATGGCTTGTTGATGCTCGCCGGTGGCGAGGTGACATAATCCAAGTATGCCGCGGGCACCCATGTCGTATGGATTTAGATCAACCGCCCTTTTTGCGGCCTCCATGGCCGCCTCGTGATTTCCTTCCATCGCATGCATATAGGACAAGATGCAGAATGCGAATGAGGAGCGAGGATCAAGCTGAACGCTGCTTTCCGCAAGGCTCATGGCCTCGGTCCACAATTGGCTGGTACTTTTGATCCATCCGTACTGCACGCCCTGAACCATGATCGTGGCAAGATAGGCGCGTGCGATAGAAAGCCCCGGATCAAGTGCAATGGCCTCCCTGAACAGATCGATCGAGGCCCCAAAATCTGTTTTGGTATGCCGATAATAGTGAGAAAGCCCTTTCAGGAACCGATCCCATGCGGTCAAATCAGCGGACGATCGCGCAGGAGCAGAAGCTTCCGCGCGATATATTTCCGGTGCTATGGCCGCGGACAGTCTCGCGGTGAGTTCATCCTGCATCGCGAACAGATCGCCGATGTCGCTGTCGTATCGGCCGGCCCATAGTTGCTCACCATTTTCCGGAGCTATCAGTTCGGCGGTGACGCGGATTTTGGTTCCGGCACGCCGTACCGATCCCTGAATCAGGTAGGTCGCATCGATCTCCCGCGCGATCAGGCGCGTGCTCAGATTCTTGCCCTTGAAGGAAAAAGTCGAATTCCTGCTCAGGACCCGATAAAAGGATTGCAGCGAAAGCGCATGGATCAAATCCTCGGTAAGCCCGTCGGAAAAGTATTCGTCCGCGTCGTCACTGAGATTGACAAAGGGAAGCACGCCCACGATCGCGGTGCGGTATTGGGCAGGCAGGTTCGATGTGTCCCTGCATTCCCGGCCTCGGGTGTCGGACCTGGCGGGGTCCCAGGCCCAGACGCCTATCGGCCCTTCGATATTCTTGAAGCGATGACTGCCGGCGTCGACAAGGGGAACGGCAAGATGCTTGCTGGCCTCATGATAGGCCTTTTCCGAAACAGCCACGCCGCCGGGCGCGGCCACCGCCTCGAGACGAACGGCGATGTTCACCCCATCCCCGAACACCTCGTCTTCGTCGGCCATCACGTCTCCCATGTGGACGCCGACACGGAATTGCATGAGCCGATCGGCGGGGAGCTGACTGTTACGCTCTGCCATCAGCGCCTGGATTGCGATAGCGCACTCGATCGCGCCCACGACACTCGGAAACTCAAGCAGGAAACCGTCGCCGGTGTTCTTCACGAGCCGGCCGCCATGATTGAGAATGATCGGGTATATCGCGCTTCGATGGGCTTTGAACGCGGCGTGCGTGCCTTCCTCGTCGGCGCCCATCATTCGGGAGTAACCGGCGACGTCAGCGCAGACTATGGCAGCCAGGCGTCTTTCCATCTCCTGCGCGTCTCCTTTCTCGCAAAGCAGCATACCACGGTACGGCCTCGGCGGGCCGAATCCAATGGTTTTAACGGGTTATGTTACGGTCGGGTCCACGTCATGGTAAGCAAGTTTCACCCATGAACGACCGCTTTCGCAATCATGCAATGGATGCCCTTGGAACCGTTCACGGTCTGCGTCACCCGCAGGTCGGCGGCCAGGCTGCATAGCATATAGGCATCCTCCCGCGACAAGTTCCGTTTTTCGCCGAGAAGCACGATCATGTCGCGCAGCGCCCGCACCACGCATTGATCGAGATCGGGATCCATCGCCATTGTCATGTAATGCGTTGGTGTCTCGGCGCGGGGATATCCGAGCCGCAAATCCTTGCGCAGCGTCAGCCTGAAACGGCCCTGCAGCGCGGTCTCGATTGCTGTGACGCAGACTTCGCCGTCACCCTGGACGCCATGGCCGTCGCCGCACGAGAACAGCGCGCCCGGAACGAACACTGGCAGATAGAGTTTCGCCCCCGGCGTCAGTTCCTTGTTGTCGAGGTTGCCGCCCATCGCGCGGGGGATCAGCGAGGTGATGCGGCCCCACGCCGGCGGCGGTGCTACGCCCATTACGCCGAAAAACGGCGCCAGCGGCAGGTCGAGCCCCCACGGCAGCCGGCCCACCATCCGCGTCTGATCTAGCGGAATGTTGATCAACCGGGCCTCGTGGAAATCGTCCGGCAGGGTGCCGGCGAGCGGCCGGATCAGGTTGAAGCCCCAGTCTTGGCGCAGCCGCACGTCGAGAATCTCGACTTCCAACACGTCACCGGGCTCCGCGCCTGCAACCGCGACCGGGCCGGTCAGGATATGACCAGGCACCATCCGCTCGCTCTTGGCGTGAACCTCGGCGAGTTCAGGCGGAACGTGGAATCGGCTGCGATCCGGCACCACCTCAGGGCCGCCGCTGATGGTGTCGATGGTTACCTCATCGCCGCTCGCGATGGTGAGCACCGGTTTGAGTTTCGCTTCGAAGAAGCCCCAATGGCACGTCTCGGGGCTGGAATGCAGGTGATGATACGTCATGACGGGGCTTCTGGTTGGGGCAGGGGTCGCGTATGACGCTGTACCAGACATTCCAAGAGGCCTCTCGTGTTTTTTTTCCTCTCCAAGACGCTCGGCACCCTGTTGTTGCCAGTGAATTTCCTGATTGGCATAGGTCTCCTCGGTGCGGTTCTGTCGGTCACGCGTCTGGCGATGCTGGGCCGCCGGTTGCTGGTCGCTGCGGTCGTGCTCTTGGCGCTATGCGGATTTTCGCCGCTGGGGAAGCTTTTGCTCTATCCGCTGGAGCAGCGGTTTCCGCCATGGGACGCCGCGCACGGTGCGCCTGACGGCATCGTCGTGCTCGGGGGATCAATCGACCCGGAGCTTTCGGCCACGCGTGGGCGGGTGGTCTTCACGCATTCAGCCGACCGTATCGTTGCGGGCGCGGCCCTTGCGCGCCAATATCCGAACGCCCGCATCGTATTTTCCGGCGGCAACGCCAATCTGGTATCGAGTGATGCCGAGAAGGAAGCCGATTACGCCCTGGTCGCCTTCGAAAACCTGGGCATTGCCCGGGAGCGATTGATCACGGAACGGCGCTCGCGCAACACCCAGGAGAATGCCGAATTCTCCAAAGCAATCGCTAATCCCAGAGCTGGCGAACGATGGCTGTTGGTGACCTCCGCCTATCATATGCCTCGCTCGGTTGGCCTGTTTCGTAAGGCGGGATTTGCTGTAGAGCCTTATCCGGTCGATTGGCGGGTGGACCAGACCGGTCTTCTCACGTTTTCGCCGCTAGCGGATCGAGGGCTGGAACGCACCGACATTGCGGTGCGCGAATGGATCGGTCTTGTCGCCTATTGGGCCACCGGCAAGATCGACGCGTTGTTACCGGGGCCGCGTCAGGATTAGGACGACCGGTCGCAACCATCGGACAAACGGGGTAAGATTGGGCGGCAGGCGCGTATGCCTGTCCCGCCGATTTCGGAGTAAACGCCATGCAACAGCAAACGCCGCCAGAACAGCTCGACCTGGCCGCCATGGTGGCCGATCTGAATAATCTGCTGCGCCTCAGGACCACGGTCATTGGCCTGAAAATGTTTGCAAGCGTCGAGGAAATGGCCGCGATACCCAAGATCAGGCGGCCCACGGCGGTACACACCACCGACCAGATTGTCAGCATGGCCTCGCGGCTGGGGTGGACCGTTGGCATCACGGCAGACGATCTTGTCGGCGCGCAATGCCGCGCGGTGATCGGCCTTGCGCCGCAGGACGAGAAGTGGCTTGCCGGCCAGGCCTATGTCGGTGTCTGGCATGAGAACGCCGAAGACGCGCGCAAGCGCCAGGAGGCACTGGACGTCGTTGCCTTTGGCCAATACCAGGCGATGGCGGTGAGCCCGCTTGCGAGCGGCCGATTGAATCCCCCGGATATCTGTCTGGTCTATGCCACGCCGGGCCAGATGATCATTCTGATCAACGGATTGCAGTGGACGGGATACAAAAAGTTCGAATGGGGCGTGGTCGGCGAGACCGCTTGCGCCGATTCATGGGGGCGCGCGCTCAAGACCGGCGAGCCGAGCCTGTCGCTGCCGTGCTATGCGGAGCGGCGCTATGGCGGCGTGCCGGATGAGGAGATGCTGATGGCGCTGTCGCCGGCACATCTTGCCAAGGCCATCGCAGGCATGAAAGCGCTTTCGAAGAACGGTCTGCGTTATCCGATCCCACCTTACGGAATCCAGAGCGATGCGCGCGTCGGCATGGGCGTCTCCTATGGCAGGAAATAAGCCAGAAACCTTCCCGCGCACCATAGCCTTCCCGCAAGCACCCAAGGAACTGATATGAAGCCCTCGTCGAAATTCGACATCATTGTCTATGGCGCAACCGGCTTTACCGGCCAGCTCGTCGCTGAATATCTTGCGGCGAACTACGCGGGGCAGGGTGCTCCGAGATGGGCACTGGCGGGGCGCAGCCTTGACAAGCTTGCGTCCGTGCGCGACGCGATCGGCGCGCCGGCCGACACCGCATTGATAATGGCCGACGCCAGCGATTCCGCGTCGCTGAAGGCGATGATCGATCAGACCAAGTCGGTGCTTTCGACGGTAGGCCCCTATCAGCTTTACGGCTCCGAGCTAGTCGCTGCCTGTGCGGCCACTGGTACCGACTACCTCGATCTCTGCGGCGAGCCTGTGTGGATGCGTCAGATGATCGACGCGCATGAGGCCCCTGCCAAGGCGAGCGGCGCGCGCATCGTCTTCTCCTGTGGCTTCGACTCGGTGCCTTTCGAACTCGGCGCATTCTTCGTGCAGGAGGAAGCCGAGCGTGTGTTTGGCAGGCCGATCTCCCGTGTCAAGGGCCGCGTGCGCGACATGCGCGGCACGCTTTCCGGCGGCACGGCGGCGAGCGGGCGCGCGACGTTCGAGGCAGTCGCCAAGGATCTAAGCCTTGTCGCTATCCTGAACGATCCGTTCGCGCTGACGCCCGGTTTTAGTGGCGCGAAGCAACCGAAGGGAAACAGGCCGGTCTATGAAGAAGACCTGCAATCCTGGACCGCGCCCTTCATGATGGCGTTGATCAATACGCGCAACGTCCATCGCTCCAACATGCTGATGGGCTTTCCCTATGGACGCGACTTCGTCTACGACGAGATGGTGCTGACCGGTCCCGGCGAGAAGGGCGAGGCCAATGCCAAGCGCGTGATGGCTGCAAACTCCGAGAAGACAGGCCCGAACGCGCCGAAGCCGGGCGAGGGGCCGTCGAAGGAAGAGCGCGAGAACGGCCGCTACGATATCTTGTATGTTGCGATCGCGCCCGATGGTCGGCAGGTCCGCGCGTCCGTGAAGGGCGACCGCGACCCCGGCTACGGATCGACGTCCAAGATGATTGCGGAATGCGCGATCTGCCTGCGCGAGCTGCCGGGCATTCCGGCCGGCATCTGGACGCCTGGCGCGGCCATGGGCGACCGGCTGATCAAGCGGCTCATCGATCACGCCGGTATCACCTTCGACGTCGAAAAGTGATCCTGTGCCTTAGACCCCACCCGCATCGGCGGGCGCGATCGGCGTCTGATCGGACGTCGCCTTGTAACGGTGCGTGGCGGCAAACATGCCCCACATCGCGCCCAGCATCATCCAGAAGTGGCGCCAGTGGTCGGTATCAATGATAAAGCTCTCGCCAACCGTACCGAGAAATGCCGCGAAAATCGCCAGATAGGCGCGTTGCCAGGGCACGTCAGCGAAGACATGCCGAAATCCCAGGATGACCGTGACAAACACCAGCGCCGGATAGCAGACGCCAGCGATCCAGCCACCGGACATGAAGGCGTTCAGGTAGGAATTGTGGGTGTCCTCCGGAAAGAAGTTGTGGAACTGCAGGGGGCCGATGCCGAACGGCAGGTCGAGCGCCATGTCGGCGCCGAGAATATGCCGCCCGAAACGTCCGAACCGGCCCTCGTCATAGCTTTGATCGAAGCTCGCGCGCTGCTTGAACATTTCGTTGATCTGATCGAATGACAACAGCACCGCCACCAGAGTCGCCGCGATGACGACGGCGACAACCGACATCACGACGATACGCGAGCGCTGCGCGCGCGTCCGGCTGGTCAGGATCATCAGCGCCAGCATGAACGCCGAGGTGATGGCAAGTCCACCCCATGCCGCGCGCGAAAACGCGAGCAGAATGGCGAGCGCCAGGATGCCCAGCGCGATCGCGCTGCGGAACGATTTTCGGAAATTGTCGGAGACGACGCTTTGCAGAAGGAGCAGCGTGGGGAGGATCAGGAATGCCCCCAGCACGTTCGGATCCTTGAAGGTGCCGCGACCGCGCTCATAGAGCGTAAGCAGGTCGTGCCCGCCGGGAACGAGGTTGAAGTAGCCGGCAATGGCCGATGTCGCCGCGATCAACGCGCCTGCGATCAAGCCGCGGCGAAGCATGTCCAGCCGTGCTGCGGTGTCTTCGGAAATGACCATGGCGAAGAAAATGACTGTGGCTGCCATGTACCACGACGTCGCGATCCAGTTGGCGACCTCCGGCTTGTCCATGATGGGAACGGCACTGAGGGAATAGCCGATGTTGATCAGGAAAAGCAAAAGCAGCAGCGGTATGAAGACGAGCCGCAGTCGCAAGCCGGTAGCGAAGAAAATGACGGCAGCGGTGAGCGTCATCAGCTCGTAGGGGCTGGGCTCGATGAGAACGATCGCGCTGCTGGCTGCGACCAGCCACACCAGCGCGCGCTGCAGCGCCAGCATACGCGGCGCAGGCGTCACCGATAAACGAAAACCATCGGCTGTTGCAGCATACGCCATGGATATACTCAATCACGCAACGGGTACAAAAGTCGGAATGCGCGGGAAGCGAATTCCGTCCTCCTCAATAAGCGCCCTCGCTCTTGGTCATCAGCGCGAGCGGCGTCTTGAGGAGAATGTAGAGATCGAAAAGCACCGACCAGTTCTCGATGTAATACAGGTCGAATTCGACGCGCTTCTGGATCTTCTCTTCGTTATCTATCTCGCCACGCCAGCCGTTGATTTGTGCCCAGCCGGTGATGCCGGGCTTGACGCGGTGACGCGCGAAATATCCGTCCACGGCTTCGTCGAACAGCCGGCTCTGCAGTTTGCCCTGCACCGCGTGCGGGCGCGGACCGACCAGCGAGAGATTGCTCTTGAACACGACGTTGAAAAGCTGCGGCAATTCGTCGAGGCTGGTCCTGCGGATGAAGCGCCCGACGCGGGTGACGCGGCTGTCGTTCTTGGTCACGACCTTCGAGGCCAGCGGGTCGGCTTGATCGTGGTACAACGAGCGAAACTTGAAGACGTCGATGCGCTCGTTGTTGAATCCGAA
>Ga0137403_10003596_pt1 | contig 18566 bp, 13 predicted proteins | sample CZOMad2_1_16fung_FD_122057 | JGI IMG/M metagenome (GOLD analysis project Ga0137403, IMG submission 122057) | Vadose zone soil fungal communities from Angelo Coast Range Reserve, California, USA - CZOMad2_1_16fungal (Hybrid Assembly) | ecosystem: Environmental > Terrestrial > Soil > Vadose zone...
ACGAGCTTGAGCGCTTCGTCACGGGACAGGCCGCCAAATTTCATGCTCTTCGCGGCTTCCTGATTGAGATGCGTGGCTTCTTCGGCGTCGTCGGAATTTACGGAGACCACCACACCGCGGCGGGTCATCAATGCGGCGTTGTACGGGATAGCGTCGTAAGCTTCCACTTTGTAAGCCCACCAATCGGAAAATGTGGACGCGCCCGCGCCGGCGGCGGCAATCTCGTCGGCCACTTTGTAGCCCTCCAGTACGTGCTGGAAGGTGCGCACCTTGAAGCCGAATTCCTTGGCCACGCGCAGCAGCATCAGAATTTCGTCCTCGCGATAGCAATGCGAATGCACGTAGCGTTTGCCTTCGAGCACTTCAACGAGCGGATCAAGCCGCAAATCGCGCCGGGGAGGAATCAAATTCTTTTCACCCGCGGCAGTACGTTTGTTGTATAGGTCCCAGCTGCCCTTATAGTCGCGCGCTTCGGTAAACGCCCCGCGAATGGTTTCCTCGACACCCATGCGAGTAGCGGGATACCGGGGCGTACCGCGGCTGAAATTCGAGCGCTTGGGATTTTCGCCCAGCGCGAACTTGATGCCCGGCAAAGCGCCGTCGAACGGAAGCTTCGAAGCGGGCATTCCCCAACGCAATTTGATCACGATGGTCTGGCCGCCAATGGCATTGGCGCTGCCGTGCAGAACATTGGCGACGGTTACGCCTCCAGCAAGGTCGCGATATATATCGACATCATCCGGATTCAGAACATCGGCGATGTTGACGATCGACGACACCGAGATACTGCCTTCGTTCACGTTGCCATCGACTGCGATGTGCGAGTGGCAATCGATGATGCCGGGCATCACGAACTGGCCGGCGGCATCGATAACCTGCGCGTCTTTCGGAACTTTTACGGAGGCGCCCACCTCGGCGATTTTTCCATCCTTAATCAAGATCGACCCGCGCTCGATAGTGCCGTGGCTCGCGGTCAGGATGGTGGCGTTCTGGATCAAGATAACGGGAGTTGGGTCGGCGGGTGGCGCTTTAGGAACGCGGCCTTGGCTTGCTGCAGGTAACACCACCAGAGCACTGCAGATGAGCAGCGGTCGGATACGTCTTGCGGCCTTCATCGGGCGCCTCCCGCAATACTCGCGCGAACGCCGGGCTTGGTTCCGGTAAAGTCGATGTCCAATCCTTGCACGCTGATCGATCCTTTCATCGTTGTACCTTCGAACGTGCCGCTGAAAAGCACGTCGGCCGGCGAACCCTCGATAAGAATATTGATGGTGAAGCTGAATTTATCAGCGCTCAGATAGCCGCTGATAATGTTGAAAGTGCCGCGCGTACCAGAGAGCGTTCCGGAAAGCGAGCCGTCGCTGGCCATCACGATGTCGAGCGTAGAATCTTCGGGTCCCTCGGGCGTAGTGTAGGAAAGCTTCCACTTGCCGGTGAGGTCGCCCTTGGGAGGATCTTTGGGCTTTTCGGGTTCACGTATCGTGAATTTCCGTCCATCGACAAATACAAATTTAATTTTTGTTTTCTCTTCGAAGATGTCGCCGTCAGCAACAACCAGGTTGGCGATCTTGCCGTTTTCGATGGAGCCGAGTCGATCCGCGACACCGAAAATCTCCGCAGGTGTAAGCGTAAACGCGCGAATCGCCGCGTCCGCAGAAAGTCCCGCATCGATCGATTTCTTCGCGGCCTTCAGAATGTCTTTGGGCGCCGTGATTGCGCCGGAATAGAAAGCAAACTTCACGCCAGCCTTAGCAAGCGCTGCCGGAGAAGAAGGAGCGCGCTCGCGGAAGCGCAGCGTATTAAGGGAAGGAACGGTGTCGGGGTCCGCGTCTTTGTCAGCTTCCGGCCACTTCAAGTCAACGAGAACGGGTAATTTCTTTGCGGCGATTTCATTGGCGACTTCATAGCTCATTTGGCCGCCGTACAGCACGCCATTCACGTGCCAGCGATCGGTAAGCTCAAGCGCGCGGCGAATCTGGATTGCATTGTTCGCCGGGATTAGCACCAAGGCATGGTCCTCCAGCGCGTCGGCGAGTGCCTGTTCCGTGCGGTCAAAGCGTGGCCGTGCTATGCCGCGCGGATTCTTTTCATAAATGGCCTGGGCCTTGGTGCTCCAGTCCGTATCCAGCCAAATCTGCCGCACGTAAGCGAGCGAGCCCATCAGCGAGCCGGGGAAGCTCGCAAAGTTACCGACCGGTTGGAGGGAGATGGGCACGGCGACAGGTGTTCGCACCACCATGTCGCCATTGCGTTCTCCGCCAAGATTGAGCACGGCAGCCTGCCCGGGAAACATCCCGCCTTTCGGCGCCGAAACCACAGTGGTGAATCCAGCCGCGCGCCAGGTTTCCACGCGCTTGTCGCTCAAACTGGCTTCATCGGCCGCGCTGCGCCATGGCGTCGCTCCCGGCCGATCCTCCGGCCCTCGCGAAGCAGGCGTCTGCAGGTGAGCACCGCCTTCAGCACCTGACGCCGCCGGTGCGGGTGCCGCCGGGATGCCGACGTCGGTAAACGAATCGATGAATCCCGGATAAACGATCAGGCCTTTGCCTTCGATGACCCACGCTTCATCGGGAATGGTGGCGTCCTTGCTCACCGCCTTAATAACGCCGCGCGAGACGATGACCGTGGCGTTTTCCAAGCGTGGTCCGGAGACTGGCACGACTGTAGCGCCTCGAATGGCGAAGTATTGCGGCTCGCCCCCCTGCGCGGGGCAGCGCGTCCCTCCGCACAAAGCCGCGCCCGCAGCCGCGGTGACCCCCAGCGCAAACCTCAACCTTTGAAACGTAGAACGCATTCACAACTCCTTAGATTTGGACCGCACGGAGGGCGCAATCCAGCCGCCAACGTCCCGATAGACGCACGAGGCTAGTGGGAAGTTTCCGAAGAGTCAAGGAGATAGGGTCAGAAGGCTGGCGACCGCTGCACTTTGGCCGTGCGTTAGGAAGTTCGAAATATCGCGAAATGTAATGAAACAAATCAGCGGCCAGTTGCGTCTCTTCTATTGTTATCCCATAGGGGAGACTCGTGATATGGTTATCCCATAGGAGCGGTCCTATTCCGCCTCCCCGCGAGAAAACGTTATGAGAGCACTGCGAGCCTGGCTAATCAGACTAGCGGCCATATTCCAATCTGTCCCGGGTGATAGGGAACTGCGCGAGGAACTCGAAAGCCATCTTCAAATGCACATCTCGGACAACGTGCGGGCCGGAATGAACCGGGAAGAAGCTCGCCGTCAAGCGCTGATCAAGCTGGGAGGCATCACCCAAACGCAAGAGCTGTACCAGCAACGCCGTGGCTTGCCCTTCCTGGATGCGCTGGCGCAGGACATTCGGTACAGCATTCGCGTCTTGGCTAGGAGCCGCGGATTCACTTTTGTCGCCATCCTTACTCTGGCGCTTGGCATCGGCGTGAATACTGCCGTTTTCACCGCCTTTGACGCCCTCGCTCTTCGCCCGCGGCCGGTGAAAGATCCGCAGCGTCTGGTGTCTGTTCTTCGCACCGCTCCAGGAGAGTCCCGCAGCGGCGTGTCGTATCCCGATTACATCTACTTTCGGGACCACAGCAAAACTCTCTCGGACCTGTCGTTGTTCGGCTACGGTATCGCGGTCACCTCCAGCGATTTGCCCGCGACGGGTCCGGAAAGTTCATCCCGCTTCGCCGGGGCCGTTGGCTTCCAACTCCCGCAACTCCTCGAAGGCAGCGCCCAGCCCATCGGGTGCGATTTTGTCTCTGGGAATTACCTGTCGATGTATGGAGCGACGCCGCTCTTGGGCCGTATCCTCTCGCCCGAGGACGATCAACCGAACGCCGCACCTGTTGTACTGATGAGTGGAAACTTCTGGCAGCGCCGGTTTCACTCGGATCCGAGAGTGGTTGGCTCGGTGCTGCACCTCAACGGCGTGGCCTTCACCGTTGTTGGAGTGACCCCTCTCAATTATCTGGCCGGGCTTCCGGCAGTGCCGGACCTGTGGGCGCCGGTTGCCGCCAAAATGAGCCTCGGATTTTCCGCGAAAGATCTTACGAATCGGCTCATGTCCGCTGGATTTGCAGACGGGCGTTTGCTACCGGGAGTGCAACTGTCCGACGCGCAAGCAGAGCTGAATGTTCTTGCCGAGCAGTTGCGGGCGGCTTATCCAGAAGCAGAACGCAATACGGGCGTGAGGGTTCAGTCCGCGAGCAACTTTCTGGCGGGCATAGAGCCAGAGATGTGGGGCGTCGTGGCGGCCGCCATGTCCGCGGTGGCTCTGCTTCTGCTAATTGCCTGCGCGAATGTTGCCAGCCTCTTGCTGGGTAGGGCCGTTGCGCGACGCAAAGAAATTGCAGTGCGCCTCGCATTGGGCGCGGGCAGATGGCGGCTATTGCGGCAGTTGCTCACCGAAAGCATGTTGCTTGCTCTTCTTGCCGGCGTCATAGGCCTGCCTTTGGGCGGCTGGATGCTCCACGTTTTGGTTCTGCAGATTGCCTCCGCGCTGCCTTCGTTTTGGGGATCGATTGTTCTGGAGCTAACGCCTGACGTTCGCATTTTTGCGTACACTTTTCTGCTTTCCTGCGGCGCTGGAATTGCTTTTGGCCTGAGCCCTGCGCTGCAAGCGTCGAAGGCCGACGTGAATTCTGCCTTAAAGGAAGAAGGCAGCGCGTTTGGCCAACGGGTTAGCAAAGCTCGGCTGCGCGGCTTACTTATTGCCGGACAGATCGCGGCTTGCCTGATTCTGCTAGTCAGTTCGGCGCTACTGTTGCGCGGCTCGCAACGCGCTCTCAAGATTGACCCTGGCTATGAGAATCGCCACATCGTGTCGCTGGAAATGTACGATCCCGCAAATCTTCACTATTCCCAGGCACGACTGCTCCAACTCAATCGCGACATTATCCAGGGCATTGCCGCGCTGCCGGGCGTGCAGTCCGTAGCGCAGGCCTCGCGCGGTCCTGTCGGTGGTATCCGCTTCGTGTCTGTTGCTCCTGCGGACGCGGCACTCGCTCCCCTTGAAAAGAGCGGAAGCGAACCGCCAGCGGCCGGCTATAGCTATGTGACGCCAAACTACTTCGGGGCACTTGGCATTCCCATCGTGCGTGGCCGCAACTTTACGTCGCGCGAGGCCGAAGGACAATCGCCCGTAGTGATCATCAGCGAAGCTACCGCCCGGCATTTCTGGCCAAACGAAGAGGCGCTCGGCAGGCGTATCCGGATCGGTTCGGATAAAGGCACCATGTCCTTTCCCGGTGAGAAGGACCCCTTCATCGCCAGCAGCGAGGTGATTGGCATTGCCCGGGATGTCCGCAGCTTGGATCTGCGCAAGATCGACGAATCTTATCTTTATTTGCCGCTCTCCCGTAGCCGGCACTGGGCGCGCACTTTACTGGTACGCACCGCAGGCGAGCCCAAAACGCTGCTTCCGGCCATCGGCCGGGAGGTCCGCCGCCTGGATGCCAATCTTCCGGTCATCGCCGCTCCCCTGAACACGATGATATCGATGGATCCGTATTTCGTCGTGTCGCGCATCGGTGGAATTCTCGCGAGCATTGTTGGGGGACTCGGACTGCTTCTCGCATGCATGGGCGTCTACGGCATGGTTAGCTATAGCGTGGCGCAGCGAACGCGAGAGATCGGCATCCGCATGGCGCTTGGCGCGCAGGACGTCCAAGTGCTGGGTCTGGTGGTACGCGAGGGTTTTCGACCGGTTGCTGCCGGCATCTTGGTGGGTCTGGCAGGCTCGGCAGCCGTGTCGCGCTTGCTCGCCGCAACTTTGTTCGGGCTGAGTTCGATGGACGCAGTATCGTTTGCAGGTGTCTCGCTACTGTTGGGTTTCATCGCGTTATTGGCCACTTGGTTGCCGGCCCGGCGAGCGACATGTGTCGACCCCATGGTGGCGCTGCGTTATGAATAGGGCTTTGAACTTCCCCAGCGCGGGAAAGGGAGTGCGGGAAAAATGAGATGAGAAAAGCACGCGCCTTCTTCTCAAAGATGGCCGGTTTCCTCCTTGGGCCGCGCGGAGATGCAGAGTTTTCCGCCGAGCTAGCCTCACACCTGCAGATGCACATCGACGAGAATGTGCACTCAGGAATGAACCCGCAAGAGGCACGCCGCCAAGCGCTGATCAAGTTGGGCGGCATCGCACAAACGCGTGAGCTATACCGGGAACGGCGAGGTCTGCCGCTGCTGGAAACGCTGCTGAGCGACGCGCGTTTTGGGGCGCGCATGCTGCGCAAGAATCCGGGGTTCACCGCCGTGGCGATACTTACCTTGGCCCTCGGAATTGGCGCGAACGCGGCGGTGTTCAGCATCGTCAACGGCGTGCTGCTTCATCCCCTGCCATTTGCCAACGCGGACCGCCTCGTAATAGTCGGCGAAAGAGAAGACGACGGCAAACCGAGCACCACATCGTTTGCCACCTATGAAGATTGGAAAGCACTCAGCAAGAGTTTTGAAGAACTCACGCTCTATCGGCAATGGCAGCCAACGTTGATGGTGCCCGGTGAGCCGGAACAGCTTATCGGACTCCGAGTGGCGAACAATTATTTCCGCACGCTAGGCATTAACATGGCGGCTGGGCGGGACTTCACCGCTGACGACGACAAGCCTGCCACGCGCTTCGTGGTTCTCCTCGGTCATGGCCTCTGGCGGAGGCGATTCAATTCCGATCCAAAGATAATAGGGAAGGCCATCAATCTCAGCGGTAGAGACTTCACGGTCATAGGCGTATTGCCGTCAAACTACGAATCGCTCATCGCCACCGATATGCGAGCCAGCGGCGTGGAGATCTGGGGAGCGCTTGGGTACGATGCGACACTGCGGGATGCCTGTCGGAATTGTCGACACCTAAAAGCGATCGGCCGGCTGCGTCCCGGCGTGACCGTTGCCCAAGCAGGTGCGGAAGTGAGTGCGATCACCGATGCGCTCTGGAAAGAACACTCAACGGATTTTTCGACTGGCGGAGCGGTGGTCATTCCGCTTTATGAGCAGCTTCTCGGAAGCGTCAGCACAACTCTCTATGTGTTGCTGGGCGCGGTCGGTTTCGTCCTGCTCATCGCCTGCGCAAACTTGGCGAATTTGCTCCTGGCTCGAGCCACGCATCGCGAACGCGAAATAGCGATGCGCGCTGCTTTAGGAGCTTCCCGAACGCGCATCGTGCGCCAGGTCCTGGTGGAAAATTGCCTCCTTGGCCTGGCCGGGGGGCTTTTCGGCTTGCTGCTGGCCTACTGGACGCCGCAAATTCTCACCACCATGCGCGCCGCAAACCTTCCGCGCTTGGACCAGGTACGGATCGATTGGCACGTGCTTGGCTTTTCCTTTGCGATTGCGTTGTTTACCGGTGTGCTCTCCGGAGTCGTTCCAGCGCTGCGCATGACGAAAATCAATCTGCAAATGGCATTGCAAGAGGGAACCCGGGGATCTTCGGCCAACACAGGCGGAATGCGCTCGTTCCTGGTCGTTTCGGAGATAGCGTTATCGCTAACGCTTCTTCTCGGCGCAGGTCTTTTGGTGCGAAGTTTGCTCCGGCTGGTCAACGTGCGCTCTGGCTTCGACCCTGCCCATGTGCTGACGCTCCGCGTTTCGCCCGTCGGTCCGCGGTACACAAAGGACGAATCGGTGCGCGAATACATTGCCCGCGCAAATGAGAAAGTAAGATCCATTCCCGGCGTTTTGGCCTCCGGGACATCGAGTCAGATCCCATTCGGTGGAAACTTTGATATGACTGGGTTGCACGTCGACGGCAAAATGAACGCCAATCCTGCCCTGGACCCATCCGCGGAGCGCTACGTGATTTCGGCCGGCTACCTGGAAGCGATGGGCGTCCGACTGTTGCGTGGCCGCGATTTTGCAAGCCATGACGCCCAGAATACCGAGCAAGTGATGCTGGTGAACGAAACCGCCGCCCGCGAAATTTGGCCCGGCCAAGATCCGCTCGGCCAGCACGTCCATGTCGCTGACCCCGCATCACCGCCGCGCACGGTCGTCGGCATCGTCGGTGACGTTCATCACTATGCGCTGGATGCTGCGCCTACCATGCAGTTCTACTTGCCGGTTGCGCAGACCGATACTTCCGACCTGGTTTTTGCCGTCCGCTCCGCGGGCGACCCGCTGCAAATAGCAAACGCCGTGCGGCTCGCAATTCGCTCTGTGGATGAAACGCTGCCCATCTACCGCGTCGTGCCGATGAACGAATATGTCGCCGCAACAATGGCCAATCGCCGCTTAGCCCTGGTTCTGCTTGGCTCTTTCGCTGCCATCGCCCTCATTTTGTCGGTCGTCGGAATCTACGGTGTAACGGAATACACGGTGGCGCAACGCACTCGCGAAATCGGAATTCGCATGGCATTGGGCGCGCAGAATCATCAGGTGCTGCGGCTGATGCTGCGGCAGGGCATCACGCTCGCAATGGGCGGCGTGATTCTGGGGGCGATTTTTTCCTTCGCGTTAATGGGTTTTCTGCGAAGCCTGGTGTTTGGCGTAACCATCACCGATCCGGTGACGTTCTTGGCTGCCTCTGCCATTCTGACCGCCGCAGCGGTTCTAGCTTGCTGGGTCCCTTCGCGAAAGGTGATTCGCATGGATCCCATGATCGCGTTACGGCACGAGTAATTTCGGGCCATCATAATTCGCCGACCGGCAGTGACTATTGCTTCTTGTCCGCGCTTTGGATGGACAGCAGTTCCACCTCGAAAATTAACGTCGCCCCGGGACCGATTTGGCCGCCCGCTCCCCGCTCGCCGTACGCCAAATCCGCGGGTATAAACAGCTGCCACTTTGATCCCACCGGCATAAGCTGCAGCGCCTCCGTCCAGCCTTTGATCACTCCGCCGACTGGAAAAGTCGCGGGCTGACCGCGCTTGTAGGAACTGTCAAACTCCGTATTGTCCAAAAGTGTGCCACGATAATTGCAAACGACCGTGTCGGTAGCCGCCGGCTTGGGCCCGGTTCCCGCTTGCAGTACTTTGTATTGCAATCCGCTGGGCAGCGTCACCACTCCTTCTTTGGTCTTGTTAGCGTCCAGAAATGCCACTCCCTGCTTCTTGTTAGCCTCTCCCGCGACTTGGGCCAATTCCTGTTGCTTCTTGCGCACCTCATTTTGCAGTTGCGTCAGTAGCGTCCGCTCTTCCTCCTCCGATAGAAGTGTCTTTCCGTTGGTGAAGGAATCCCGCAACCCGCGCGCCACGATCGCTGGATCGATGTCGATCGCTTGTTTACGCAGGCCAGCCCCCATGTTCATACCCATGGCGTAGCTTGTTTTATCTTTCTGCGTCTTCAAAGTGAACGGCTGGGTCTTTGCAGCCGGCTTGCGTGCGGGAGTTGGCGCCGTGCCTTGCGGAGGTTTTGCCGGAGCAGTCGGCGGTGTCTTGGCGGCCGGCGGCGTTTGCGCTTGCTGCGCAATGCCACTAGGAAGCACGGTCGCTGCAGCCAGTACAATTAGGGCAATACGCGATAGATTTTGCATGCCAACATTGTGTCACGTCCACAACGCTCGGCAAAATGGGAGAACACCAAATCGTTACGGCTTTTTCTTTTTGAATAGCCCGCCGATGGCGTCCATAGGATTGTTGGGATTTGGCTGCTGTTGCTGGGGCGAAGCCTTACTTTGCGCCCCCCCGCCTCCGAAACAGCCCAACTGCGACTTCAGCATCCCCGCGGCAACCCCACCCACGTCGGGAATAAACTTTGGATCCTTCGTCGTGCCTTTGATTTGAAAGGGAAGCGTCGGCCCACTGCCGCCGCTTGCATTCTTGCAATTGCCCAGGAAACCTCCGGCCGCGGTGGACACAGCGCCTCCCGCTCCGCCTGTAACTTTTCCGAGCAGCCCACCGATGGCATCCGATGCCGCCCCTGTCGCCGCGCCCCCTGCAGCGCCGGCCGCCGCACCCGCAACGCCATTCTTTAGCGTTGCCGCCATCTTGAAATCCAGATCATTCTTCGCGTCAACCGTTCCGTTACCTACCAGCGTGCCTAGCGATGGAACCACAGCTTGAAAGTTTTTCGCTTCCAGCCCGGTCGGCGCCATGCGCAAATCAGTTGTCATCTTTTCGATGTCCAGATCCTTGCCGGTATTTACGCCCACCAGCTTGGATACGGCCGCCAGTTTTGAGCCCAGGTCGAAGCCCGCCAGTTTTGCATTGAACATACCGACGTTTCCGGAAGTAACCAGTTTGTTCGTCGGCCCATTGAGTTCCAGGTGGGTGTTAAGCGTTCCTGCCTGCAGCGAAGCCCCGCTGGGCATGTGAATTCCCAGCGCCGGAAGAAATGCTTCCAAGTCCTTCGCTGGCAGGTTTTGCCCTTCGACTTTAATGTGTACCACCACAGCATCGGAGTCCGCGGGAACTTCATACGTGCCGCTGAGGTGCGCGGGAGCATTCCCGATTTTTAGCGTCGAAGGCTCCAGCACGCCGCGATTCTTGCGCAAATCATATTTTGTCTTGAAGTCCACAACCACTGGAACCGCCGCCGGCGAACCACCCGCAACCAGCAGCGCCTTGGAAAGCTTGGCGTCCCCGCTAACAACTGCTTCTCCATTCTGCGACGCGATCGTGGCGTTCAGGTCCAGGATGCCGCCAAGCCCCAACGAGGGGTCCACCAAACCAGTGCTCGCCAGGTTTAGGCCATTGACCGTCAGCTTCGCATTCACCGGTGTTAGCGCTGTGTTCTCCTGATCCAGCGGTCCAGCGGTGCCGTCAAGTTTCAGGTTGCCACCGCCCGGAAGGTTCGCGTTAAGCGTTACAGGGAACTTGGTGGTCAGCGAAACATTGGACGCCGTCAAATCGACTTTGTCGTACGTGCTACGTTTTTGAGAATTGGTCGACCCGATTACGATGCGCCCATTTCGCAGCTCCAATTTGTCGACCGAAAATTCGCCACTCTTCGACGACGCCGGTTTTTCAGCCTGCTGCTGCGCGGGCGGAGGTGTCTGCGGCGCCGGTGTTGCCTCTTTCCCCTGTGACTTCGCCGCCGCCGCCCCGAACGATGAGTAGTTCCACTCGCCACCCGGATTGCGCAGCAGCGTAACTTCCGGGCTGTCGATAATAATATTCGTGATATTCAGATCTTTGTGCAGGACCAGCGGCACCAGCTCAACGCCGACCTTGATGGATTTCGCCCTAAGAAATGGCGACTTGCTGAACTTCGGATCGTCCGCTATCGCCAGGTTATCCGCCGCCAGCGAACCGGTAAACAGGGACAAACTCAGGTTTCCCACATCCACTTTGCGCCCCAGCGCCGCGGAAGCCTTCTCTTCAATGGTTGGGCGGAATTGGTTAACCGGGATAAGGAAAGGTGCGACCAGCACCAGCACCACTAAAACAACAACGAGTACGAGTATGACGCGAAGTGTACGGCGCATGAACAACCTCCGGATGGGCAGGGACGGGAACGTGAACGCAAACGCGAGCGCGTCGTGGCAATCGCGATAGTAGCATACGCACCTGAAATACTTCCTACCTGAGAACCCCGATACGGCATCCAACGGCTACCGGACATGAACCTGGATCCTGAAACGTAGGTCCGCTTCTACATAGATTACGGTACAAAAATAGTTTGAAGCCCGGTAAACAACCGAGTAACGTAGGCGAACCGCGTTCTCTCGCTTCGGTCGGATGTTACACAGGTACTTACAAAGGAAGGCCCACTATGGAGCCCAATCTACGAGCTTCTTTTCCGAAGGTATTTTTCATACTCATAGCATCGCTCGCCTGCTTGCTCACCGCGAGTTCTTGCATCGCTCGGCAGCGCATCGTCGCCAATCTGCCGGACGCTCCCACTCCAAACCAGCAACCGAATGAAGTCCAGTCCAAACCAAATACGGACCGTAAACAACCAACATTAGCGATTGTGAGCCGCCGGTCTTTTTTCTTTCCGGATCTAGCTCATACTGACAAGCCGCTCTCTGCCGGACAGAAGTTTTTGTTGGCTACTGATCAAAGCGTCGCGCCTTCTGCCCTGATTGTCGCGGCCATGAGTGCCGGCATCAATCAGGCGCGCGATTCCTGGCCAGGCTATGGCCAGGGCTGGGAGGCCTACGGTAAGCGCTACGGTGCTACGCTGGCGCTCAATGCTTCCACCGACATGTTTGGAACATTTCTGCTTCCCGCCGTGCTGCATCATGACCCGCGGTATTATGTCCTGGCTCATGGCACCTTCTCCCAGAAAATCGGTCACGCACTCAAAAGCGTTGTGGTCACTCGCACCGACGCTGGCGGGCGGGCCTTTAATGTCGGCGGCGTACTCGGGCCACTGGGGGCTCAAGGCCTGGCTAATACCTATCTGCCAGACGCCGAGCAGACCGCGGGTCAAACATTTGAGCGCTTCGGGATTCAACTAGCAGTGATAGCTGGCGGCAACGTGGTTAAGGAGTTTTGGCCCGCAATTTTCAAGACCTTGCGAATCGGGAAGACTCGCTCAAACTCGGATCCTTCGCGAACCGGTAATCCATGATCCGTTAAGCGGACGCCTCGAGACTGCTCGCCGCTGCCGACCTCGCCTCCATGGGCGGCGGCGCCACCTCGGCAGGCAGCAGCGCGGTCACCGTCATTCCTTTGCCTTCGCCGTTTGATTGCACATCCAGCGTCCCGCCAAGCTGACGCAATCGCTCGCGCATTCCCCGAATGCCCACTCCCGGGATTGCCGCCGGTGAAGAGATAATTTCCGCCCGTTTCTGCGGCGAGATGCCCTTGCCCTTATCTCCCACCTCTACGCGGACATGACCATCGGCATGGGAGATGAAGACTTTCGCCACCGAACTTCCCGAATGCCGGTGGATGTTAGTCAGGCACTCTTGCACAACGCGAAAGATCGCCGTTTCCAGGTCCCGCGATAGTCGACCAAAATTCTCCGGAATTCGCAGCTCCACCTCGATTTTGCTGCGCTCCGAAAAACCTCTTATGTACCACGTGAGCGCCGAGGAAAGTCCCGCTTCGTCCAGCAATGGCGGATGCAGCAGGTACGAAATCGTCCGGATATCGCTGCTCATGTCGTTGACCAGCGCGGTGCTGTCCGCAATTGTCGTAGCGGTCTTGGCCAGCCGCTCGATATCCGCTCCCACCGCGGCGAGATTCATGGACAATGCAGCCAGCGTCTGCCCGACGCTGTCGTGGAGTTCTCGCGCAATCCGCCGCCGCTCTTCGTCTTGCAAATGGAGTAAGCGCGCGGAAAGTTCACCCAGATTGTGATTGGCGGCGGCCAGCTCCGCGGTGCGCTGCTGCACTCTCTCTTCCAAGTCGCTCTGTGCTCTCTGCAAAGAGGCACTGTCGCGGCGCACCAGCTCGCCTATGGCGATGATTACTGCGGCGCCCGCGCCTAATACCAGCAACCCCGCGCCTTGCGGAACGTCTGGAATACTCAGTGAGTATCGCGGAACGACAATAAAATAGCGTGCTCCCACGATTCCAACGACAGTAAGCAGGACGGAAGGACCCACTCCGCAAAACCATGCGCCAAACGCAATCGCTGGATAGAGCGTTACATAAGGAAGGTAATCACCAAGAATAGGACTCAGCAGCCAACGAGCGGCCACCGCTAGAACGGCTGCCGCCAACGCGACGATATAACGCGCTGCGGCATTGCTGGAAATGCGGGCGGAGATAGCAGCCAGCGAGCCCATAGAGTGCCTTTATTTTTCAAACGTCGGGCCGGGAGGGACGTCACAATTCTAGTTCCCGGCCTCGCGGCCCGTCAAGCACGGACCCGACATGAATGGTTTAACTGATGAGGGGCAATGCACCATACAGGAAACACTGTAGTCTCGCTGCAATAGTGTGGCCTCGACCCACTATGCGCTCTTCGCCTTGGTCTTCGCGTAGGTACCCATCAACTCAGCCTGCTCAAGGATGTGATCATGCATTGCGGACTGCAACTCGGGCGCTGTGGCCCCCAGACTTAGGTTCAGTTCCTTTCGCAAGGCAAACAACCTCAGGTAGTAGCGGTGAGTTCCTGACGGTGGGCACGGTCCCATATAGCCGACCCTCCCGCCATCGTTCTTGCCTTGCAGTCCTAGACCGCTCACCCTCGGACCTTCCGGCACATTTTCTGGGATGTGCGTGACATTGCGAGGAATGTTGTAGAGCATCCAATGCGTAAAGCCATTCGTCCTGGGTGCATCCGGATCGTGCAAAATCAACGCGAATGCCGCAGTCTCGGCTGGTGCTCCCTCCCATGTGAGTTCCGGCGAGATATCTTCCCCTTCACACGAGTAGCGTGTAGGTATTCTCTCTTCTTGGCGAAAAGCCGAACTCGTTATCCGCATAACGCCTCCGTAAGCCAAGGTGTTCTTAGGCTCGTATTCAAAAGCATCGCCCGGCGTAATGTGCGAACCCATCGGGTTAGTTCCTTAAGTCTTCGTAGGGGCGCAGCCCGCCGGCGGCGGGCAGGTATTGCTGCGCGGCGGCGAGCAACCAGCGCGCGCAAGGGAACAACATTCTTGCTGTGATAATCTACTGAGAAGCGGGCCTGTAGCTCAGATGGATAGAGCAACGGTTTCCTAAACCGTTTGTCGCCGGTTCGACTCCGGCCAGGCCCACCATTTTCCATCCAAGCTCCGAAATCCTCATCTCGGTAAGGTGCGGTTGGGGTACGCAATGCTTGCTCTACAGCGTGCCATGTATGTTTCGCGGCGCCTTCATTCTAGATATTGGGAAAATGCAGGCCAGCCTACGGAGGGCTGATGAATAGGCAACGCTCGAGGCGCAAACCTAAGACAAAATCCTCGCCGTTTATTTTTCACATTTACATTGCCGGGCGGACAGTAAAATCAGAGAAGGCTCTGGCGCGACTCAAACAAATGTGCAACGAGGTGTGCCCAGGGCAATTTGAAATACGGGTTATTGACGTCGCCTCCAGACCGGACCTCGCGCAAGCGCACGAGATAATAGCGATCCCAACCATCTTGCGCAGCCTTCCCGCACCAGTGCAACGGACCATTGGTGACCTTTCCCATAAACAGAAGGCTCTGCTGGGTCTGGACTTACTCAAGATTGCTGAGTTGGATTCATTCTCTGGCAGGCAGAGCGCCAAAGGCAAAAAAGCGCTCTTACGAGATTTGGCCTGATCTTTTAAAAGCCGGCGCGCTCAAATTCTTGCTGCTCGTTCGCCACTGACTACTTGGGACGGGCGACTTTGCGTCCCGAACTTTCCTGTTCCTTCTGGACGCACTCCGCAATTTCGTCATCAATTGTCTTAATTTCCAAAGCAAAGTGATAGTCGTTCGGATGCTTCGTGTATTTCTGGAAAAGTGAATCTCTCTTTGCCTTCAAATCCTCGCGCTTTTTCTTCAAAACATCCGCTGTCGTAATTATGTCATGGCCCATATCCTCAGTTTGCGCCCTTTCACGGGCCATTGATACCCGATTCTAGTTGCTCGGACTCACAATAAACGTGGAAATGTCGCCCCGCATTAAGTTTACTATTGATATATAGTCAATCTTTACGTATATTTCCCATGTTGGCTCGATCAAGCCCCCTAAGTTCTGTGTTTCCTATCATATCCCCGCAACCCCTGCCGTTCGATGGAGTTACGCACTCTTTTGCGCCACGGGAAACCCCTATGCAGCGCGTTATCAATGAGTTCCGAACTCTTTCTGTCGTGACGGAGGGTGTACCCCCTCCACTTCGCAGCACCGCCCCGCAGCCTCGCTCGGGGCGTCTTTTATGGTGCTGGCCTGGGCACATTGCTGCAAAGCTTATTGTGGGCCGGTAAGGTAGGACTTGCGGTGGCGAACCTGATATTTGCCGGAGACTTTGACCTCAATCTCCCGGTAGGTGTTTGCGGGGCCTCGCGGCGTGGGATAGTAGCCCAGCCGGTATTGCGTACGCAGCTCGCGGTTGATGCGATCGAAAATACCGTCCAGTTCGCTTGCGGAGTCCGGGAAGAACATAGCCCCACCCATGGTATCGGTAATTGTTTCCAAGGCGTGTTCGCCGGCCGTGTTGCGGCCGCTTTCGTTTTTGATCGGGCGAATGACGATGGTGTAAAGCAGCGATCCGGAGCGCACCGCCTCTTTTCGAGCGGCGTCGAAATCGGCTCTGCTGGTCGTTTCGCCGGCGTCAGTAACCAGAATCATCACTCGGCGGCGATCTTCACCGCGGCGCTCCAGGGAGCGAGAGGCCAGCAGGATGGCGTCATAGATCGAAGTGCCAGCGTCAGCTGGCATGCGGCGCACCGCGGCCTGCAAGGTGGCCACGTTGTCTGAGAATCCCGCCAATTGCGTAACACTTTCGCCCACCGCGAAAACGGCGAGACGATCCCCCGGACGCAGCACTTGGCGGATGAAATGCCCAGCCGCCTCCTGCTCGAAGACAATTTCCTTGTGCGCGCTCAGGCTCGAATCGATCATAAGAGCGAGGTCGAGCGGCAACTGCGTTTCGGACTCGAAGACCTCGATCTTCTGCTCGACTCCTTCCTCGAAGAGTTGGAACGATTCGCGCGGCAAATCCGCTGCCGGCCGGTTGTGCTCGTCGAGCGCGCTGACCAACACGTTGACCAGATTGACGCTTACACGAATGCGGCCGCGCTGCCCACCTTCCTGCGAATCATCGGGCTCTGCCGGCTTGGGGGCGGGCTGGCTCTTGTCCGTGCTAGCGGTCTTCGACTTCTGTGCCCAAGGAGGCCGGTCCGGCTTATCTTGCGCGAAAATCGCAATTTCGACGAGCGCGTTAGTAACAAGGAAAGCAGCGCACGTAGCATAGGACACAAGGAGCCAACGTGATTGCCGATGGGGCGGTTGAAATGTTGGGCGCATTTCTAGCTATGATGCGCTTTTCCGCGTCGGCGTATCCTGCGGTACGGGAGGAAGTTCGCCATCGGCCCATACGGCGCCGTCTTCAAAATATTCCTTTTTCCAGATGGGCACCGAATGCTTCAGCGTATCGATCGCAAAGCGGCAGGCTTCAAACGCGGCTGGTCGATGCGGCGCGCTGACCGCAATGAACACGCTGGTTTCGCCGATTTCCAGACGCCCGAGGCGGTGCGCCATGGCTACGCGGTCAATCTGGAATTTTGTGTGCACCTCGGCGGCTATCTCGCGCATTTTGGCAAGCGCCATGGATTCATACGCTTCGTAGTCCTGATACAAAGTACGCCGGCCGTGAGATTGATTGCGTACGCAGCCATCGAACGTAACGATGGCGCCGTCTCCGCCGGTGCGCACATGATCGACCATGGCATTGGCGTTGATACTTTCATGGACAAGCAAGATGAAGTCGTCGCTGATGGGAAGGGGCGCCATTGATTTGGCTTCAGCCGCCGCTTACTGGGGGCAGAAAGGCGATTTCGTCGCCGGACTCGAGCGTGGTGTTCCAGGCGGCGAATTCCTGGTTCCGGGATGCGACCAGCGAGCCACGGTAGCGGCTAAGTTCCGGGCAACGCGAAACAAACTGGGCGAAGAGGTCTTCGATGCGAGAACCGGGTGCGAGCTCCACACATTCCTCCGCACGGCCGGCAACTTCTTTCAGGCCTCCGAAGAAGAGGGCCTTTACGCGGATAGACGTTTTTACGTTGGAGGGTGCCACGCTGCTCACCAAGGAATTGTAACCCGCTGCGCACCGCGCGGCTAGCGCCCAAGCGCGAAGCTGGCGCTACACGCAGAGCTGATGCTAGGCGCAGAGCTGACGCACCTTTCTGCTCATGGTATAGGTTCACCCGCCTTGACCGCGTCGTTCGGAGTGCGTAGCGTCTTTGTTGGATGGAGAGCGCATGAAAATCGTGATTGCCGGCTCAAGTGGGCTTGTGGGGTCAGCGCTTACGGATTCGCTAGTGCGCGATGGGCACACTGTAGTGCGGCTGCTGCGAAGCGGAAGCGGCGCGCGAAAAGAGAATGGCAGCGGCAAGCGAAGCCAAACACAAAACCAAACTACGGCGCCACCGAACAGTTCGGCAAAAATTATTGACGTCACGTGGAATCCGAATACGTGCGACCTGGAAGGCGAACCGTTCGGCGCGGACCAGGAAAAAATAGAAGGTTCGGATGCTTTGGTGAATTTGGCCGGCGCCTCCATAGCCGGGTCAAGCTGGAGCAAGGAACGCAAAGCGGTGTTGCGTTCGAGCCGCGTGCACATCACCCGCGAGTTGGTGTGCGCGATTGAAAAACTCGAGGACGGACCGAAGACAATCGTAAACGCGTCGGCCATCGGTTATTACGGCAATCGCGGCGACGAGGTGCTCACGGAGGAAAGCAAACCGGGCGATGATTTCCTGGCGAAATTGGCCAGTGAATGGGAAGCGGAGGCTGTCAAGGCCGAGGCCCTGGGATTGCGTGTGGTGCGCCTGCGTTTTGGAATTATTTTGGCGAAACACGGTGGCGCGCTTCCGCAGATGATGCGGCCGTTCAAGTTTGGTGTTGGCGGGAGAATTGGTTCAGGGCAGCAATGGGTATCGTGGATCGCGCTGCAGGACGTGGTGAGCGTGATACGCGAGGCGCTGCAAAACCGGGCTATCAGTGGTGCACTCAATGTGGTGAGTCCACAGCCAACGCGCAACGTGGATTTCGCGCAAGCACTTGGACGCGCGATGCACCGGCCGGCGATTGTTCCCGCTCCGGCATTCGCCCTGGAGCTTGTGCTCGGGGAAATGTCCGAAATGCTGTTAGGGAGCCAG
>Ga0137403_10003597_pt1 | contig 18564 bp, 13 predicted proteins | sample CZOMad2_1_16fung_FD_122057 | JGI IMG/M metagenome (GOLD analysis project Ga0137403, IMG submission 122057) | Vadose zone soil fungal communities from Angelo Coast Range Reserve, California, USA - CZOMad2_1_16fungal (Hybrid Assembly) | ecosystem: Environmental > Terrestrial > Soil > Vadose zone...
GTCAAACTGTTCGGGCGCGAGTTCCGCCGAAGGTCGTTTGTTGATGATCGATAGGGGAATCAATTCGCGCTGGCGATTGTAGAGCCGGGCCAGTTCGTACACTTCGGTTTTCAAAACGTCGCCAATCACCGCCAGGCCGCCGTTCGTGTCGCCGTAAAGCGTACAGTAACCCAGCGCCAGTTCTGATTTGTTTCCGGTGGAAAGCAAAAGGCGGTTCTCGGCGTTTGAGATCGTCATCAAAATATTTCCACGCAGACGCGATTGCAGATTCTCGACTGCGAGTTCAATCGCCGGCGAATCGCTGCCAGCGGTGGGCTCAGGCAAGCCAAGTTCGTTCCGCAGCGCGTGAAAGGCTTCGCCGATGGGTTTCTCGACAGTCTTAATGCCCAGTCGTTGGCTGAGATCGATTGAATCATTAACGCTGCCGCGCGAAGAATATGGTGATGGCATCATCGCGGCCAGCACGTTCTCAGCGCCGATCGCTTCCGCTGCCAGGGCGGCCACCACGGCCGAGTCAATTCCGCCGGACAAGCCAAAAACCGCTTTCGCAAAATTGTTTTTGGTAGCGTAGTCGCGTATTCCGAGCACCAGGGCCTCGCGCACCGTTTCGATATCGTCACCAGGCAAGCAGCGTGTGTCTGGGACGCCGCAACCGAGATCGACAGTGCCGACGAACTCCTCGAATGGCGGCGCCTGCATGATGATCTTTCCGCTGGCATCCGCAACAATACTCGAGCCGTCAAAGATTACACCGTCGTTACCGCCCACCAGGTTCACAAACACGATCGGTATCCGCGCGGCTTTAGCGCGATGCGCCACCATCTCGCAGCGAATTCTCATCTTGCCCTTGTTGAAAGGCGAAGCATTGATCGAGACGAGCAGGTGCGCGCCCATCTCGATCAGCTCCTGCGCAGGATCGTTTGGATAGAGTCGCTGTTTCCAGAAGGTCTTGTCGTTCCAGAAATCTTCACAGACTGCAATGCCGAGTTTGGTCTCGCCGAGATCGAACAAGCGGCGCCGTTGCGACGGTTCGAAATAACGCGGATCGTCAAAGACGTCGTATTCGGGCAGCAGAGTTTTGTCGGCAAATCCCAACAAAGTCCGGTTGGAAATCACCGCGGCTGAGTTATAGAGCGGGCGCCCCGTCGGCTGATCGTTGGGACGCACCGTGCCCACGATCGCCGTCAAACCCTCGGTCGCTTCGACAATCTGTTTGAGTGGATCGAGACAGGATCGCACGACGTCCTTGTCGAGAAACCAGTCCAGAGAGGTGTAGCCCTGGATAGTGACTTCCGGAAAGACAATCAGATCTGATCGATCCTTCTTTGCCTGATCGATGGCGCTGAGGATACGCGCAACGTTGCCTTCATAGTCGCCGTTGGTGGTATTGATCTGCCCGATGGTGACTCGCATGTAAGAATGATTTTAGCATTGATGCGCATATTGTTCTTCTTTGCGCCTTAAGTCTTCTCTTTGCGCCGTTGCGTGAACTATGCCGCGCGATCGCGAAATATGCCGCGCGATAAAGTTTCACGCAAAGGCGCGAAGAACAAACGGAAGGCGCAAAGTAGAATTGGTTAAGGAACTGTCGAGTACAGCTCGGGATTATAGAAAGGCGCAAAGGCCGCGATCAGCGCTGCCTCAAAACTCATCGACCGCGTCAGTAGATCTTTTGAGAGGATGCCCCAGGCGCCCTGGCGGCTGCGCACGTCGTGCGCGCCGGCAACTTCATCGATCACCAGACCAAGCTCGCGCTTGCCCTCGATCACATTCTTCACAATGCCCGGCGGCACGCCGATGGAAGGCGACATGCCAAAGCTGCCGCGCTCGCCATCAGTCACGAACGCCCAACCGCGCAGGAACGTGTGCCAATCGCCATCGACCGAGATCGAATGAAAGCCACCCTCGAGGCCAACATAGAGATCCGCAGCGAGATTTTGTTCGATGAGAATTTCCCGCACGGCCAGGGCGCGTTGTCGCGCGCCGCTCATCAACTCCCAATCCGTCAAAGGCATTGCCGGCGCGTCGGTCTGCACCGATCTGGCCACGACGTTTGCGTCGCGCCATGCGGAATCAATCTCAGCCACGCGCGCAATACTCGCGCGCACAGCCATGATTTTCGCGGCCCGATCAGAGCCCAGGGCGATCCTTTCGATACGCGCTCGCGGCGCTCGCTTAGTTGAGGAACCTTGAGTTGACATTCGAGCCTCGCGGTTGTTGTAATCGAATTCAGTTGAGAGTACAAGCTCGATCAAGTGTCAGCAGCGCGACCGTTAGGGCGGGCCTCTTGGCAAGCCAGCCCTTGCTTCCGCGCGGGCTGCTGACGCGATTGCAAACTGAAGTTTGAACTCTAAACCCTGGCGGAGGTGGTCTGACGTGTCCGTTGCCGAACTTATCTATGACTGGAACAAAACTGAGCCACGCTTCTCGAAACCCGATCGACACATAGGGTTCGACGACGAGACGCTGCGCGACGGCCTTCAGTCACCCTCCGTATGTGAGCCTCCGGTCGAAAAAAAGATAGAGTTATTGCATTTGATGGACGCCCTGGGCATCGACACGGCCGACATTGGTTTGCCCGGCGCCGGCGGCACCCACGCGGCCGGCGTTGAATTGATGGCCCGCGAGATCGTTGAGCAGAAACTTAAGATCCGGCCCAATTGCGCCGCTCGCACTCACCGCAACGACATCATTCCGATCGTTGAAATCTCGCAGCGCACCGGCATTCCCATCGAAGCCTGCACTTTTATCGGCTCTTCGCCGATTCGTTTTTATGCCGAAGGCTGGACGCTCGACAGACTTCTGGAAATGACTGAAGACGCAGTAACGTTCGCTGTGAAAGAAGGTCTGCCGGTAATGTTTGTCACCGAAGACACGACGCGCGCCAATCCTGAAACGATTCGTGCTCTCTACACGACCGCGATTCGCTGCGGCGCTCGGGCCGTCTGCGTCTGCGATACGGTCGGCCACGCCACGCCCGATGGCGCGCGCGAGGTGGTGAAATTTGTGCGCGGAATTATCGATGAACAGGACGAGCGGGTGCGCCTCGACTGGCACGGTCATCAGGATCGTGGCCTCGGAGTAATTAACTCGGTCGCGGCCATCGAAGGCGGAGCCGATCAAATTCATGGTTCGGCCCTCGGCATGGGAGAGCGGGTCGGCAACACGCCAATGGATCAATTGCTGGTCAACTTGAAACTGCTGGGCTGGATTGAAAACGATCTGATGCGTTTGGGTGAGTATTGTGAGAAGGCCGCCGAGGTTTGTCACTGGACCATCCCACTCAATTATCCCGTCTTTGGCCGCGATGCATTTCGCACCGCCACCGGCGTGCATGCGGCCGCGGTGATCAAGAGTTATCGCAAAGGCGATACGGAACTCGCCGACTTGATTTACTCCGGCGTGCCCGCCGGACAATTTGGACTGAAGCAAGTCATCGAGATCGGCCCGCTGAGCGGGAAGTCAAACGTGATCTTCTGGCTTGAGAGTCGCGATCTCGAACCCAGTGAAGAGCGAGTGACGCGCATCTATGAACGAGCCAAACAGGCTTCAGCAGTTTTGAGCGAAGCGGAAGTGATGGCGTTGGTGTGAAAATGTGGGCGTTCGATCAGCAAAGCGGGTGGGTAGGATTTGAAATGAGCCACCGGGTCTCGATTGACCCACCCGCTACCGCAGGTGGTACTGACCTCATTGCCGATCTTAATTAATCGGAATCGTAACCGTCGCCGAACCGGCCTTACCCGGAGGAAATCTCTTCTGTCGCGCGATGCGCAGCGCGGTCGCGTCACCACCCGAAGCCTGGGTCACCCGTCCGTTCTCATCATAAGTAACTTGGACAGTGGCTTTCTTTGAGCCGCCCGGCGGGGACGACTGGGTTTTGGCAACGTTTGGGTTAACGGCTGGAGTTGACGGTGCGGGCGTCGTGACCGTTCCGGCCTCCTCCGCCTGTGCGGCTCGCTCTTTCAGCAGACGTGCTTCGCGGGCGCGTTTCGCTGCCTGGTCAGCCGTCTCGGCGGAAGTCGATGAAAGAACGCTGTCGCTCGCTGCTGGCATCGCGGGCGTTTCGTTTGTGACCACTGGCTGGGGATCGGACTGGGAATTTTGGGCGGGCGCGGTCTGGGTCTGCGCTGCGTTTGCCAGCTTCGCGGCTTTGCTGCGCGCGTACCATCCCCATGGCACGGCGATCACTCCCACGATCAAGGCCACGGCAGCGATTACTGCTGCCAACCTCCAGGATCCAAACCGTGCTGAGCTGTCGGTGTCAGACAGAAACGCGCCGAAGTCCGGGGTCTCAACGACTGGGGCTTTGAACAGCGGCTTTTCAAATTTTCGAGTTGGGGTCGGGACGATTTCCGGCTTGGCTTCAGCCTCGACAACTTGCTCAACTGCTTTTGGTTCTTCCGCGCTAAGGTACTCGGCCGCGGGATCTTCTGCTCTAGCCTCTTCGACTAGAGCATGATGACCATCGGGAAATGGATCGCCTGGCTGAACGCCTTCATCCATTCTCCGCAGACCTTCCAGGACCACTGAAGTCCATGGCTGATTGATGGTGTGCTCCGGCGCTTCAAACGCCGGGCTGAAAGTGAAAGAAGCGTTTGGCAGGGTCAGCGCATAGTACACTGCGTCGATGCCGCGCAGAATGCCTATCCTGGCGTGCACAACCGAACCGGATTGAAGATAGAAATATCCCGGGCCGACCGAGTAGATAACTTTCAGTCTGCCGGTCTTTCGTTGATTGCAGAAAAATTCAATAAGCTCGGCCAGCGAAAGATCGCTCAGCTCTCCAGTCAGTGCCATAGGTGGGTCCTCTTCCTTAAAAGTTTTGGGCGGGGGACGTGGCGTCGGACAGACGCGCCGCGTCCAGAGACTATTGCGGAATGGTGAAGTTATAGTTGATCTTGCCAGCGATCTTTACTGGCTGACCTGAAAGTTTGGTTGGTGAGAAATGTGCGCGATACGCCGCTTGCACGGCCACGTCCCGGAGCGCGCCTGGACCAGAGAGTGCGCGCGCGGAAACAACTTTGCCACTCTCGTCCACTACAACTTCCACTTCTACCAAGCCGCCGATACGCATTCGGCGTGCAGTTTCCGGATAAGCAGGTGGAGGCAGACTCAACGCTCGCCCGTTAAGCACGCCACCCGATACAGGTTTCATCAATGGTCGCCGAGCCGGCGGCGGATCGCTGTTCGCAACCACGACCTTCCTGGTTTCATCAGCGGCGCCGCGATAATCGCTGACCGGCGGCGCGACTTGAGACACTTTCAATTTGTCGAGAGACATTCGCGGCTGCAAAGCCGAAGTGGTCTGGGAATCAGCGGGCTTCGATGGTTGGCCCACTGTCGCGCCGGTCGGGGTATTGCCCGGCGCCGGAGAACTCACCGGCTGGATCATCTTCGCCATGGCCGCGTCGAGATAGTAAAAAATTGTTCGGTAGGTAACTTCAGTGGGCTCAAATCCGACACGTCCGTTTTCTACCACGGCCACCGACGTAGTCATCTTCACCCAGTTGCCAACGGAATCATACTCGTATTTGTAGACTTCCTTGCTCAACAACGATCCGTCTGCATTGACCAAAGTCATTTCGCTGATGTTGCCCTTTTCATCGTACTTGTAACTTTCGCGTCCGGTCAGAGTAGCTCCCTCGATCGGGAAGTATTGGTTCTGGGTCTTCACTCCTTTGAGATCGTACTCTGACGTTTCCAACACCACGTGTTTGCCTTCTTCGACCGTCTTTCCAGCTACGGCCGAGAGCTTGACGACTTCCGTGCGAATCCGCCGCACCGGACCCAGCAGCCCGTCGCGCGCGCGATCGCTTTCGCCGGCGGCGCCGTCCACGGCGGTCGGCTGTGGCTGAACCTTCGCCTTTGCCGTTAAGTTATTTTGCCCAAGAGCAACACTAACCAGCACCAACGGAAGGATACTTGCTGAGACAATGCGAGTGACCTGCGACATTTTGATCTCCTGATCTGTGAACTGAAAGTGAGGGTGCCGGCTGAGCTATTCAACGGGGCAAGCATGAGCAGCCGCGTACTATACTACCGGGTTCAACCACGTTTGTCTAGAGCAAATCCAGATGAAAACCATCGAAAACAGTAGAGTTTTGAGGTTATTTTGAGGGAGCGGATCCCAACTGGGCGATCAGGTCGGCAATCTGGTCGATAGTATGAACCGGATTGCCTGGTCCGGTGGCGTCGTTGCAGAAGATCGAGAAGGCCAGGACCTCTCTGTCGGGAGTCACGGCATAGCCGGAAAGGGAGTGGTCATAAGTGAGCGTGCCGGTCTTGGCAAAGACGCGACCGGCTTCGCGAAGCAGGCGGCCCCTAAGTGTACCGTCCCGCCCCGCGATGGGAAGCGAGTCGTGAAAAGCAGTCGCGGAGTTCGTCCTGGAAATAGCCACGAGCAGGCGAGCGGTTGCTTCCGGCGTCACCAGATCCAGACGCGAAAGGCCCGAGCCATCCCGAATCGCAAGCTCATCCCCGCTCACGGCGTTGTGATCCAGCCATGACCTGATCACCGCCGTGCCGGCTTCGTCATCGCCACGCTCGCGGTCCTTACGCGGATCGGGATCAGGCGCAGTTCCGCTTCGCTCTTTTCCCAGCGTTCGCACAATGAGTTCAGCGTAGAGGTTGTCGCTTTCTTTATTTGTGTGCCGCACGATCTCACTAAGCGGTGCGCTATTCTCCTGCGCAATTTCGAATGCTTTCTGTGGATCGAATTTGTCGCTTACGGCGGCGCGAAAGTCGCGACTGCGCGCTTCGCCCTGGATTTTTATTCCTCGAGCGATCAGCGCTTCTTTGAAAAGTGTCGCTGCCCAAAGTGAAGGTTTGGGCACTGACAGGTCAGCGCTGAATGGACGACCACCGGAAGGAAAGTCACCCCACACCAGAAGTTCGTTGTCTGACAATCCGCGGTGGATGCCGATCGTGGTCGGCGCATCACGCTCCGCCGTTGTCGTGTGGTTAGTCAGATGAATGTAGTTACCTCCGCCATTCATCGCGAGCGTAGCGCTGCTGCCAACTTTATTGGCCGGCGCAATCGTCAACTCGACGCTGTTTTCATCAATCGTGAGGGCGCCTGGTTCGGCGCCAAAGTACCACTGGAGATCGTTCCACTGCCAACCGAGTCCGTATAGTTCACCGCGAAAATAACTTTCGTCACCGACGATGTTGCCGCGCACCTGACGCACGCCGCGCGCGTAAAGCTGATCAGCGAGTGAGACTAGTCCCTTCTTCGTGTCCAGATCCGGCGCCCCGCGACCATAGAGCGTTAGGTCTCCCTCAATAACACCACCGGCGTCAGGTTGTTTGTCAGCATACACAGAGGTCCGCCAACGATAATCCGCGCCGAGCAGATCGAGCGCCACCGCCGTCGTATAGATCTTCATATTCGACGCCGGCGTGAACAACCTGTCGCCGTTGCGTGAGTAAAGCACCCGGCCGTCTTTCATCGACACGACGAACACACCCCAACGCACGCGGGTCAGTTCGCTGGTGTCGATTGCTCGATCAATCTCGCGGGCCAACGCTACGTCCGCCGGCTGTTTGGATATTGAATCTGATGGTTTGACTGAAGGAGGTGTCGGCGCAGGCTCGGTCTTGTTCCGCGAGACGAGGTTAGTCTGTGCGATCAGAATTGGTAGCAGAAGACAGGTCGCGACCAGCGACAGGAAGAGAGTGGTATTTCGCCTGGACATTACTTGAAGGAACCTCTGACTAAGTAACAGTGCCGCGTAGTGGCGGCTTGAATTCAGCCCGGCGTTTCAACGCCGGGAAACAGTAGTGGGATTTCTTTCGTCCCGTAGCGACGGTTGAATTCATCTCTTTCAGACATCGCTAGGCGACGTGCGTGCTCTGGACGGACCTTTTCCCCCGCGTTGAAACGCCGGGCTAAACTCTGGTCGACGCTACGCGTCGAAAGAGCTTGTTCAGAGCTTCATTCTTTAAGTTCTCTTCATCAGGCGCCTGTCCGAAGATAGCGACAAAGACTAAGTCCCTCAGCTTGCGAAGAGCGTCTCTGTTCGGCCGGCCCCGAGTAACTCGCGGGTCGCGCCGTACACCTGGTCGACGTCAATCGCGGTAACGCTCTCACTAAAAATCAGGCGCTGTGAAGTGGCAGTCGGCACATAAGCGTGCGGGCGTGGTAAATCTATCAGCACTACGATGGGCGTCCCCACGGCGGCGGCAATGTGCACGGGACCGGTATCATTTGAGACAAATACGGACAGTCGGGCTTGCGCCGCTGCGAGCTGGGGGATGGATAGCTTCTCCAAAATGACGCAAGTCGCGGGAAAGATGTCGCGCATTCGCTGGACCAGGTGACGCTCTTCCGGGCCCACGAAAATAATTGGCCGCACGCCGTCATTGCGGATCAGGAAGTCGGCCAGTTGCGCAAATTGTTCCAGCGGCCAACATCTTCCCGGATGACCCGCGCCGGGAAACAGTCCAACAAGAGGAGCGCCCGACTCGGCCTTTGCCTTGCGGAGCATTGCGTCAACGGCGCGCCCGTCTTCGACCTTCGTCGTGAGCCGCGGCACCCGCGGCTGATCTTTGATCCCCAATGGCACGAGCACGTCCAGGTAACGATCGATCAAATGCTGATCGGGATCGTTCTTATCAACCGGCGGTTTCGGATTGAAGTTGGCTAGAAAGTCCAGCGAGCGTCCCGGCCGGCGAGAAAACAGGCGCTTGGATGCGCCGGAAAAAAAGCCCAGCAGATTTGTCTCAGAAAAACTATGCAGGTCGATGACGAAGTCGAACTTGCGCCGGCGCACGTCTTTGACGACCCGGACGATCCGCAGGACTGAAAGCGGCTTGAATCCATCGCGCAATTCGACCCGATCGACCTCGATCGTCGCATCCGCATATCCGGACATGTCGATGATCTCGGCGCCGGGCCGGCCCACAATCACAGTGATCTGCGCGTGCGGATAGCGCTCGCGAATTGCGCGCAACGCCGGCAGGCTCATGACGACGTCGCCCAGCTGGCCGAAATCAATGACGAGAATATTGCGAGGATTGAATGTCACTTCAGATGCTTATCAAAAAAGTCCGAACCCGCGTGATAGGCGCGCAACCAATCCTGATGACGCAAAAAGTCGTGTATCTCATCAGGAAAGATCAGTTCTTCAAAATAGACTCCGTTGCCTCGCAGGCGGCGGACCAGATTCACCGTCTGGGCAAATTCGACGTTGCGATCATCGTCGCCGTGAATCAGGAGCACCGGTGATTTCCATTTATCGACCGACGAGATCGGCGAGGATTCGCGCGCGATCCGGGCGCGGTCAGAGGTATCGGTCGGCACGCGCAGTCCGGCGACGTTGATGCTCCAATCGTGCACGCCATGAAAATCGACACCCGCCGCGAAGATGTCGGAATTACGAGCCAAGCCCAGCGCGGTCAGATAACCTCCATAGGATCCGCCCCACAGACCGACTCGCTTCTTATCCACGTCATCGCGTTCGCGCAGGTACTTCGCGCCGGCGACGACATCCTGATACTCCGACGCGCCGCGCGCGCCGCGATGCTGGGCCGTGCGAAAGGCGCGGCCATAGCCGATCCCGCTGCGGTAGTTCACCGACAGCACCATGTATCCGCGGCTGGCGAGATACTGATTCATCGCATAAGAGTTGTGATAGTAATAAAGATAGTGCCAGCCCAAAAGCATCTGCCGGCTTGGCCCGCCATGCATGAACACCAGCGCCGGTGACTTGCCCGAAGCGTTGGCCGGCTTGAACAGTTGACCGTGAATCTCCAGACCGTCGGCAGCTTTGAAAATCACCTGCTCAGGCGTGACGAGCTGGCCGGAGGGGAAATCGCGCGGCAGTGCCTGGGGCGCCAGCGGCTTCAAGTTGGATCCATTAAGCGAAGCCGTAAAAGGAAGATAAGGATCGCGCGCGGTCGAGTGAAAGAAAGCTATCTGACGGCCGTTGTCGAACACGACGGGAGCCATTTCGATTCCGTCGCCTTTCGTGATTTGTTCAGGGGCGCCGCCACTGACGCTGACTCGCCACAGATGCCGGCGATCGGTGTCGTTCTTGTTTGTCGAAAAAATGATTGAAGACTTGTCTGGTGACAGCGTAGCGTTTTCAACTTCGTAATTGCCGGGCGTCAACTCAGTAAGCGCCCCGCCGGCAGAAGAAATCGAGTAGAGATGCGCCCAACCATCCTTCTCTGACGAAAACAGAATTCGATCGCCGGCCACCCACTGCCAGAAGTCGCCGCCTGAGCCCGTATACGAATCGTAATCGGCGCTGCCCGAACGCCAGATCTCTTTCGCGTTGCCGGTCTGCGCGTCGGCAACTTCAATGGCCCACGGCTGCAGACGTTCGCGATCGTTGGAAAATGTATCCGTGACACTGAGCAACCTGACGAAAGCGATCCGGCGACCGTCAGGTGACCAACGCGGCGCAACGTCGCGATCGACGCTCGGCGATAAAAACCTGAAACCATTTGTGCGCTTGTCATAGACGACGATGAAGCCGTGATCGCCGCGTGACGACGCAAAGGCCAACTGCGATCCGTCTGGCGACCATTGCGGCGCGCTATTCACAGAGCCGCGAATCTCGAACATCTTGCTGTCTTTGCCGCCCACGACGGGAGCAGTCCAAATGCTGCCTCCGCGCAGAAACTCAACCTGATCACCCGCCGGCGAAAAAATCGGGGTGCTGCCCTGGCCCATGCGCGTCACGCGACCGGTGCGAACATCGACGACCCATACCTCCTGCTTCGCGCCGGCCGGATCGCTCGAAGGGTTCGGAATTTCGCCGGCCTGGTTCGCATCTCCACCGCGAACGTAAGCAACCGCGTTACCGTTCGGAGAGAAAAGCAGATCAGTCAACTCCTGACCATCGTCGTTGTTATATCGAGTCAATTGCCGCGCGGTGAACGATGGCGCTTCGGCGATCCAGATGTTGCGTTTCCCCGCAGCGTCAAACGCCCACGCGATCTTGTCTCCGCGTTTTGAGACGGTGAGCTCTGAAGGAAAAGGCGAACTCAACACTTGTTCAAGGCTAAAGGTTTGGGCGCGAGCAGAGGCGACGACCGCAAACCATATCGCCAAACCAAACACAACTAGTTTTCGGTTGAGGTGGTGACGCATTTATGTTCCTTCCCAGGACTTCCGGACCAGACTAGCAACGAGCGCGCTCGATTCTAGCACCGACACGCGCGACAGTTTAAGGACTTGCGGCTTCGCCGCAGCCCGTGCGGTAGAGCCCGGGGCTTACCCAGCAACCATTAAATGCGGCTTCTGAGGCTGCGCTTCGGAGGGCTTGAGGCGTAACCTCAAGCAAGATTCTAAGAGACTTGCCGGAAAGGCACAGCCTTTCCGCACTGGCGGCAAGCCACAAAACGCATCGCCGTTTGCTGCAATTGTCTTATCTGCTAACCTTGGCTCAACTTTAAAACGCTTCGGTGTGAGTAATGTCAAAAGGAGAAGTAAAAGCAGTTTCCCCCGATCGGTCGCAACACGATCACCGTCATGGCCACGCGCACGGAAGTCGCCAGCGACTGTCGATCGTTTTGCTGCTCACGACGTTGGTAATGATTGCCGAGTTGCTGGGCGGTTTGTGGACCGGTTCCCTGGCGTTGCTGGCTGACGCCGGCCACATGCTGGCTGATATGGCGGCGCTGATTCTGGCTTTGATGGCGGTCTGGTTTGGGGCGCGTCCAGCAACGCCGCGCAAAACTTTCGGTTATTACCGCCTGGAGATTCTGGCCGCTCTCATCAATGGCGTCGGGCTCGTCCTGATCTCGTTCTTTATTTTCTACGAAGCTTATCAGCGCTGGTTTGCGCGGCCGGTCATTCGCAGTGTTCCCATGACTATCGTGGCGGGCGGCGGCCTGATCGTAAACCTGATTTGCGCGGCGCTGCTGCATCGCGATCGAGATGAAGATTTGAACGTGCGCGGCGCCTGGTTGCACGTGATCGGCGACGCGTTGGGTTCCACTGGAGCGATTGTCGCGGGCGTGCTGATTACGCTGTTCGGTTGGACCGCGGCCGATTCGCTGATCAGCGTGCTCATCGGATTGCTGATCGTTTGGAGCTCGTGGCACCTAATTCGGGATGCGACGAATGTGCTGTTGGAGGGCACACCCGCACATATCAATCTCGCCGCGGTCGAAGCTGCCATCATGGAAACGGGCGGCGTTTCAGACGTTCATGACTTGCACGTCTGGACTATTACTTCCGGGCGCGAAGCGTTGAGCGCGCACGTCATTCACGCGTACTCGATCTCACAGCCGGAGTTGCTTAAGGAATTGCGCGTGAAACTGCTCGATCGTTTCGGGGTCGATCATCTGACTATCCAGATGGAAACGGCCGACTTTGAAGATGAAGCGATTCATTTCTGCCACGCCGGCACCGCCTGTTTTCGATCGGGTCGCGAATGAATACATTTTGCGCTTTGGATCCTCTCTGCGCCTGCGCGTGAAATTTTAGAGGCTGCGCTTTAACTCGAACTCGAAGTCTAACCATTATGCCAACCATAGGTCTTGGATACGGCCGCACGTCGATAGAGTACGACTACGACCCGGACCGCTTTGAAGTGCTTGCGGCCGGCGACGAGGCTTTGCGTCCGCTGTCCGACGAAGAGATCGGCGCGGCGCTCGACGCCCCCATCGATTCACCGCCGCTCGACGATCTGATAGCGCCCGGCGATCGCGTTTTGATCGTCGTGTCAGATGCCACGCGCGCGACCGGCAGCTCGCAAATCGTTAACCTGCTGGTGCGTCGCCTGATTCAGAACGGTTCCGCGCCCGGAGACATCGCGATCATCTTTGCCACAGGGATTCATCGGCCCGTGCGGCCAGATGAAAAGGCAGAATTGCTCACGCCATTCATTGCTCAACGCATTCGCACCATCGACCACGACGCTTACGATCCGGCGCAACTGATTCAACTTGGGATCATCGAGCGCGGCACGTCGATCGAGGTCAACCGGGCGCTTAAGGAATTCGACAAAGTAATTCTCACCGGTGCGGTTGGCTTTCACTACTTCGCAGGCTTTACCGGCGGGCGCAAATCGATCTGTCCGGGACTGGCCGCGGCCGAAACGATCGAAGCCACGCACATGCTGGCGCTTGATTTTGAATGCGGCGGGCGACGCGAGGGTATTGGCTCGGGGCTTTTGGCAGGCAACGCGGTGCATGAAGAATGCGAACGCGTTGCGGCATTGATCAATCCCACGTTTTCGATCAACGCGATTGTCGACGACCGCGGGCGGGCTGAAAAAGTGTTCGCCGGCCACTGGCGCGCGGCACACGCCCGAGCTTGTGAACACTACATTGCGGGACACTCGTTGCGAATCACTGAGCGGCGCGAAGTTGTGGTTGTCAGCTGTGGTGGCTCGCCGTATGACCTCAACATGATCCAGGCACATAAAGCGCTGGACATGGCGGCGCACGCTTGCGTCGATGGCGGCACGATCATTCTCCTGGCTGAATGTGGAGACGGGTTAGGCCGGCCGGATTTTCTCAAGTGGTTCGCATCCGCGGACTCGAGCGCGCTGGAAAGTCGCCTGCGGACTGCGTATGAAGTGAACGGTCAAACAGCGTGGGCGCTGCTGACAAAGACCGAGCGCTTTCGCGTTCACGTCGTTACCGAGTTGGCCGGCGATGAGGTGCAACGCATGCGAATGTTTCCGGCGGGCTCGATCGAGGAAACATTGTCCACCGTTTCAAGGGACGCCAACGGCTACATCCTGCCCCGGGGCGCGGCGTTGTTGCCGGTTTTGGAGTCCTCCAACCCATCAGCGCGCCCGTAAGCGTTGGCGTGTCGCGGCCTGGCTGGCATGAAGTCATTACCTCAAAACTTTCGATAATGAGACGAAGTTTCAGACAAACACGAGCAATTTGGCCTGTTTTGCGAAATTCCGCGGATCGCAGGCTCAACGCCTTTTTTCGGCGACCAGCCAGGTGCAAGATTCTTGTTGACGAAAAACAAAATCGGCATACAATACCTCCAACTCGGGCGATGCCGCTGTGGGGTGAGGACACATCGGCGCCGAGGCTGAATGTCTCCGCCCAAAAAAACACAGCTCCAAAAGCTGTGAAGAAAAGGCTGGGCTTGTGGGAGGGCCCGGCCTTTTCTATTTGTCCGGGAAAGAAGTGTTGCCTCGACCCTAATCCGACACTCAGGTCTCGAATCCTCAGCGCAGATTAAGCCAACAGTTTAGTCATACAATTCCGTAGGAAGGGCACGTCGACTTTCTCGGGCAGAGCCCGCCCTTACGGTTGGGCTTCTGACACGATCAAGCAGAAGGAGACTGGCGCGCGACAGATCTTAGTAAGAATGCCCGGCCTCTCGTAGGACAATCTTTACCTTCTTGCCACCCATCTTCACGACGACCGGATTACCAACTTGAATCGGGTGATCTTCGCCGCTGATGCTGAGGACAAAGTTGCTCACCGGTCGTTTTTCAACCGGCGCCGGTTCCGGGGCGGGTGGTGGTGGTGGCGGTGCCACGAGGACGGCCATGTCGGCCGTGCGGGTTAATAAATTATTAGGCGCGATGCGCCAACTGGCCGGCGTGCATTTCAGACGCAACCCCGGCGTGTCGGTTTCTGCAGACTCGCCCGGCGCCAGCGCGTCAACTTTGAACAGGCCTTCGCCGCAACGCACTGCACTCGAGTCATAGAAAGTGGCCCAGCCGGTCACGTAAGTATAAAAGTTAGCACTGGTGTTCTTCACCACCAGCCGCACGTTCGTGACCGGTGAATCTTCTGATCCGTTAAGCACCTGCGTCAATAGCTTTCCTTCAATTGCCGGCACGCCTTTGGCGTCAAAACCTGTGGCGGCTTCGTTCAAGCCCGCCCGCTGCTCAGCAGGTTGTTGTGCCGAAACGGCAAATGCATAAGAGGCGATGAGCGCTACGACAAGTAAGAATCGTTTCACGATTGGATCTCCTTTGGATGATCGTCGGGCCAGGAGCCCTCTATAACGGTCGGGTTCCTACCCGCCGTCAAATTCGTTTGAGTACTTGCTGGGCCAGGGTCTTCGACTTTTTGAGCCTGGCTTTCTGATCGCCGGCGCCGCCGACGCTGAGGCGGAAAAACACATCCTTCTTGAGCACGTACAGCGCGCCACCGACTGAGCTCGCTACCCAATAAGCATCTTCACCAAGACCAGCGACCTTCTCTTTCGGCGCGCCCTCTGCTTCTTCGGCGCCTTCCTTTCTGGCATTGGCTTCCCGCGCGGCTTCACGTTCGCGCTCGCTGTCTTTTTCTTTTTTGCGGCCAAACGCTTCCTGCCAGAATGATCGCAGATTACTATCGCGGTCGCCTTCGTTTGCGGTCGTCACGTTCAGCACCACTGAGTTTGCGGCCGTGGCCAACTCGTAATAGCACTGGGCCACAACGAGTTTCCCGGCAAGTTGATCGGACCTCCTGGCTTCTTTCAGTGGCTCACCCTGGACACCCTTTAGATCATCACTGGTGAGCAGGGCGCAGACGTCAACTCTTGATTTCACCGCGGTGGCGGCCGGGCCCGCCGGCGACGATGTCGTCACCGCCGGGGCGGCTGATGCATTGCCAGAGTTCACCGGCGCAGTGCTGTTCGTTGATCCACAACCGCTCCCGATTAGGAACAGGCTGACAATGAAAAGCCAGGAAATCTTCGCGTAGATTGGTGGCGGCATCTCGCCGTCTCCTCCTCCAGGTGTTCAGGTAAGACAATTCAGCTTTCGACCCGCGGACGCAAGCGCACGACCTCGCCCGTTCCCGCAGGCCGGTAAGGACAGACTCGATTCCGTCCACTGCGTTTAGCCCGGTAGAGCGCCGAGTCGGCCAGCTCGACCAGTTGAATCGGATCGCGGCCATCTTCAGGAAACGAGGCGAGCCCGATGCTGATGGTGATCTTGTGGGTCCGTGCGGCTTCAGTGCTCCCGCGACGGACTGACGGAAAATCGTGTTTCTCGATTGCCGAACGCACGCGCTCAGCCGCTACCAAGCCCTGCGCGTAATCCGCATCAAGCAAGAAAGCAGCGAACTCCTCGCCGCCAAAGCGAGCGCCGACATCGCCGGCGCGCAGCGTCTGCTTGATCACCGCGCCGACTTGCTCAAGCGTTTCGCTGCCCACCAGATGGCCATAGGTGTCGTTCACTTTCTTAAAATAATCGATGTCCATCATCAGGACGCAGAACGGCATTGAGTCAGCCTCAGCACGCGCGGCTTCGCGCCGCAACTCGGAAAAGAATGACTTACTGGTGAGCAGTCCGGTCAGCTCGTCATGCACCAGCAGGCGATGTATCTGTTGCTGAAACTCTCGATCAATCTCGTCGAGCATTTCGAAACGGATCAGTTGATCGCCAACTTCGAATTTGTCGCCGTCTTGCAACAGCGCCTGATCGATTGCCTTCCCGTTGAGAATGGTGCCGTTGGTCGAGTCGAGGTCCTTCAGACGATAACGGGTCCCGCCACTCTCGCCGTCGGGCTCGGTAATAATGCGCGCGTGCAGGCGCGAGGCTCGCGAGTCGTTGATGCGAATGTCGGCGTCGAGCGCGCGGCCCAAAGTCACTTCCGCGCGATCCAACGGAATCGGCACCGCCAGTAATTCGCCGCGCAGAAAGACCAGGGCGGGCCGGCGTTCACCGGGCCGTTGGTACTGGCCAGAGTAGGTATCGATTTCAACCGGCTCTTTGACTACCGAAATTTCGTCCGAATCGTTGGCCATTTCGTTTTGCTGTCGCGCTGAACCGAGAAACCTTGCCGACACATGGAGTTGTATCCAATCGGCGTATCTTATCGCGGGCAGCACGCCGCGGCAATAGTAATGGAGTTAGTTCCGAGTTCAAGCTAGAGCTTGGCCTTGGAATCAGCAACCTAAAGGTTGAACTCTAAACTGGGACCCGCAAAGGGCGTACTTGTCGATGTGGAAGCCTACCCCTATAATTTCTCTTGACCCTTTTAGTCCCCGGAGACAATTTTTTCGCGGTGCGCGCACGTTGATCCGCGAACGGCAGCGAACTTATCGTAAGGAGCCTTAAATGGCATGCACTGTTAACAAAGCGCCGGTTGAACCTTTTGTTTGTCCTAACTCTCCACCGACGTTGTCGGTCGAGCGGGTGGCCGAGGCCAGGCTGCCGACCGAATGGGGCGACTTTCAGATCGCGGGTTATCGCTCGCTCATCAGCAGCGAAGAGTTCGTGGTGCTTTATAAAGGCGAGATGCGGCCGGACGTGCCTACGCTGGTCCGCATCCATTCGCAGTGCCTGACGGGCGATGTGTTCGGATCGACAAAGTGCGATTGCGGCGAGCAGCTTCATCGCACGATGCAGATGATTGAGGCAGAAGGCCGCGGCGCCATCGTCTACCAGCAACAGGAAGGGCGCGGCATCGGCATCCTCAACAAGATTAGGGCCTATGCCTTGCAGGACGACGGCGCGGACACGGTCGAAGCGAACGAGCGTTTGGGTTTGGCAGTTGATTCGCGCGAGTACCGGCAGTGCGCCGAGGTGCTTTTCGATCTCGGTTTGTGCAAAGTGAAAGTGATCTCAAATAATCCGGGGAAACTGCAAGCGCTGGAGGAAGGTGGACTCGAGATTGCCGAGCGCGTGTCCATTGAAGTTAATTCTTCCGCGCCGGCCGCAAAGTATATGCGGACCAAGAAAGAGAAGATGGGGCACTTGCTCAACCTCAACGCCCGTTAGTTTGTCGGACATCAATGCGATGAGATATTCGGAACCTCGATCCACTGCATGGCGCTACCGATGCGACCGCTCTTGAGGTCGCGCACCCCGGCGCGAACCTGATACAGCCCCGCCGGCAACCAGGCGTGGAAGTCATAGACTGCCTGGCTTTGCTTTGCCAGAGATGAACCTTCAGGAATCGGAAAAATTTTCAGTCGGCCGACAAAGCTACTTACCGGCTTGCCCTTGCTGTCATAAAAAATCCCGCCAATATCCAGATCCGCTACCTGCTTGCCATCGTTGAGATCGAACGCCAGCGCGTCCCGTTTAATCTTAATCGAGGCGTTGACCTTCGTTCCCACGCCGGGCATTTGGATCAGACTGAGCGCCAACTCGGTGGGAATTTGCCGCTGTGAAACCGGGGCGTCAATCACCATGCGCATGTCGTTTTCACGCGGGGTGGTATCTTTGTCGGCCTTTTTCTTGGTCGTCAAAACGGGCAAGGGTGCAGTTTTGAAATAGCTGGTGCGCAAACGGACGGTCAAATCGGGTCGTCCGATAATGATGGCTTCAATCCGATTGAACTTGCCACGCTTTTGCTCCTCGCTGTCTGGTCGCCAGGCGAGCAGGTAATAGATGGATGTTTCCTTTAGAGCTTTTGCGAGTCCAGTGTCTAAGGCGTTGGTGTTGAATACAGCACGGCCGCCAGAGTACTGGGCCAGGGCGTTCAGTGCATTCTGTGAGGCCACGAGTTCGCCGCTCGTCGATCGCTCAACCCGGCCGGAAGGATCGAACGCCCCGGGGTTGCTGGCATCGGTGGCGCCGGTAACCAAACCGCGCGCATCCATTGAGTAGATCACGACTCCGCTGCGTGCGGCAGCACTGGTGATGCGGCGCAAACGATCGGAAGCGTCGCCGTTACGATCGTCCATGAAGAACC
>Ga0137403_10003598_pt1 | contig 18564 bp, 11 predicted proteins | sample CZOMad2_1_16fung_FD_122057 | JGI IMG/M metagenome (GOLD analysis project Ga0137403, IMG submission 122057) | Vadose zone soil fungal communities from Angelo Coast Range Reserve, California, USA - CZOMad2_1_16fungal (Hybrid Assembly) | ecosystem: Environmental > Terrestrial > Soil > Vadose zone...
CGAATTCCCGCGGGCGTTCTGCCTTCAGAGGAAGAGCTACGAGAGATCATCGATGCGAATAGGCCGTCCGGTGAGCATTCGGCGTCTCCCAAGATGAATCGCTTCGTTCCGGCGGAGCCGGAACTTCGGCTGGCGCCGGATTGGGGCAGCGCTCCAACGTTTGCTCCTAGGGCGGATCATGAGAGCGCGGCATCGCGGGCGGTGAAGGTCGCTGTTCTGAGGACGGTTTTCGGCGCTGTCGTCCTGGTCTTTGGGTGGGTTGTCTATACACAACTCGTGCCGGTGGTGGTGCAACGAGCCTTTCGACCGTTAACTGTTCGGCACGTGCCGCCTTCATCTACGGTGCCACGCTCATCACCGGCGTCGGCGCCTGCGCGGATAGCGGACGTGCCCGTCGCTGCTGGGACGTCTCAGCAGGAATTGGCAGAGAAACGGCGCGCTGAGTTGCATGCGGCGGCCTTTCAGCGGCAGAAGGATCAAGCCTGGTTGGGATTTTATTCTGCGCCGGCGTCGTGCGAGCTATCGATATCGTCGAACGTGCCCTGGATTTCTTCCCGCCGCCGATATATGTCTTCCACGAGATCGTTCACAACCGCTACGTCGTCGAAAACCTCAGTAAACGCGATGTCATCTTCGTCGATAGCATTGAAGAGATACCCGACGGCTCGGTGTGCGTCTTCAGCGCGCACGGCGTCTCTCCTCAGGTGGTCGAACTCGCCCAAACTAAGCGACTTCGAGTGATTGACGCGACCTGTCCGCTGGTGACAAAAGTCCACCTGGAGGCGGTCCGCTTCTCGCGCGACGGTTATTCGATGGTGTTGATCGGCCATCCGGGACACGAAGAGGTGGAAGGCACAATGGGCGAGGCGCCCATGCAGTTGGTCAGTTCGGTTGAAGACGTCGCGCGGCTCGAGGTTCCAAACCCGGATCGGGTGATGTACCTGACGCAGACGACCCTGTCGCTGGACGACGTTGCCGAGATCATCGAAGCGCTGAAGCGACGATTCCCACGTGTAACCTCTCCGGCAAAGGACGACATCTGTTACGCGACTCAGAACCGCCAAAACGCGGTCAAAGAGATGTCCGAACGGGTAGATGTGCTGCTCGTCGTCGGCTCGCAGAACAGCTCGAACTCTCAACGTCTGTGCGAGGTTTCCGTCGTCGCGGGCACACCGGCCTATCTGGTGAATGACGAGAACGAGATCAACCCATCGTGGCTGGATGGGGCGAGGGTCGTAGGTGTGACCGCCGGCGCGTCCGCGCCCGAAGAATTGGTCATTCGGGTGCTCGAGCATCTGCGGGCGATGGGCGCGATTGAGTTCGAGGAGCAGCCGGGCGAGGACGAGAACGTTCATTTCGCCTTACCTCAGGAACTGCTGCATCCTGAAAAACTGATGGCTTGACGTACACTCCAAACTTGCAAATCTCCGCGCCATCTTGCGTGCTCGGCGCCTCTGCGGTGAAGGATTCCGGCGTTAGCGTTCATCGCAGACATACGGGGGCCGGCCGACGCGTGCAAGAAACTTGAAAGCCAGAGGGCAGCGCGCTTCGCGCCTCGCTTCCCTATTCGCGCGTCGCTTCCCTAAAGGTCCTTGCCATTAACCGTGTAGTTGACCTTCCTCTGATACGTCGTTACCAGAAAGTCTATGTCTTTTTGGTAGTTGATAGATATCTTTATTCTGCCGGGTTCACGAGACACAAGGCTGATGCTGTTCTCCGGCAGCTCGTATTCTTGCCTGATGATTTCTATGGCCTTATTGATATCGACTTCCTTGGTGTTGCGCACGGCGGATTTGTTCGCAAGGTCGTCGACCTTGAAGGCAAGTTGCCGCTCGTCTATGTAAACTGGCGTTATTTTGATCACAATAAACGCTGCGATCCCAATGAGGATTAGCGTCAAAAGCACTTTGATTGAAATTGCACCGCGCTCTCGCGGCCGCGCATCGGCGCCAGTGGCGTTGCTGCTCATGATTTGTCTCCAGTCGTTTTCGGGATACGCAAGGACGGGCGCTGATAGCCGAACCCTGCCCCGGCCTGCTGCGTCGCTCACCGAATACGAATCATCCGCTCCTCGCGTCTCAAGCGAGCGCGTCTTTGAGGGCTGCCCTGACTACCTGCGGGGGCACGTCTGATCTGATCACGACTTTACCTATCTCAACCGGCAGCACGAACGCAGCACGGCCGGATTCAACCTTCTTGTCGCGATCCATTGCTGAAAGTATATCATCGAGCGCAAGAGTTTTAGCGCTCGGGAGCCCGCCAACGCTGGAAATCGCCGTCTCGATCGCCTCCCGGTCGCCGGCCGCCAGAAGTCCCAGGCGCTCGGCTATTCTCGAAGCGGCGCGCATCCCAAGGCCAACCGCTTCGCCATGTAGAAAGCGCCGGTAGCGTGTGACGGCTTCCAGGGCGTGGCCAACGGTATGGCCAAAGTTCAGTATCCTTCTAAGCTCGCCCTCGCGCTCATCGCTTCGCACCACCCGGGCCTTTATGCCGCAACAACGCGCGATCAGGTGCTCGATCTCTGTCGAATCAAGTTTTTTTAACTCGTCGATGTTCCGAGCTATACGATTGAACAATCGGCCGTCGCTAATCACGCCGTACTTGAGGGCTTCGTAAAGTCCCGCCTGCATCTGACGCGAGGGAAGCGTGCGCAGAACAACGGGATCGATCACCACAAGCGAAGGCTGGTGGAACGCGCCGATTAGATTCTTACCGAGAGGATGATTGACGGCAGTCTTGCCGCCGATGGAGCTGTCTATTTGAGCGAGCAGCGTGGTGGGAACCTGGATCAGGCGTATTCCTCGCAGATAGGTCGCGGCGACAAAACCTGCCAGATCGCCGACGACGCCTCCGCCCAGCGCGACGATAACATCGGAGCGCTCAGTGCGGCGCTCGAGCAAGAATGTAAACAGCGACTCGGCTGTGCGGAGGCTTTTGAATCGCTCGCCGTCGCCGATTGAAAAATGATGAACCTTGAAGCCGGCGCGAGCCAATGATCTAACAGCCGAGCCGCCGTAGATCGAGTCAACAGTGGGATTGCTGACGACGACGGCGCGTCTTGCGTTCCGGCCCAGAGCCGAGCGCGTGCGCTGACCCAACTCGTCGAGCAGACCGGGGGAGATTTGAATCTGGTAGCTGCGCGATCCAAGGTTTACGGCTACTGTTCGCATAACGGATGAGCTCTGTCGATCAAGGGCTTGCGGCGGACCTGCTACTTCAAGGCCGCATTGAACTCGTCAATGAGCGGGTCGAACCTGATGGGGCCGATGCCTATCTGGGCTGCCATTTCATCGGCGGTATATCGGTCGCCGGTTTCCCAAATTTCTTTCAAAAAGTCGCCTGCCCGGCGCGAAGCCCACCAGCGCGAGCCAAAACGAGTCTTCAGGTATTCGCGCAATGAAACCTCGAACGCCCACGCTCGAAGATAGCTTGCTGAGTAGAAGGAATCGTCGAGATCGAACAGAAACTCTCCGGGCTCGGTCTTGAAATTGGTCGCGCCCGTTTGAAGTTCGGCGTACAGTTCAGACGAAACAACAAGGTCATCGTCAAGGTGAAGCCGACTCTCGTACATGAGCTTCGCCACGTAGCGGCGCACGGTCACCAGTCTCGCGAGCATCACCGAACGAACGAACTCGGCGTTGTCTTTGATTCCAAGAAAAGCCGCAAGCCAATCGCCGTCAGAGATCAGATGGTTAAACAGGAACGCGTAGCTTTCAGTGAGCGCGTAGTCGCCGGTGTATTTAAACTCGGGTGGCAACTCGGGGGAGGCCCAACCGTAGTGCTGCGCGTGACCGGACTCGTGAAGGAATGCCTGATAGTCCGACTGGCCGCCGGCGGGGCGTATCACCAGTCTGATGTCTTCGGGGATCGATATCGGCATGCAGAAAGCGCGCGGGTTCTTACGCCGGCGAGGCTCGCTGTCTATTGTTATGTTGCTTTGCAAATCTACTCTTATGCCGAGGCCGGCCATAGTCTCGGTGTAGACCTGGAGCATATGCTCCTGGGGAAATCGATCGTCGAAGCTCGTCAGGTGCAGGAGGCACATCGCATCTGAGCGCTCGGCCTCTTCCACGCCAAGCGCAAGGTCGCGCCTCAGCACGTCGTTGAGCCGCGAAACGTACGCAAGTTCAGTGTGTGACAGGAGGTTTGCAACCTGTGTTGCGATTGCTGAATAGTCCAATTGGCGCAGTTGCTCGAACAGTTCGACGTAACTCGAATACTCGAGAGAGCGCGCGGTTTCGTGCAACTTTAGAAGCCGCTCGGCTCGCAAGTTATTCGACGTCTCAATAACAGCGAGGCGCCTTCGGTAGAGTGCCCGGCGAGACTCGCGGTTTCGTTCTGTCGTAATCGCTACAGTACAATCCTGGAAAGTCATCTCTCGGCCCATCCACTCGACGGTCGCGGCGGCTTCATATTCGCCTATCTCCTCGGTCAGACGCTTGACCGAGTCTTCGAGGAATTGTTCGACGGCGAATGCAAGCAGCCTCCTTTTGGACACGCCCTCAGTCTCAAAGTCGGCTGATGACTCGAGAAGTTCCTGTTTAAGCCCGTCGACCAGGTCGCGGTCGAAAAGATGGCTGTAGCGCTCGTAAATGGGTGCGATCTCGAGAGTGTTCTTCTGGCCGGATTGGAAGAGGTAATGCTCGCGCGCGCAAGCGACGTTGAACTCGGCGAAGTCGCGTCGGTATTGATCCAGCATGAGATCCTCAGCTTCTTTCGAAGCTTGACCATATCGGCGCTGCAAAAGGGGTGTCAAGCTTTAGACGCGCAACGGGAAAGAAAAAGCGGCCGGCCATGAAGGGCGTTCACTCCCTTGGAGTGCAGTCTTCGGTTCCATTTTTCGACGAGTGAGCGTTGCGGCCTGATGACTTGAACTTGGGGTACCAGAAGCGATCGTTCGTGAGACGGGAGCGTACCGGATGTCAATCAGCGAAAAAAGAGGCGACGCAGCGTGGGAAGACTGCGTCGCCTTTGTCTCTAGTTACTGTCCTCACCACAGTAACCGAGAATCGAGAACAGGAAGTGATGTTGCCATCACCCGTATCTCTTGCCCCATCCATCACGGAGCAATCAAGGTGCCACGAGTGGAGAAGTGCTCATTTCGGTTACGTCGCTCACCATTTCATTTGATTTATCGAGCTAATCGACATCCTTCACAACCAGAGGCAGCATGCCGCACGTGTAAAAAGTACATAAGTTGGAAGAAATATTTACCGTCATTTTGCCCGCTCCTTTCTTTGGGACGCATTCGATCCAGGAATCTGAGGTCGGATTCGATGTAGTCCGCAAAAACCCGGTTACGAATGGTTCTAGTTCCAAGCGAGCTTGCGAACCGATCCTGCGCAATGTGGCCGGTCAGTTCAGCGATGTATACTTAAGGCGTGCGGATTCTGTTGGCCACAACCAATCAGGGCAAGATCGCCGAAGTCAGAGAGATAATGAGCGGGCGACTAATCGAGGTAGCCGGTCTGATCGATTCGGCATCGACCGAAGAAATAGAGACGGGATCGACGTTTGCCGAGAACGCGCTGCTGAAAGCCAGGCACTATCATCGAACCCTTGGCCTTCCAACGGTTACGGACGATTCCGGCTTGGAAGTCGAAGCGCTCGGAGGGGCTCCGGGTATCTACTCAGCCCGCTATGCGGGCCCGGGAATGGGCGATGCCGGCAGGATCGCAAGATTGCTCGACGAAATGAAGGACTTATCGGATCAGTGTCGGGGCGCTCGGTTTATCTGCGCGGCCGCGATTGTGTGGGAGGGCGGAGAGAAAGTTTTTCTGGACGAAGTGCAGGGCGTCATACTCAAAGAGGCTCGTGGCGGAAATGGGTTCGGCTACGATCCGGTTTTTTTCTACGAGCCGCTGGGAAAGACTTTCGCGGAACTCACGTCATCAGAGAAGGCGGAAGTGAGTCACCGCGGCCGAGCTTTTCGCCGGCTCGCCGGCTGGTTGACTGACTCAGGACTGCTTGACACGCCGAGGTCGGATGATAGAATTGTGACTACCGCGGATTAGACCTCTGCTTATCAGATTAAGAGGTGACCTAATGAGACAAGCGACAAGACTGTTGGCTCTAATCGCAGTTGGAGCAATTGCATATGCCAGCGTGCCGGCACAGGCTGCCGCCGGCCGTGGGTCTATACGAGGCGTGGTGATGGATGCCAGCGGAAGCCCGTTGATCGGTGCGGCCGTCATGGTCCTGCCGGACACCGAAGCAGAAAAGACTGATAAGGTCGTTAGGCGAGCGAACACCGACGGCGAAGGCAAGTTCACTGCGGCGGGTATCGTTCCCGGGCGCTACCGCGTGAAAGCCGAAGCGGATGGCTTCAAGCCAGTCGAACTTGCGGCGGACGTGAAGCCTAACAAGGTCACCGTATTCGATTCCATATTCTTGCGCCGAATAACCGCGCTCGCAGACGAGACGAGTCTAAACGCCGATTCGAAGTACGCCGGGCGCCGGGCTCGCGGCACCATCTTCCACTACGACGAGGTAAAGCAGGATTCGGCCTCACCGAACGATTCAACCGTCGCGTTGACGGGTCGCTCGACTGAGTTGCATGGTGCGGTTAATGCGTTCGGGCAGACCACTGCGAGCAGTAGCACGGACGGCAGCGCGTTTGGAGGCGCAAACTTCGCGGTGTCCGAGCAGATCGGGCGAGATGCGAACCTTGTAATGAGCGGGCAGCTTGGCTATGGGAACGGGGCACCGCAGAGTTTGCAAGCGTTGACCACCGCGCACGCGGGCGATCGTCATCGCGTCTCGGTTGCGATGGGCTACGGACGATTCACGTTCTCGCGTCACAGTGCGACGCCGAGGCTCGGACAGTTCTCGGTTTCCGCGACAGACACGTGGCAGGTGTCAGGCCCAGTATTGATCGTTTACGGTTTGGAGTTCGCGCGCTTCGACGAGAGAGCATCAGGCACAAGCGTTCTGCCCAGGTTCGGAATAGCTCTGGACGCCGGAGCGCGAACTCGCGTGTTTGCGGGGTTGGTGCCGGGCTCGTCCAGTGACGCTCAGTCCCGAGTAAATCTTGAATCGGGCGAGATAGAATTCCCTGAGCCGAAACCGGTGGCGATTGCCGGAGGACAGCCCGTGATGGAGCGCAGCTACCGGCTCGAATTCGGGGGCGAACAAATACTATCGGACAAGTCGTCTTTAGAGGTAATGGCGTTCCTGGACACTGTATCTGGCCACGGAGTGGGGCTGCTCTCAATCCCGAACGATGCCTCCCAGGCTGAACCGGCGCTTCGCAGCGAAGAGCAATCGGGACGTACGCGAGGACTGCGGGTTGTTTACCGCCGGCACGTTAACAAGGTCCTGGATGGTTCTGTGGGCTACGCATTCGGTGAGGGGCAGCAGCTTGATCGGCGAGGGCTAACGACGCCCGCGAATCTCTTTACCAACGGCCTCTTTCACGTCGTCTCGGCGAAATTGGACGCGAACTTTGTAGGCACCGGCACAAAGATTTCGACTGTCCTGAGAGTTTCACCCGGACAGGCGCTGTTCGCGATTGATCCGTTTCAAGGGCAGATCTCCACCTATGATCCAAACCTCAGTGTTTCGCTGACCCAGGAACTGCCCAGCCTTGGATTCATACCCGGGCAATGGGCGGCGGTCATTGATCTGCGAAATCTGTTGGACCAACAGGGTTCGATCGCCGACGAGCGCCAGGAGTTGGTAGCAAGCCGTTTCCACAGGCTGGTTCGCGTTGGGCTGTCGCTAAGGTTTTAGTGAAGCCGATCTGCAGCGGCCGGTTTCGGTCAACCGGTGTTGGTTGAGATCAAGGACTATCCTTTCAGGTCGGTTCCCGTTCCGCCCGAGGCTCCCGCGGGTTTGTGCCGGTACCGGTCCCCCATTTCATCACTGAAACGGAAGGACTTGTTCGTATCCAAAAATTTGGTCCCTCTTCCGAAAATATGGAATCCGATGGATTAGGATCATTCATACAATGTGGATAAAGCCTTGGTTTTAATTGGTTTTGAGTGATTGCGGGAGCGGGAATAGCAGTTGCCACGGCAGGGCAGTCTTATTTCCTTCTTTGATTGAAAGATCGTAAAGGGGTTTGAGATGAAAGGACCGATGAGCACGACCAAGCTTGTCGCCATTTTGGCGATAACAGTCGGGCTCGTGGTGATAGGCATCCTCAACCTGCGGGATCGTTTGAGCCTCCCCTCCGTCGCCGATGATGGAATTGAATGGGTCGATACTCCTGAGGGTGTTCAAGCGAAGTCTGTCAACCACGATTCCCCCCTTGCTTACGCCGTGCGGAAGGGTGACTACGTCAAAGCGTTCTTCTACGTGGGCAGGTACGACGATGGTTCACGGGCCAAGTTGGCTCCTCGCACCCTCGACTATGAGGAAGTCGCGCGCGCGGAAACGCTGTCCCGTTACCTTGAAGGCCAGGGCGTAGGGAATAATGCGCGGTATGCGATCCTCCATCCAGATCCGGTTCTCAAGAACATCTTCGGAATCAAGCACCCGATTTACGATGTGGACTTCAAGGTCGTTGCCCGTGACCAGCATCTCGAACGCGGACTCTACCTGGCGTTTATCGCCGTGGTTTATCTGTGTATTGGGTTGTTCGTCTTATTCAGGCAAAGCCGAGCTACGCTGACATATCATTTCTTCGCCTGGTTCCTGCTTTCCTTCGTAGTCTACTTTTACCACTCGACGCGCGAATTCAGCAAACTAGATGAAGTTGTATATCTTCTCAGCGGCGTGGGGCTTGCGCTTCTGGCGCCGCTGTTTTTGCATTTCTGCGCCAGATTCCCATCAGGCCTGGCCTGGTCGTTGCGCTCGCGACCAGGCGTTGCTGTGCTTTACGTGCCAGCCGTAGCACTAATCATTCTCAACGTTCTTTGGCAGTACAGGCCGGGCGTCTTCAAGAGCGAAGGGCTCGTGCAGGTGCGTAATTTATTGGACCGGGGTGAGCTTCTACACTACTTCCTCTTCTTCGTAGCTGGGAGCGCGCTGTTGGTACGGACTTTTGTTCGCGCCGAGAAACCTTTACTCAAACAGCAACTCAAGTGGATCATCTGGGGCATCGGTCTTTCGGCGTTTCCGTTTGGGGCCTTCTACCTGGTTCCAGACATCATGAGTGTCGAAACCACGCCGGCGATGCAAGTGCTTGCTTTCGGGCCTCTCATTCTGATCCCGCTATCATTTGGCTACTCGATTATCCGCTATCGCTTGATGGACGTCGACGTGATAATGCGGCGCAGCTTCGTGCACGTGTTGGCGATTGTCGCCGTGGCGGCGATATACATGGCAATGCTTCTGGGGGTCAGCGATCTGGTCAAGTTCATCTGGCAAACGGCTGATCTGAGTTCGCTCAAGACGAAGCTTGTGGTTGTCATAGGAATGCTCCTGGTGACGATGCTGTTTGCGCCAATCAAGAACAAGCTTCAGTCGTTGGCGGACCGGTGGTTCTACGGGGAAAGGTACACGCTTCGAACAGGCCTTCAGGATTTTGGTAGAACGCTAGCTCAGACGACCGCGCTACCGCAGCTACTCAACTCGCTTATTCGACGATTGTCGGACATGCTGTCCGTTCGCAAGGTGGCCATCTTCATCGAAGATGCGAACACGCCTTCGGGGTTTCGACTTGCCCACGCTGCCGGGATCGATGGCGATGTGAGTCTGCCGGGAAACGTCAAGAAGACAGTTCGAATCCGCTCGGCGGGACGGGGCTTCATCGTCGCTCACGATCTTCAATCTGGACAGGACGGTCTGCTAGACGCCGACGGACTGGAGGGATTGGGCAGGGGCTACGAAGAACTTCACTACTACGTCCCGTGCGTCGTGAGAGATCGAATGGTGGCGATCATTGGGATCGGGCGGACGTCAACGGGCGCGATGCTGACAAGCGAAGACACCGACTTGCTGAGGGCGCTGTCGGGCTACGTCGCGGTCGCAATAGAGAATAGTCTGCTGTACAGATCCGAGATGGAGAAGGCGGAAGAACTCGCGCGGCTCAAGGAGTTTTCCGAGAACATCATTGAAAGCGTCAACGTCGGCATTCTGGTAGTCGACTTCGACGGCCGGGTCACAACATGGAACAGCTCTCTTGAAGAGGTTTTCGGCATCGCGCGCGAGCGCGCTTTGCGCCGCAACATAGACGAGATTTTCGACCGTGATCTAATCGAGACCATCCAGAACGTTATAGGTCAGGAAGGCTGGGCGATTCGCGACACGAGGCATATTTACAAGTACAATGCTGCGACCGAGGACGGCCGTCCGCTCACGCTCAACATCTCGCTGGCGCCGTTCGAAGCCGCGCGAGGCGTGGTCACCGGGACGCTCGTGGTGATCGAAAATGTGACTGAGCGCGCGCAACTTGAACAGCAGTTGCTCGAGCGCGAGAAGCTGTCGTCGATCGGATTATTGGCCGCCGGGGTCGCGCATGAGGTCAATACGCCGCTCGCCGGGATTTCTTCCTACGCGCAGATGTTGCTGCAGCAGGTCACGGAGAACGACCCGAAGCGCAAGCTCCTCGAGAAGATTCACGTTCAGACCGTTCGCGCATCGGGGATCGTTAATAACCTTCTGAACTTCTCCCGCACTGGCGATGCTCAGTTCCGTGAAGTCGATATCAATCGAGTACTTGACGACACGCTTCAGTTGTTGGAGCCGCAACTGCGAAGTGCGACGTTCAAAATCGCCTGCACCTATGGCGAGCATCTTCAACCGGCTTACGGCAGCGCGTCGAAGCTTCAACAGGTCTTCATGAACCTTATACTGAACGCGCGCGACGCGATGCCAAACGGGGGGCGGCTTACTGTGCACACTCGTGCCGTCGATACTTCGTTAGTTATCGATTTTCGAGACACAGGTGTAGGCATTGCTCCTGAGAACATCGCCCGGATTTACGATCCGTTCTTTACTACGAAGGAAGTCGGGCAGGGAACGGGGCTCGGCCTCGCGTTATCGTATGGGATCATCCAGGAGCACAACGGGCGCATATTCGTTGAAAGCCGCCCGGGTGAGGGTGCGCATTTCACCATCAAGCTACCCACCGCCTTCGCGCGCCAGATGCAAGCCGCGAGCGACTAATCCACTCAGCAATTTGTTTGCTCTGCAAGCTGGTACCAATCATATGGCAAAGAAAGGCAGCATCCTCGTTGTGGACGACGAGGAAGTAATGCGCGATGTGCTCGAGAGCTTGCTCGCGGCCGAGGGCTATCAGCTTGAGCTTGCACGAAGCGGTGAAGAAGGGCTGGACAAGTTCCAGCAGCGACCTTATGACCTGGTATTGCTCGACGTCTCGATGCCGGGTATTGGCGGCTTGAGCACGCTCGAAGAAATACTCAAGATCGACGCCGAGGCTGTGGTCGTAATGATAACCGCCTACGCGACGTTCGACACTGCCATCTCCGCAATGCAGCGTGGCGCCTTCACTTGCATCAGCAAGCCCTTCGACAACAAGGAGATTCTCAAGCTTGTAACCTCAGGTGTGCGGCGCCGCCGCAAAGACGAAGAACGGCGCACCCTGAGGCAAACTCTAAAACGCAGCACAGAGCCGAGAGAAACCGTCGCGCGCAGCGAAAAGATGCTCGAGATACTCGCGTTTGTTGAGCAGGTAGCGCCTGCGCGCAGCACGATCCTTGTCACCGGCGAGAGCGGGACTGGAAAGGAATTGATCGCCCGCGCAATCCACAATCAAAGCGCGCGCGCTGACAAACCGTTCATCACGGTCAACTCGGCAAACCTGCCGACTGAGTTATTGGAATCGGAGCTGTTCGGACACACGCGGGGCGCCTTCACGGGCGCCATTGCGGCGAGGAAAGGGTACTTTGAGGTTGCCGACGGCGGCTCGATCTTCCTGGACGAGATTGGGAACATTTCGATGGAGACGCAAGCGAAGTTGCTGCGCGTCATTCAGGAGCGCGACTTCTCGCCATTGGGCGACACCACCCGACGGCAGGTTGACGTGCGCATCATCGCAGCGACCAACGTCGATCTCAAGCAGGCCGTCGATGAAGGCACATTCCGCGAAGATCTTTTCTACCGTCTCAATGTGATTTCCATAGCTCTGCCGCCGCTTCGGGATCGCCGCGAGGACATCCTGCCGCTTGCCCAGCATTTCATTCGGAAGTACGCTGCGGAAAACAGCCGTGATGTGTCGGATCAGATCGGAGCGGAGGTCCTGTCGGCCCTCGAGGCCCACAACTGGCCGGGCAACGTGCGCGAGCTTGAGAATGTGATGGAACGAGCGGTTATTATCGCGCGCGGCAAGACGATCGAGCGCGAAGACCTGCGCGACGAGGTTCTCAATCCTCAACGCGCAGCCGCTCAGGTTGGAGGGCAGAAGGTAGCGACTCAAATCGATTTATCGCGTGGCATATCTTTCTACGACGAAGTGAACCGCTTCCAGATCGAGCTGATCCGGCGCGCGCTGGAAATAACCGGGGGCCATCAATCGCGCGCCGCCAAGCTGCTTGGGATGAATACCACGACGCTCAACAGCAAGATCAGGTACTACAACATAAGACCCTAGATCAGAAGGCAGGAGGCAGAAGGCAGAAGGCAGAAGGCGGAAGGCAGAAGGCAGATTGGCAGAAGGCAGAATACCTTGAGTTTCCGAATACCGCCACTGCCTTCTGCCTTCAGCTTTCTGCCTTCTGTCCTCGCGGTCAGAAGCGCAGCACGGAAGGCTGCGACCGCTCGCCGTTCTCAATCAGCACAATCTGATTGTCACCTTCAATGAGATTCAGCTTGCCGGGTTTCAGCCTGAGGCTCAGCGAGTTGGTAGATGAATCGAATTCGAAGGGCTTTTCGATCACCCGACCGTTGATTTCCACCTGAGCGGCGGCCGTGAAGTCGTGGCCGGTGATCGCGATGGTTTTCTTCACGTAAGTCACTCCGGTGATGGCTGGGACCTTCTTCGGCGGCGGCGGCGGTGATTGGACCGGTGGCGCTATGTTGTAAACCACCAGCGCGAAGTCCTGATCCAGACTTATATCATTGCCAGGCACCCCGTCGCCCGCAATGTTTGCCGCGCGCACCGTGACCGTGAAGTTGCCCTGAATGCCGATAGGTATCGCACCGGAAGGCAGGTAGATCGATTCGACGTTGTTGAGCCGGTCAGGTTCGCCCCCTGCAATCGAGTACTCGCCCGCGAACTTGTTGCCCCGGTAGACCGTCACTCCGCCGATCGTGATCTCAAGATCAAGGTCATTCACGATCGCCGGCCCGATCAGGGATGCAGGCGCGTCGGTCCACACAAGCGTCACGCGCAACGGCGCCGAGCGATCAGCGATCGAACCCTGAATCTCAAACGCCTGGCCACTCTCCGTAAACAGCTTGGTCTGATCAACCAACTCTCGCTTTGCGCCGTCAAATGCGCGCGACAGGTTGGCCAGACCCCAGCCTTGCCTTTCCCCAGGAAGGCTTCCGCCGGCATTCTCACCCGACAGATAAGACGCCGAGTTTAGCAGGTAAGCCTTTGTCATTGCCGGTGACGGCGGTCGGCTGTCTCCAAGCAGGTTTCGCGCAACAAAAAACCTTCGAGTGAGCGAAGCTGCTCCCGAGATATGCGGCGACGCCAGACTCGTTCCTGACGACCACGTGTAGAGCGTCTGGTTAGGCGGCTGAAACAAGCCCACACCCGGGCACAGACCGTCGCCGAAGAACCCGGGCGCTTGAGAAGCGGCGCCATAGATGTGTGTTCCCGGCGCGGTGATATCCGGTTTTGCGCGACCGTCCGACGTTGGCCCTCCAGATGAGTACCGCAGGATGTCTCGAACGTTGTCTGCGCCGTCGGGCCCTATGTTGCCGCCGCCGTCAAGGTTGCAAGAGTCGATACCTTCCGGCCTGTAGTTCTCGCTCGCGGCCACGGAGATGACGTTCTTCGCAGTTCCTGGCGAGCTAACATGCCCGCCGGCGCCGAAGTTACCCGCTGAAAAGACAAAGGTCATCTCTTGATTGTCTGGCGCCGACGGTCGGGCGTCCCGAACCAGCGAATCGAATTCCTGCGCAGTCGCGTCGTAGCTATTTGAAGAGTTACCCCAGCTATTGTTGGATATGCGGGCGCCGGCTGAGTAGGCCGCAGACGCGACGTTGGTGAAGCGAAGCTGACCGGACATCTTACCGCTCTGGTCGAATATTCGAGACGCCCCCAGCCGGGCCCCAGGGTCGACGCCCAATCCGTACATATAGCCCGGCCCATCCTCGCGGGTGCTCGCGCCTCGCCCGCCGGCAACCGAGGCCACGATGGTGCCGTGGCCGCGACGATCATCCTTCCGTCCGTCATCCGAGTAGTTGATGCTGTAGGCCACGCGGCTCTGAAGTGCAGAGTCGAGGAAATCAGGATGAAGTAGAAACTCGTCGGTCGAACCACGATCCAGCCCCGAGTCGGTAAAGTCGATGACAAAATCGGCCTGAGCATCCAATCCCTTCGAGGCGAGCCACGACATATAGCCGGGTCCGTTCGGCTGCGTTCCGTCGGCGTTGAGATTTCCCGCGACGATCTGAGCGCCGCGCTCGTCCTCTAGTTTCATCTCGGGCGCGGGGCCGGCGAAAAGCACTTGATCAAGACCGGCTATCTCCAACAATCGTTCCGCACTCACCGTGACCGAAAGGACCACGAGGTTGAGGAATCTTCTCGGCTCATGGTTCACGCTCGTCGCTAACCTGTTGACTGTCTCAATCGCCGCCTCGGAATCCGCCGAATCGATCAACTCGATCTCGGCGTCCACGCTCGTTCCGGTGGCGGCAAGCGTTTCGTCAGTGAATTCCGGGTCGAGCTTTTGAACCGCAAGAACGCGCCCCATCCATCGTATGGGCTTCGCGTCGTCCCAATCGCTCCCCGCGTCGAGGGCCGCCACGCGAGCGAGCTCGTTCTGGGCGCCTCGAATGATATAAGCGTAGTTCGGAACATAACCGACTATCTCGGCGCCGGTTGCCCGAAGTGCATCGATCCATCTGCGCTTTATGGGACCGGCGAACTGAACCACACGTGTCTGCTTCGCGCCTGAAACACTCGTAGCGGACATTGCCCGCTCGTCTTCCTTGGAAGTATCCAGGTCAACGCGCGTCTCGGTGTCCAGGGCCCCTCGTCTGAAGAGGATCAATTTCTCGTTGAGAAGAGCAGCGATTTGGGCTTGTTTGCTGCTATCAGAGGAAACCACACAGGGCGAGAGCAGCGCGGGCCAAAACAGCATGACGCCCGCGAAACCGATAAGGGAAAGTTTGACGTTTGGTACAGTAAAACGATTCATTCTGGGACGAAGGGCAATCCTAACGGTTGACTAGAATTTCGCTCTGTCTGGGAGCGGCGAAGGAATTATATCGGCTGATAGCACCATTGGAAAGAGATAAGGACGAGGAGCGAAATCAAAAGAGGCGGTGCCTCGGTAGTTCGGCGCGTTCACGGACCGCCGGCGTCTATTCGTTCTCGATTAGGTCGCTACTGACGGTAAGCTGTTCGTGACCTTATGTGCAATCCTGTTCTGTGGATCCCGCCCCAGCGCAATCTCGCAGATCCGTTTCGCGTTGTATGTATCACCAACTAGGAATGGCCTGCCCTTTAGAACAGGCCATTCGGATTGAGTGAGGGTCACTTGGTTTTAGATGATGCCGGAGCGCCATTTGTGGGCGCGGCTCCGAGCTCAAGCCGGTCTCGAAACAAATTCAGCAACAGCAGAGTGCCAATGTTGCCTCCCCCGTCACCCGAGCCGCCGGAAGCCATCACGTCAGGCGTTATGCGCACTCCTTTCTCGCCGATCACTCTCAAAGTTTCGACAAGAGCGACGCCTTGGGCGCCGATTGCGTTGACCTGTTCAGCATAAGCCACGCCTTGCGCTTCGCCCATCAAGCGGACCTTCTCCGCTTCCGCCTTGCCAGTAGCCAGGATGTAACTCGCCTCGCCTTCGCCTTCCGCTTTGCGTTGCTCCGAGCGCTTGCCGGCGATCTCGACGCCGACGGTTGCTTCCATCAATTTAACCTGATTGTCGGCTTGCGCTTTGGTCCGCTCCAATTGAATGCGCCGCTCTTCAGCTTCCCGCTGCGCGTTGAACATACTCAACTTCTGCTCGGCGAGAATCTTTTCGGTCTGGGTCTTCATCAACTCTTCAGGCAGGTGAATGTGGCAGATCAAGACGTTCACTACATCGACGTGATACTTCAAGAGGTGGGCTCGTACGCGAGCCTCCGCGCGCTCTTGCTCTTCGTGACGGTTCTGCAAATAAGCCATCGCCGACGACTCAGAAGCCTGGTTGCGGAAGATCGAGTCGATCAGCGGATGCATTACGTTTTGTATCAGCCTGTCGACCGAGCCGATCTTGGCCACCATGAACGGCGCGTCTTCAGGTTTGACGCGAAACACGACGCGCACCTCGAGTTGCATCGTGAATCCGTCTTTCGAAATCACTTCGAAAGGATTGAACGTGTTTGCAACTTCACCCGAAGTCCATTCAACCGTCTGGTTGGTCGTCGGTATGACTATCGGTGTGACCGCGAGCGTGTTGACGTAGTAACGTCCAGGCCCAACCACGGTTTCCTGGATGCCGCGAAAGCCGGCAGGTACAACGTAGGCTTCGTGTGCGCCTTCATCCAGCCGACGGTCCGCGGGATCGTTGAGCGCGAGGTCTTGTTTGATCTCGGCAACAGTGTCCTTGTCGTCGATCCGCGCCGCGACGTGCGCAACTTGCTCTTGTTCTTCCCGCTCCAGGCGCTCGCGAATTTTTGCAGCCATTGCGCGGCGCACTTCTTCCGAGGGGTCTTTGCCGACGTTTGAAACGATCACCGCGACCTCGCCCGGCTTGATCTCTTTCGCAGACTCGGGAATGACCTTGAACAGCATCGAATTGACGTAGTAGGTGCCCGGAAGCAGTATGTCCTTTTGAGGGCCGCGCTGCCCGCCGTGGCCGATGAATTCGTTGCCGTCTTGAAAGTTGTCATGGCCCTCGACCTGAGTGGCGACGTAATCGCGCGGGTCAAGCGTCGCGCCGTCCAACGCTTCAACCAGACCTATCTGGTTCTCCTGGATCAACGTTGCATCCATTAGTCGCACGAAGAACAATCCCGGCTTTCTTTCTCCGCCGCCTTCAAGCGGCGTCGAGTCGGTCAGTATGCGATAGGTTCCCGGCGTAAGGATATCGACCTGGGGGCCTTTTTGTCCTCCTGACGCGATGAACTGCTCAGCGTCTTGAAAGTTTTTGTGATTGTTGATCGCCTTCGCCAGCAAACGCCCCGGGTCGAGTTGGGCGCCGTCGGCCGATGTGACGATGCCGACTTTGCCCTGCGGGATCACCGTTGTTTTAGTTACTGAGACTCGGAACAGGTAAGGGTGAATCGGCCACAGACCCGGCGGCAACGTGCGAAGCTGAATTCCTTTGACGCCTCCGCGCTTGATGAACGCGATCGGATCCTGGAAATTGTTGTGCGCATTTTGCGCGCGGTCGGCGGCAAAAATTCCTCCCGGCGGCATCGGCTCGCCGTCGATGGCTTCGATGATGCCCATCTCGTCGGCGCCAATTTCAATCAGCGGAAACTTGCGAATGACCTTCTCGAAGGGCCATTTGATCATGTGGAGTCCGGGTTTGAGCACGTCAGCTTGAATGCCGACTTCGCCTTCGGTAGCGACCACGCGGCCTGGCGGCATCTTGGCGCCAAGGTAGCGGCGCTCTTTGATCGCGATCTCCCGCGCGCCGACGTTGACCAGTATTCGTCGCAGGATTACGAATAGCAGAATCAACACGACGAATGCGATTACCAGATAAGGAATGAAGGCCTGAATGTCTTTTAGGTTCATGATTGACCTCGATGGCTAGCAGGAAACCGTAGGGGCAAGGTTCAACGCGCAGGCGTCGTCGTTGCTAGTTCACGGCGAACGCCCAGGAGCCTGCGCTTCAACGCAAAGCCCACGCCTCCGCGCCTCGCTTCCGGCGCGATTACCCAGTACTGGCTAATGAAAAGCTCGACGAGCTCTTCCGGGCTAAACCCGGGGAGCCTCCCTGATCGCCAAACATCAAGCGAAGCCTCGACTGCCCGCTCATAAGTCCGAGCATCATCCGAAAGCGCGGCGATGTGTATCATCTCGGTTGTCGAACGTCGATCAGGCGCTGTCTTCCATGTATCGATCAAGCGCCGGGCCAGTTGCCTGTTTGCTCTCAGCTCATTGCTCTTTGAAACCAACGAGACGAGAGCTGCGAGATTCTCCTGACGCTCGGAAGCCCATTCGACCAAACCATCAAGAACATCAGCGTACAACGCTGAGTCGTGTGCCAAATGTGCTTCTGTGAGTGCATTCAGATCGCCGCTTCTCGCGAGCTCGCGCAACTCCTGCTTCCTGGATGCGATTGTCTGTTGCCGCTCTTCTGCAAGCAGTGTCGAGTCAGGACGATCAAACAATCCCCCTGATTGAGGCGCTGGAAGAACGCGATTGTCGGTTGCGTCCGATGGAGTTCGCTGCCAAAGGTAGATGGTGAAAGCCGCTCCTGTCAGCGCGAGAAACGAAATAACGATGATGGCGATCATTGCCTCTTACTTCCTGAACGACAACTGGTTTACCAGTGCCGCCCACAGCATGATTGCGATAGACGCATTGGTCAAGCTCAATCTGAC
>Ga0137403_10003599_pt1 | contig 18564 bp, 9 predicted proteins | sample CZOMad2_1_16fung_FD_122057 | JGI IMG/M metagenome (GOLD analysis project Ga0137403, IMG submission 122057) | Vadose zone soil fungal communities from Angelo Coast Range Reserve, California, USA - CZOMad2_1_16fungal (Hybrid Assembly) | ecosystem: Environmental > Terrestrial > Soil > Vadose zone...
CCGACGGCTTTCTGTTTACTCAACGTTTTTCGAACCAGAAAGAGGTTGGAACATGAAGCCCGGAATCTTCCTGCTGGGCAGCTTTATGCTGGTGCTTTGGAGTGCGTGCGTCATGGTCGGGCAAGAGGTGACACGTGCCGAAGAAGTTGAAGCACTCCGCCGACAGAAATCCGCCGTATCAAAGCCCGATCAAAGCAACATGATAGAAGCTGCGATGCTCTGGGTACAGGAACGAAAGCTCCAGGAGAAACTACAGACTCCCGGCGCCGGCTACAAGGGACTTCGTCCCCGGCTCGGAGGGTTGAGCACCGGGTCCGGTTTCGGGTTCGGCATTCAGTACGACCGGGTAGAGATGCTGAACAACCAACTGGACTTCTCATTGGTCGCTGCCGGGTCTCTTCGCCAATATCAGCTCTATCAAACGAAAATTGATCTTCCAAGGCTGGCGGGTGAACACATTTTCGTTTCAGCGACGGCTACCCACCGGGCAATGCCGCAGGAAGACTACTTTGGACTCGGACCCGACTCCTCAAAAAGCGACCGAAGCAACTACCTTTACGAAGATACATCCTATGGAGCGCGCGGCGGTGTCCGTCCTCTGCGGTGGCAGTGTCCTGGATCCAAACACAGGACAGGCAAAGCATATACCAACAGATTTCGCCGGAGACATCCTATACGCCGGCTGGACATCCGATGGCCAAATTCTGGCGATGGGCCTGAACACTGAAGGTTCGATCTGGCGCTTTCGACCTCAATAAGCAGTGAGAAATTCGTCTAGAACACCACCTTTGCAGCAAACTGGATCTGACGCTGCGCCCCGGTTTGTGACTGGAACGCTGCGCGCGAAATGGTTGCAAAAGAGCCGCTCGCCGCACTTTGGTTTGGCTGCGCGAAATTTGGGTGATTCGCGAGGTTGAAGAATTCGGACCGGAACTGCAGCGATACTCGGTCCGTAAAACGGAAAGATCGCGACAGTCCCAGATCGATATTCTTCAAGCCATCACTCCGCAGGATATTCCGTCCTGCATTGCCGAATGTGCTGAGCGCATTGATCTGCCAGGCCGGAGTATCGCCTGGCAGACAATTTCGCTGGGCACCATTCGCGAGCAGAGTGCACGTGTTGAACCACCGGTCGGGGCCTGGCCCTGGAATGTTGGGGTTGCCGATAAGGTTCGGGCGATCCTGTGTTGCACCTCCTCCGGTATTGCTCTCATCGCGGCCCGAAAAAACCGTAAACGGCGGCCCGGTCTGCAGAGTCAATATTCCGGTCAATTGCCAACCAGCGGCGATCGCGTGCAGCGTTCTGTTCTGAGTCTTTCCGAATGGCACATCATAAACCGTGCTGAATACGAACCGGTGCGTGATGTCGTAATCGGAAACCGAGCGTTCGACACGAAGATTCCTGGCATCCTGTGCAAAGACGCCACTCGCGTCGCTACTGGTGGAAATGCCGGCGTTATCATCGATGGATTTTGACCACGCATATGAACTGATGAAGCTCAGTCCTTTCGTCATGCGCCGCTCGGCACGCACGCTCAGGCCGTTGAAATTCGAATTTCCGATCGAAGCAATATAACCGCCGGTGATGTTCCCATAACCCGGAAACGGCCGCCGGCTGGCGACGGAACCCGGTCCAGGAAGCGCCTGGTTGATATTCCAGGGTATCGGAAGTTTATGGCCTTGTGACCCAAGGTAAGAAACGTCGAGAATCAAATTCGATGCCAGCTCGCGCTGGACCCCGAAGCTCCACTGATTCACATAAGCCGTCTTAAAGTTCGGATCGATTCCGGGCGCGACGACTGAAGGAATTCCGGAGAAGGCATTCACGAGGTCCGGACGATCCGTCGCTTGAAATGGTCCCGACGTTTGCCGCAACCGGAACGGCGAGTTACGCGAGAGTGGTGTCAGGCCATTCCCTACGATCTGGTGGTTATAGAAAGTCCCGAATCCAGCTCGTACAACGGTGCTCGTGCCTCCGAACGGACGCCAGGCCAGACCAATTCGAGGAGCGAAATTGTTTTTGTCTGTCGACCAGAGCCGCCGTCCGATCTCGGGCCGCGGGCGCGAGCTGAGGCCTGTAGGACTGTTGTTATCGATGTAGTACTCGAGGCCGCCGGCGACTTTGATCGTGTTTCGGGCGGGATCGAACGATGCAATCTTATTGACGCGTTCGGTTTCCGGGAGATCCAGATCGTATCTTAGGCCGAGATTGAGCGTCAGCTTCGGCGTAATCTTCCAGTCGTCCTGGAAGTAGTATCCCGACGAGAACGTCATCGAGTTGTGAAATGGCGTGCCTAGATTACGATCGGCTTGCCGGGGCATTCCCAACAAGAGGTCGGCGACGGCATTGCCGGTGAAGGTGCCATCAAATTGGAATGCGCCACGGCCGAACGAAGTGAAGAAGGAGTTGAACAGGAATCGCCGGATGTCGAAACCAAATTTCATCGAGTGCTGACCTGTTATGAAAGTCATGTTCTCGATGTAGTTATACGTGTTGTCGTGCCGCCCCTGGGGCAGGTTGGTCGGACCGCCGATCGTCGCATACCCGGTCACCTGAATTTGCGGCGCTCCATTGTTGAACGGCGTCACGCCGGCATCGGTCAGGCCGCCGATTCCGAGCGGCTGAACGACGTTGATGTCGCGGTCCTGTTGCAGGCGGTAGAAGCCGAATCGTGTGTAGCCGATGCGCGCTTCGTTGATAAGGCGCGGAGAAAAAATGTGCGTCCACGCGACGACAGCATGTTGCGTTCGTTGCAACTCGTCGCAACCCCATCCAGGCACATCGCGCGCTGAGCAGAGCGGATTGGACAGAGCATAGAATTCCGAGGAGTCCGCGAATTCATATGCTCCATAGACGTTATCGTTGATGCCGAAACGGTGATCGACTCTGGCAGACCATTGATCGATGTTGAAATGACCTGCGGCGGCAGAATCGAAGTTCGGCGAACCACTACGATTTGGTAAGGGATAAAGCACAAGAATCCCAGCGCCCTGTTTGCTCCACATTGATTGAGGAATCCGGTTTCCTGGAAACGGACTATTTCCATTAAAGGGATTGCGGACCGGCGTTGAAAGGGAGCTGAAATCGCCATTTCTGAACTCAGCCGCAGGAACGGTCGCCAGGCTCGCTTCCTGCTGGCCGCGGCGTTGCCCCTCGTAACCGGCGAAGAAAAATGTGCGATCTTTCTTGATCGGCCCGCCCAGCACGCCGCCAAATTGATTTCGTCGGAACGATGGCTTTTGCGTTGCGAAAAAGTTGCGGGCATCCAACGCCGAATTCCGGTGAAATTCCCACAGGGAGCCGTGAAAAACGTTCGTTCCCGCTTGAGTCGTTACGATGACCTGGCCACCGGCCTGCCTGCCGTATTCCGCGGAATATGTTCCCGTGAGAACTTTGAATTCGCGTACAGCATCCAGAATCGGCCGGTGCAATGGCTGATTTGTCGTCTCGTCGTTGTTGTCGACGCCGTCAAGGATGTATTGGTTTGCAATTTCGCTGTTTCCCGCGACATTCAACCCGCCGCGGAAACCAATCGTCGAGTTTTGCGCCGGCGCGAAGACGTTCGGCTGCAGGAATGCGAGCTGAAGATAGTCGCGGCCATTCAGCGGTAACTCAACAATCTTCTTCTGGTCGACGACGTTGCCCAATGCCGCATTTTCCGTGGTCACGAGGGGCGCGGCGGCGCTTACCTCGACTTCCTCCGAGACGGTGCCTACCTTGAGAGCAATATCGATGCGCGCCTGCTGGCCCGTCTCCAGGACGATGCCGGAGCGAACAACCTTATTGAAGCCCGCGTACTCGGCCGTCACGGTGTACTGTCCCGGAGCGAGTTGCGGCACTGCGTATTCTCCGCTGTCGTTGACAATCACGCTCCGGCTGTCGTTCGTGCCGACGTTGGTGATGGTAATCTTCGCGCCCGGCACGACCGCTCCGGTATCATCGGTGACCCGCCCCACCACTGTGGCGCGAACTCCTTGCGCTGTGACCAGCGACACGAATACCAAGGTCGCCATGAATCCATTTCGTAGAGAACGCATACTTCGCCCCCTTTGATTTCTTGATCAATTCTAAACCACGTACGTCAACGCGAGTCGCATGATTCGCGGATCGCCGGCCGACAGGATCTTAGCGAGGCTGGAGTTGGTCAGAATCGTCTTAGTCGGTTCGGTATCGAGCGCTTTCGGGGACCTGGATGGCGATTTCGTGTGATTCGGCCAACCCGGGAATGCTGACTGGTGCTCGATGCGCTCCTGAAGGTCCATTTACGTTGACTTGTGTGCCGAGTCAGCCGGATGATCGGCAACACAAATAAAAGTCAGAGGAGGGAAGAAAATGACTTCGCAACCGCTGTTTCTCTCACGTTACAGTTTTCTGGGCAGAAGGATTTTCCGCCACCTGCACCACTTTCACGGTGAGAATTCCAATCAAGTTGGAACCGATGGAATGGTTCCTCGCCGCAAGTTCCTGACAAACGCCGCCGGCGCTGCGGGGATCGCTTTCTGGATTCCCGAGCTTGGAGAGACGGGCCAGGGTAAAGGTAAGAGCGCTGACCCGAAACCCATTCCCGGGGGCGTTTCACCGCTCGGCATCTTCATCCACCATTTCCCAGCTCAGCCGACGGCAACACCCCTGCAAAGCCTTAACGAACCGTCGCAGATCACGGATTTCAAGGGATTCGTCGGTTTGAACCGAATCCGTGGCGCCGGAAGAGGTTCGGGGTTCGCGGACCCATTGGCGTTCCAGGCCGACATGGGTTTCATGAAAGGTCAGTTCATCGCAGACAACGGTAAGCTGCATGAGGGTGTTTTCGGGTTCATATGATTGGATATTTTCACCGGTCCAGTTGGACAGGCTGATACAACCAAGCAGATCCACGACTATGCCCCGACTATTCCTCCAAGTGGGTTATTTTGGACCATGCCTCTTCACCCAAACAGCGTCCAGGTCCGATTCAATTCGGCAAGGGCTTCGATGCGTGCCGATGGTCTCTCTGTTCCAGACGCACACGATCTTGCAAACTCCCTGACTCACGGCCAGGGATTTCCCGCTCTGGGGATACCACCCATCGCCGCGGTGCCTGCCACCGTGTCGTTTGATGTCCAGTGGAGCGGCCAGATCGACCGGGCCATAGTTGTCAATGAGGCGCAAAACTTCAGAGGAGATTTCATCAAGACGGGCTCGACCATTAAATGGTCGTCCGTACAAAACGGGTTCTTCTTTGAGTCGGAGGAGCCGAATCCGGCGCGCAACCTCGGCGCTGTGATCGGCCGCGAGCGCAACGGAGTCTTCTTTAACGAAGATTCCGACGATAACGAGGATCTCGACGATTAGACGCTCAAGACGCGGGCTAAAGCCCGCGACTACATTTGGGACCAACGTTCGGCCTGAATGTAGTCATGGGCTTTAGCCCGCGTTCCGGTTTCCGTAATTCGAATTTTCATTCAAATTCATGGCGCGGTCAGCGGGAGGAATGCGATTCGGTGATATCGATGCCGCATCCGTTTACTGCACTTTCCGCCTCGAACTCACTCCTGATCGGGGATTCTGAACGCCGGAATCCGCCTGCCGTCAACGTCGGTGAATCCGTATTCCTCGGCCAGATCACCTACTGCCAGAACCTTCCCGGATTTTTCCAGCACTTTCTGATCAGACGCCAGTGCGACGACTGCCCGCCCCACGTATTGCGGCGATTCCGTGAAGTTCAGATAGTCCTTGTTGCCGGCCGCCTCGAACGCCGCCGCCACTCGCTCGGTGCGGATGAAACCGGGGGCCAGCGGGACGGCGGCAATGTTGTGCGGCCTGAGATCTCGCGCTATCCCGTAGATCATCCGGTTGATGGCGCCCTTGGCCACGTCGTAAAACACATTGACAAGGTATTTGTCCCGATCCCACGCCGTGATGTTGACGATTAGACCGTGTCTTTGCGGCAGCATCAGCGAAGCGGCAAAACGACTGGCAATCAGGGCGGCGCGCACACCGGCGGTGAACATTCCGTCCCAGTGACGTAGCGGCTGTTCGTAGTATGGGGCAGTGAATTTCCTGTAGTCGTGCTGCTCATAACCGCCCCACGCGTTGTTGACCAGCAGGTCAAGTCGTCCCTGCTCACGTTGCACGCGCACGAACAACAGTTCGACATCGGAGTCAACCGTATGATCACAACGCACGGCAATCCCTGTGCCGCCGCGTGCCGTGACGGTTTCGGCAGTTTCGTCAATCGTGCCAGGCAGATTTTCGGTAGTCGCTTCGCCCCTGACGCTGCGCCCAGTCACGTAAACGGTGGCGCCCGCCTCGGCGAGTGCGAGCGCGATGCCGCGTCCCGCGCCGCGACTGGCTCCCGTAACGACGGCGACTTTGCCCTGCAACGATCCTGCCAGTGGACGATCTAATGACTTCATGGACTATTTGCGGATACGTCGTCAACCACTCGGTATCAGACTTTTATTCGTTTTCCTGGACCGAGCTTTCGGCGCTTCCGCGCTGGCGGCCGGGCCGCGGCGTTTCGGGTCACAAACTTGTGGGCCATGCCGAGCAAGTCCCGCAACACATCGGGAGTGACGCGAGAGAGGCGAACCAGCACGGCGTTATAGCCGACGTAGTGGTCAGTCACGTAGTAAACATCGGGGTCCGCAGCGATCAACTCAGCGCGATCATCGAAATCCACGCGAACGGCCAGCGAGCCAGGTTCGGCCGAGCGATTAACCGCGATACACGCCAGGAGTTTTCCATGGACCTTGAGCGCCGGGGACCCGTACGCTGTGCTCTCCTCGACGCCGGGCAACGCCAGTCCGATATTCCGTACAGTGTCGAAGTCGATTGTGCTTTTAGGCATTGTTCGGCGCGATTTCGTAGAACTCACTGTTCTTCTTTGACTCGGTATCGGCATTAATATGCCTCCGGAGGTTGACGTGGTTGTGATTATCCCCGAGAGCCTGAACCCTTTCAAGACTAAGTCCCGACAGGACTCCGCATACTAAAACCAAGGGTTAACGATGGTACTTCCTGTTAGCCGACAAACCGTCCGTCCGGAATCCTCCGTGGACCCGAAGGGAATTGGCCGGTCACCGCATTTCGAGAAAGCCCACCGGAGCGACAGCGATCATCAAGAACTCGTCGCCAACTAATGCAATGAAAACGGCCACTTCGAAGCGCGCTTCCTTCTGTTAGACTGAACGCACGAATACAAGGGAGTCCGGGAGCTTTCAGCCGCCGGCAAACCAGAGGCGGCTGGCGCAGTAGTGCTTGTCCTGATGGCGGTCCTGGGATTTGTCGTCATAATCTGAAAACGAACGATTGGAAACTCTGAACGATGCGCTGGCAACCCTATTGGAAGCTCAGAGTCTTCGCAAACTGGACTTGAAGCGAACTGCAAAATGACGGTTCCAAGGCTAGCCCGTACGCACGCACTTATTCACCGCATCAGCCAAACCCGCCAAATCGACGGGATTGCGCAGATAGGCTGTGGTCTGCGAAGGAAAATATGCGGCGTACTTAACCACATTGGGTGAATTCTTACCAAGAAGTACGACTAATCGCGTATACTGATAGACTACTTTCAGTTAAGCACGAGAAGGAAAGAGAGCGACAGTCATGGATGTCTCTCAATTAATTCAGCAGAAGGTGAATGAGTTGGGGTTGGAGCAGCGGGACCTGGCCGATGCGGCGGAGGTCACGGAGTCCTATATTTCGCAGTTATTGACCGGAAAAAAGATGCCTCCGGCTCCGGATCGGACTGACATTTACGAAAAGCTGGGAAAAGTTCTGAAGCTGCCGGCCGGCAAACTCGCCGGCCTGGCGGACCTCCAGCGAAGGCAGGAACTCAAGAGAAAAATAGAGACGCCGCCCCTGCCGTTGTTCAAGGAAGTTCGAAAGTTGATCCTCGATAAATGCAAAAGGAGCAAGCGAACCCAGGTCCGAGCGATTTTTGAAAAGGAGCCGTTTGGCGAACTTGAACGACTGGTCACCCAGAAGCTCCTGGACGTGGTCAAGACATTGGCCACGGAAGAACTGGGACGCGAAAAGTTTCTGCGCCTGGTGGCCCGGGTGAGCGATCGGAACTATAAGCAGGTGCGCGTCGTTGTGCTCGAGTTCCTCGACTCCGATGTGTTCAGCATATCCCCGGAAAGTTGTGGAGCGTTCCTGGAGCCGTTGATCGCATCGTGGGACATCGATCTTGTTTCGTTTGGTCTGGAGATCATCTTGAACCGCAGGATCGCCTCGGCGCATTTGAAGAAATTCGAATTTGTTGAAAGGAAAGAGCAGGAGCCGGTTGGCGTAGAGCCGGGATTACACGAGTTCCTTAAAGATCGTCTCCTTAGCGGGACCGCGACCACGGAAGAAGTCGACTTCCTGAAACGAATTCGCTTCACAAATGGCCCGCGGCCAATTGCGCTATATTACTACCGCGAACTGCAAAACCTGCGGGACCCTATCCATTTCCGTCGGAAATAGTGTAGTGGACAGATCTATGAAACGCTTCTTGATCGGAGCATTTATCGTGCAGGCGATTATTGCTTACCTTTTGCTCCATTACGGTTAGGCTCATTAAGTACTCAACTCATTTCAGCAGGGTGCCTTTCTTATGAATATTTCGCGATGGCCCAAGTCCGATGCAAGGTGGTATCTCGGCGTGCGCTGTCAAAAGTGTGAGGCGCCGATTCTCTTTGCTCTGGACCGAAGCGAGGGAGAAGGTGAGCCCTTTCGGGCTGAAAAGCTCGTTCTGACTTGCTCCCAGATCGCATGCCGGCACCAGGCGGACTATAGCGCGGCGACGGTTTCACGGTTTCAAAAAGAGCAGGCAGCTCCGACAAACGAAAGCGAGTAATCGCGATTGACGGCAAGTGGGATCCAAACCGCGCTCCTGATGATGTGTGGCGCGGCCGCGCTGGTGGCGCAGGCACCGTCTGCCGAGCCGGAGAACTTCCTCCGCAAAGAACTTGCAATCACCACAGGTGAACTCGCCTCATTGGAAAAGGGACAGATCATCGTCAGGCTCCCAAAGACGCCCGAGACAAGAGAAGTTGCGGCATTCGCCATCATGAGACTCGATGTTGCCGACGGTTTCTTCATCGACCAGATGCGGGATATCGTGAACTTCAAGAAAAGCGAGAGCGTGCTGCAAATTGGGAAATTCAGCAATCCTCCTCGATTGGAAGATCTGGCGGGCCTGTCACTGGATTCCGGCGACATCGAAGCCATCAGGCGATGCAGGGTCAACAGTTGCGATGTAAAACTCTCCGAACGGTTCATCGAACGGTTCCGTAAAGACGTGAACTGGTCCGCCCCGAACTATCGCGACCGCGTGACGGCGCTCACACGCGAGATGCTGCTGGAATGTGTCGAGACTTACCTGCTTGGAGGCAATACCGCTCTTGGTGAATACAGAGATAAACCATATCCGCTCCGGCTTGCCGATGAATTCCGCTCTCTTCTGCAGCCCGTGCCTTATATGTACGAATATGCGCCGGAGTTCCAGAAGTATCTACTCGGCTTTCCTGATGCCCGCCCCGCAGATGTCGAAGACTTCATTTACTGGTCAAAGGAGAAGTTGGGACTGAAACCCGTTATCAGCCTGACGCACGTCACGGTTTACAAGCAACATCGCCCGAATGGAACGGACCTTCTGATCGCGTCCAAAGGTATTTATGCCAATCACTATCTCGAGGTTTCACTGGGACTGACTGGATTCATCCACAGCCAGTCATCGGATCCGGACCGTACCTATTTGATATACGTCAATCGGTCGCGTGCAGACGCGCTGCGCGGATTGTTCGGCGGTCTGAAGCGGTCGTTGGTGCTGGGCAGCCTGCGCGATGGTGTGAAAAAGAACATGGAGATGATCAAGGACAAGCTCGAGTCTGACTACGGGAAATATGAAAATAAGGCTACGGAATTGCAACTTAACCGCAATAGGTGAATTGTATTAGATAATCAGACTCAACTGTGGTGTATAGTAGACCAATACCAGTTAAGCACAACCATTAAATGGTTGAGAAACGAAGTTAACATTTCCGATCTCTAGGGATCTCCTGCTCTTGCCCGATAAGCCCTCAGGCCTTTCCTGCAAGTTCCCGAAGCTCCTTTCAGATAAAAGGTAACCAAATGAAAAAGAAACTCTACGTTGGAAATCTGTCGTTCGAAACGACGGAAACAGAACTCAAGGAATTGTTCGCGCAAACAGGTCAAGTTGAAACCGTTCGTATCATCACGGATCGTGACACCGGTCGATCCAAGGGCTTCGGCTTTATCGAGATGCAGGATGGTGGCGACAAGGCTATCGCCCAAATGAACGGTAAGGACTTCAACGGACGAGCCCTGACTGTCAATGAAGCACGGCCGATGGCTTCCCGAGGCGGCGACTTCAAGCGGTATTAAGTTCTTTCAGAGAACGGACCTGCGTTCGCTACTGATGTGAGCCGAAGGAGAAGCAAGCCGCGGACTACGCCAATTACACGAGTCTAATCCCCAGCAATGAGCTGCCGTTACGGTCGGAACTCTTCAGTACCGATCAGATGGAGGAGCACGGAAAAACTCTTGCAGGCTCGCACAAGTTAAGTACCGAACGAGCGGCGAGCCGGCTCCTCCGGCGGCTAGCCGAGAACGAAGAGGTCCTCTTTGAAGTCCACGGCCTCTTAACCGAGGCCGTGACAGGAGACCGTCGGATCGCCCCGGCCGGAGAGTGGCTTCTCGACAACTTTTATCTAATCGAAGAACAGATCCGGACGGCGAAGCGGCATTTACCGAAAGGCTACAGCCGCGAGCTTCCTCGCCTCGTGAATGGCCCATCGGCCGGCCTTCCCCGGGTTTACGACATCGCGCTCGAGACGATCTCCCACGGAGACGGGCGTCTGGACGTGGCGAGTCTGGGCAGCTTCGTTGCGTCCTACCAAACCGTTACGATCCTGAACCTGGGCGAATTGTGGGCAATTCCCACCATGCTGCGCCTCGCACTAATCGAAAATCTTCGGCGCGTCGCAGTGACGATGGCCGCCGGCAGAATCGACCGAAACCGCGCCGACCATTGGGCAGATCGGATCACCGAAATTGCCCGAACAGATCCGAAGAGCCTGATCATGGTTATCGCCGACATGACACGCGCGGACCCCCGGTTGTCGAGTCCTTTTGTTGCGGAGTTTGTTCGCCGGTTGCAGGGGCAGAGCTCGGCGCTGGCATTACCGCTGACGTGGATCGAAGAGCGGCTCTCGGAAGCCGGCCTGACGATCAAACACCTGGTTCAGTCGGAAAACCAACAACAGGCCGCCGATCAGGTTTCCATCAGCAACAGTATTGGCAGCCTGCGGCTTTTAGGATCGACGGACTGGCGCAACTTCGTCGAATCGGCGAGCGCTGTCGAAAAGATATTACGGGGGGATCCCGCCCAGGCGTACTGGCGTATGGATTTTGCCACGCGCGATCGCTACCGGCACGTTATTGAAAGAGTCGCCAGGCGCGTCCGTCTTCCTGAAATCACTGTCGCACGCAAAGCCATCGAGCTGGCAGGCGAGACTGCCGCGCAAAAAGGCAACAGTGACCGAGCCGCACACGTCGGGTTTTACCTGACTCATAGAGGGCTGGCGGACCTTGAAATAGGGACGGGCGTACGACGGACGCCTTACGAGCTTATGCGAAGAGCTCTCGGACGATTTCCGTTGGCCCTTTATGCAGGTGCGATCGGGTTGATCACCACAGTCCTGGCGGGAAGTTTGTTATGGAATGCATTCACCTCTGGAATCCATGGCGTCACGCTTGGACTGCTTGGAGCGATTTGCCTTCTCTCGGCCAGCCACCTTGCGGTCGCGATGGTGAATTGGCTGGCCACAGTATTTGTTCCTGCGGATTCGCTGCCAAGAATGGATTTCTCCAAAGGGATTCCGCCGGAATCAACTACGCTGACGGTCATTCCGACAATGCTGACGAGCCCCCACTCCATAGAGCATTTGATCGAAGCGCTTGAAGTCCGGTTCCTTGCTAATCGGGATGACAATCTCCATTTCGCTTTGCTGACCGATCTTCGAGATGCGACCCAGGAAACCCTTCTGGAAGATGAGCCGCTCTTGCTGCTGGCAAAGGCGCGAATCGAAGAGCTGAATGAAAAATACCCGGGAGCGAACGGTGACACGTTTTTTCTGTTTCATCGCCCGCGCCTGTGGAACCCGCACGAACGGATCTGGATGGGTTATGAACGCAAGCGCGGCAAGCTTGCCGATTTGAATTCACTGTTGCGGACCGGGTCAACGGACTGTTTCTCACTCATCGTCGGTCAAACCGGGATTCTCTCACGCGTGAAGTACGTCATCACGCTCGACACGGATACGCAGCTGCCGCGCGACGCTGCACGGCAGTTAGTGGGGGCCATGGCGCATCCGCTGAATCGTGCCGGGTTCGACGAGACGCTGCAGCGAGTCACCGAGGGTTACGGCATCCTTCAGCCTCGCGTGGCGGTGAGTCTTCCGGGTACCAACCGGTCGCGGTACGCCCGGATGTTCGGAAATGAGCCCGGCATCGACCCTTACACACGGGCTGTCTCCGATGTTTATCAGGATGTGTTTGGCGAGGGCTCATTCATTGGCAAGGGCATCTACGATGTGGATGCGTTTGAACGCTCACTCCATGGCCGGCTGCCGGGCAATCTGATTCTCAGCCACGATCTTCTGGAGGGCTGCTACGCGCGCGCGGGACTGCTAAGCGATGTACCGTTATACGAGGAATATCCATCGCACTACAGCGCGGATGTCAGCCGGCGGCGACGCTGGATTCGTGGAGATTGGCAGATCGCACAGTGGATGCTGCCGCGCGTGCCCGGCCCCGTCCACAAATCCCAGAGGAATCCGATTTCAATGTTGTCGCGTTGGAAGATGTTTGACAACGTTCGGCGGAGCCTGGTACCTGCGGCACTGACACTTCTTTTGTTGCTGGGGTGGACCATGCTGCCCCAGCCGCGGTTCTGGACCTTGGCAGTGGTCGGAATCATCCTGCTACCCACGTTGTTAGCAGCCATCCTGGACGTGTTTCGGAGGCCGGACGAAGTTTCCCTGCGCCAGCATCTCTTCGCATCGGCGCGTTCGGCCGGCCGCCGCTTTGGGCAGGCAGCATTTTCGTTCGCGTGTATTCCCTACGAAGCGTTTTTCAGTCTCGATGCGATTGCTCGAACCACCGTTCGAATGTGGTTTACCCACAAACGGCTTCTGCAATGGAATCCGTTCAACAACGGTGAGGGCGATGGCGGGACGAACATCGTCTCGATATGCCGATCCATGTGGATCGGCCCTGCCATTGCGGCCGCGGTGGCAATCTACCTGTCGCTCGCAAGGCCGGGCCCGTTGGTTGAGGCCGCACCCCTGCTGGCCCTCTGGTTCTTCTCGCCGTTGTGGGCAAGTTGGATCGGCCGGCCACTCACCCCGCGTGCCCCGGCGCTTACGGCCGAGCAGATCACTTTCCTTCAAAAGCTTTCCCGAAAAACCTGGGCATTCTTCGAGACGTTCGTCGGTCCCGAAGATCACTGGCTGCCGCCAGACAACTTTCAGGAAAATCCGATGTCCGTCGTCAGTCATCGGACATCGCCGACGAATATGGGCCTGGCCCTCCTCGCGAATCTTGCGGCATATGACTTTGGGTACATCTCTGCAGGAAAGCTCATCGAACGCACGGAGAATGCGTTCGGGACGATGGAAACTCTGCAACGTCATCGTGGCCATTTCTATAACTGGTACGATACCCAGACCCTGCAGCCGCTACAGCCCCTCTATGTTTCAACCGTGGATAGCGGCAACCTTGCGGGTCATCTCCTGACGTTGCAGAAGGGTCTGCTCGAACTTCCTGCCCAACCCGTACTGGCGCCGCGATTCTTTGAGGGGATCCAGCACACTCTAAGCGTTTTGATGGATGTTGCCGGAGTCGATCTCCGGAACATTCTCGATGATGCCGGCACAACCTTGGAAATTTGTCTGGAGCGTCTGGAAGGGGCCGTTGCCGGCCTCAATTTGACTCCAGGTAGCGAAGCGGAATGGTGGGCGGATGCGCTCTTGCGGCAATGTCGAGACGGACTCGATGATTTGCGCGAGCCCGCAGCCGAAAGAGTGAAGGCTATTCGGTGCCTTGCGGTTCGAGCGGAGCGGCTCGCAAGCATGGAATATGACTTTCTGTTCGACGAAGAAAGCCGGCTGCTCTCCATCGGCTACAACGCAAGTGAACGCCGGCTCGATTCCAGTTACTACGACCTGCTGGCATCGGAGGCGAGATTCGCGAGTTTCGTGGCGATCGCTCAGGGACAGGTACCGCAGGAAAACTGGTTTGCTCTCGGACGTTTGCTCACAACTTTCGGCGGAGATCCGGCTCTCGTTTCGTGGAGCGGCTCGATGTTTGAATACCTGATGCCTCTTCTGGTGATGCCGACTTATGAAAACACGCTCCTCGATCAGACCAGCAAGGCGGCCGTAAAGAGACAGATCGACTATGGCAAAGAGGTTGGGGTGCCATGGGGTATTTCGGAGTCCGGTTACAACATCGTCGATGTTCACCTCAATTACCAGTACCGCGCATTTGGTGTGCCCGGCCTCGGGTTCAAGCGCGGACTGGCCGAAGATGTGGTGATCGCGCCGTATGCGTCGGCCCTCGCGCTGATGGTGGTACCGGAGGAGGCGTGCTCGAATCTGCAGCGCCTCGCTTCTGCGGGCCTCGAATGCAAATACGGATTATATGAAGCCATCGACTACACTCCATCGCGGCTGCCCCGAGGCCAATCCAGCGCCGTCGTCCGATCGGTCATGGCGCATCATCAGGGTATGACTTTCCTGTCGCTTGCTCATCTCCTCCTGGAGCAGCCAATGCAGAGGCGATTCCAGGCGGATCCATTGTTTCAAGCGACCCTCTTGTTGCTGCAGGAGCGCATTCCGAAGGCGGTCCGGCATTATCCAACTACGGCCAGATTTTCCAGCTCACGTATAGGTTCGAACGATCAAGAAGCACCGGTACGGGTTTTCAACAGTCCCAACACGCCGGCACCGGAGATTCAGTTGCTGTCCAACGGCAGGTATCACGTGATGGTTACCAATGCCGGCGGGGGTTACAGCCACTGGAAAGACATAGCGCTTACACGTTGGCGCGAGGACAGCACTCGCGACAACTGGGGCACGTTCTGCTACCTCCGCGATGTGACGAGCGGAGCAGTCTGGTCCGTTGCTTATCAGCCGACACGGAGTGAACCGAAAAGTTACGAGGCCATTTTCTCGGAGGCGCGAGTCGAGTTTCGCCGGAGCGACAATGACATCGACACGCACACGGAAATAGCCGTTTCGCCGGAAGATGACATCGAGTTACGCCGCATCCGTATCACCAACTCCTCTCGAACTCGCAGGGTGATCGACGTCACGAGCTACGCGGAAATCGTTCTGGCGCCGCCTGCCGCCGACGCACTGCATCCGGCGTTCAGCAATCTGTTTGTCCAGACCGAGATCGTCCCGGAGCGCCACGCCATTCTCTGCACGCGCCGTCCTCGATCGGCCGGCGAAGCCACGCCATGGATGTTTCACCTCATAGCCGCTGAAAGCGCAACGGTCGACGAAGTTTCCTATGAAACGGATCGCATGAGGTTCATCGGCCGTGGAAAGACAGTTGCAGATCCACAGGCCCATGCATCGGATGTACTCTCCGGCACCGATGGCTCGGTGCTCGATCCGATTGTTGCTATCCGCTGCCGTATTACTCTCGACCCGGACGAGACGGCCACTCTGAATGTCGTCTCGGGCGTAGGCCAGACAAGGGAGTTGTGCATGGGGCTGGTCGATAAATACCGGGACCCGCGTTTCGCGAGCCGCACCTTTGACCTTGCGTGGACGCACAGCCAGGTGTTGCTTCGACAGATCAATGCCACAGAGGGCGATGCGCAACTCTATGGGCGCCTTGCCAGCTCTGTGATCTATGCGAATTCGACACTCCGCGCCGCTCCCAGCCTGCTGGTCAAGAACCGCCGCAATCAATCCGGGCTGTGGGGCTATGCCATTTCCGGCGATTTGCCGATTGTGTTGCTGCGAATCGGCGATCCAACCCACATCGATCTCGTCCGGCAGCTCGTGCAAGCGCACGCCTACTGGCGGTTGAAAGGGCTTGCGGTCGATCTGGTGATCTGGAACGAAGATCAGGCGGGCTATCGGCAGCCACTCCAGGATCAGATCATGGGACTAATTGCCGCCGGTACGGAAGCCCAAACGGCGGATTGGCCCGGCAGCATCCTCATCCGCATGGCCGATCAAATATCGGACGAGGATCGGATCCTGCTCGAGACGGTTGCCCGCGCCATCATCAGCGATAGTGAAGGCTCACTGGCGAAGCAGCTCAGCAACCCCCGAATCCCTCTGAGAGATGGTGCCCGAAGGGCGGGTGAGGGTCGCAGGATGTGGCCAATCTTGCGTCGCTCACCCGGAGCGCCAGAGGCACGCGTCCCTCTCCCAGAGGGAGAGGGACTGGGACTGGTCTTCTTCAATGGCCTCGGCGGATTCACGCGGGACGGCCGTGAGTACGTCATAACGACGACACGGAATCAAATGACGCCCGCGCCGTGGGTCAATGTGCTTGCGAACCACTCGTTCGGAACCATCATTTCGGAAAGCGGCTCTGCCAACACATGGAGCGAAAATGCGCACGAGTTCCGCCTCACTCCGTGGGGCAACGATCCGGTGAGTGATTCGTCCGGCGAAGCTTTCTATCTTCGCGACGAACAGAACGGGCGTTTCTGGTCGCCTACCTTGCTGCCGTGTCCCGGAAGGATGCCTTACGTCGCCCGCCACGGCTTTGGCTACAGCGTTTTCGAACACACGGAAGACGGCATCCGGTCGGAGCTGTGGGTTTACATCGCTGTCGACGCATCAATCAAGTTCGCTGCCTTCAGGGTCCGAAACGATTCCGGGCGATCACGCCGGCTTTCCCTCACGGGATACGTCGAATTGGTGCTGGCCGACCTGCGGCCCAGGTCGATGATGCACGTGACGACAGAGATTGACCCACTGACAGGTGCGCTCTTCGCCCGCAACCCATACAGTACGGAATTCTCCAACCGAATTGCGTTCTTCGACGTGAACGATCGATCCAGTACTTTCACCTGTGATCGGACTGAGTTCTTGGGACGAAACGGCACCCTGGCGAGCCCGGAAGCAATGCTGCGTTCGCAGCTCTCCGGTCGTGTGGGAGCCGGAATGGATCCCTGTGCAGCCATACAAGTTGCCTTCGACCTCGCCGAAGGTCAGGAGCGAGAAATCATCTTCACGCTGGGTACGGGGCGGAATGCGAATGACGGTCGTGACGTAATGCAACGTTTTCGAGGACCCGCGGCTGCGCGGCGCGCGCTCGAAGAGGTCTGGCAATATTGGAATCAGACCCTCGGCGCAGTTCATGTAGAGACCCCGGATTCCTCGATCAACTTTCTGATAAACGGTTGGCTGCTGTACCAGACTCTTGCGTGCCGCTTCTGGGCGCGCAGTGGCTATTATCAGCCGGGGGGCGCGTTCGGTTTCCGGGATCAACTGCAGGATGTGATGGCGCTGATACATGCCGAACCGCGTCTCGCACGCGAGCACCTGCTGCTCTCGGCAGGACATCAGTTTCGTGATGGCGACGTTCAGCATTGGTGGCATCCGCCCTCAGGCCGGGGCGTCCGAACGCGATGCTCCGATGACTACCTCTGGCTGCCGCTGGTTGCCAGCCGCTATGTCGTGGCCACAGGAGACACGGCCGTCCTGGACGAGCCCATCCATTTTCTCGACGGCCGTCCGGTTAGAACAGAGGAAGATTCCTACTACGACCTGCCCGCTCGTTCTGACGACATAGCCAGTCTGTATGAACATTGTGTCCGCGCCATCCTCAGGGGCCTTCGATTCGGCGAGCACGGACTGCCGCTCATGGGTTCGGGTGACTGGAATGACGGCATGAATCTCGTGGGTAAGAACGGCAAGGGTGAAAGCGTCTGGCTCGGATTCTTTCTTTATGAAGTCCTGATGCGCTTCAGCGATGTTGCACGAATGCGCGGTGACACAGCATTCTCCGAACGCTGTCAGAATGAGGCGGCCACGCTACGACAAAATATCGAACGGAACGCCTGGGACGGCGAGTGGTATCGTCGTGCGTACTTCGACGACGGCACCCCGCTCGGATCATCGATCAATGCCGAATGCCGGATCGATTCGATTGCGCAAAGCTGGTCTGTTCTGTCCGGAGCGGGCGAAGGCCAGCGGCCGCGCACGGCTATGAATGCCGTGGATGAGCATCTCGTCCGCCGGAATAAGATGTTGATCCAACTCCTGGACCCCCCATTCGACCAGTCCGCTCTGGATCCGGGATATATAAAAGGATACGTCCCGGGAGTTCGAGAGAATGGCGGGCAATACACTCACGCCGCAATCTGGGCGGCAATGGCGTTCGCTGTCCTGGGCGACGGTCAACGCGCGTGGGAACTGTTGGCACTGATCAACCCCGTCAACCACGGTAGCTCTCCGGACGCGATTGCCGCCTACCAGGTAGAACCCTACGTCGTTGCAGCCGACGTCTATGCCCTTCCGCCACATACGGGACGCGGCGGA
>Ga0137403_10002545_pt1 | contig 18558 bp, 17 predicted proteins | sample CZOMad2_1_16fung_FD_122057 | JGI IMG/M metagenome (GOLD analysis project Ga0137403, IMG submission 122057) | Vadose zone soil fungal communities from Angelo Coast Range Reserve, California, USA - CZOMad2_1_16fungal (Hybrid Assembly) | ecosystem: Environmental > Terrestrial > Soil > Vadose zone...
CACGAATATCGCTGCGCAGGAGCTTGCACCCGCGCTGCAGACCCTCGCCCGGGAAAGAGACGTTCAGATTGTCTATCGCAGCGAGCTCGTCGGCGAGCACCGGACCAGCGGCGCCAATGGCAATCTCACAGTCGAAGAAGCACTGACGCAGCTCCTCAATGGAACAGGGCTGACCTACCGGTACCTCGCGGAAAAAGCCATCACCATCGTCCCCAGTCCGTCCGGAAACTCTAGGTGATGTATGCAAACTGCTGCCACCACTTTGCCCGCGAGCCAGCCTCGGTGGTACGTCATTCAATGCAAACTCCGCGAGGAAGTCCGCGCGCTTGAACACCTGGAACGGCAGGGATTCGCCTGCTACCTCCCCACACTGAACCTCGAAAAGCTGCGGCACGGGCGCAGGCTCAAAGTGGGCGAACCACTGTTCCCACGCTACCTCTTCATCAGACTCAGCGAGATCAGCGACAACTGGCACCCCATCCGCTCCACACGCGGCGTCATCCAAGTCGTAAGATTCGGCGAACGCCCGAGCCCCGTGCCCGACCGAATCATCCGCGCCATTCAAGAACGCCTCACAAAGAACCCACCCACCATTCCCTATCTGAAACCCGGCGAACGCGTCCGCATCACAGAAGGCTGCTTCGCCGACCTCGAAGCCATCTTCGTCGCCAACGACGGCATCGAACGCGTCTTCCTCCTCATGGAAATCCTTCACCGCGAACAAACGCTCAGCTTTCCAGCCGTCAATGTTTCGAAAGTCCAGAAATCCCGAAGCGGCATGGCCTTCGCAACCGTTCACTCCGCAGCACCTGGCGTAAGTCACTGATTTCAAAACACTTGTAAATCCAGCATGGAAATCGGGTATTCACTTTTCCTCGCCTGATGCTCTTTATATGTGGGGCGGTGGGTCTTGAGGGGACGACTTGCGCTTAAGCGACAAGCAGGCATTCGTAGCGGACATCGAGAAGCAGCACGGCCAGCGGCTGCGGCGGTTTCTTGCGTCGCGCCTGCGGCATGGAGCGGCTGACGTTCAGGACCTTGCTCAAGAGGTCTTCCTGCGCCTGCTACGAATCGATCACCACGAAACGATCCGCAGCTCCGAAGCTTATTTATATACGGTTGCATTCCACGTGCTCCATCAACACTTCCTGCGCCGATCGGCCATACCCGAGGCTGTGGACATCACCGCACTCATCAACGAAATGGAATCAGCGCCCCAGAGCGACCCCGCCAAGCAAGTGGAAACACAGCAGCAGCTCGAGGAACTCCAGGGCGCCCTCGAGCAGCTCTCGCCGAAAGCCCAGGCCGTTCTCATCCTGCACCGGCGCGACGGCTATTCGCTCGAGGAAATTGGTGCACGAATCGGAATCTCTCGCGCAATGGCCGCAAAGTACTTGAGCAAGGCACTTCTGCACTGTCGCCAGCGACTGCGGGAAACAAAGTAGGGACGCTATGAATACTCAAATCTACGAAGAGGCAACTGATTGGATCGTCAAGAACCGCGAAGGTTGTCTTGGTGCGCAGGAGAAAAAGCGGTTCGATCAGTGGCTCCGCCAATCGCCCGAGCACATTCGCGCCTACCTGGAGATGTCGTCGATTTGGGAAGACGTGTCATCTCTGGATCCGAGTTGGAATGCCGGTGCGGAAGAGCTGATCGCCCGCGCGCGCGCCCAAGAAAACGTGATCCCTTTGGAAGTGCCGCGCCTCTCCACGTCAGAGCGTGAGAATGCACTGATTTCGAACGACGATGCGAAGCATCGGCTGGCTTTCTCGAAGGAGACAGAGCAAAGCGTTCTCACAAGAACGCTTGGTGAGGTTCCCCGCAGAGCGGAAAAGGTGAGGCTCTTTGCTCTCGCCGCCTCAGTTCTGGTCGTACTCGCCGGCACTTGGCTCTATATCCAGCGAAACACGTACTCAACCGACATCGGCGAACAACGCTCGATCGTTCTCAACGATGGCTCGACAATCGAGCTCAATTCCCGCACCCGTGTTCGAGTGCGTTTCTCCGATGCAGAACGCGACGTCGACCTTCTCGACGGCCAGGCGCTCTTCCGCGTCGCGAAGAACCCTGCGCGGCCTTTTATCGTTCACAGCGGCTCCGCGCGCGTACGCGCCGTCGGTACCCAATTCGATGTTTATAAGAGAACCTCCGGAACAACGGTCACCGTCGTCGAAGGCCGCGTCGCCGTGACGCCGGATCCTTACTCGGCTTCTCCCCCTCTCCGTGAAAGAGTAGAGGGGCCAGGGGTGAGGACTCCCCTAGCCCTCTCCGGGTTACACGAGAGGACGGGGTCCGCTTCCAACTCCCCCTCTCCGGGTGACAGGAGAGGGGCTCAGGGGGGTGAGGTTCTAAAGGGCGACGGATCCGCGCAAAGTGAGGCTCCCATTTTCCTTACCGCCAACGAACAAATCACCGTCTCGGGCGAGGGAAGCGTAGCACACAGCCGCCATCCAAACGTCGAAGCAGCAACCGCCTGGACACGACGCAGTCTCGTATTCGATTCCTCCCCGCTTACCGAAGTCGCAGAGGAATTCAACCGCTACAACACCCGGCAACTCATCATCGAAGACCCGCAACTCGCTGACTTCCACATCAGCGGCGTCTTCTCGTCGGTCGACCCCGCCCTGCTACTGCGCTTCCTACGCACCCAATCAGAACTCGTGGTTGAAGAGACAAATGGGGAGATCCGCATCTCGAGGAAATAAACCCCTGACTCCCCTCCCCAACCGCCCCACTTGTACCAAGGGCACCACAACACACCGGAAATATTTCCGCAACGTGGTATTCACTTTTCCCATGAACACGCTCTTTAGCAGTATCAATCTGTCACATCGCGTGACGGAGACGACAAACAGGCTGCACACAGCCGCGGGAGCGTTCATGCGTATGACATTGGCACTGGCGATAACCTGCCTCGCTCTCGGCGGAATAGCGGCCGCCGACGACGCACAAGCCTCATTCAAACGACAGACAAACATCCCGCCACAGGAATTGGCCCCCGCCCTGCAAACCCTCGCCAAAGAGCGAGACATCCAAGTCGTCTACCGCAGCGAACTCGTCGGCGAACGACACACCAGTGGCGCCGCCGGTGACCTCACACTCGAACAAGCACTCAAACAACTCCTGAACGGAACAGGCCTCACCTATCGCTACCTCGACGACAAAGGCATCACCATCATTCCCTTGAACCCACTCTCCACGTCAGGGGAGAGCGAAAACTCTCCCAACTCCTTCTCCGCGTTAGAGGAGAGCGAAGGGGCCGGCGCGAGCGGGAAAGGTGAGGATTCCCGGCAAGGGGGAAGCGACGAAGTGAAAGGAACCCAGAACAAAAGCTTCTGGGACCGGTTTCGCGTGGCTCAACTGGGTAAGGGAAAAAATCCGGCAAATTCTTCCTCCTCCGAAGAAGGAGACAGAAATTCTTCACGAACCAACCAAAACTCGGACATGAGTTCAGGCTCCGACACCTCCATGGAAGAGATCATCGTGACCGCCAATAAACTCAACGCTCAAAAGGTCCTCGATGTGCCAGGGGCGATCCAGGCGATCTCGGGCGATTCCCTCCAGAAAGCGGGCGCATCCGGCTTCCTAGATGTCGCCGACAAGATTCCCGGCTTGTCGATTCAGGACCTGGGGCCCGGTGACAGGAAGTACGTCGTCCGCGGGATCAATTCGATCGGGGATTCCACGGTCGGCGTCTACTATGATGAAGCCGTGATTAGCGGCTCGAACGCCAACGACGGCGGCGGCTTCGAGTCCGACATCCGGCTCTACGATCTTGATCGTATTGAAGTGCTGCGTGGTCCCCAGGGCACGCTCTACGGCGCCAGCTCCATGAGCGGCACTATCCGCTTCATCACCAAGAAACCCGACCTCGATAAATTCGGCGGCTACCTGACCGTGGAAGCTTCCGGCACCCAGCATGGGGCCGGCAATTACGACGCCAACGGCGAGATCAATCTGCCGATCATTGACGACAAGCTGGCCCTGCGCGTGGTTGCCTGGAGCCTCGACGACAGCGGCTATATCGACCAAATCCGTGTCGGCGCGGGCGTGGCGGGCAGTGCGACCCCAAACGGCTTCCTGGCCAAGGGCGTCAACAATGACGTGGTGAAGGGCGGCCGTGTCAGCCTGCTCTTTAGGCCGATCGAGAACTTGACCATCGATGCGTCATTGACCGAGCAGTCGGAATCCTCCAATGGCTCGTCGCGCTACACGCCAGCGGGAACGGCCCCCTTCGTCATTCCAGGAACCGTTCCAGTGAAGGGCTGCGACCTATGCAATACCGACGCGACCCGCAGTCCGTCGAACGATCTACTCCACGTCTACAGCCTGACAGGGGCCTACACATTCAGCTACGGCGTGATCACAGCCACCACCAACCAGTTCAACCGACGCATCGATTTCACTTTCGACAATACGCCAGCCCTGGCCGCCTTCGGCATACCGCAGTATTTCGTCACCCAGTCCGAAGAGCCGCGGACGCGGGACGTGAATTCCAGTGAAATCCGTTACGCGTCGAACTTCGATTTTCCGGTCAACTTCGTTGTCGGCGGCTTTCGGCAATACGAGACCAACCGCTTGATGGTGGCCTCTGTCACAGCGAACGCCCTTGGAAATCCCTCGGGGCCGTTCAGCGAACTGAATTCGCAGGACGCTCTGGCCCACCCAGGCGTGGGCGACACCTACTTCGGACGGACGGACGATCGGACGACAACCGAGTACGCCGGCTTTGGCGAAGCGACCTGGAAGATCACCCACAAGTTCACGGTGTCCGGCGGCCTGCGTTATTTCATCGAAACCCTCGACGGCGTGCAGGAACAGACCCATCCTTTCGGCGGCCTTCCCTCCGGGCAAAGTTTGGTGCCAATCCCCGATAAGACGCAGACGTTCAAAAAGTTGACCTTCAAGGCCAACGCCAGCTACAAGTTCAACGACACTCTATTGGCCTACCTCACCGCCTCTCAAGGCTTCCGCGCGGGGGGCTTGAACGCTCAAAGCGAGCCCTTCGAACCCATTCCGACGTCGTTCGCTCCCGATACGCTGTGGAACTACGAAGCCGGCGCGAAAGGCCGGCTATTCGGTGGCAAGCTGGACTACCAAGTCGATGCCTACGCGCTATTTTGGTATAACATTCAAGTTCAGAAAACCACTGCCGACGGCGCGTTCAACTACACCGGCAACGGCGGCGACGCCGTGGTCAAGGGTTTTGAATTCGAATTCACCGCCCACCCCCTTCCATTCGTGACGGCGAGTTTCGCGGGGTCCTACCAAGACGCCTACCTGCTTCACGGCGCGACAGCGGCAGAGTATGCGGCCAATCCGACCTTGGGTCTGTCCGGCGATAAGATCCCTGACGTCGCGCCTTTCCAGTTTGCTCTCGGGGTCGACTATACCAGACCATTGAATAACGAATGGATCGGTACGTTAGCGGCGGACATAAACTATCGCGGCTCAACCAACAGCTATTTCACCTCTAACAGCTTGAATATCCCGTTGCAGTCTTACGCCCTGGTCAACCTGAGAGCTGGAGTGGTGACGGGCCCTTGGGAGGTCAATGTCTTCGCGCGAAATGTCGGCAACGTCCGCGCCCAGATTTCGGCGATCAACTCGTTCCAGGACCCCGACGCGCGCTTGACCGTGCGTCCGCGCACGGTCGGGATCAACTTGACCCGCAAGTTCTAGCGAGCGAGTGCTGGTATGTGCGCGCCGTCCATGGCTCGCCGAGTGCAGGGAGGAGACATGACCCGGATGCACAGATTCCAAACGCTCAAATGGGTTCGCGCGCCCGTCGATGTGATGGTCATTTCGGCCGTGGCGCTGGCGATCGGCTGGTCAGCGGTGCCGTTGCGCGTGAAAGCTGACGACGCCACGCCCGGCCCCTTGTCACCGGGTTCCAACTGTTCCGTCGCTACGCTCGCTGTCCTGGCGACTGACATGGTCAAGATTGACTCGGCGATCATCGTCCAGAGCGGCTCGGCTGTTTATTGCAAGGTCAGCGGCCGTGTCGAGACGCAGGGCGACGGGGCCGGCGCCGGCTTAGCCGGCTTCGAGCTCAATCTGCCGGCCAGCTGGAATCGCAAGTTCCTGTTCGTCGGCGGCGGCGGGTTCGACGGCGCCATTCCGCCGACAGCCGTTGCGGCGATCGTCAAGGGATACGCCACTCTCGGCACGGACTCAGGACACCACTCCAGCTCCGGCTTGGATATCACCTGGGTCCGAACGATCTCAGGTGACCGCGATCAGCCGAAACTGGCCGACTATGCCTGGCGGGCGCGTCATCAGGTCGATGACCGGGTCCGCCCGCTCGTAGCGCGCTACTACCGTGATCTGCCGATCCGATACGCCTATTTCATGGGCTGTTCGGGGGGCGGGCGCGAGGCGATGATCGAAGCTCAGCGCCATCCGGATGACTTCGATGGCTTTATCGCCGGTGATCCCTGGGTCAACGCCCGATCCGCCCTGCTATGGGCGCGCAACTTCAAGGTTCTGCTGGCTGCCCCGATCCCTTACGCTAAGTTCGCCGCCATCGACCAAGCGGTTCTGGAGGACTGCGACAAAGCCGATGGTGTAGTCGACGGCTTGATTCAGGACCCCGCCGCCTGCCGGTTCGATCCTCGTTCACTGATCGCTAAGGGAGTTTTGACGGTCCCGCAAGCTGACGCCCTGGCCCATTATCTGACCGCGGTGAAAGACATTGGCGGCCGATTCATCACCTACGCCGGCTCGCTGAGCGGCATGGGGGACCTATCGAGCGTTACACCTCCAATCCCCGGCGGCCAGACAGGCCTGTCCGCCTACGTTACCGATCCACCTCCCGCCGGCTTCGGACCCCAACCCTGGGGCGCATTCGAGAAGGGCCCGATTGATTGGCTCCTGAGCGGAGGGATCATTGCCGGTTTCGCCTATAACGATCCGACTCTCAGTGTGACCAGCCCGATGATCGTCGACGCCAAGGGCGCTATCGCGCCCGGCGCGGTGAAGACCATTGATCACAACCTGCGCCAGTTCGTGGTCGATCCCCTCGCCATGGGGCCGCTGTTCGCCAAAAGGCACAAGTTATTGATCTATCATGGATTCAGCGATTCCATCGCAGACCCATACTCCACTATTGGCATTTATCGCCAGATCATCAAGGTCGGCGGCGGTCTCGAAAAGGCCAGGGCCGCTTCCCGTCTGTTCATGGTTCCGGAGATGCAGCACTGTGAAGGCGGCACCGGGCCCAACAGCTTCGATCCCTTGGCAGCAATGGAAACTTGGGTCGAACATGGCCAACCCCCCGATGCCCTGGTCGCCGCTAAATTCCCGAACGACGATCCCAGGAAGCCGGCGCAGCGAACCATGCCCTTGTGCGCTTGGCCGGAGGTCGCGCGTTACGATGGTCGTGGTGACAAGAACACAGCGTCGAGTTGGACCTGCCCGCCCGACGATAGACGACTCCTGCAGATCGGCCCTGCCGGCCGCGCCGCCGGCGTCGATCTTGACCTGCGTTAACAGCCAAAAATGGTTCGGAGATCGTCTTCTCCCCGCGAGCCACACTCCTCAACGCAAACGTGAAACGCCGAAAGACACTCGAGCAGGCCGTATTCGATGCAGTCGAACGGGAGCAAAAGCGGTTTGCAAGCGACCTTCACGACGGCGTCTGCCAGGAGCTCGCGGGTGTCGCGAGGGGCGCACGCCGAGCTAGACGGCGCCGGTCTCGTCCGCCACCGACGCCGAGGCGGCGAGTCCGCCCCGGGCCTTCAAGATGAAATACGCCACGGACACGAGCGCGAGCCATGGAACACCGACGATCCACGAGATGCGCCAGGTTTCCTTGTCGAGGCCCATGGTCACCAGCACCGCGCAGAGTAACGTCAACCCGGCAATCTGCACCACCGGAAACCAGGGCATCCGCACGGGCAGTTCCGCCGCTTTGTGCTTCCGGCGGAAACTCAAGTGGCTGAGCAAGATGATGATCCACACGATCATCGCGTCGAACAAGGCGACCCCGAATAGGTAGTTGTAGGCGAAGGGAGTCAGCTTCGAGACACCGGCGGCCAGCAGAATGCAGGCGCCGGAGAGGAGGATGGCCGTGATCGGTGTGCCGTTCTTGCTGAGCTTGCCCAAGAAGCGCGGCGCATACCCGCCCCTCGACAGCGAGAACAACATTCGCGAGCACAGATAGACATTGGTGTTCATGCTCGACAGGGCCGCGCTCAGCACCACGAAATTCATGATTCCGGCGGCATTCCGGATGCCGGAATGCGCGAAGACACGCACGAACGGACTCTGGGTCACGACGGTAGCACCCGTCTCCGTCCAAGGGACGAACGTGACCACGATGGCGAGCGCCAGAACGTAGAACAGGAACAGCCGCAGAGCCATTGTCCGCAGCGCCGCCGGGATCGCCCGCACCGGATCCTTGGCTTCGCCGGAGGTGACGGCGATCACTTCGATGCCGTTGAACGACAGAATTCCAATGATCACGGCCATCCAGACGCCGCCGAATCCATGCGGCATGAATCCACCGGGAAGACCGGTGAGATTGTGGAAACCCACGGGTTTCGTCCAGATCCCGAAGATCGTCGCGAGGCCGAGGAGGATGAACACGACGATCGCGATGACTTTGATGAGCGCGAACCAGTATTCGATCGAACCGAAATTATTGACAGACCGTGAGTTGAAGTAAAGCAGCACAAAGGCGAAGGCCAACGACCACAACCACACCGGCGTGCCCGGGAACCAGAAAGTCATGTACACGCCGGCCGCTACCGCCTCGCCGCCGACCGCGATCACCTGCGCCATCCAATAGGAGTAGCGCGCGACCATCCCCGCCCACGGGTTCAAGTAGATTTCGGCGTAGGTTCCGAACGAACCGGCGGTCGGATGCATCACCGCCATCTCGGAGAGACTGAAGACCATCGCCACCGCCGCGATGGCGGCAATGGCATAGCTCAGTATCACGGCCGGCCCGGCGTAGCCGATCGCGACGCCGCTGCCCATGAACAGGCCGGTGCCGATCGCGCCGCCGAGGCCGATCATCACCAGCTGCGCGCGGCTCAGGTCTTTGTGGAGGCCGGCCTCGCGGCTGGCAATCGCGGCTGCTTCCACGGCTGCCTCCTGGGTAACGGTGATATATTCGAAATCATATACAGTCTAGCATGAGGAAATGCACAGTCGGCGCGAGCCATGATGGAGCGCGTGCTCGACTGGCGGCATTTCAAGTTGCGGCGCCTGCAGTTAAGCTCGGGCAATAGACCAATGGCGGAGTGATGCTATGTCGGCATTTCAGCGTGAGGTTCTGGTCCGCTTCGGCCATTGCGATGCCGCCGGCTGGGTGTTCTATCCGCGCTACTTCGAAATGATCAGCGATTTCGTCGAAGACTGGTTCGAGGACGGACTGGCGGCGAGCGCCCCGGGGCTGTTCCATCACAAGCAGATATTGACGCCTTCGGTTCATTTTACCGTCGACTTCGTCAAACCCACGCGCTACGGGGACCGCCTCACCTTCAATCTTTGGACCGTGAAGGCCGGGACCACTTCCTGCGAGCTTCGAATCGAAGCGTCCCATCAAGGCGAGCTGCGCATGCGCGTCAAGCAGGTACTGGTTTTCACATCCGCGGCGTCCGCCCGGGCGACGCCGATTCCGCCGGAGCTCATCAGTCGCATGCAGCGGTTCGCGGCCGACGTCGAACCCCTGCCGCCCAAGACCAAGGAGCGGAAGCCGCGATCTCGGTAGGGCCGGCCTGCGCGCGAACGCGTCAACCCGGAATCTACGCCGGCGCCAAGGCAAGCACGCGCAGCGGGCTTCCCGAGCCGTTGACGATCTTCAGCGGCGGAGCGATCACGACCGCGCCGGTGGGCGGCAGGTACTCGAGATTGGTGAGGCTCGCGAGCCCGAACCGGTTCGATCCGTGCATGATGGTGTGGCACGGAAACATGGGATTGAAAGTGGCGGCCTGCCCCGCATCGGTACCGACGGTCTCCACGCCCACGCCGAGAATATCGCGCTCTCGCGCCAGAAACGGCACACAGTCGGGATGAAAACCGGGCGTGTGCGGGCCATCGGCCGCGATGTTGAGATAGGCATCGGCCCCGGCTCGCTTCGACCAATCGGTGCGGATCAGGACCCAGGCGTGTTCGGGGATCTTTCCGTGCTGCCTCTCCCACCCTTCAATCACGTCGGTGGTCAGCAGAAAGTCGGCGTTCTCCCGGGCCTGTCGCGCCACGTCGATCACGCATGCGGGACCAATGAAGCGCTCCACCGGGATGTTGTGCGTAGCATTCTGGGGGTAGTCCTTGCCGGTGACCCAGTGAATGGGCGCATCGAAATGCGTGCCGGTATGCTCGCCGCAGGAGATATTGTTCCAGTACCAGGCGGGCCCGCGCGAGTCATAGCGCGAGATCTCGTCGAGTGAAAATGGTTTCGACGGCGCAAATTGCGGCGGCAGCTTGATGATCGGCGTGTCCGCCCCCAGCGGCACCGTGAGGTCGATCACGCGGATGCCGCCCGTCATGATTCCGCCAACCAACTGCGCCAGAATCTGTGAGTAGTTCATGTTGCACCTGATAGTTGACACGTCAAGTAAAACTATAGCATACGCGCTGGTGCGATACTGCGCACGTTCCCTATCCGCGAGGCGACACGGGTGGCGTGGGTGAAGCGTCCGAAGCCGGCATGCTAGGACGCGGCGATGCAATCATGATCGCGCTCAGTGAACGGCGATCTGGACCCCATAGTTGAAACTGGTACCGCCGTTGTAAATCATGCAACCCGTGAGAACGCCCACGGGACCTACGCTGCATAAGTAAATATTGCCCGATGGGGCGATTGCATCATTTACGTAAGCCTGGTTGCCCTTGATGACGACATCCGTCGGCGAGACACCTGTGATGGAAGCCACGCAACCGGAAAGACTGCCGTCGGTATCGATCGAGCACACGCTCGTGGTCCCATTGCCTTGGTTCGCGATGTAGGCGTAGCTGCCCGATAGGGATATGCCGTCCACACCCGAGAATCCCGTGCCGGTGGGGGCGCAGCCGTACAGGCTGCCCGATACGCCAATCGCACACACATCGACGGTGTTGACGCCGGCCCCAATGTAGACATAGCTCGAGCCGGCCGCGATGCCGCTGGTCCCGGAACCCAAACTCTCGATGCAGGCGGACAAGCTGCCGTCGCCGTTGATGGAACAGGTGGTCACTCCGCCGGTGGGATCCGCATTTGTCGCGTACAGGGTGGTGCCATTGATGGCCAATTGCCACGGAGCGGAGAAACCACTGCCGGTGCTGGCACAACCCGACAAACTTCCATCGAGTCCGACGCTGCAGAGGTAGACCGCATGCTTGTTCCAGTCGGCGACATACGCAAAATTGTTGCCATTGAACACGATGCCTGTGGGCGCGCCGAAGACGCTGCCGCCCGTGGCTGCGCAGCTCGCCAATGTTCCATCAACGTTCAGGACGCAATAGTACAAAGAAGAGTTCCCGAGCTGTCCAACGTACAAGTGCGGCGGGGACCTCGCCGTATAGGGAATACTGACGGTACCGGTCTTGGCCGTGCCGGAGTCGTCGAAGTAGCTGTAGCTCAACGACAGCGTGGCGCTGCCAATCACTGTGGGTGCGTACGTCAGGCCCAGCTGGCAGCCGGTGCCCACGGCGACATTCGAACAGGTAAAGGTGTTGGACGTGCTGGCCCAGCCGCTGGGCAGCGCAGCCAGACTGGATGTGACCGACAGGCCGCTCGCCGGATGGCCGTCGTCCGTAGCAAAGGTGACGTTGACGGCCGTGCTGCTGCCGGTGACAACGTCAAGTGCGGTCTTGCTCGGTGTCCCGACGATCTTGTCGTTCGTCGTCGCGCGGTACGCGATGGTCAGAGAACCCCCGGTACTAGGGGCGGACGCGTTGTCGACAAACACGTAATCGAGGGCCAGTGTGCCGCTGCCAAATGCTCCCGGGGCGTAGGTCAAATTCAGAACGCAGCCACTGCCGGTGCTGACCGATGCGCAAGTAAACCTACCCGGCCCGCTCCAGCTGGTAGGAAGCGTCGACAAGCTGCCCGAGATTCCGAATCCTGTAATGGCTCTGCCGTCGCTGGAGGTGAACGTGACGCTGATCGTCTGCTTGGTGCCAACGACGACGGAGACGATACCGGCGACTGAGGGCGTCGCAACCACTGAATTGTTGGTACCAGTGATTCCACTGCCGCCGCCAATCGGGTTGCCGGTAGGGTTGCCGCTGGTGTTTCCGGTGCCGTTGATCGAGATCTCGGAGCCGCTGCTCGTACCGTAGGAGCTGGATCCGCATGCGGATAGCAGCAATATCGAACAAACGCCGAGGAGGAGCAGTGAACGATGGCCTGGCAGCATGTCTTTCGACCGATTATCGAAGGACTACAAAGTTATGCCGGGACCCGCGGGTGGGGAATTAACTGCGTCACGCAACGCGATTTGCGTGCGACTAATGAACATAATGTGTGCGAGTAGCGGCCTATTCCCTACTTCGCCGGCGAATCCGAGGGATCTTTTAATGACCTGTCGTGACTCTTACGATCGGCAACACGACGAGCTCGCCGATCCAGATCCTTCTCGATTTCGGCCACGTTGACTTCGGGCACTCCGGCGAGCCGCGCGAATTCGTCGAATCTCGACAAACCGGCCAGCACGTCCTCGAGAATCCTGACCGGATCGGTAATTCCCCAGCGCCGAGCCATGTCTATCACGGTGATGCGAGACTCGATGAATCGTTGCTGTCCGAAGAACAGTACATGCTCTTGGTTCATATTGACATCCGGAAGCAGATCGTATGCCGGTGAAAGGCGATAACCGCCAGTGTCGTGCAACATCGCGAAATTCTTCAAGTGATCATCGGTATTGCCAGCCAGCCCGTTGAAGACGGCGTGCTTGAACAACCCGGCGAGGTCCTCGGACGGATTGGCCGAGTGCTTGCGCACGGCATCGGCCAAGTCATCGTAACCGGACACTGTGTAGTCGAGTCGCTCCCTGCACAGAGTCGACAGGCTGATCATGTGGTGGCGCCCACCTTCCCTAGTGACATCAAAGCGCCTGATCAATATCAGCTTCTTTGTACCGACATGGACTATGCGGGTGTCGGGCACCGGCATTCCTGCGGCCCGTGCGCAATCCATAACGGCTTTTTCTAGGCCGGTGATATCGAAGCGACCGTCGAGGATTTTGCTGGGAAATTTTGCAATCCAATCGCCGGCCTCGTCGGAGACGGTCACTTTGGGCCTGGCGCCGCCCGCGGTGGTCCCTGCTGCGAGCAGACGACGCAGGTGGAAATCGTCCACTGGGAGTCCGGCCTCGAACTTTTCCGCTGCGTCGAGCAGAGTTGCCAATGCGAGCGAGCTAGCTTGATCCACTAGTGCAGGTGGCGGAACCCCCTGCTCGATGAACTCGATGGAGCCCAGACCGTTGCGCGCGCGCAATGACAAGAGCAGCGAGTCGGCTCGTTGAGATAGCGGTAATCCATGCAGAAGTAGAGCGCGGCCCCACCGATCGGGCAAAGCGTCATTAAAGACGCTCAGGGGCGGATTGAGGTTGTAGCCTGAAAATGTTCCGCTCGAGAGGGAAAGGGACTCGGGATTCAGCGCGAACCGCCGCTTGGACTTGAGCCAGCTTCCGTCGTAGCGAAACTCTGCACGGTAGTGTCCGTTGGGAGCGGGATCGCCCATGGCCAGCACCCCGGCGATTTCGCGGCTGCCATCCTCGAGACGGACCACGATATCGAAGCGCTTCACGGAACGATTCTCCGGCGGGCGCGGACCCGTGCACGCTTGGAAGGCGCGGGAAGATCAAGCAGAGCGACAGCGCCTTTGAACGACTCACGCATATCTCCCAAGCGGTTCAAGGCCCAGCAGGCCGCCATCCAATGGCCCACTTGAACAGTGGGCTCACCCGTCTCGATGGCTTTGACCGTTGGTCGAGAGACGCCGATTCTGGATGCGAAGAGTTCTTGCGACTCACCCCTGGCGATTCGCAGATCACGGATTCGCTCGCCCAATTCAGTGAGTGTGAATGAGACTTCTTTAATGGTAATCATAAATTACGTTAATGGCCCAATTTTGGCTATAATGTAGCTCATAGATTACATTATTCTCTATACCTAGTCAGTCGCGAGTGCGGAACCAGCCGCTGATGCTCAGGCGATCGCACTGCGTCGGCAGCACCGCATGCTCGCGGCCGGGCGTGAGAAAACACACCAAGCGGCCGGCCAGCGGCTCAATATCCCGGTGGCCATCCACAGCATCGAAAATCCGCAACTCGCCGCCTGCCGCGGGTATCCAGTCCTCGTTCAAGTACAGCACCAGCGACACCCGGCGTTGCACGCGGCCCTGCGGCTGATCGACGTGGCGCGCGTAGCCGGCGCCCGGCGGATACCAGGCGTAGTGCAGCTCGAGCTCGAATAGCCCGAGCCCGCCTTCGCGATTCAGCTCCAAGCGCAGTTGCTCGAGTTGCTTCAACAATGTCTGTTCCGCCGGCCACAGCGGCGGGGTGATCCAGCATATGGAATCGCCGCGAATGTCCTCGCGACGCTGCAAGCTTCGGCCGCTGCCGATTCGGGCCGCATCGAAATCGCCGCGTGCACGGCGCAGCCGCGCACAATCCAGCAGAGGGCGGATCTGCGATGACGCCAGGAATCGATCCCGAACTGAAATGCCGTCGATGCTCAAGTCGGCATCAATGCTCACGGGCTTACAGCACGTACCCGCGCGGCATCAACGGCCGCGCCGCTGCGATCGTTGCGCCACGCCGCCGCGCCGTGCCGCCCTCTTCCGGCTCACGACCTTGTTCTTGTTGCCGGCCGCGCGGCCCGGCGCGCGCCGCGCAAGCTTGCGCGGTTTCTTGGCCGCCTCCAGCATGCTGCCGCGGCAGCTCTTGGCTCCGCAGCGGCACGCATAGATCTCATCGACATTGGGCGCATCGTCTTCGTCGCGCTGGATCTGGTAATCGTAGGACAGTTCTTCGCCGGGCTGTATGGTCCGAATCGCTTCGATGAAGATGCGCTTGTTCACGGTAGTGCTCTCGCAATTCGGATCGCAACCATGATTGATATACCGCGCCTCATTGCCGTTCACGCCGGCGTCGATCACGGTCTTCGCGTCCACCGAGAACAGAAACGTATGGTTATCGTTCGGATCCTTGTCCTCATAGCGCGTGTCCGCGCGCGCGTGGCTCACGCGGTCACCGAGGTACTCGATGATCGTCGTGCCCTTGCGGATGCGGCGCGCAGCGAAGACGCCATAGCCATGGATGGGGGAGTGTCGCACTTCGAACAAGGGAGTGCGGCGGCGCTTCGGGATCTTTTTCATACGGCGATGGGCGCCTTGATGGCGGCGTGGGAATGGTAGTCGAGAATTTCGAAATCCTCGAAGGAGTAGTCGAACAGGCTCGGGGGTTTGCGCCGGATCGCCAGCCGCGGCAGGGGGTACGGCGCGCGAGTCAGCTGCAGATCGGCCTGATCTAGATGATTCAGGTACAGATGGCAATCGCCGCCCGTCCAGATAAACTCGCCGGGCTCGAGCTCGCATTGCTGCGCCAGCATGTGCGTCAGCAAGGCGTAGGAGGCGATATTGAAGGGCACGCCGAGCAGCGCATCGGCGCTGCGCTGGTACAGTTGACAGGACAAGCGCCTGTCGGCGACGTAGAACTGGAACAGAGCATGACAGGGCAACAGCGCCATCTGATCCAATTCCCCGACATTCCACGCGCTTACCAGGATGCGCCGCGAATTAGGGTTGGTTCTCAGCTGTTCGACCACTCGCGCCAGTTGATCGATGGTGCGGCCGTCGGCGGTCGGCCAGCTGCGCCACTGCTTGCCGTACACCGGTCCCAAGTTCCCGTCCTCGTCCGCCCATTCGTCCCAGATGCTCACGCCGTGGTCGCGCAGATATTTGACGTTGGTGTCGCCGGTGAGAAACCACAGAAGTTCATGAATGATCGAGCGCAAATGCAGCTTCTTGGTGGTCACCAGCGGAAATCCGGCAGCGAGATCGAAGCGCATTTGATAGCCGAACACGCTCAACGTGCCGGTGCCCGTGCGATCGTCCTTGCGGGCGCCGTGCTGCCTGATATGGCCCAGGAAATCGAGATACTGGCGCATTAAGCCTTCACCGCACCTAAATTGCCGGTCGCCGTGTTGCGCCGATAGGCATAAATCATCAGCCCCGCGCCGATGAAAATCATCGGCGTGGTCAACAGCATGCCCATGGTAAGCCAATCGCCGAGCAGATAGCCGATGTTCGCATCGGGCAGGCGCACCCACTCGACCGTGAACCGGGCGCATCCGTACACGACCAGGAACAGGCCGGTGGGCGCGAGCCGGGGCCGTGGCTTGCTCGTGAACCACCACACCACCGCGAACAAGACCAGCCCTTCGAGGCTTGCCTCATAGAGCTGCGAGGGATGACGCGCGATCAGCACACCATCTGCATTGGGCACACCGAAACCCCAGGGCAGATCCGTCGGCTTGCCCCAGAGCTCGCCGTTGATGAAATTACCGAGGCGGCCGGCCAGGAGACCGATGCCCGGCAGCGGAGCCAGGAAATCGCAGACGTCGGGATATCGCTTGCGCTTGACCCGCGCGAAGACCCAGGCCGCGACCAGCACGCCGGTTATTCCGCCGTGAAAGGACATGCCTCCGTCCCAGATATGAAACGCGTTCAGCCAATTCTCGGCGATCACGTCGTGGCCGTAGAAGATGCACCACCCCGCTCGACCGCCGACGATGACGCCGATCGCGGAGTAGAAAATCAGGTCATCGATATCGAGCGCCGTCCAGGTCGAACCCGGCTGCCGCGAACGGTATCGCGCCAGCCACCAGGCGACGACGAACCCGATGAGGTACATGATCCCGTACCAATGGACACGCAAGGGTCCGAAACCGAATATCGGACCGATCGAAATGGCAATGGGGTTGATATGCGGGTAGGTCAGCATACGCGCTACTTTAAACTCTCATTCACCCGACAGAAATAGGCCTTCAAATACCGGGTCTCGGGAATGGCAGGATGCACCGGGTGGTCCGGCGCCTGGCCTCCGACTTCCAGGATCTGCAGATGCTTGTCGGCCGCCCTCGCCGCCTTGGCGATGGCATCCTGCAAGTCCTCGAAACTCACATGATAGGAGCAGGAGCAGGACACCAGCACGCCGTCGTCGGCGATCACCCGCATCGCCAGTTGGTTCAAGCGCTTGTAGGCGGCCAGCGCCTTGGGTAAATCCTTCTTACGCTTGGCAAACGCCGGCGGATCGATGACGACGACATCGAATCGCGCGCGCTTCTTCGCCAAATCCTCCAACACATCGAAGGCGTCGCCCCGGAGCGTGGTGAGTCTGCCGCCGTTACCTTCGTGGGCGCGATTGCGTTGGGCGTTGCTCGCGGCCAATTCCAGCGCGGCCGCGGAACTGTCGACGCACAGCACCTCGGTCGCACCGCTGTGCGCCGCGCGCACACCCCAGGCTCCGACGTAACTGAACACATCCAATATTCGCGCGCCCTTACGTACGTATTTTACGAGGTTCCGGCGGTTGACCGCTTGATCGAAGAACCATCCGGTTTTCTGTCCCTCTGCGAAGGGCACCTGAAACTCGAGACCGTCCTCCAAGACCCGCCCTAACTCGTCGAACTCGCCCTTGGCGGCCTCCACATAGCTGGGGAGGCCCTCCATTTCGCGAGTGGAGCCGTCATTCTTGAAGAGCAGCGCCTCGCAATGCAGAACTTGCTCCAAGGCTTGCTGAATTTGCGATTTCAGCATTTCCATCCCGGCGGTCCCGATCTGTACCACGCAGGAAGAACCGTAGCGGTCGACCACCAGCCCCGGTAAGCCGTCGGACTCGCCGTACACCAAACGATAATAGGGCTTTGGATACAATCGCTCGCGTAAGGCAAGCGCCCCGCGAATTCTCCTCGCCAGCCAGTCCACATCGGGAAGCTGCCAGGTCTCCAGCATGCGCGCACTGATCAGCGACTGCGGATTGACGTACCCCAGCCCCAATGCCCGGTCGTTGTGCGCCAGCACACGCACCAGCTCGCCCGCCCTGAACTTGGGTAACGGGGTTTGCTGGGCATCGACTTCGTTGCTGAAGACCCACAGATGTCCGGCGTGCAGACGGCGATCTTCATTGCGTTTCAAGCGGAGGACGGGCAACTCTGCCGCCAACTTAAGGTCAGACATGGGAAGTACTTCGGATATATTGTTGCGCATTCTAACCGACGCGGAGCTGTAACATGCAGCGCAATCGCCTTGCCGCGGAAACCAGTCCGTACCTGTTGCAGCATGCCGATAATCCCGTGGATTGGTATCCCTGGGGAGAGCAAGCGCTGCTCGCGGCCAAACTCGAGAACAAGCCCATTCTCTTGTCCATCGGCTACTCGGCCTGCCACTGGTGCCATGTCATGGCGCACGAATCCTTCGAAGATCCACGCACCGCCGCCTTGATGAATCAGTTGTTCGTCAACATCAAGGTGGATCGCGAGGAGCGTCCCGACCTGGACAAGATCTACCAGGTGGCGCAGCAGCTGATCACTCATGGCTCCGGCGGCTGGCCGCTGACCATGTT
>Ga0137403_10003601_pt1 | contig 18555 bp, 15 predicted proteins | sample CZOMad2_1_16fung_FD_122057 | JGI IMG/M metagenome (GOLD analysis project Ga0137403, IMG submission 122057) | Vadose zone soil fungal communities from Angelo Coast Range Reserve, California, USA - CZOMad2_1_16fungal (Hybrid Assembly) | ecosystem: Environmental > Terrestrial > Soil > Vadose zone...
GTGAATGCCGTCTGGACCTATGAGGCGCCTTACGCCGCGGTCGCCGAGATCAAGGACCATCTCGCCTTCTACCCTGATCGTGTCGACGCGATCGAGGAGCGCCCCGCAACATGAGCGCTTCGGAATTGGCTCTGGCCGAGCCGTGGTCCCCGTCTGGCGTGGTACCGCACGGAACGGCCCGGTCCTCGAGACAGGAGCTGAACGCATGAACCAATCGAGAGAAGCAAAGAACAAAGCGTTGGTCCTCGAGGCCTTCGAGATCCTCTTCAACAAGCGGGACTATACGGCGGCCGAAGGGTTCTGGTCGCCCGACTATGTTCAACACAGCGCGCACATCGCCCCGGGGCGGGACGGCCTATTCGACCTCATCAAGAGCCTCCCGGCGACGCTGAAATACCAGGCGGGGATGATCGTAGCCGAGGGGGATATCGTCATCGTCCAAGGGCGATTCTCGGGATTCGGAGCTCCCGTCAACTGGATCGCGGCGGACATCCTCCGCATCGATGACGGCGTCATGGTCGAGCATTGGGACGTCATCCAAGACGAAGCCTCCCGCGAGCAATCGCGGAGCGGCCTGCCGATGTTCGGGGACGCATTCCCGAGTGAGACACCAGTGGTGTGATACGGAGGAAAGGAGCGAACCATGCCCATGAAGACCAAGCCAAGCATCGTGTTTTGTCACGGGCTCTGGGCGGACGGCTCGTGCTTTAGCAAGGTGATCCCCGCACTTCAGGCAGAAGGTCACCAGGTGATAGCCGCCCAGTATGGCCTCAACACAACCGCGGACGACGTCGCCACCGTAAGAAGCACGCTGGCGCGGGTCAGCAGCCCTGCCATCCTTGTCGGGCACTCTTACGGCGGGAGCGTCATCACCGGCGCCGGAACGGACGACCGCGTTGCCGGGCTGGTCTATATCGCCGCGCTTGCTCCGGACGCCGACGAGACATCTCAGACACAGCAGTCTAACTTCCCCAAAACGGACGTCTTCTCCTACATCGAAGTCGCGGACGGACGTATCTGGCTCCTTCCTGAAGGCATCGACTGTTTCGCAGGCGATTTGTCCGAGCAGGAAAAGAAGCTCGTTTGGGCGACGCAGTGCGTGCCGGCTCCGGACCTGTTCAACGCGAAAGTCGGAGGAACTGCCTGGAGATCGAAGCCAAGCTGGTACATCGTTGCCAAGAATGACCGCACCGTCCACCCAGACATGGAACGGTTCGTTGCTAAGCGGATGGGCGCCACCACGACCGAGGTCGCCAGCAGCCACGTCCCGATGCTCTCGAACCCGAGCCTTGTGATCGACGTAATCCGTGCTGCTGCGAACGCCATCCAAGCACGATCCGCGCGCGCCTAAAACTGTCGCAACGCACCGCGACGGATGGCGGTGAGCACTTGCTCGCTCCACGGACTGTTACTTCCCATAGGCGTGGCGATCTGGCCCCCGAGCTTAGCCCAAGGCATGTCCATGGCCGCGTAGACCTCGCCGGCCTCCGGTCGCGCATTGTCCATTACGGAGCGACGGGCGGCGTGGTAGGCGTGCTCGGGAGGAGATCGGGCGGATCTCCCTTTTGCATATCACCGATAAAGGCGGTCCCGCATGTGCACGATCGACGCTCGCGCCGCGACCATCACCTTTCGTGACTCCGATCGTGATCCTCGCCGACCGGATGGGCCGCAACCTTGGCCCACCGGGATGATCTCAACGTGACAATCCCGCCGATGCACGTCCCAAGCCCTTGGAGAGTTCCATGAGACGAATCGTTCATCATCAACGCGGCGAACCGGCTCAGGTGCTTCGGATCGAAGACGGTCCGTCCGCGCGGCTCGGATCGGGTCAGGTCCGCATCCGCTTGTCCTGCGCACCGATCCATCCGGGCGACCTTCACGGCATCACGGGCTCGCCGGCGTTTGGACTGCCGCCGGCCATCGCGCCTGAGGGGCGGGTGCCCGGATTTGAAGGCGCCGGAATCATCAGCGAAGTCGGCCCCGGGGTCGATCCTGCGCTCGGGCTGATGCGGGGCTTGAGGGTCGCTTTCTTCCCGGCGGCCGGCGCCTGGAGCGATGAGGTGGTTGTTCCGGCCGGCGCGGTGGTGCCGTTGCCGGAATCGATTCCCGACGATGTCGGCGCGCAGCTCATGATCAACGCGGTCACCGCGCTGACTGTGATCCGCACGGCGCACGACTCGCTTCCTCCTGACGCGCTCACCAACGTCGTCACGCTGCTCACCGCGGCGGGCTCCGCTGTCGGGCGGCTGATCGGCGCGATGCTGACAGAGCGCGGGGTGAAGGTGATCCGGCTGGTGCGGAGCGAGGCGGGAGCGGCGAAGCTTGCGGGCGTCCTGCCAGGCTCGTCGGTGTTCGCGACGGAGACGGCCGGCTGGAAGGACCGCGTCAGGGCCGCCGCCGAAGGCGCCAAGGTCCACGTCGCGATCGACAGCGTCGGCGGGCGTTTGTTAGGTGACCTCGCGGAATTGCTGGCAGAGCGGACCGGAACCGTCATCAATTTCGGCTCGCTCGGCGGCGAGATGAGCGACATCCGTCTGTTTCCGCCACGTTCGCTGACGCTCAAAGGCGTCGTGCTCGGCAGTTGGATGCTGCAGCCGCCGGAGCAACGCAAAGCCGACATCGCGCTCGCATTGCGCCTGGCGAGCGAGTCGCCGACGCTGTTCGAGATTGTCGAGCGCTATCCGCCCTCCCGGATCGCCGACGCGGTGGCGCATGTCGGCCGAGCCGGCCGCGCCGGCGTCATTCTGATCGATTTCTCGAAAGACTGAGAGGCTAAGCATGAAAGTCGGAACAATCGGCGCCGGTACGGTGGCGCTCGCGTTCGCGCGCGAGGCGCTGGCGGCTGGCCATGAGGTGGTGTTGAGCAGCCGGCGTGGTCCGGACTCGCTGGCCAGCACGGTGGCCGAACTCGGACGCGGCGCGTCTGCGGCTTCGGTCGAGGACGCCGCGCGCCTCGATTATGTGCTGCTCGCCGTGCCGTGGCCGAATGTCGAGGATGCGCTCCGCGGCCTGCCGGCGTGGAACGGCCGGGTGCTGATCGACGCGACAAATCCGTTCATCCAGTACAGCCCCAGGCTCGTGCTGGCCGACCTCGGCGACAAGGGCGCGAGCGAAGTGGTCGCCGCGCTCGCGCCCGGCGCGCGCGTGGTGAAGGCGTTCAACTCGATCGTCACCGCGCGCTTCAATGAAGGGCCCGTCAAGAATGGCGGCCGCCGCATCATCTTCGTCTCGGGCGATCACCCGGAGCCCAAGCAAACCATCAAGAGCCTGATCGAAAGCTTCGGCTTCGTCGCGATCGACCTTGGCGGCCTCGCAACCGGCGGCCGTCTGCAACAGGCGGGCGGGCCGCTGGCCGGTCGCGATCTCGTCGCGTTCGGCAGCCTCTAAGTCAGCAGGAGACTCTCATCCATGCGTGCAGCACTGATCAAGGCCTTTGGCGAACCGACCGACGTGCTCGAACTCGCCGACATTCCGGAACCTTCGGGCCCGGCGGCAGGCGAGGTGCTGATTGGTGTCGAATACGCGCCGATCAACATGAACGATCTCTATGTGATCCAGGGTGTGTTTCCGGTCCGGCCGTCGCTGCCCAGCGTGGTCGGCAATGAGGGCGTTGGCCGCGTGCTCGCGGTCGGCAGCGGCGTGACGCATCTCAAGGTCGGCGACCGGGTGCTGATCCCGCTCTACGCCTTCAGTTGGCGCGAACGGCTGGTCGTGCCTGCGGCGGGTCTGTTCAGCCTCCCCGACGCGGACCCAAAACAACTGGCGATGCTCGGCATCAATCCGCCGACGGCGTCCTTGCTGCTCGACCAGGCGCCCGATCTGAAGCCCGGCGACTGGGTCGTGCAGAACGCGGCCAATTCGGGCGTCGGCCGATCAGTGGTCGCCATCGCCAAGGCGCGTGGCCTCAAGACGATCAATCTCGTGCGCCGGGCAGAGCTCATTCCCGAATTGCAGGCCGCCGGCGGCGATCTCGTCGTCGTGGACGACGACAGCGCGCTCGACAAGATCAAGACAGCGGTTGGAAACGACCGCGTGCCGCTCGCTATCGACGGCGTCGCGGGCAAGAGCAGCGCCACCATCGCCAGCGCGCTCAGCGCGCACGGCACCTTCGTTGTCTATGCCTATATGGGCGGAGGACCAGTGGTGATCGGCCCGTTCGATCTGATCGTGAAGCGCATCATGGTGACGGGCTTCTTCATGAACCATCCGGACATCGAGCCGAAGATTCCCGCAGCGTTGCGTGAAGCCGCACCGCTCGTTGCGTCCGGCGCGATCCGTGCGCCGATCGCGGCGACCTATCCGCTGGCCTCGCTGCGCGACGCGATTGTCCACGCGCAGCGTGGCGGAAAGGTGCTTCTCGATCTTCGCGGCGTAAGCTGAGCCGGCGTCGGCATAACTGGCACACACACGAATGAACCCGTCATTCCGGGGGCGCGCGTGCAACGCGCGAGCCGGGAAACCATAACCACCACAGGGCGTATGGATTCCGGACTAACCCAGCGCTGCCGGCGGACCGTCGCAGAACGTTCACTCCAAGAGACGGCTGAAAAGCGCTGACGACGCCGCGAAAGAGCTACGCTTTCACGCCAGACTTCCCGTAGGTTCTGGAGAAACCCCGCATCCGCTTCGGCGGGTACACCTCTGCTGGTGCGCTCCCCTGGCTCCCGATCCACTTCATGAGCGACGGCGTGCTCTTGCCGTCGCTCCAAATGTGAAAGTCGGTACCCGACCCGTCGGACAGCGTCCGATCAGCTCGTCTTCCGCCAGTCTGTCGGCGAGCGAGACGCGCCGCAGAATGCGGAGGCCAACGACACGCGAGCGAGGTCGTTTCTACTCTGAGGCGCCGTTGACGGCGGCGCGCAGCGCGTCGAAGCGGGCGAGCGCGCGGTCGTCGTCGTCGCCCTCGAAGAACTCGAGCCGCGTCAGAAGGCCATCGGGGCCGAAGACCCAGAGGAAGAGATGTAACCTCTCGAAGGGACCGCCGCCCAGACGGGCCGTACCGAAATTCATCCAGCGGACGAGGAGCGCATCGGGGCGCAGCGCGAGGATGTCGTCGACGCGTGATGCGCTCACCTCGGCGACGTCGATCAGCGCCTGGAGCGCGCGCAAGTAGGCCTCGGCGCCCCGTCCCGACTCGAAGCTCACGTGGCGGTAGTCGGCGAACTCGAGGGTCGGCGCGAGGGCCGGGGCCCAGCGAGCGGCCTCGAACGGTCCCACCATCGCCGCGGCCGAGCGCGCCGTCCCGGCGGCGCGGGCGCGTGCGGGGCCGTCGGGAAGCAGCTCGGCGTAGCGCTCGTACAGCCGAGCGACGGCGTCGCCCAGATGGTCGGTGGCGAAGACCTCGCCACGGATGTGGCGGCCCAGGGCGTCGACCTCGACCAGAAGCAGCTCCTGCATCTCGAACGTGCCGACATCCAACGCCCCGCCTGCGAACCCGGTCGCGGATCTCGACCAGCGGCACAGTGCAAGCGAGTCGCCGAGGGTGGCCAGCGGCTCCTGGCGGAACGCCGGGTCTTCGCAGGCGAGCAGGGCACGAAACGAGGAGAGCTCTCCCTGCCGATCGTACGTGGCGCCGGTGGTATGCTCGACGAGTTCGGAATCCTCGGCGATCAGGCTGGGGATCGCTTCGAAGTCACGGGCAGCAAAGGCAGCGTCGACGCGAGCCGCATATGTGGTGGCCGCGTTCGGTCGCACGCGGCGGCGCGCGGGGCGCACAGTCGCCGGCCCGGCCGTCAGCTCGTCGAAGCGGGCGAGCGCCTCGGCGTCGCGGTCGGTGTCGAACCACTCGAGGTGGGTCACGAGCCCGTCGGTTCCGAAGACCAAGAGCAGGAGGAACGGCCTCTCATAGACGCCCCCGCCGACGCGGGCGGCGCCGGAGTGTGTCCGGCGCACGAGGAGCGCATCGGATTGCAGGCTGAGGACTGCGTCGTCGGACCAGGCGATGTTGTCGGAGAGCTCGAACAGCGCGCGGAAGCCCTCGAGCACCGCTTCCGCCCCCCGCGCGGACCACGTCCCCAAGATACGGTGGTCGACGCCCTCGATCGCAGGCGCGAGCGCCGCCGAGAGGCGATCGAGGTCGGGCGCCGCCATCGCCGCGACCGAGCGCGCCGTCGCCGCGGCGCGGGTCCGCGCGGGGCCGTCGGGGAGGCGCTCGGCGTAGCGCTCGTACAGCCGCACGACGGCGTCGCCCAGCCGGTCGACGGCGAACAGCTCGGCCCGCGACTTTTGTGCGTGCGTCTCGCCGGCGCCCAGAACGAGGAGCTCTCGTTCGTAGGCACCGACATCGAACGTACCGCCGGCAAACCCGCTCGCTGAAATCGACAACCGAAGTAGCGCGAGCGACTCGCCTAGGGTTGCCAGGGGCTCGTGGTGGAACTGAAGGTCCCGGGCCTTCAGCATCATCCGCCGCGAGGCGAGATCTCCGATGTTGTCGTACGTGGTGCCAGTGGGATGGTCGATGGTCTCCGACTCGTAGGCACTGATGGCAGAGAGCGCGTCGAGGTCGCGGGCGGCCATCGCGGCGTCGAGACGGGCAGCGTGCACGGTCGCGACGTTCGGCCGCACGCGACTTACCAGCTTCGTCGCCGCTCGGGAGGGCGGCGCCGATCGCGCCGGCGAAGGTTCGGACGTCAGCGCGTCGAAGCGGGCGAGCGCCTCGGCTTCCCGCCCGACGTCGAAGAGCTCGTTGTGTATCATGAGGCCGTCGGGCCCGAAGCGGCAGAGCCGGACGACCTCCCTCTCGTAAGCGCCGCCACCGACGCGCGCCTTCCCGGAGCTCGTCCAGCGCACGAGCAGCGCGTCCGGCTCCGCGGCGATGACCTGCTCGCAACGGACGACGACGTCGTCGGCCACCTCGAAGTAGGTCGCCGCCACGCGGAGCATCGCTTGCGCCCCACGCATGGAGCCGAATCCCACGAGCGACCGATGATCGACGAACTCGGCGTCGGCTGCGATCGCCGTCGCCCAGCGATCGAGGTCGAAGGAACAGAGGAGCGGTGCGACCGAACGTGCCGTCGCGGCGGCGCGCTCGCGCGCGGGGCCGGCGGGAAGGAGCTCGGCGTAGCGCTCGTACAGCCGGCGGACGCCGTCGCCCAGCCGGTCGGCGGCGAAGAACTCGCCCCGCTGCATCAGTCCGTGCGCGTCCACGTCGATCAGGGTGAAATACGCCATCTCGTTGGCGCCGAAGTCCGAGAAGTCGAGGCCGGCGGTCGCGTCGGGGCCGGCGGGCATCGAGACCGACAGGCGGCTGAGCGCGAGCGTGTCGCCGAGGGTTGCGAGCGGCTCGAACCGGTGCGTCGAGTTTCGAGCGCTCATCAGAGGGCGATACGAGGCGATGATTCCCTCCACGTCGTAGTCGACGCCGGTGGGATGGTGAACCACCTCCCCGTTCTCGGCGAACAGCGCGGGAAGTCCATCGGCGTCTCGCGCCGCGATCGCGGCATCGAGCCGAGCTGCCTGCGCGGTTGCCACGTTCGCCCGGACGCGCGGACGTACCGGCGGCCGCACGTCGTCGGCGGGCGACGCCGCCGCGAGCGCGTCGAACCGCGCGAGCGCCTCGTCCTCTCGATCGATCGGGAACCATTCAAGGCGTTCGAGGAGCCCGTTGGCGCCGAAGCCCCAGAGCGACAGGTGATGCCGTTCGTATGGGCCGCCGCCGGCGCGGGCCGTGCCGAAAGTCATCTGACGAATGAGCAGGGCGTCCGGTCGCAGACCGAGGACGTCGTGGACGCGGACCGTGGAGTCGTCGGTGAGGTCTACGAAAGCGCGGAGGCCGCGCAGAATCCTGTCGGCTCCGCGCGCGGACCCCAGGCCGATCGGCTGGTGGTCGACGAACTCCATCGCGGGATCGATGGCCGCGGCGTAAGAATCGACGAAGTCGCGCTGCCTCCACGTCAACAGCACCGTGCCGACGGATCGCGCCGTCGCCGCGGCGCGCTCGCGCGCGGGACCGTCGGGGAGAAGCTCCGCGTAGCGCGCGTAGAGCCGCGCGACGGCGTCGCCGAGATGATCGTCGGCGAACTGCTCGACACGCCAGTGCTGATCGGCGTTCCCCTCGATGACGATGTAGAATTCGTAGAGACTCTTGCCAAAGGATGCGACGTCGTCCTCGGCGAGCTCGTCGAGCGACTGTGAGCCGCGGAAGAGCGCGAGCGGCGTACCGAGCGTCGCCACGAGCTCGTGCGAGAAGGCGAGCCCCTTCGCTCGAAGGATCGGGTCGAGGTAGTCGAGGACTTCGGCGCGGCCATACGTCCTGCCGTTCGGGTGGTCCACGAGCTCGTGGTCGTCCCTGAGCAGCGCGGCGAGCGCGTCGGCGTCCCGGGCGGCGATCGCCGCGTCGAAGCGCGAGACGTTCGCGGCCACCGCGTTCGCGCGAACCCGACGCCGACTCGGGCGACCTGGCCCGGGGCGGGCCGCGGGCGCGGGCTCCCGCCGCTCGGCCGCTCCGTCCACGCGACGTGCCTGCTCGACGAGCAGCGAGGCGCCCTTCGCCTCCCAGAGCTCGAGCGTGCGCGCATGCTCGGCGTCGGCCTCCGCGGCGCGGCCGGCTGCGCGTAACGCCGCGCCGAGCGCACGGTGGGCGTCGGCATGATCGAGCAGCGCATCGGTCGCCGACGCGATCCCGACGGCGGCATGCGCGAGCTCGACCGCTGCCGCGTGCTCACCCCGTCGCGCGAGCGCCTCGGCCCGCACGCCGCGCCAGGCGACGGCTGCGCGCAGGTCGTCACCCGCGAGCCCCTCGCTCTCGTGGCTGAGTACCTCGGCGTCCGCGTCACGGCCGAGCGCAAGCAATGCCCGACCCAGGAGCGCCGCCGCCTGTGCGGCATCGATCCCGAGCCCGTGGGACCGCAGCCCCTCGTATGCCGCCCGCAGGCTGCGTTCCGCCGCCGTCGCGTCCCCCTCGTAGAGCTCGATCAGCCCGGCGGCGACGTCGGCTTCCAGGAGCCGCTGCGTGATGCCGAGCTCCTCGACGAGCCGCCGCGACGACGCGAGCATCCGCCGTGCGGCGTCGGTCCGGCCGCGCAACGCCTCGAGCACCGCCTGGCATCGCAGCGCGACGGCCTCGACCGCCGGCGCCCCTTGCGTGATGCGCAGCACGCGCACGACGTCGAGGCAACGCCCGCTCGCGCGCGTGACCGGGCTCGGTCCCCAGAGCGCCGCGAGCGGCGCGCCCGAGAGGACGGCGTTCGCGCGGCGGCGGTCGTGCCCGCGTCGCGCGGCCGCGAGCGCGCGATCGAGCGCGGCTTCGCACTCGCCGACCCTGCCGAGCCGCGCGAGCGCCATGGCGTGGACGTGGTGCGCCTTGGCCTCGCCGGCGGCGTCGCCGGCGTGGGCGAGCGTCTCCGCGGCGGCGGCGACCGCGTCGACGGTCGCACGCAGCGACTGCGGATCGGTGAGCACGGCGCGCTGCGCTGCAAGGCATGTGTGCCAGCCGCGCAGGCGATCCGACGCATCGACGAAGCGGCCGAGCTCGGCGATCGCCTTCGCCGCCGTCCCGACGTCGCCCGACGCGAGCAGCGCCTCGCACCAGTCGAGCGCGAGGTCGGCGCGTGCGGGATCCGTCTCGTCGAGCCGGGCGAGCGCGCGACCCAGGAGGGTCGCCGCCACCGGCACGTCGTCGCGCGCGAGCGCGCGACGCCCCGCTGCGGCAAGGTAACGAGCGGCACGCTCGCCGAGCGCTCGACCCTGCGCGTCGAGCGGCCCGAGGTCGCGCAGGCTTTGATGCGCCTGCTCCAGATGCCACCCGAGCGTCTCGTCGTGCTCCACGGCGTCGCCCACCTTCGCTTCGAGCCAGTCGGCGAAGCGGGCATGCAGCTCGGCGCGCGTGCCCTTGAGGACGCGCCGGTAGGCCGCATCGCGGATGAGCACGTGGTGAAACCGCAGCACCGGCTCGCCGAGGAACCAGCCGGCGTCGGGCTCGATCAGCTCGCTGCGCTTGAGCGCCTCGAGCCGAGCGTCGAGGTCCGAGATCTCCCGCGGCACGAGCTGGGCTAGCGCCGCACGCGAGAACTGCCGGCCCACGACCGCAGCGCGCTCGAGCACGGTGCGCTCCGGGGGCCGCAATCGCTCGATGCGGGCCGCGAGGAGCGCGTGGATGGTCGGCGGCATCTCGAGGGCAGCCACTTCGACGCCCGTAGTCCACCGATCGCCTTCGCGCTTGAGCGTCCCGTCGTTGACGAGCATGCGGACCAGCTCACCGAGGAAGAGCGGGTTGCCCTCACTGGTGGTGAGCACCCGCCCGGCGAGAGCGGCCGGGAGGGCGTCTGCACCGATGACGTTCGCGGCGAGCTCGGTCGCCGCGGCCGCGTCGAGGCCCCCGAGCGTCACCACGTCGGTGACGAGGCGACCGGACGCCGCCAGGGACGAGCGGGTGTCGCGCAGCTCGGGGCGCGCGGCCACCAGCACGAGCAGCGGTACGCCGGTGCTCCACTGGACCAGGTGTTCGGTCAGGTCGAGCAGCAGCGGCTCCGCCCACTGGAGGTCGTCGAGCGCGAGCACCACGGGCCGCGTCGCGGCGAGCCGCGCGAGCAGGCGACGCACCACGAAGAACGTCTCTTCCGGGGACGCCGGTGTGCCGGCGACCAGCGCCGCGACCCCCTTCGCGATCCGGGTCCGGTCGGCGTCGTCGCGTGGCAGCACGGCCTCGAGCGCCGCGCGCACCTCATCGCGGCCGGCGGCATCGTCGACGCCAAGGACCATCCGCAAGGCCTCGACGAGCGGCGCGAAGGTCGCGCCGCCGGCTGCGTCGCAGCGGGCGGTGAGTACCGTCGCCCCGTCGCCGAGCCGGCGGGCAAACTCGTCCATCAGGCGCGACTTGCCGAGGCCCGGCGACCCGAGAATCACGGCCAGACGCGCACTTCGGGCGGCGACCGCCGCCTCGTAGACGGCGGCCAGCCGCTGCAGCTCATCGTCGCGCCCCACGAACGCGACCGCCGACACCCCCACCGGACGGTCGAGGGACACCACCCGGTACGCCGCCACCGTCTCCGCCCGCCCCTTGAGCGTCAGCACCCCGAACGGCGCCAGGGTCACGACTTCCCGCACCAATCGCTGCGTCGCCTCCCCGATCAGGACGTCGCCGTCCTGCGCCTCCTGCTGCAACCGCGCCGCGACGTTCAGCGGATCGCCGATGCCGGCGGGGTGCTCGTCGCTCACCACCACCTCGCCGGTGTTGACCGCCACCCGAAGCCCCACCGTCCCCACCGCCCCCTGCGCTTCGCCCGCGAACGCGCGGAACGCCTGCTGGATGCCCACGGCGGCGCGCACGGCGTGGATGGCGTCGTCCTCGGTCACCTGCGGAATGCCAAAGGCGCACATCACCCCGTCCCCGAGCAGATGCACGACCGTGCCGCCATGGGCTTCTACCGGGGCGCGCACCGCCTGGTAGTAGCGGTCCATCAGGCGGCTGACGGATTCCGGATCGAGACGCTCTTGGAGGGACGTCGAGCCAATCAGGTCGGCGAAGACGATCGTGACGACCTTGCGTGTTCCGGCATCGGTGGGGCGAGGAGCATCGACCCCGGTCAGAGCCGCGCCGCAGCCACCACAGAACTTCTCGCCGCTCTCAATCGGGGCTCCGCACGCTGAGCAGGTCACGCCGAGACGCCCGCCGCACTCCGTGCAGAAGCGGCGATTCGCACGATTGCCGTGACCGCACGACGGGCAGGCGTTGTCGGTCTGGGTTTCCACGACTCACCGGCTCTAGGTGGCGCCACCGGAGCTTCGCTGGGGGCGGGCCGGCCTGTCAACGGCGGGAGACGGTCCGCGACGGTGGTGGTTGGGATGCCCGGCTGCGCGAGGACCTGGATGGTGTTCGATGATAGCCGGTGGAAGCTCGCAGAAGTCTCGTAGGAGGATTTTGGAACAGCGCCGTGGGCCATGGGGTCGCCCGCGCAGAGGGAGGTGCGTCAGCGAGCGAATCGGCCCTCCCCGTCCGAGGAGAATCGCGAATACCCGAGGCAGTGGCTCAGTATTGCGTTATCCCATTGTTGCTACCGCCGCCGAAAAACCCTTGCCCCGCAAGGGCCGAAAAAGCTTCCCAAGCTGGACGTCGCCGGTTCGACCCCGGTCGCCCGCTCTCTCGACGGCAGGTTTTTCGCGGCGTTGTGCATCGCGGCCTGCTGCCACCTTCGCGGCTTCGACGTCGGTGCCGGTAGTGGTGCCGGTTGATTTGCGGGCGAGACGCTGGACGCATCGAGCCGGCGCGAGCTCGGCGAGCGCGCGCCAGAAGGCGAAGTACTCGCGCGTCGTCACCGTGGGGCGCGCGACGCGATCGAGGAGCATGCGCGACAGCGGCCGAGGTCGGCTGCCATATCACGCTCGTGCCCGCGTGACCGGCTCGGCGCTGTCGGTGGCGGCGAAGTCGCCGAGGCCGTCGTAGTCGGTCGAGATGCTGAGCGCCTTCCAGCGCGCGTCCTCCACCGCGCGCTCGGCGACAGCGGCGGCGGCGAGGAACACGGCGTCGCTGCCGACCAGCAGGCGCACCGGCGGCTGCTGCTCGTCGGCGAGCCGCAGGATCACCTGCGCCACCTTGGCCGGGTCGTTGCGCGCGCGGTCGGCGTTGCCGAAAATGCCACGAAGGACGGCGTCGACGGTCGGCTTGTAGTCAGACGCGATGGTCTCGTCGAGCATCGACAAGCCGAACATGTCGGTGCGCATGCCGCCGGGCTCGACGCAGGTGACGCGGATGCCGAGCGGCGCGACCTCGCGCGCCAGCACCTCGCTGAAGCCGCCGACCGCCCACTTGGCGGACTGGTAGGCGCCGAGGCCGGGCGTGGTGCGCCGCCCTCCGATGGACGAGATCTGGATGATGTGTCCGTCGCGTTGGGCGTGCATCACGGGCAGGGCGGCGCGCGTGACGTTGCAGACGCCGAAGAAGTTGATCTCGAGCTGGCGCCGGAACTCGTCCTCGGAGAGGTCTTCGATCGAGTTGGCCTTGATGTAGCCGGCGTTGTTTACGACGACGTCGAGGCGGCCGAACGCGGAGGTGGCGACGGCCACCGCGGCGCGCGCCGCCGCCGCGTCAGTGACGTCGAGCGCGGCGGTGCGCAAGCGATCGCTTGTCGGCAGAAAGGTGAGGTCGCGCGGATCGCGCCCGGTGGCGACGAGGCGGTCGCCGGCGGCCAGCACCGCCTTGGCGAGCTCGCAGCCGAGGCCGCGCGAGCAACCTGTGACGAACCAGACTTTGGACATGGGAGCCTCCGTTGCTGTCTGCGCCCAATCTGCGGCCGCGGCCTCGTTCACCCTAATGCATCGTGAAAGCGCGCATGCCGACGCCACGTGAGATCGAGGAGATGCGTCGCATTCCAGTCGACGGCGGTCGCGGTGACAGCTCCGACCACGAGCACGAAGCTGAGGAGGATTTCCCGAGGCGGTGCCGGTTCATGAGGTCTTTCCTCTGGCATGGGCGGAGCTGCCGGTTGCCGCAATGCCGTCCAGCGCCCTGATCGCATCACCCGGCAACTCGAGCTCGGCCGCCGCGAGGTTCTCCCGCAGATGCGCGACCGACGACGTCCCGGGGATCAGCAGGATATTGGGGGCGCGGCGAAGGAGCCACGCGAGCGCGACCTGCATCGGCGTGCTGCCGAGGCGCCGAGCGACATCGGATAGGATCGACGACTGGAGCGGGTTGAAGCCGCCGAGCGGAAAGAATGGCACATACGCAATGCCGTCGCCGGCGAGAGCATCGATCAGTGCCTCGTCCGTCCGATGGGCGACGTTGTACGCGTTCTGCACGCACACGATCGGGACGATTCGGCGTGCTTCCTCGATCTGCGCCGGCGTGACGTTGCTCACGCCGATGTGCCGCACGAGACCCTTTTCCTGGAGCTCGGCCAGCACCGCGACCTGGGCCTCGATCGACCCCTCGACAGGCTCGTGGATGCCCAACGTGCTGCGAAGATTCACCACCTCGAGGACGTCGAGGCGCAGATTGCGCAGGTTGTCGTGCACGGCTCGAGTCAGCTCTTCAGGTGACAACGCCGGGATCCATGATCCGTCCTCGCCGCGACGGGCACCGATCTTGGTGACGATCACAAGATCGTCGGGATAGGGATGCAACGCCTCCCGGATCAGTTGATTCGTGATGTGCGGGCCGTAGAAATCCGCGGTGTCGATGTGATTCACGCCACTCGTCACTGCCTCGCGTAGGACGGCGCGCGCAGCATCAGGATCCCTCGGCGGGCCGAATACGCCGGGCCCCGCGAGCTGCATGGCGCCGTACCCGAGCCGCTTCACGATGCGGTCGCCCAGGGTGAATGTGCCGGTACGGTCAATGCTGGGCATCATCGATCTCCTCCTACCCGGAGACGACACGTTTCACGTTGCGAAATATGTCGGCCGGTCGATATCGGGGATTAGCGAAGGTCGCGTCGGGAGCCATCCCAGGCGTTCCCGAGTCAACGTGCTCGATGTCGGATTGTCGAACGAGAGGAAGTAGCCGAGCCAGGCAAAATGATCGCCGGCCTCCTCCGGGGACTTGCCCGCGACCGGCACGTTCAGGCGGCGCCCGATCACGCTGGCGATGTCTCGGATGGGGACACCCTCGTCGGCCACCGCGTGAAGCCTCGCGCCGGCGGGAGCTCTCTCGAGCGCGAGCCTGAAGAGATGCGCAGCATCGAGGCGGTGCACTGCGGGCCAGCGGTTGAGCCCGTCACCCACGTAGCACGAGACCCGCTTCTCGCGGGCGATGCCGATCAAGGCAGGAACGAAGCCGTGATCGCCGTCGCCATGCACCGACGGCGGGAGGCGCACGACCGACACCCGCACGCCACGCGACACCAAGGCAAGCGCTGCCGTTTCCGACCCGCGGGGAGAGTTGGGATCGGACGCATCCTCCTCCGTAGCCAGGCGGCCCGGCGTGAGGCCCAGGGTCCCGGCGGTGACGACGAGCGGGCGGTCAGAGCCTGCGAGCGCGGCGCCGAGCGTCTCGATCGCTCGCCGATCCGTGTCCGCGGCAGCCGCGTAGTTCGAGAAGTCGTGGATGAAGGCGGTGTGGATGACGCCGTCCGATACGGCCGCTCCATCGCGCAGGCTGTTCAGATCATCGAGCGCACCACGGTGCGCCTCGGCGCCAGCGGCGGCAAGCGATGTCGCCGCCGCATCCGAACGAGCGAGGCCGAGTACTTGATGCCCCGCGCCGATCAGCTCTTGAACGATGGCGGAACCGATGAACCCTGTTGCGCCGGTGACGAAGACGCGCATGCTCGATGCCTCCGGGTGCTGGACAATTTGCGTTACGTTTCGTAAAGACATACCAGCACGACAGGGCGAGTCAAGTAGTTTACGTAACGTAACGGAACGTAACGGAAATGACGGCAACTGGGCCCGGCACATGACCAAGGCGGATCCGAACAAACGGAGGGCGCGCGGGCGGCCCCCGGGGAACACGGCGACGGCGCACGAGGGCATCCTCGACGCCGTCTACGAGCTCCTTCAGGAGAAGTCCGTGCGGGACCTGACGATCGAAGAGGTTGCGAAGCGAGCGGGCGTGGGGAAGCCGACGATCTACCGGTGGTGGCCGTCGAAGGCCGCACTCGTGATGGACATGTTCGAGGAGCGGGTTGCGCCGCAGTTCCGCGTCTCCGACGCCGACACGGCGGAGGCGACCATCCGCCGGAACGTCACAGTCCTGATCCACCTGCTCAACGGGTTCTTCGGCAAGGTCTCGGCCGAGATCATCGCGGAAGGTCAGAGCGAGCCGGACGTGCTCCGGGAGTACCGCGAGCGCTACGTGCTGAAGCGTCGCGCGTTCTCGCATGACGTGATCCAACGGGCGAAGGCGAGCGGCGAGTTCCGCGAGGACGTCGACCCGCAGCTCCTGATCGACATGATCTACGCCCCGATCTACTACCGGCTGCTCGTCGGCCACCAGAAGCTCGACAAGCGCTTCGGCGACGCGCTTATCGATTGCGTCATGGCGAGCGTCAAGCGGTCTTCGCCCTCGTCACCGCGTGCGATCCGCCGCCGCGCGGGAAGAGCCCATGCTGAACGACAATCGCCCGTGGCGGACAAAACCCGTCCTTCGTCACCACAGGGACCTCGTGTGGCCGGAAAACGTCGCCTGCGGAGAAGGAGCAGAACGGACGCCGGATTAGAACGCGAGGCGGAAGCGAGGCACGCTCGCCGGTGGCGGGCATGACGGTTCGGACGTGGAAGCGTCTCCGAGGCGAGCCTGTGTCCCGAGAAGCAACTCGCGTAGCACGTTCAGCAGCCATGGCGGGCGGCGGGTCAGCCTGGCGATTGCGAGAGATCGGGGCCGGAATGGGTGAACGAACCTGTGTACGCCGCCTCGTCGAGCTCTGGGTCGACGCAGGCTGGCGTCGCAGCTGACGGCGGGAATCCCGCCGGTCGTCACCGCGACCGCGATCTCGATTTGATCATCTGTTTCGAGTCTACCGTCTTTTCGTCGATGACTAGGGCGTACGTGTAGAGACCATCGCTGAGGTCGTCACCAAAGACGAACACTCGGCCCTCCCCGGCGCATTCTGCGATCCCGTCGCTTGCGTCGTCGGATCCGCGCCTGCTGGAAGTGACGTCGACTGCTTTGATGAGTTCGCGGTGGGCGTCGTAAAAGAGCATCTTCGCCGTCTTCACTGTGCTGGGGAGCTTGTACGTTATGGTCGTCTGTTCTGCGAAAGGGTTCGGCGAATTCTGATTGAGGACGAGGTTCTCTCTGTTGCTGAGCGTAACGGTGGTGGACGGGCTGTAGCAGGCCGCGACGTGATCACCGGTCTCTCCGAGCGCGCCCCTCGCGAGGGTTGCCGCAGCGAGGAGTGCGACGACCCGAATTCGGGCTCCGTTCGTGGCAAAGCTACGCACGCTCGCCGGAGTCGCGAGCGCGAGGAGCCATCGCTGCGCTCGTTGCGGCTGCAGGATCATGACCGTGAGTCCACCCCGGCCGATGGCGAGAGGTTGTCGCGGGAGGCCGCGGGTCCGTGTGTCACGTTGACTGTCCTTGCCGGGCTCGTGCTCCACGGGCGGAACACTTTGCGGAAGAACAGCAGCAGCGTCCTTCCCGAGCCGGTGACGAACGACTTGCGCCTCGCCCGCTCGTCCCGCCACCGTCGGACGTCGACTCGGAGCACGACTCCGGGCATGCGCCCCAACTGCAGGCGCCGGGGTCGCATCGCGGTACGCGCGGCCGGGCGGAAGGTCACGACGCGGCCGCGCATGGCGCTCTGCGCAGCCGGGGCCGGTGAGGGACTCCCCTTCATTTGACCGTAGCCCGTCAAGCGGCGATCGGCTCGATCTCGTGGGCGAAGAGGATGAGCCTCTGGCCGCTGTCGAAGTCGACCGTGAAGAGCGTGCGGCCGAGATTCTCGCGCTGAGAGACGAGAGTCCCTAGCGCGGCCCGCTGCACGATTCCGCCTCCGAATACGATGGTGCGCGCCGAGCAGCAGCGCATCCCTGGGATGAACGACGTGGCTGTCTCCCGTGTCATCGCGGTACCCTCCGCTATGTATCGCGTGGCGAGTTCGATGCCAGGCCCCGCGCACGTCCGTTTCGTAACAGCCTCGCCGACACGCTCACCCTTGGGGGGGGCCGGAACGCCGATCGTCTGACGTCCATGCCGACCGTTCGACAAGAATGACGGCTCGCGGACGCGTGCTCACGGCATCGAGCTTGGCGTCGGCAGCGACGCGCGACGGCCGAAACGGCCGATGCGCCGGGCTGTGCTGACGGCTCTTTCTCGGCCGTCTACGCCGCGACGTCGTCGGTGAGCGCGTCCAGGTCGAAGCGCGCGCCCTTGAAGTTGCCACAAAGGCGCGCGCGGCCGCCGTTCAGCATGTAGGCGACGGTCGCGATCACCTCTTCGTCCGAGCGGGCGTACTTCGCAACCTCAGTCACGAGATCGAGGAGTTCCTCACACTCGATCCGGACGACCAGCAGCGAATCGCATACTGGGTCGACGGGTACGAGGAGGCGAAGGGCGATGCGGCCATCGGCACGGTGGCCTTCGACAAGTTCGGGAACCCCGTCGGGGCGCTGGTGGAGGATTGCAGGGTGACCCCGAAGGAGACGCTCTGGCAGAAGCTGAAGAAGCACATCTGACGGCCCGACCTGCGGCCGATTACGTGTCGGTCCTTCTTGCCGTCAGGCCCTCGAGAGGGCCGCCTAGTAGTGATGGACGGCGCGACCCTTCTCCTGCGCGGGCGTCGAAACGGCCCAGTCCGGGGTGATCCCGAGCTTCTGCATCTTCGAGACGAGCGTCGTGCGCTTGAGCCCGAGACGTACCGCCGCGCCGCGGGGTCCGGCGACGATACCGTTCGTCTTACGCAGCACCTCGACGATGTGCTCCCGGAGGGCGTCGTCGTGGGTCTCGGCGCGCGGCGCCGGCGGCCATGCGGCCCTCACCGCCAGCGGCGGCAGCTCGAGGCTTCCCCCTTGCGACATGATCACCGCCCGGTGGAGGACGTGCTGCAGCTCGCGGACGTTCCCGGGCCACGGGTAGCGCACCAGCGTGTCGATCACGTCGGGGGAGATCGCGTCGATGCGCCGGCCGACGTTCCGGGCGTGATGCGCGACGAAGTGCCGGACGAGCGGCGGAATGTC